>Ga0335078_10001290_pt1 | contig 38033 bp, 32 predicted proteins | sample Lox_Sample_32_FD_206711 | JGI IMG/M metagenome (GOLD analysis project Ga0335078, IMG submission 206711) | Soil microbial communities from Loxahatchee National Wildlife Refuge, Florida, United States - Lox_Sample_3.2 | ecosystem: Environmental > Terrestrial > Soil > Wetlands | place: USA... | reverse complement strand
GAAACCAGAATCTTCATTGACGGGAAACTAATCGCTGTAGCGTTTGAAGATCAGGCAGCCATTCGTGCCCCCGAATCCAAACGAGTTCGACAGCGCATACTCCATCTTCATGGGCCGCGCTGTGTGCGGCACATAATCGAGATCGCATTCCGGATCCGGCGCGTCCAGATTCGCGGTCGGGGGCGCGATCTGATCGCGCAACGCCAGCACCGTGATTCCCGCTTCCAGGCCGCCCGCGCCGCCCAATAGATGCCCCGTCATCGATTTCGTCGAACTCACCGCGAGCTTATACGCGTGTTCGCAGAAAACGCGCTTGATCGCCGTGGTCTCAATTCGGTCGCCCACTTCGGTCGACGTCCCGTGCGCATTCACGTAATCGATCTGCTCAGCCTGAATGCCCGCGTCCTGAAGCGCCAGCCGCATCACCCGGAAAGCCCCATCGCCGTCTTCCGACGGACTGGTGATATGGTACGCATCGCCGCTCATTCCGTATCCCACGATTTCGGCCAAAATCCTTGCGCCGCGCCGCTTCGCGTGCTCCAACTCCTCCAGCACCAGAATGCCCGAGCCTTCGCCCACCACGAACCCGTCGCGCTGTGCATCCCACGGCCTTGAGGCTCGCTCGGGATCATCATTGCGCTGCGAGAGAGCGCGCATGGCGGCGAACCCTCCCACACTCATCGGTGTGATGGCGGCTTCCGCTCCGCCACAGATCATCGCGTCCGCATCCCCGCGCTGGATGATTTTGAACGAATCTCCGATGGAATGTGCGCTGGAGGTGCAAGCGGTCGCTGTGGCCGAATTCGGCCCCTTCGCGCCCGTGCGGATTGAAACGTAACCCGAAGCCAGATTGATGATGGTGGCCGGAATGAAAAACGGCGAAATGCGGCTCGGACCTTTTTCGAGCAGAATCTTGTGCTCGCGCTCGATCACCTCGAATCCGCCGATCCCGCTGCCGATATAAACGCCCACGCGCTCGGCGTTGTGCGCGTTGATCTGGAATCCTGACTGCGCCAGCGCGAACTCGGAGGCCGCGATTCCGAACTGGATGAAGCGGCCCATTTTCTTGATCTCTTTGCGCTCTACGAAACGCGCAGGATCGAAATTCTTCACTTCACCGGCAATCCGGCAGGCGAAACCCGTAGGATCGAACTGCTCGATGCGCGAAACGCCAGGCCGGCCGTCGCGAATGGCCTGCCAAGTTTCTTCCGTACCCACACCCAGGGCACTCACCAGACCAACGCCAGTTACTACTACTCTCCGCGACAAATGCCGTTACTCCCGCGCTTACTTCTTCTTTTTGGCTTCGATGTAATCGATGGCGTCTTTGACGGTGGCTATTTTTTCGGCATCCTCGTCAGGTATATCGATGTCGAAAGCCTCTTCAAATGCCATCACTAATTCCACGATATCGAGCGAATCCGCGCCAAGATCATCCACAAAAGACGCACTGTTGTCCACCTGCGCTTCGTCCACGCCTAACTGCTCCACGATGATCTGCTTCACTCTTTGTTCAACCGACATGAATCCTCCAAGCTGTCTGCAAACTCATTGATTCTAGCGATGATGGCTTTTGCCCGCAAGTCAGACCGCGGCGGGCCGCTAGTGCACTGGGATTCATGGACGCAACAGGCTCGTTAGAATCAGGTCAGTGCGGTTCGCTACTGTTGTACTTCCAGCAATGATTGTAACTCATGCCGCGCGGCGCGCCACGGAGTGCTGCCCGTGAGTCGCGTTGTGTATCTGCATGGCTTCGCCAGCGGCCCGGGATCCAAGAAAGCCCGCTTCTTTCGCGATAAGTTCGCCGAACTCGGTCTCGGCCTGGAAGTTCCGGACCTGGCGGAAGGCAATTTTCGCGCCCTGACGCTGACCGGCCAGCTCCACGTGATCGAACGAGTGAGCCGCGGCGAACCCGTGGCGCTCATGGGATCGAGTATGGGTGGATACCTGGCCGCCCTCTATGCCGCGCGCCATCCGGAAGTGGAACGAATAATCCTGATGGCGCCCGCGTTTTGCTTTCTCAAGCGCTGGTCGAGCTCGGTGGGCCCGGCAGCAATGGAACGCTGGCGCAAATCCGGCTCCATGGACGTGTTCCACTACGGCGAAGGCGGCAGAGTCCCGTTGGGATACCAGTTGATCGAGGACGCGGCCCAGTACGAAGACTATCCCGGTGTCTCACAACCGGTGCTCATCTTTCACGGCAAGAACGACGCTTCCGTCCCGGCGGAGTACTCGGTAACGTTCGCCGAACAGCATCCGCAGGCCAAGCTGCATTTGATGGACTCCGATCACGAGCTGCTCAATGTGTTGGACGACATGTGGATAGAGGCCCGAGCGTTTCTGTCCGGCAGCAGTTCGACGCCATCGTAGATGCTCGCGAGCGATAGGCCACGCCGATCGATTCGATCGTCATTTCCTTGGCGGGCTGCTGATAAGCTCGGAACGTCCCGGTACCTTCGCTACCCCGCGTATACTGCCCGACTCGCATAGCAAACTGATCGAAGAGAACGTAGTCCTTCAAACTGTCGATCGTCAAATAGTATCGGAATTTCGCCGCACGATCGCATTTCTCGGTGCTCGGCGACAGCACCTCAAAGATCACCGTAGGGTTGATCAGAATGTCCTATCGTTAGTCAGCGAGCCCAGGCCTTCCACAGACAACCATCACGTCGGGACGTACATCCGCCGAGTATTCTTCTTCGGTGACCTTAGTGATCGGACTCGAAGCCATGTTCCCCTGCTGCCAGTCTAAACTTCCACCCACGCCCGCTTCCCGGCACTCTCCGCTGCTTTCTCCAACAACCGCATCCCCCTCAAACCATCCTCGAAAGTCGGATACTCCACCGCAGCCGATGGATCCGCAACCCGCGCGTAAAACCGCTTGAACACCTGCTTGTGCGTGTCGTCGTACCCTTCGCTGTGCCCGCCGGGAAGGTCCGCGTAGCTCGCTGCTTCTGGATACATTAGCGACGGATCTTTCAGCAGCACCCGATTCGGCTCATTTCTCCGCCCGATCCACAGCTCGTCCGGGCGCTCCTGATTCCACGCGACGCCCGCCTCGCTTCCATAGATGTCGACCGTGAACATATTCTTCCGCCCTGCCGACATCTGACTCACCGTGAACGCGCCGCGCGCCCGCTCTCCCAACCGCAGCAGCACCGCCCCAAAATCTTCCGTATCGACCGCGACTGCCTCGCGATCCTCCGGCCGCAACACTTTCCCGGCGAACGTCTCGATCGACTTCTTGGGTTTCATCCGCGTCTTGTGGAACGTCGCCAACTCCGCGCACAGCGCCGTGATCGGCAATCCGGTCAAATGCTGGATGAGATCCATCCAGTGCGACCCGATGTCGCCCATCGCTCGCAGCGGACCGTTCGCCTTCGCCTCCACACGCCAGTTCCAGTCCGTGTCGAACAGCAGCCAATCTTGCGAGTACGTTCCCTGCACGATCCAAATCTCGCCCAAATCGCCATGCTCGATCATCCGCCGGATCTGTTGCACTACCGGGTAGTAGCGCAGGTTGTGCTGGATGCAATTCGCGACGCTGCGAGCCGCCGCGAAATCCACCAGTCCTTGTGCCTCGGCAACCGATAGCGTAAACGGCTTCTCGCACAGCACATGCTTTCCGGCTTCCAATGCCGCGCGGCACATCGGATAGTGCAGGGCGTTGGGCGTCAGCACGTGCACCGCGTCGATCGAGGAATCGGCCAGCAGCGTCCGATAGTCGCCCGTCGTACGGTCGACTCCAATGCTGGTCCCAAACTCGCGCGCTTTTTCTTCACTCGACGACGCAACTGCCACAATCTCGACATTCCCGAGACGCCTCAAGTTCTCCGCGTGGACCCTCCCCATGAAGCCACCGCCGATCAGCCCAACGTAAATTTTCTTCATAACGAAACCAGTCGCGCGCGCCGATAATCCAATGTGTAGTTGATACACTGGATTGTAACGAAATGATCATTCGTATCCGGCTTGGCCGTCCGCGCTCGCAACGCAGGCCGCGAAATCACAACGTAGCCCTCGCGCTAGTCTCGCTCCTTACACCCGCTGCGGTGATGGCGCTCGTTCTGGCGATCTGGCCCCTGGCGGCCGCCCTGAAGTTCGCCGGAGCGTTTCCCATCGACGAAGGTGTCTTCTCACATTGGCAGGTCTGGCTGGTGGTGGCATGCGCCTTGCAATCCATAGCGTTGGGGTTGAACCGTTTCGCTAAGCCGGACCAACGCGTTCGCGAAGAGTTGCCATCCAGCGAACGCCTCGCCGATCCGCAATTCTAAGCGGTTTTCTCTAGATCGCAACTGGAACTGACAGTACTAACGACCTGTGGCCATCGGCCACAGCCGCTGGCCAAGTGCAACGCAGCGCCCTCCGACGTCACATCTAATCAGCACTGCTAATCGTAACTAGGAATGAAGGCCCGCAATGGTACCGCTTACTCGCAACTTTGGCGTCTCCCGTGCATCAGGTAGTGCAGAGGTTCGAATACTAGTGACAAGAATCGGAGCAACGATCCACCCCGGCGTCGCGCGGAATGTAGCGTTCTTGACGGATGCCACTTCGATTCTCGCGGCTAAGGTTCATCTGTTTGTTGAACAAACTCTGCAATCGGCGCGGGAAACGTTCGAGAATCAATTGGGGAATCTTCTAATTACCCTGCTCACGCCCGCCTCGATGCTCGCTCTCGTGTTTGGCTTGTGGCGTGTCAGCGCTGACCTCGGATGGACAGACGACTTCGTCATCGCCTCCGGTTTCTTCTCGCACTGGCAGGTTTGGATTGCCCTCGCCATCGCGCTCAAGTTCGCTGGCTCGTCACTCCAGGCGCGCATGCCCAACCCGAAAACATCGGCGGAAAACTGACCGTTTTCTGATATTCTTGGGTGTAGGCGGGCTCTCTCCTAATGCAATTTCGCACCAGGCCGCGAACGCTCGGAATGTTCTACTTTCCAGGGTTCCCCCGTGGCGTGAAATGGCTGCTCATCAGCAACGTCGCAATTTTTCTGGCGGATTTCTTCGCCACTCGATTCACCGGCCTGCATGATCCTCTGATCGTTCTGTTCGGGCTCACTCCGGCCGCCGTGGTGAAGGAGTTCGCTATCTGGCAGCTCGTCACCTACATGTTTTTGCACGGAGGCATCGGACACATCCTCTGGAATATGCTTGCGCTCTGGGGAATGCGGCGCTTCCTGCAGTTTTATTTCTTCTGCGGCATTGGCGCGGGCATCTGCGCTGTTCTTCTCAATTATGTTCTGCCGTGGGGAAATCCCAGCGTCCCCACGATCGGCTGCTCAGGAGCCATCTTCGGCATCTTGATGGCCTATGCGATTCTTTACCCGACGCGCACTATCCTCTTCGCGTTCCTGGTCCCGATCCAGGTGAAGTACTTCGTGATGATCATCGGAACTATCGCGTTCCTCGCGTCGTTCGAAGCCAACAGCGGCGTCAGCAATTTCGCACACCTCGGCGGATTGCTCTTCGGGTATCTTTTCCTTCGAATGCCGAACATGCAATTCGACTTGGCCGGACCGCTCCAGCGTCAGTACAGCGACTGGAAGCTCCGGCGCGCCAAGAAGAAGTTCCAGGTTTATCTGCGCAAGCAAGGCCCCGGCCGCGACCCGCGCGTGCATTAAGGGTTTTACTATAGCGAGCCCCCAGCAGGCTCTGGCGCAATTTGCTGGTTTACCATAGGAGGATGGAGGCCCAAGCTTCCCGTCGGTTTTTTCTATGAAAGCACTTCGAATTTCCCTAACCGCATTGCTCGTGTCTCTGCTGTCCGCAGTCGCCCCACGCATAGCATCGGCCCAAGGTCCCGATCCCCAGCAGACCGAAACTGTGGCCAAGCCGAAGAAGAAAGACTCGTCGTCATCCGGCTCTTCCACCACGACGCCGTCCGCCACTGCGCCGTCCGCCGCTCCCGCCGACACTACCGCGCCGGCCGTCACCGAACAGCCGAAAATTCCCTCGAAGTTTAACAAGAAAGACAAAGACGTCCCCGAAGGTCTTCCCACCTTCAAGAGCGACGTCACCAGCGTCCAACTCGACGTCGCCGTCCTCGACAACAAAGGAAATTTTATCCCCAACATCCCGCGCGGCAACTTCCGTGTGCTCGAAGACAACGTTCCCCAGCAGCTCAGCACCTTCTCCACCAACTCCGACGCACCCATGACCATCGCGATGGTAGTGGAGTTCAACGCTCAGTTCCAGCAGTACTGGGGCCCAGGATGGTACGAGACTCTCTCAGCTTCCTATGGATTCGTTCAAACTTTGAAGCCGGACGACTATCTTGCTATCGTCGCCTACGATCTCAAGACAGAAATTCTCTCCGACTTCACCACCGATCGTCAGAAGACTGCGGAAGCCATGCAGCGCCTCCGCATTCCCGGATTTTCGGAATCCAACATGTACGACGCGCTGGTCGACACCGCGCAGCGAATGAGCAATATCGAGGGTCGAAAGGCTATTCTCCTCATCTCAACGGGTCGCGATACATTCAGCAAGCTCACCTATGATAAAGCGCGCAAGCAGCTTCAGGAAGCCGGCGTCCCTATCTACGCCATCAGTCTGTTGCAAGCGCTCCGCATCGTGATGGACCCGTACATGGGCGCGAGCCAGCGCATGGACTTCTTGCAAGCCGACAATCAGTTGAATACCTTCACGCGCGAGACCGGCGGCCAAGCCTTCTTCCCGCGCTTCATCGCCGAGTACCCTGGAATCTTCCAGACCATCGCGCGCGCGCTTCGCAGCCAATACTCGATCGCTTATCATCCTTCCAACCAAGCTAAGGACGGCACGTTCCGTAAGCTGAAAGTCGAATTAGTAGACCCCGCCAACGGCAATCCGCTGAAGATCACCGATCAAAAAGGAAAGCCCATCAAGTACACCGTGGTCGCGAAGGCCGGTTACACAGCACCGCACGAGGTTGAGTAATCCACAAGCTGCAATCGGATTACACACGTCGACACTCGCAGTCAAGAAAAACATCTCGCGCTTTTGCAAGTGACTAGAAAGTCGTTGACCGGGGAATTACAAGTCTGTTAAATTTCTCTGGTCCTCAATGATCAACTCTTCCTCGAACAACCTCAACGGACGAATTCTACTCGTCGACGACAACTCAGATGGACTCGCAGCCAGACGCAGCGTCTTGGAGGAGTTGGGACATAAAGTGATCACCTGCGGAGCCCCGCACGATGCTCTGGAGCTGTGCGGCAAACACCGCTTCGACGTCGTAGTTACCGATTACAAAATGCCCAAGATGGACGGGCTCGAGTTCATCGCGCGCCTCAAGAAGCTGCATCCGCAAGTCGCCGTTATCCTCATTTCCGGCTTCACCGACACGCTCGGCCTCACCGAAACCTCTACCGGTGCGGATGTGGTGATGCAGAAAAGCAACAACGAAGTAAGTCAGCTCATCCGTTCCGTGAATCGTCTGCTGCGGCAGCAAAAGCCCCCGAAGAAATCGGCTGCCTCGCAACCTGGAAAAGTGGACAAACGTAAGCGCCGTCCCTAGCGGCCTTCTTGCTCGCGAGATAGCCAACTCCCGCGCATCGCCAAGGTGCGCTCGTGCATCATTCCCTCGAACCGTCTAGCATCGACATTGTAGTCTCAAGAAGCTCCCAACCTAACCACCATGAACCTGGCTCTCGAAACGGCCAAGACTATCGTTCTGATCGTCAGCGCGCTTTTCCCGATCGTCGACCCTCTCGCCGGCAGCCCGATCTTTCTCTCCCTCACCCAGAACATCCCAACCTCGCAGCGCTGGATACTCTCGCGCGCCATCGCCGTGAACAGTTTTCTGCTCCTGGTCGGCTCGTATTTCATCGGTACGCACGTCCTGGCGTTCTTCGGCATCTCCTTGCCCGTGGTGCAAGTCGGAGGCGGCCTCGTGGTCGTCTCCACCGGATGGCTGATGCTCAAGCGCGGCGACGATGAGCACCGCGTGGATGTGCAGCGCACCCTGAGTCGAGAGGACATCGCGCGCAAGGCGTTCTATCCGCTCACGCTGCCGTTGACCGTCGGGCCCGGCTCGATCTCGGTCGCCATCACTCTCGGCGCCGACGCGCCGCGCAACTACGGCTTCATCGTTCTTCCGGTGGTCGCGGCGATCATTGGCATGGCGGCGATCGCACTCAGCATCGTGATCTGTTATGGCTTCTCCGATCGTCTCGCCCGCCTCCTCGGCCCCACCGCGATGAGCGTGATCGTGCGCCTCTCCTCGTTCCTGCTGGTCTGCATCGGCATCCAGATCATGTGGAACGGCATCAAGGCGCTGCTGACATCCGTGGTTCACTAGCCTACGTAATACCGGTGGAGGCGTCCAGGTGCTCTTCGATGGAAAACCGGCGCCGCTCCAGTTCGCCGGTCCGAACGGCCGAAAATGCAAGTAGCGTTCGCACAGCCGGGAGTAATACTGTCCAGCGTACTTGCGGTCAGCACTACCGGCGTGTTTGCAGCCGCGCTGAATCAGGACGGCTCCGTCAACTCGATTACGAATCCCGCCGCGCTTGGTTCCATCGTGACTGCCTGGGCGAACAAGGACCGGAAGTCAACCGAATTTCAGAACGATGCACCATAGTGACCTTCCCCGGCAGCCCAATTCACGAGGTTGGCATGACCTCACTGGCAGTAGGATTTATGATTGCAAGATTCGGTAAACTGTTTCCCGGCTCCCTTTGGCTGGAAGTTGTTTATGCGGGCGATGCAATAGGCATCCTGGCCGGCATCACGCTGATTAATTTCAGGCTGCCCGCTGACTCGGCGGCTCCGCGGGTAACAGAGCTGCCGGCCAAGACTACCCCTCGCAATGCCATCCTAAAAGCTGATGGCTGTTCTTCTCAGTGGCTCCGGACTCGCCCGTTGGTTCGGCTCGCGCATTCTGTTTCAGGATCTCTCGCTCAGCCTTTCCGAAGGCGACCGCACCGGACTAATCGGCCCCAACGGCAGCGGCAAAACTACGCTGCTCGAGATTCTCGCGGGCAAAGAGCCTCCTGACGCCGGGACTCGAGCGCTCCGCAAACTGACAAGGCTCGCCTACGTCCCCCAGGATTCTCTCTTCGGCCCCAACGACACGGTCGCCTCCGTCCTCCGCGCCGCCGTCGACAAACTGCCGCTCGATGAGGATGAAAAGCGCGCTCATGTCGAAGTGATGCTCGGCCGTGCCGGCTTCGAAAATTCCTCCACACCGGCCGCCGCGCTCTCCGGTGGATGGAAGAAGCGCCTCGCCATCGCGGCCGCGCTCGTAACTTCGCCCGACGTCCTGCTCCTCGACGAACCCACCAACCATCTCGACCTCGAAGGCATCCTGTGGCTCGAAACCGCCATCCAGACCGTGAACTCCTGCCTGATCGTCACCCACGACCGTTACTTCCTCGAGAACATCGCCACCCGCATGGTTGAGGTGAATACCGTCTACCCGCAGAACGCGTTCCAGGTGAACGGCAACTACAGCGAATTTCTCGAGCGCCGTGAGGAGTTCCTGGAAGCGCAAGCCAAGCAGCAGGAATCGCTCGCCACCAAGGTCCGCCGCGAAGTGGAGTGGCTCCGCCGGGGACCGAAAGCCCGTACCGGCAAATCGCGCGCCCGTGTGGACGCCGCCGGCCGCCTCATCGAAGAGCTCTCAGCCAGCACCGCCCGCAGCCGCGTCTCGACCGCGCAAATCGACTTCACCGCTTCCGACCGAAAGACGAAGCGCCTGATCGAAGCCGAAGGCATCGCAAAAACTCTCGGCGGTCGCAGGCTCTTCGAAAATCTGAACGTGACGCTCGCTCCCGGCGTCCGCATCGGTCTGGTGGGCGCGAACGGAAGTGGCAAAACCACACTGCTAAAAATTCTCGAAGGCTCGCTCCAACCCGACCGAGGAACCGTCCGTCGCGCGGACCGTCTCCAAATCGTCAGCTTCGCCCAAGACCGCGGCGCGCATCTCGACCCCGACGCCAGCCTGCGCCGTACACTGTGCCCCCACGGTGACTCGGTGATCTACCAGGACCGCACCATCCACGTCGCAGGATGGGCCAAGCGATTCCTGTTTCGCGATGAGCAGCTCGACATGCCCGTTTCCCGGCTCTCCGGAGGCGAGCGCGCCCGCGTCATGATAGCCCGCCTGATGCTCGCCCCAGCCGATGTGCTGCTGCTCGACGAGCCAACCAACGACCTCGACATCCCGACGCTTGAAGTGCTCGAAGACAGCTTGCTCGACTTCTCAGGCGCCATCGTCCTGGTCAGCCACGATCGCTATCTGCTCGATCGCGTCTCCACCACGGTCATCGGCCTCGACGGAGGCGCGGGCGCCATCTTCGCTGACTACTCGCAATGGGAAGCCGCGCGCCACCAGCCATCGGAGGAGCCGGACACGCCAAAAACTCCGCGCCCAACAATCGCGCCGGACACGCCCAAAAAGAAACTCGGCTACCTCGAGCAGCGCGAGTGGGACAGCATGGAAGCGAAAATTCTCGAAGCCGAGCAGGAACTCGCCTCCGCGCAGCGAGCCCTCGACAACGCTTCCTCCGACCACGAGCGCGTCGCGGATGCGTACGACCGCGTCCAGACCGCCCAGCGACGCGTCGCGGAATTATACGATCGCTGGGCTGAGCTGGAAGCCAAGGTCGGCCGGTGAAACCGTACTCTCACCTGACTGCATAGAATACAATCGTCACGAATGCCTCTGTCGCCCGGCACCAAGCTCGGACCCTACGAGATCATCGAACTCATCGGCGCCGGTGGAATGGGCGAAGTCTATCGCGCCGTCGACACTCGCCTCCACCGCGACGTCGCCATCAAAGTATCGGCCGAAGCTTTCAGCGAACGCTTCGAGCGTGAAGCGCGCGTGATCGCCTCTCTCAATCACCCCAACATCTGCACTCTGTTCGACGTCGGCCCCAACTATCTCGTAATGGAGCTGATCGAAGGACCAACCTTAGCCGACCGGATCAATGAAGGCCCCATCCCCCTCGACCAGGCGCTCCCGATCGCCCGCCAGATCGCCGACGCGCTCGAAGCCGCGCACGAGAAGGGCATCGTCCATCGCGACCTGAAACCCGGCAATGTGAAAATCACCGTCAGCGGCGCCGTCAAAGTTCTCGACTTCGGGCTCGCCAAGATCGCCGGCGATGCTCCGGCAGCGCCCTCCGGCAATTCACCTCTCACCGTCACCATGGGCGCCACACAGGCCGGCATGATGATGGGCACCGCATCCTACATGTCGCCCGAGCAGGCCAAGGGCAAACCCGTGGACAAACGGGCCGACATCTGGGCCTTTGGCGTGGTCCTGCATGAAATGCTCACCGGCAAAAAATTGTTCGAACGCGAGAGCCTTTCGGAAACACTGGCGGGCGTGCTCATGGAGTCGCCCGATCTCACGTTGGTCCCGCCCCAAGTGCGCCCGCTCCTGCAGCGCTGCCTGGAAAAAGATCCAAAGAAGCGCCTGCGCGATATTGGCGATGCCATGGTGCTTCTGGATTCCGCACCCGAACCAGTCGCCCCCGCCCTTGCGCCCACCGCTTTACCGCCGCCCCCACGCCGCCAGTGGCTCTGGCCTTCCATCGCCGCCTTGTTCCTCCTCACCACGCTCGTCCTGTCCTTCATCCACTTCCGCGAAACGCCTCCACCGGCGCCGCTGATGCACTTCACCATCCCTGCGCCCGAAAAGAACAACATCACAACAGGTCTCTTCGCCGTCTCACCGAATGGCCGCTACGTGATCTTCCACGCGCGGGGCGCGGATGGCATGGGTCGTCTCTGGTTGCGCGATTTGGAAGAAACGGAAGCGAAGCCGCTCTCAGGAACCGAGCACTTCGCAAACATTCCCTTCTGGTCTCCAGACAGCCGATTCGTTGCGTTCGACACAATGAACGCCTCGATTCGCAGGCTGGAGAAGATCGACGTCACGGGCGGCCCTCCCCAAGTCATCTGCGATCTTCCACCGGGCGGGAACAGCGCACTCGGAGGCACCTGGAACCGGGACGGCGTCATCTTGTTCGGTAGCGATCGCGGCATCATGCGCGTCTCCGCTGCGGGAGGCGTACCCACTCCAGTTGTATCGCTCAACCCGGCCTGGAAGGAACGCCTTCAGCTCTCTCCCTCGTTTCTACCGGACGGAAAACACTTCCTCTATAGCCGGCTTTCGAACGCAAGCCCGGACAAGATCGGCTTGTACGAAGGCTCGCTCGATGCCAAACCTGATCAGCAAAATGCTCGTCTTCTTCCCGGCCTCATGGCGCTTTACGTCCCCTCTCTCGACTCAGCCCACGGGCAAGTCCTCTCCGTACGCGACGGAAGTATGATGGCGCAGGCGTTCGACAATCAAAGGGGCGCCTTCACCGGCAGTCCCGTCGTCCTTGCCGAGCACATCGGAACATCCGGCGGCGGCGCATGGGGCCGCTTCTCCGCGTCCTCCAACGGCGTGTTGGTCTATCAGACCGACGACATCCCCAACGTTCAGCTCACCTGGTACGACCGCAACGGAAAAGTTTTGGGAACCGTCGGCGATCCGGCGCGCTACCAGAGAATGATTCTTTCACGCGACGGCACCAAAGCCGTTTTAAATCGAATCGATCCACTCACCGGCAGCCAGGATCTATGGCTGGTCGATCTCGTCCAGGGCACTGCCACGCGATTCACTTTTGGTACGTACAGCACCAGTCCCCTCTTCTCTCCCGATGGAAGCCGCGTTGCGTTCGTTTCAGTGCGCAATGGTGTCGGCGGCCTCTACGAAAAAGCGTCTAACGGCTCAGGAAGCGAAGATCTGCTGGTCAAGGGAACCAACGTGGGTACTCTCAGCGACTGGACGAACGACGGCCGCTTCCTGATTTACGGCGGCGGCAATCCCTTCAACACCTGGGTGCTCCCCCTCGCGGGCGATCGCAAGCCGTTCCCATTCGCCCGCACGCAGTTTACGGAACTCTCGGCACACTTGTCCCCCGACGACCACTTCATCGCCTACGCCTCCAACGAATCCGGCCGAAATGAAGTCTACGTGAAACCGTTCACCCCCGAGCCCGACGCCGGCTCATCGGCTGCGAAATGGCTCATCTCGCGAAACGGCACCGCCGGTATGGTGCATTGGCGAAAAGACGGCAAGGAACTTTTCTACCTCGGCACCGACGGCAACGTGATGGCGGTGGACATCAGCACCACCCCGACCTTTCATGCCGGCGTCCCCAAAGCATTGTTCGCCGTGCCTCCGGCCTTCATGCGACTATCAGGCACCCCGGGCACCCTGGGCGACGTGTCCCCAGACGGCCAACGCTTCCTCTTCGCCTTACCACCCGAAAAAAACGGCCGCGACGAATTCAGCGTAATCTTGAACTGGACCGAAAAGCTGAAGCGTTAACACAACACCGCCACCTAATCCCGCAAATGAACACTCCATCCCGCGCCAATGCCCCCGGCACGCTAAAGTAAAAGAGGATGCTATTCCGCCGAGCGCTCCTTGCGACCCTCGCCTGCGCCGCGCTCTTCGCCGCCACGCCCCGCTCCAAAACTGCGAAACCCGCAACGCCCGCCAAAACCATCCCCGAGATGAACATCCCGGCGGTAAAAATCTGGATGCGCACCCTGACCCTGCACGACAAAGCTGCCCAACTGGTCGTCATGCCCGTCCTCGGTGAACCGGCCAATGTCCGCTCCGCGGCCTTCCGGCGCTACTCGCACTACATCCGTGATCTCCACGTCGGCGGCCTCATCGTCACCGGCAACACCGCGGGCGGCGGCGTCCGCAATGCCGACCCGTACGCCATGGCCGCCCTGCTCAACCGCCTGCAGAAAATTTCACGGCTCCCGCTCCTGGTCGGCGCCGACTTCGAACGCGGCGCGTCCATGCGCGTCAACTCCACCACGCCCTGGCCCTACTCCATGGCTTTCGCCGCCGCCAGGGATTACGACGGCGTCGCCTATGAGGCCGCCGAAACCGCACGCGACGCCCGCGCGCTCGGCGTGAGCTGGATCTTCGCGCCCGTCTCCGACGTCAACAACAACCCCGACAATCCCATCATCAATATCCGTTCCTTCGGCGAGAACCCGCAGGAAGTCTCGCGCTTTGTCGAGGCCTACATCAAGGGCGCGCACTCCGATCCGAAGAACCCCGTGCTGGTGACCGCCAAACATTTTCCCGGCCATGGGGACACCGCCGTCGACAGCCACCTCGGCCTCGCCCGTCTCGATGCCAATCGCGACCGCATCGAATCGGTGGAGCTCGAACCGTTTCGCGAGGCCATCGCCACCAACGTCGACGCCATCATGAGCGCGCACCTCGCCGTCCCCGCACTCGAGCCGGTGGACGAACCCGCTACCGTCTCCTACAACATCCTCACCGGTGTTCTGCGCGACGAGCTCAAGTTCAAAGGCATCGTGGTCACCGACGCGATGGACATGCAAGGCCTGGCCGCCATGTTCGATCCCGGTGAAGCTTCCGTGCGCGCCATTCTGGCGGGCGCCGACGTTTTACTCATGCCGAAGCGCGCCGAAGACGCCATCAACGCCGTGGTCGCGGCCGTTCAGAAAGGCCGAATCTCGCGCCAGCGTCTGGACGAAAGCGTGGCCCGCGTTCTCGCCGCCAAAATCCGGCTTGGACTGAACAGAAAGCGCCTGGTGAACCTCGAATCGATCGCCGAGGTGGTCGGCTCTCCGGAAGCGGAGCTACGCGCGCAGCAGGTGGCCGATCGCGCACTCACGCTCGTCAAAGACAATAAGGATTCACTACCCCTGCGCCATCCCGAATCCACCTGTCTGATCGTGCTCGCCGAGAGCCGCCGCAGCCAGCAGGGACAAAAGCTGCTCGAAGACGTCACCACGCGCGCCCCCAATCTTACGTCCTACTGGATCGATCCCACCAAGAGCAAAGCGGATCTCGATCAGCTGGCCGCCAAAACCAGTACGTGCAGCCAGATCATTGTCGCGGCTTACGTCAGCGTGAGCGCCTATCGAGGCAATGTCGCGCTCGCCGGCGCCTACCCCGACTTTCTCAACGAGCTCATCGCCGGCAAGAGCCCGGTCACTTTGATCTCGCTCGGCAACCCGTATCTGATCCGCAGTTTCCCGAACGCCGCCGCCTACCTCACCACCTACAGCCCGACGCCAACATCGGAAGATTCCGTTGCCAAGGCTCTCTTCGGCGAAATTCCTATCGGCGGCCATCTCCCGGTCACGATTCCCGGCATCGCGAAGTACGGCGACGGCATCCAGCTTCCCGCAACTCACACTGCACAGAAAGGTCAGTAATTCATGCTTGAGATCACGTGGCTCGGCCACGCAGCGTTTCAGTTCCGCCTGGAAACGGGTGAAGTGATTTTGATGGACCCCTGGGTGGAAGGCAATCCGAAATTTCCGCCGCATCATCAGTTCCATCGCGTCGACGCGATGCTCATCTCGCACCCGCACCAGGATCACATCCACGGCTGCATCCCACTGGCGAAGAAATTCAAACCCAAGACCATCGCCATATTCGAAACCGCACTGTGGCTTGGATCGAAGGGCGTCGAGAATGTAAGCGGAATGGGCAAGGGTGGGACACAGGACGTCGTCGCGGGCGTCAAGGCCAGCATGACTCACGCCGTCCACAGCGCGGGAGTCGAGGACGGCGGCAACATTATCTATGGCGGCGAACCGGCCGGCTACGTCCTCACCTTCCCCGATCATCGCGCGCTCTACTTCGCCGGCGACACCAACGTGTTCTCCGACATGCAGCTGATCGAAAAGCTCTACCGGCCCGAGCTGGCACTGCTTCCCATCGGCGATTTCTACACCATGGGTCCGCGCGAAGCCGGGCTCGCCTGCCGTTTGCTCAACCCGAAGAAAGTGATCCCCATGCATTTCGGCACTTTCCCCGTGCTCACCGGGACGCCCGACGCGCTCGCCGCGCAACTCAAGGATTTCCCCGGCACCGAAGTGTGGGCGCTCGAGCCCGGCAAGCCCGTGAAGTGGTGATAGCAACCGCCTGAGATACGATGAGATCAGATGAAGCTGTTGATCATCGATGACGACGCGGAGCTGTGCGCGCTTCTTCAGGAATTCCTGCATCGCGAGGGATTCGCTGTGGATAGCGCGCACGAAGGCAGCGCCGGGCTCGCGTTGGCCACCGACGGCGGCTACGATCTGATCGTGCTCGACGTCATGCTCCCTGGCATCGACGGCTTCGAAATCCTGAAGCGTTTGCGCGTTTCGAGCCGCGTTCCAGTGATCATGCTGACCGCGCGCGGCGAAGATGTCGACCGCATCGTGGGCCTCGAGCTGGGCGCCGACGACTATCTTCCCAAGCCATTCAACCCGCGCGAACTGGTTGCGCGCGTCAAGGCCATCCTGCGCCGCACCGAGCCGAAGGTGAATCGTGGCCGCGTGGAAGTGAACGGCGTCGCGCTTGACCCCGGCACACGCGAGGTCACCTCCGACGGCAAGCCCGTGGAAGTGACCACGCTCGAATTCGATATTCTGGAACAACTGATGCGCAACGCGGGTCATGTCGTCTCGCGCGACGGCTTGATGGAGAGCCTGTACAACCGCAAGGCCACGCCGTTCGACCGCTCCATCGACATGCACGTCAGCCATCTCCGCCGCAAACTGGAAGGCGCAAAGCCGGTCATCAAAACCATTCGCGGCGTCGGATACCAGTTCTGCCAGAGTCCGGAGGGATCCGAGGACGGGATCGCGCTATGAGATCGCTGTTCGCGAAAACGTTGCTGTGGTTCCTTGCGACCACTGCGGTGGCGATTGGCGGGATCATTCTCAGCACAGCATTATCGGTGGGTTCGCCTGAAGGTCGCGGACCGTTCGGCATGCTGCTCAGCGTGCAGGTAGCGGAAGCCAAGCGCGCGTACGAAACCGGCGGACGCGACGCGCTCGGTGCCGTGCTTTCGAAATTCCAGCAGATCACCGAAATGAAGGTCCTGTTCACCGACGCGAAGGGCACCGATCTGCTCACCGGCAAGGCGCATCCCGACTTGGTTCGCCGCCCTGCCCGCCGCAGCCGCTGGCGGCTTCCCTTCCCCTTCAACACCGGCCGTCCGCCGGTGATCGCGCGCTCCGATCCGACCCATCAATACACGCTTTACCTGATTAACCAGCGCAGCACATTCCGGTTTTATTTCTTCCAGCCGCAGCATCTCTGGATCGTCGGATTGGTCGTGTTGCTGTGCTATGCATTCGCGTATCATCTGACTTCGCCTGTCAGGCGGCTCCGCGCCGTGGTGGACAACTTCGGACACGGCGACCTCTCCGCCCGCGCCGCGGTGAATCGCAAAGACGAGCTGGGACAGCTCGCAAAAAGCTTTAACCTCATGGCCGACCGCATCCAAACGCTGCTCTCCGCCGAGCGACGCCTGCTGCTCGATATCTCTCATGAGCTTCGCAGCCCGCTGGCCCGCCTGGGAGTAGCCGTCGAGCTGGCGCGCTCCGGCGAGGATCGGGGGCACATGCTGGATCGCATTCAAAAAGAAGCCGACCGTATTAACGAACTTGTGGCTGAGCTTTTGCAGGTGACGCGCGTCGAAGGCGATCCCACCGCGTTACGGAACGAAACCGTGCGCCTCGATGAGTTGCTGGCCGATCTGGTTTACGATTCGCTGCTCGAAGCCAAGGCCAAGGACTGCACGCTGCTGCTCGAAGCGCCCATTTCGGTTACCTTGAACGGCGACGAAGAGCTGATCCGCCGCGCCATTGAGAACGTCATCCGCAATGCCATCCGCTACGCGCCGCGCGAGACCGCCGTCCAGATTGAGTTGAAGAAAGTCGGACCTATCGCTGAGATTTCCGTTCGCGATCGCGGCCCGGGAGTACCGGAAGAATCGTTGCCACGCATTTTCGATCCGTTCTACCGCGTGGATTCGGACCGCAATCGCTCGAGCGGCGGCTTGGGGCTCGGTCTGGCCATCGCGCGACGCGCCGTCGAGCTGCACAATGGCAGGCTCAAAGCGAGCAACATGAATCCCGGCCTGCTGGTAACCATCGAGTTCCCGGCCGCGCCGGACACCGCCACGCCGGGCGCCGCGAAATCCGTTAAGCCTACTCCGGTTTCAACATCTTGATGCCGTTCGGCAGCGCGAATAACGAATCGTTCACTTTCTTGCTGTTCACTTCCACTTCGTTCGAAAAGATCTGAAAGATTTTCTCGCCGTTGCGCTCCCGCTCGATGGTGAACGGCCACTGTATCCCGTCGACGCCGCGGTACTTAGTGAATAGCGTGACTTCCTCGTTCCTCTCCCGCGTGACCGGATCGCGGCGGTAAAACACTTGGCGGACCGGCAGCTTGGTCGTCTGGTGGATGTAGACTGTGGTGGTCTGATTGTCGGCGTCGGTGACATCAACGATTTCTACCGGAACATTATCCAGAACGTCGGCGCCGCGGCTCTCGAAAATCATTCCAGGCTCGTGCAGCCGGACTCGCAGGATGTAGAAGATGTCGTGGAATGTGGTGTCCTTGTAGCGCGCGTAGGTGTCCTTTGGAAGCGGGCGCGCGCCTCGATAAGTTACATCCCAGGCGTCGCTCGCGCCGAACAAAACGCCGTAGTCTTGTTTCTTATCGAAATTCTCGCGCTCGTGCTGCGCCAGCTCGTGCGCGGTGTCGGAGACGCCGGAATCGTAGCGCGTGTATATAGTCGCGATGCTCAGGCCGCTGAGCCGTTCGCGATAGAACGAATAGACGCGGCCCGATTCCACACGGTTTTCCATGTGCAGGTATGCGTCGCCGCCCAGCGCCTGTACGCAGGCGTCGATGATGCGTTTGCCGCGTTCCTGAATAGTTTCCGCGCTAACCGTCAGCGCGCATGCGAAAGCAAGAGCGATGGTGCCGAACTTCATAGCTTGTCGATTACGGTTTCTTGCTGAGCATTTCCTGCGTGAGCCCGGAGTTGACTTTGTACTCCTGGATCTTCACGTCAGCGTACTTCTTGCCGTCCTGCGTGACCGTCAACTGAAACGGAAGATGGAGCCCCGCCACGTCGCGCCAGTCGGAATAGGCATCCTCCACGCTCTGCGCGCCCTCTTGATAGGACAGCCGGATCGGCAGCCCGGTTTTCGCGTCCACTTGAAGCCGGACGCTCTCGCCCGATTTCCCGGAAATCTCGAGCGTCCCGTCGCCCACGTAGTTGACGGTGCGATTGGGGTCGCGATCGCTCAGTACCAGACCCGTAAGCTGCCTGAAGATTTCGCCGCGCACCTGCGCCAACACCGGCGGCGGAAGATTACGTGCGCCTTGCATCCCGGCGAGCCAGCCCGACGCGCCGTCCGAGTACATCTGCTGCTTACCGAACGGCAGCTCGATTTCCTGGCGCATCGTGTTCGGAAGCAGAAACGAATTGGTCTGCTTCGCTTTCATCCCGACCGGACCGCCAGGACCGCCGGGCGTCTGCACTTCCACATTGGCCGTGTATTGCAGATCCTTCACCGCCGCGAGCTTGTCCAGACCGCCGAGCGCGTTCTGAACAACAAGCAGAAGTGCCTTGCCCTTGGCGAGGGTTTCTGGATCCACTTGCGATTTTTCCGCCTTGGGTTCGGGGATCGTCAGATCAATCGGCGTCACTTTCATCCCGAGATCGCTCAGCGGCGTTCCGAAAGCTTTCGAATTGCCGACCGCGACGTAAGTGAAATCCTGCGGCTTGAAATATTCTTTCGCAACACGCAGCACGTCAGCCTTGGTCACCGCGCCAATCGCCTTCTGATATTGGAAGATGAAATCGCGCGGATAACCGTAGTATTCGTACTGCACCAGGCGATTTAGCGTCTTGCTTGGCCGGTCGAAGTTGAACACGAACCCGTTGAGCACGGTGTCTTTCGCGGTTTGCAATTCTTCGTCGGTAACTTCGGCCGCGCGGATCTTGTCCACTTCTTCACGAATCGCCTTGATGGTATCGACAGTGTGCACGGATTGCGTGCTGCCGGAAATGTGAAACGTTCCGGGATGATCGTAATGCGCGCCCCACGACGCGCCGATGCTGTACGCCCATCCATGCGCGGTTCGCACGCTGCGGAACAAGCGGCTGGAGAAACTTCCGCCCAGGATCTCCGCGGCCACGTTAAGCGCCGGGTAATCCTTGTCCTTAAGCTCGCCGCCCAGGTGTCCCACGTCGATGAACGTCTGCGTTACGTCCTCCTTGTCGGCGAGATAGACGCCAGGGGCGGGCTTTTCCGTGACGGCCGGAAAAGCGGGAACGGGTGGCTGCGTGACTTTCCAGCCGGCAAACAGTTGCTCGAGTTTGGCCTTCATGTCAGCGGTGGAAAAATCGCCGTAAATTTCAAGCAGGACGTTCTTGGGGAAGTAGTAGCGATGGTAGAAATCGATCAGATCCTGGCGCTGGATGTGATCGATGTCGGAGTACTCGATCTCCCAGCCGTAGGAATTGTTACGGCCATACAGGATGCTGGAAAATTCACGTTCGGCGATACCGTGCGCGTCGTCGTTGCGGCGGGAGATTTCGCTGCGCGCCTGCGTCTTGGCGAGATCCACTTTGTCCTGGCTAAACTCGGGCGACGTCATCAAGTCTCTGAAGATCCGCAGGACCTGATCAGAGTTTTCCTTCAGGCAATCGAAAGAGAGCGAGCCCGCGCTCTCGCCGATGTTGCTTTCGACAGATGCCGCGACGTTTTCGAGATCTTGGTCGAGCTGGTCGCCAGTGCGGGCGGGCGTGCCACCCGAGCGGAGCACTTCGCCAGTGATTCCAGCCAGGTCTTTCTTGTCGGCCGGATCGAAGAGATTGCCAGTGCGAATCAGAGCGGTGCCGCTCACCAGGGGCAGCTCGTGATTCTCCAGCAGGAAAACCTTCATGCCGTTCGAGAGCGTGATTTCGGTTGGTTCGGGAATCTTGAGTGGAGGCAACGGCGGGAACTTCAGATCTTTATACGACGGCAGGACCACCGCGCGACGGACTTCGGTCTGCGCGCTCAGGAGCGATGCACATGCTAACGCGAGCAGCAGCTTTTTCATTGCCCCGCTCCTTTCTCGGCGGCCGGCTTGGCGGGCGGCCGAACCGTGTACGCGACCGTGCGGGTATCGGCGATCAAGTACTTCCGCGCCACGCGCTGCACATCATCAGCAGTGACTTTCTCGACGTCATCGATGCTGGTGAAGAGCTTGCGCCAATCGCCGTACGCGGCGTAGTTCTGAGTCAGTTCCTCGGCCATTCCGGAATTGCTATTGAGCTTGCGGATCAGCGAGGCGCGGACCTTGATCTTGATGCGGTTCAAGGTATCGTCCGTCACCTTCTCGCGCTTCACGCGCTCGACGATGTCATAAGCGGCCTTCTCGTTTTCCTCAATCGTGTGGCCTTGATTGGGGACCAGGAACAGAATGAACAGGCCGGGATATTTTCCGCCGGGAAAATCGGACTCCGCGCCAGCGGCGAGCGCGATCTGCTTGTCGCGGACCAACTCCGTGTAAAAGAGCCCGGTGCGCTCGCCCGAAAGGATCTCGCTCAACACATCGAACACCGGATCGTCTTTATCGAGCTGATCGGGACGCTTGTAGCCGACCGCGAGAAACGGCTGCGCGGGAGATTCCACTTCGACGCGCTTCTCGCCGCGCTGAACCGGCTCCACCGTGCGTGGACCGCCCGGCAGCGGACCCGCGGGCAGGATCGAGAAATACTTGTCAGCCAAGCGCCGGCATTCCTTCGGATCCACGTCGCCGGCAATTCCGATGGTAATGTTCGCGGGCACGTAGTATTTCTTGTAGAACGCAATGGCTTCGGTGAGCCGGAAGTTTTCGATGTCACTGGCCCATCCACCGGGCATGTTGCGGTAGGGATGCGCTGCAAAGGCGGTAGCGAGGAGAGCTTCGACGAGCATTCCCTGCGGACTGGATTCGACTCTCATGCGCCGCTCCTCGCGCACCACGTCACGCTCTTTGTAAAACTCGCGAAACACAGGATCGTAAAAACGCTGCGACTCCAGCAAGAACCAAAGCTCCAGGCGATTGCGCGGGAAATTGTAGAAATACTGCGTGGAATCCTCGCCCGTGCCCGCGTTCATGCCGACTCCGCCGTTTTCCTCGATGAGCTGCGGATAAGCGTTCGGGATCACGTAGCTGTTGGCCTTGTCCATCGCGGCCCTGAGAGTCTTTTGCAAGTCTGCGAGCTTGGCCTTGTCGGCATGGACGCCTTTGTTGCGCTCGGCATCGTACTGATCGTAGATATGTTCCACTTCGTCCATGGCGGCGCGCTCGGCCGGATAGTTCTTGGTCCCGATCGTCTCGGTGCCTTTGAACGCCATGTGCTCGAACATGTGCGCGATGCCGGTTTCGCCCCCGGGATCGTCCACCGAGCCGGCGTTCACGAAGGAATGAAAGGAGACGACAGGAGCTTCGTGACGCTCAAAGATGATGAAATGCAGCCCGTTGGGGAGCGTGAACTCGGTGACGCGCTTTTCGAAATCCTGGAGGGATTGCGCAACGAGTGCGAGCGGGCACACGAGCAGGACGAGGAATTTTGCTATGGCAGATTTCATGCGGAGTTTTGGCTCTCTCAATGAGTTGCTTCCTCTATTGTAACGGGTAAGGTGGTTAGGACCGACAGCGCTTGGGGAGTGCGCGGTTGGGTTTGTCGAGCCCCACACTGCCCCAGCCCGAGGTCGTTCTGACCGCAGTCGGCGGTAAGATAAGATCGATTAGAGCAAATTATCGACACAGGAATCCGCGTCGCGGTTAGCATCGTGGTTAACCTCCGTTCAGTGAAATTGATCTTCTGTTCTGCATCATTGCTGTCCTGTTTGGCGACGCCGGCCCTATCTCAGCCTGCGAGCCGGGTGAATGAGCAGCATTTCGCATTTGAGTGCTGGCGTGTCGCGGAAACTACGTCGGCGTTTCTGTCTCAACACGGAGTCTCCGCTTACAAAAGTGACGCGTCGCTCCTTTCAATTAGAGGCCGGGTCTACAAGCCACTTCCGGGACGCGGTTCCTCGCAAGCGGGTTATGAAAGTAAGCCGATGCCCTGGACCGACGCACATAGGCGCGAGATAAATGACTTCAAGGTTTATTGGAATTACTCCGATCGAAGTACCGGGGGAGGGTTGCCGTTTGGAGTTTGGCGCCTGCGTCTTTCGCACTACGTGCCATGGGGAGAAGTGAAGCTTGCTCCGAGCGACGAGGGCTGCGACGCGACGATGCAACTGTATTTTCAAGCCTGGGGAGCAAACATGGTCGCCATTCTAGGTGTAGATGCCGAATGGTCGTACAAGAGCAACGGACGAATGGAGCGGGAGTATTTGGACGGAATTTCTCTTGCGCTCGAGCAAGGGAAAGGAGAGGTTAAACGACCCCCGATCGCGGAGCCCGAGGCGAGGTGAAGCCGGTTTCATCGTGCTCCACACGTCCAATCGAGCAACCACCACGTCACCGCTCGCTAGAATGAAGGCATGTCTGACGCACTTCGCATCGCGGATCGGGAATTTCATTCGCGGCTCTTCGTTGGGACGGGGAAATATCGCAGCTTTCATGAGATGGCGCGCTGCCACACGGCTTCGGGCTCCGAAGTGGTCACCGTCGCGGTCCGGCGCGTCAACCTGACCGACAAGAGCAAAGAATCGCTGGTCGATTTTATCGACCGGTCGAAGCTTTTCATTCTGCCCAACACGGCTGGATGCTACACCGCCGATGAGGCCATCCGGACGGCGCGGCTCGCGCGTGAAGTCGGGCTTTCGAATTGGGTGAAGCTCGAGGTGATCGGCGATCAGAAGACGTTGTTCCCCGACAACGAAGGCCTGCTCGAAGCCACGCGTGTACTGGCCAAAGAAGGCTTCGTCGTGCTGCCTTACACTAACGACGATCTGGTGAACGCGCGCAAGCTGATCGACGCGGGCGCGGCGGCGGTGATGCCTCTTGGTGCACCCATCGGGTCCGGGCTCGGCATCCAGAACACCACCAACCTGCGCATTCTGCGCGAGAGCATCACCGAAGTGCCGCTGATCGTCGATGCGGGCGTGGGCACGGCATCGGACGCGGCGGTCGCGATGGAACTGGGGTTCGAAGGCGTGCTCATGAATACGGCGATCGCGGAGGCCGAGGATTCGGAGCAAATGGCGATTGCGATGAAGCTGGCGGTGCAGGCGGGCCGTCACGCGTATCTCGCTGGGCGCATGCTGAAGAAGCTGTATGCGAGCGCGAGCAGTCCGCTAGCCGGCGTCGTGCGATAGTCAGAGCGTTCGCGTCACTTTGCTCAGCGTTCTCGGCTGATCCGGATTCAGACCTTTGTGCGCGGCTAGCGCGGCTGCGAACAGCTGCGCCGGAATGATGTAAGGAATCGGCGTGAATAGTTCGGGTAGCGCCACCGGCAGCGCGACCGTTTTCTCTCCGAACGCCAGCGCTTCGGTATTTCCCGTGTCGGTGATCAGAAGCGCCTCGGCTTTCAAGCGAATCAGGCGCTCGATCGTTTCCCGAAGCCCCGGCCATGTCACCCCTTCCGGCGCGAAGACAAACGCGGGGAACGAGGCTTCCACCATCGCGATGGGGCCGTGCGCGAGGTCGGCGCTCGAGAAGCGCTCGGCGACCACGTAGCAGGTTTCCATCAGCTTCAGCGCGAATTCGAACGCGTTGGCGTAGTTGAGTCCGCGGCCGATGACCACGGCATGGTCCATGAAGCGATAGCGCTCCGCGCGGCGCGAGATCTCGGGTTCCAGCTCGAGCGCGCGATTGGCCCACTCGGGCACGCGCGCCAGGTCGTCCAGCGAAATCGCTCCACCCAGCGCCCAGGCGAGCAGGTACAGCATCAACAACTGACCAGTGTAGGTTTTCGTCGCGGCCACGCTCTGTTCGCGGCCGGCCTGGACGACAAAGACATCCTCAGCGAGGCCCGCGAGGGCGCTGTCCGGTTCGTTGGTGATGCCGATGGTGAGGGCGTGCTGCTCGCGCGCGCGCTGGATGACCACGTTCGTATCGGTGGATTCGCCGGACTGGGAGATCGCGACCACCAGCACATCGCGAAAGTGGAACGGCGCGTTGTACAGCGTGAAGATGGATGGCGCGGCCAGCGTCACCGGAATGCCGGTGGTGATTTCGAGCAGATAACGTCCGAATTGCGCGGCATTGTCGGAGGTGCCACGCGCCACCAGCATGATCATGCGCGGGCGGTGCCGGGAGAGCAGGTGCCGCAGGTCCCCCATCGGGGCGAGCTGCGCTTGGTAGGTGCGATCCAGCGTGGCGGGCTGCTCGCGGATCTCGTCCAGCATTTTCGACATGTGGCTAGTCCGAGAATAGCAATGCTGGCGTATACTGAATTTCGCAACAAAGAAAGGAACGCCTGTGCGAAAAGGCTTGCTGTTTCTCTTTTTGTGTTGTCTGACTGCTCTCTGCCAGCCGGGGCCGAAGGAGAAGGCCTCGCACGACGCTTTGGACAAAGCGCTCGCCGATAAGAATCCGGAGATCCGGAAGCAGGCGGTGATCGCGCTCAGCCTGGTTGGTTCGGTGGATCCGTACCCGTCGGATCTTCAGTCCATGCTCAACGACAAGGACGTCGAGGTGCGGCTGGCGGTGATCTCGAGCCTCACCGATCTCAACAACGTTAACCGGACGATGCTATCGCTGCACACGGCGCTCAACGATTCCGTGCCTGAGGTCAGCTTCGCGGCGGCACGGGCACTCTACGGTCTGAACGACCCGGAAGGAAAGTCCGCGCTGCAATCGGTGCTCGGGGGCGACGCGAAAACCGCGTCCGGCTACATGACCAAGCAGAAGCGCGACACCTTGCGCATGATGCACACGCCCAAAACCATGTTCCTGTTCGCGGTGAAAACAGGCTCGGCATTCGCGCCGGTGCCGGGGTTGGGGACGGGAGTTGCGTCCATGCAGGCGCTGCTTTCAGACTCCGGCACGTCGGGGCGGGCTGCGGCGGCACTGCTGCTGGCCAAGGAAAAAGACGAACAGACACTGGCGGCGTTGCGCGATGCTTTGGGCGACAAGGATTGGTCCGTACGCGCGGCGGCGGTACATGCGTTGGCGCTGCAGGACAATCCGGATCGCGAGACTGAAATTGGACCGCTGATCGACGACAAGAGCGAGCCCGTACGTCTCCGCGCGGCCGCTGGATATTTGCGATTAGAGGCGATCAAGAACGCGCCAAAACCAGCGCCGAAGCCGGTGGCGAAATCGACCCCAAGAACGAAGGCCCGCCCTAAAGCGGTGCCGAAGAAGACCACGTAAACTGCGCCTTGCGCGGCGTGTGTCTGATACCATTCGACACATGCCGATCCGGAAATTCGCTGCCCTCAATTTGTTGCTGGCGTCTTCAGTTTTGTTGGCGCAACCGCCCCAAACGCCGCAGGAGACCCGGCGCAAGCAGCTTGCCTACACGCGTGAGCACTACACGAAATACGAGTTAAAGATTCCGATGCGCGACGGCGTGAAACTGTTCGCGAGCGTGTACGTCCCGAAGGACGCGAGTCCGTTGCAGCAGTATCCGATTATCATGCAGCGCACCCCTTATTCTGTCGCGCCGTATGGTATCGACAACTACCGGCCGATCGTCGGACCGTCGGAGCCGGCGGAAAAGGAAGGCTTCATCTTCGTCTATGAGGACGTCCGCGGGCGCTATCTATCGGAAGGAACGTTCGTGGACGTGCGGCCGCACACCGCGGAGGGCGAGGACGTGAAGACGACTGACGAAAGCACCGACACCTACGACACCATCGATTGGCTCATAAAGAACGTCCCCAACAACAACGGGAAGGTCGGGATCTGGGGGATCTCGTATCCCGGATTTTTTGCGGCGCACAGTTTGATGAACTCGCATCCGGCGCTGAAGGCCGTTTCCCCGCAGGCGCCGATGGGCGACGTCGGCAACGGCGACGATTCGTATCACAACGGCGCGTTTTATCTGGCCGCGAATTTCCGTTTTTACGCGGACTTTCTGCCGCGTAAGCCGGATCCTGAACGCCCGCAGCCGGCGGTGCGGTTCGATCCCGGCACATTCGACGCCTACGATTTTTTCCTCCGTATGGGCCCCATCGCGAACGCGAATGAGAAATATCTGAAGCACAAGAATATTTATTGGGACGAAAATATCGAGCACACCACTTACGACAAATTCTGGCAGGCACGCGCCATCGCACCCGGCATGAAGAACGTCAAGCCCGCGGTGATGTGGGTGGGAGGCTGGTTCGACGCCGAGGATCTCTCGGGGCCCCTGAAGCTCTACAATACGCTCGAGAAGAATGGCGCCAGCGCGCCGGACACGCTGGTTATGGGTCCGTGGCGGCACGGCGGATGGTCGGCCGACGCGGGCGATACGCTGGGCAATCTTAGGTTCGATTCGAAGACCGGCGACTTCTTTCGCGAGAATATCGAGCTTCCGTTTTTCATCCAGAACCTAAAAGGCAAGGGCAACGGACTGAAAGCGACGGCTGACGCGGCGGTTCCGAAAGCGTATCTATTCGAGACTGGACGCAATGAGTGGCATCGCTTCGAGAGCTGGCCGCCGAAGAAGGCTGTCACGCGATCGCTGTACTTCGACGCCAATGGCTCGCTGGTCCTGAGCGCGCCTGCAGCCACTGGGTTTGACGAATACCTGAGCGATCCCAACAAGCCAGTGGCGTCCACGGGCGAGATCGCGCCCGGGTTTGGAATGCCGGCCGATTACATGACCTTCGACCAACGCTTCGCCGCGACGCGTCCAGACGTACTGGCATACGAGACCGAGCCGCTGGAGCACGACATCACCATCGCCGGGCCGGTCACGCCGAGGCTGCGTGTTTCCAGCAGCGGCACAGATTCCGACTTCGTGGTGAAACTGATCGACGTGTATCCGAACGACTATCCCGATCCCGATCCGAATCCGAAAGGCGTGCGCATGGGCGGCTACGAGCAACTGGTGCGCGGTGAGCCGTTCCGCGGGAAATACCGCAACAGCATGTCGAAACCCGAGCCGTTCACACCAGGCAAGGAAGAGAAGATCGAGTTCTGGATGCCGGACGTGCTGCACACGTTCCGCACAGGGCACCGGATCATGGTGCAGATCCAGAGTTCGTGGTTCCCGCTGACGGATCGCAATCCCCAGCAGTTCCTGGATATTCCGAATGCCAAGGCGTCCGATTTCAAGAAAGCGACGGAGCGGGTGTATCGCGGCGGCGCGGATGGATCGCGCTTGCAGGTTTTGATGCTGGAGTAGCGGCTAGAAATCCGTTAGCAGCTTGGTTTCGGTGCCGGTCCAAACTCGCCAGGTCGGGTATTCGGTGGGTGGCAGGATGGTGATGTGCGGCTTGAACACGATTAGCGTCTGGGCGTCATCGCGCGTAATGGTGTTGTTGCGCAAGAACGGAACTAAACTAAGCACTGGAATACCCGTAATCGATTTCATGTCGGAATGCGTCAATAATCCCGCCAGGACAGCCCACTGACCTTCCGGCACGCGAACTTTCGACTCGTACTTCTTGTTCGAGATTACGGGAATGCCATCAACGGAGGCCGCTTCGAGCAGCTTGAATTCGGCGCTCACGTCGAGCGTGACTTCATCGGTGCCGTGGATATGGGGCGTCACCTTGAGCAGCAGGCCAAGATCTTCAAAGTTGAACGTCGGAGGAGGGGTGAAGACCTGGCCACCGCCGGTGGTGTTGCCGATGTATTGGTTGGTGACGATGGGGTATCGGTCGCCCACGTGGAAGGTAGCGGCCTGTCCGTCCTGCGCGACGATTTCCGAATCCAGCTCGGTGGTGGAGTTTCCCTTAGTGACGGTGGCGAGCAGCGAAGCGGTGGTGAGGCCCAGGCCGATGACGCTGGCGCCTCCGCCGAACGCCAGAAAATTGGTGTAGCCCGAGGGGACGCTGCTCATCAGGTTGGATTTGTTCAGGAAATTCACCAGCGGAAACGCGGTCTGCGGAGAGATGCCCCAGTTGTTGTTTGACGAAACATCAGTGGTGATGATTTGCACTTCGATCGACACCTGGGCGCGTGAGCGCAGCAGGTCCTGAAGAATTTTTTCCGCCAGGCGCACTTTAGCGACGCGGTCGCGCACGATGATCAACTTGCGGGCATTGTCCACCATCAGCCGCTGGATGTCCAGGACGCCGCGGACGCTGGTGGCGACTTCCTGAAGCTCCTGCACGGTTTCCGCTTCGGAAAATGGGATCACAACAACGGCGGTGCGCGCGAACTCAGTGCGTTTTTGCGTAGTATCGTTGGCGACGAGAATCGATTGATCGGTGACGGCGGTGAGGAACGAATTGGTCGCGGCTTCTAGCGCGCGCAGGGCCGTCCGATAATCTGCTCCAGCGATCTCGAAGTGGACTTCGTGCGTAGGCTGATATTGCGTATCGAAGCGAACGTCCAAGTGCAGGATGGCGCCTATTTGCTGCCAAAGCGATTTGGAATCGCCGTGGAGATCGTAGTCGCGCACGCCGGCGGCAACCGTGAGCGCAGTGGGCGGCAGCGGCTTGCGGGCTTCGTCGATCTCGCGGTCGCTGATATGGCCGAATAGCGTGGAGTCGAGCTTCTGCGGCGAGAGTCCGCCGCCGGCGTTGGCTTCTTTCACGTCCAGGAGACTGGCGACGGGCCGGAGCGCCTGCACGCGCGACCAATACTTGAGGTTATCGGGCTCGGCTGCAGCAGCCTGCAAGTACAGCGTATAGGCCTTGGCCGGATCGCCAGCACGTTCGGCCTTCTGGCCCTGAAGGAACAACTGTTCGGCTGTGCTGGCGGACCAGGCGAGCACGGCAGAGAGGAGCCAAGCGATGAGACAGCGCGGGCGGATGGTACGCAACTTCACAAGAGTATTGACGATTGGGACGCTAACGACGTGTATAAACAATTGATTGCGAATGGCCGATGAGTAATGAAAGAGGACCAGGGCCCCATGGCTAGCACACTTGCATCAACCGGACCGCGATTCCGTCCAGCCGCGCCGCAAAGCTTTGAGGAATTAGGCATTTCCCAGGGGCTGGTGATGGATCTGATGCTTCGGCGCATGTTGCTTGAGGGCTACAGCAATCTCCAGGCGCTGGGACAGAGTCTCCGGCTGTCGATGCCCATCCTGAATATTGTATTCAATCATATGCGCACGCAGCAGATGATTGAGGTGAAGGGGATGATCGGTAACGATTATCACTTCACGTTATCGCAAGCGGGCAAACAACTGGCCAGCGAGCGCTTCCAGATCACACAGTATGCGGGCGCCGCGCCGGTTTCGCTGAAGGATTACCACAGCGCGACCAAGGCGCAGTCGGCGCAGATCAAAGTGGATCGCAAGCTGCTCAAGTCGGCGTTTTCGGACTTGGTGGTTACGGATCGGCTGCTCGATCAACTTGGTCCGGCGCTGATCTCGCAAAATTCCATATTCGTGTACGGGCCTACGGGTAACGGCAAGACCAGTTTAGCCGAGCGCATGTTGCGTGTTTACCAGGACACGATTCTGATGCCTTACGCGGTGGAAGTGGACTCGCAGATCATCAGTTTGTACGATCCGGTGGTGCATCAGAAGATCGAGGTTGACGATCCCGACATGGACTCGCGCTGGGTGATGTGCAAGCGGCCATGCATTGTGGTGGGCGGCGAGCTGATTCCGAGCATGCTGGAGCTGCGCTTGGACGAAGCGTCGGGAATTTACGCCGCGCCCTTGCAGATGAAGGCCAACAACGGCATTTTCATCATCGATGACTTTGGACGCCAGTTGATGTCGCCGCGCGATCTTCTGAACCGCTGGATCGTACCGCTGGACCGCCGCGTCGACTACCTGATGCTGCGCTACGGCGTGAAGTTCCAGATCCCGTTCGAGCTGATGGTCGTTTTTTCCACCAACTTGGAACCAAGCGATCTTGCGGACGAGGCCTTCCTGCGCCGCATCCACAACAAGATTTTCGTCGAGGCCGTGGATGAGAAGGTTTTCGATCAGATCTTCCACCGTGTGGTGGGCAAGACCAATATTCCGTTCGAACCGGATAGCGCCGAGTACCTGCGCAAGCTGTGTCTGCGCGAGGGCCGCACGGAACTTAGGGCCTGCTATCCGAGCGACATCTGCAACATCCTGGTATCGATCGGAAAATACGAAGGCAGGCCGCCGTACATGAGCAAGACCGAGCTCGAGCGCGCCGCGGCGCTATATTTCGCCAAAGCATAAACCCAAAGCCTAGCGCGTCAATCGTGGCACCATGGGAGGAACCCTCCTATGTCTCTCGCTGTCACTGACGCCGAGCTTCGGCAGGTTTTGGAGCAAGCTTCATTTCTGGATCCGTTCGGTTTCGAGCTCGACTCTTTCGCTGATGGCGAGTGCACTCTGCTGGTGCCGTTTCGCAAGGAGTTCGAGCGGCCGGGCGGCATCGTGAGCGGACAGGTGTTCATGACGGTGGCGGATGTCGCGATGTGGCTGGCGATCATGACGCGATTGGGAGCGTCGGATGGATCGGTCACAGCCGAGATGAAGACGAATTTTCTAAGCGGTGCGCGGGAGGAGGATTTTCTGTGCCGCGCGCGAGTGTTGAAGTTCGGGCGGCGGCTGATCTACGGGGTGGCGGAATGCGCCAATCGCGAGGGGAAGCTCCTGACGCACCATACCATCACCTATATCCGTCAGAATTGAGCCTTCAGAGCTGGCGCGGGTGTAGAATCGTTTGGGAAAGGAATGGTCCCTCCGATGCGGCTAGTTCTCCTGGCAGTGGTGGTAAGCGCAGCGTTCGCGCAAGCGCCTGCGGCGTCCGATGAGGCTTCGCCTCTGGATTTTCAATTCTTCAAAGTCAAGGTGCAGCCGATTTTCTTGACCAAGCGCGAGGGTCACGCGCGCTGCTACGTCTGCCATTCCACCGGGACGCCGTTCCGGTTACAGCGCCTGTCGCCGGGCGCGACCACTTGGGACGACGAGCAATCGCGCAAGAATTTCCGCGCGGCGTCGGCGATGGTCAACACCAGCGACCCGGAGCAAAGCCTGCTGCTGCGTGAGCCGTTGGCGGAGGCGGCGGGCGGAAATCATTTCCATCCCGGCGGAAAGCACTGGGATTCAAAGAGCGCGGCCGAGTGGAAGATCCTGGACGAGTGGGCGCACGGACAGAAACTAAGCGCGAGCGCGAAGTAAGCCGCAATTACTCGACTGGCGGAGTCCAACCTTTTCGAAGTTCCCCATCGTCGTCGAATGGGTACCAGCTTCCATCCGATCGTTGAAGTTGCATGCCACTGTCGGTGATGTAAAAGTAGCAACAGTGGTCTTCTTTCATATCTGCCGGTGTCGGCATTCCTTCGATCGCTTCCGGTGATCGCTTACTTGTGAATCGCCATGCCGCTGCAAGACCCGATTGGACAAGTCCCGCGAGTGCTTGTATGACATCATCCCGATCCATGGAAACGCCGCATTTGGCGCCGTCTCGTGCGAGGTGCTCCGTGATGAGACCGATCTCCTCATAGTCGTCGGAGACTTCGTTCAGCACGAACCTTCGAACCAATTCGACACGATTCACACGCTGCTACGGCATGACGGCCGTGATATTGCGCTTCGGGACTTGGCCCACTGGGATGTGCGTGACAACCTTTTGCGACGCGACGTCGATGACGGACACCCAGTTCGAGCCCGCGCAAGCCACGTAGATCGATTTGCCGTCGGGCGTAAACGTCAGCCATTCCGGGTCGTAGCCTACTTTGATGCTCTTCATCAATTTCAAATCCGGCATCGAATATTCAAAAGCGTAGCCGTACCATTTGCTGGTGGCCCACAAAGTTTTTCCATCGGGCGTGATGCCGATGCCGTGCGATGGCGCGCCCTGGACTCCTTCGAAGTTCTTGGTTTCGCCAGGAGGGTCGGGGAGCGTGACGCGATTGATTTCTTTATGCGTGGCAAAATCCACTACGGCGAAGCCATGGACGTCGGAGATCTGGACGTACATGTTCTTGGTGGAACCGTCGGGATTCTTTTCGAACGCGATCGGCCGGACGCCGCCCTCGAATTTCATGACCCACTGGATCTGATCGGTTTGCGGATCGATCACAGTTAGAGTTTTGCCGGCCACGGATCCGGCGATGATGTACTTGCCATCGGGCGTAGTGAAGACGTTGTGGACCGCGCCCTGGATCGGGATGCTCTTTAGTTTTTCCAGCGTTACGGCGTCGAATACGTCGACGAAGCCGGGCTGGATCGCAATGGCGACGTAGACCTTTTTGCCATCCTTGGTGATGGTGACGTTGTTAGGATGGCCGGTGAGCGGAACGTTCTTGACGATCTTGAGGGTCTTGGTATCGACAACATCCAGCGTGCTCTCGGCTTCGTTGGTGATGTAGTAGCGGCTGCCGTCGGGCGCGTAGGTCGCGCCGTGGTTCACCTCTATGCCCTTGATCGTGCCCACCACTTTGTTGGTGGCCGGATCGATGATGCTGACGTCGTCGCCGGCGCTGTTGGTCTGGATGATTCGAATGGTGCCGGCGGTGAGCGGGATGGCGAGAAAAATCCCGACCCAGCGGCGGGAGATGGCGGTCAATTGCATGGCGAACGGCCCTCCTGTACTGCGGGGCAGTCTATCACATCGCTATTGTTGGCGGGCTTTGGCTTGGACGAGCCTTGGAGTCGCGCGATCAATTTTCCGAGGGCATCTCGTCAATTGAGTCGACAACGACGACGTCCAGTTTTGCTCGTGCGGGCCGAAGCCTGAGCCCGAGCTGTTGCTGTACGGCGGTAAACAGGTCCGGAGCAGTGGGCTCCGCGGCATCACCGTCGGGCGGGAGGCCTGCCGAGAATTTCAGGATGACATTGTAGCGTTCGGAGAGCCCGGTTTTGTCCAGCACTGGGCGCCCGGCCGGCCCGCTTAACATTGCGGCGAATCGAGACATCGTCGGTGATCCACGATATTCCGATCCGCGCACGTTGTCGAGCCCAGCAGGTGTGCGAGCTGGTTGCGGATAGATGGACATTTTTGGACCGCCGTTCGAGACCTCAAGATCGTAAACGTTCATTTCTCTCGTTTCCGCATGAGACGCCATTCGAAATCGATCCTTTAGAAGAGATTGAAGCAGAGGCTTCAACTCAGTGTCTGGAAGACCGTCCGGCGCTTTCGCCTGGAGATCGAAGCGATTTTTGTCGAGCGCGGGCGGTCCAAAAATTCTGTTGGGGGTGAGTCCGTAGCTAGTGGCCGCCATAATCCTCAACGTTACTTCGCTTGCGGTCATTCGGCCATGGTGCATCTCGGGCGGATGAACCATGAGTGGTGTGGATTCAGTTCGCCTGATCGAGGCGACCTCGAACTTTGGTTGACCACTGGCGCTCTGTGCGAAAGTGAGCACCGAGCCGAGGGCCAACGCGAGGCAGAGGTCGAGCAAAACTTCGAAACGGCTTCGCGAGTTACTGCGTGCCGTTCGATGCATCACTGTTGGCGGGCTTTGGCTTCGAGCAGCATGGCTTTGCCGCATTCTTCGGCAACGGTGAGATAACGCTGCACGGTTTGTTTGCCGACGATGTACGGATTCGGGTCGCCGGGCTTGCGCTGCTTTACGGCGTCGAGTTTCGCGAGCGCTCCATCGAAGGCGGTGTGGTTGGTGAAGATCACGTCGACTCCGGCGCCCATGGCGACGTCGCGAAAGCGCTGGGCGGATTTGATGTAGGCCTCGAGCATTGGAATCGGCGTGGCCGGGCTGAGCGCGGTACCACCCCACTCGGCGGCGAGGTGTGCGCGGCCGTTGTCTTTCACCGGGACGAGCGTCGAAATCGTTGTGGGAGTGTGACCGGGCGTTATGTAGAGCGTGAGAGTGGTGTCGCCGAGCTTGAGCTTCTCACCGTCGGTGGCGATCATGTCGCGCTTCGGCATGGGATTGCGCGTGTCGCGCTCCACCAGGTCCCAATCGCCGGGGCCCATGATCAAGTGGGGATGAAATTCGTCCTGAAGCATCTTGGCGCTGGCATGATGATCGCCGTGACCGTGGCTGACGACGACGTACTTGATGTTGGCCGGATCGAGGCCGAGCTTCTTCAGGCCCTCGACGATCTCCGGCTCGCCGGCATAGCTGTACAGCGTGTCGATGACGATGATGCCGTCGGAGGTGGTGACGGCCCAGGAGCCGTGTACTTTGGTGCCGATGAAATAGAAATTGTCGAACACCTTAACGGGTTCGGCATACCATTGCTCGCGCGGAGGATCAGGGCGAGGTCCTCTGCCTGCGCCTCTGCCTGCGCGTCCGGCTGTGGCGGGGACAGGCTCGGGACAAGCAGCGGCGTAGAGTCCCGTGAGGTCGCTACCGGCTGCTGATTTAGCCGCGGCGCGATGAGCTTCGATGGTATCGGGAGTGGATTGCGCCCAGGCGATCGAGAGGAAACAGAACGCGGCGCAGACGGAGCTCGCGGTAGACATGAACGCACCTCCAGGAGCGACAGGCCCAACTCGGTATGAGCTTACTACACCGCGGTTACCTGCGGGTGCGTGGAAGCTTCACTGGCGAGGTTGTATCCTGAGGACGAATGGCAAAGCCGGCGCTCCTGACAATCGATGACGATCCGGAAGTTTTGCGGGCCGTGGAACGCGATCTACGCCAGCGCTATGCCGACCGGTACCGCATTCTTCGAGCCGACTCGGGCGCCGCGGCACTAGAAGCGCTCGATCAGCTAAAGAAGCGCAATGACGCGGTGGCGCTGTTCCTGGTGGATCAACGCATGCCGCAGATGACGGGCGTCGCATTCTTGACCGAAGCCGTGAAGCTGTACCCGGACGCGAAGCGAACGCTGCTCACTGCATACGCCGATACCGACGCCGCGATTAAAGCGATCAACGACGCGAGAATCCACCACTATTTACTGAAGCCTTGGGATCCTCCCGACCAAAATCTGTATCCAGTCCTGGACGATTTGCTGGAAGAATGGCAGGCCGGCTATCGCCCACCCTTCGCTGGGCTCCGCGTCTTGAGCGATCGTTGGTCGCCGAAGTCGTACGCACTGCGCGAATTTCTGTCTCGCCATCAGGTGCCGTTTCGCTGGCTGGATGTCGAAAGGGCGGATCGGGATCCGGAAATTCAGGCTGCAATGACTGCGGTCGAGCAGGACGGAAAAGGACTTCCTCTGGTTTTTTTCCCGGATGGCACCCACATCAGCGAGCCTGGGCACGCGGAGCTGGCAGAACGAATCGGCCTGAAGTTGCGCGCGGACGCGGACTTCTTCGACTTGATCATTGTGGGCGGCGGGCCGGCGGGTCTGGCGGCAGCGGTAGGCGCGGCTTCTGAAGGTCTCAAGACCGTGATCGTCGAGGCGGAGGCGCCGGGCGGACAGGCCGGGACCAGCTCCAGGATCGAGAATTATTTGGGGTTTCCTTCCGGCCTGAGCGGAGCCGATCTGACGCGGCGTGCCGTCACACAGGCGCGGCGATTTGGCGTCCAAATTCTCTCTCCGCAAGAAGCTATTGGACTGCGCGCAGAAGGTCCCTACCGGTATGTGAAGGTGAGCGACGGTTCGGAGTTGGCCTGCCACGCCCTGATCCTCGCAATGGGTGTGCAATGGCGCAAACTGGACGCACCTGGGCTGGATCGGCTGCAGGGCGCCGGTGTGTACTACGGAGCGGGTTCCACCGAAGCGATGGCCTGCGCAGACGAAGATGTTTTTATCGTGGGCGGAGCCAATTCCGCGGGGCAAGCGGCGATGAATTTCTCGCGCTACTCTAAGCGCGTCGTCATGTTGGTGCGCGGAGATTCTCTCGGCAGCACGATGTCGCGCTACCTCATCGACGAAATTGAGAAGACGCCGAACATTCACGTCGAGCTAAACTCGAGCGTAGTGGAGGCGCATGGAACCACGCGCCTGGAATCGATTTCCGTGCATTGCGCCACCAGCGGCGAAACCACCACGGTTCCTGCCTGCTCGCTTTTCATCTTCATTGGAGCCGCGCCGAAGACTGCATGGCTGGGTGGCGCGGTGGAGCGCGACGAGAGAGGATTCATTCTGTCCGGGCAGGACCTGAAGCGAAATGGCAAGCTACCTTCGGGTTGGCCGTTGGCGCGCGATCCAGGGTTGCTCGAGACCAGCGTGCCCGGTATTTTCGCCGCCGGAGATGTGCGCCGTGGATCGGTGAAGCGCGTAGCATCTGGAGTAGGCGAGGGATCGATCGCGATTCAATTTATCCATCAATATCTAGCGGACCGATGATCGAAACTCAGGACCTGCGCCGGATCGCAGTGTTTTCGGACCTCCCCGAGGACCAGCTCGCATGGCTGGCTGAACAGGGCGAGGAGTTCCGCGCCGAACCGGGTGAAGTCCTTTTTCGCGAAGGCGATCCGGCTGAGCGGATGTTCGTATTCTTCGAAGGCGAGCTCCAAGGGCGTAGCGAGCGGGCCAGCGACGGGCGATTTTTCATCGCGCGAGCCGGCGACGTAACCGGGCTGCTCCCGTTTTCGAGGCTGCAAACGTTTCAAGGAACGGGACGGGCAGTTACCCCGGTGCGCGTCGGTCTGTTCCACAAGCGAATTTTCCAGGAGATGCTGCACCGGATGCCGGCGCTGACTGAGCGCCTGGTGGCTCTGATGATGGACCGGGTGCGCGAGGCGACACGCGTCACCGAACAGCGCGACAAACTTGCCGCGCTCGGGAAGCTCTCGGCCGGGTTCGCTCATGAGTTAAACAATCCAGCAGCGGCGGTGAAGCGCGCGGCGGGAGCGATTGTAGGAATACGCGGGGAACTTCGCGCGGCATCCCTGCGGATCGACCGGCACAGCCTCAGTCGCGAGCAACGAACTTACATCTCTAGCTGCGAAGACGCAGCGTTGGAGCTGATTCAGAGTTCGATATCGAAGCCGCTGACCGCTATCGAGCGAAGCGACCGGGAGCAGGAGCTGGAAGACTGGATGGAGCAGCATGCGATCGCCGAGCCGTGGAAGATTTCGCCCATGCTGGTGGAAGTGGAGATTGGAACGCCTAAGCTCAACGAGATCGCTGAGCGAGTAGGTGTGGAGGCGCTCAACGACGTGCTGCTGCGCATAAACTATGCGCTTCTCGCGGCGCGCCTGGTCAAGGAAATCGATCAGGGCGCCACACGCATTTTCGAACTGGTCCAAGCGGTTAAAGGCTACACGTACATGGACCAGGCTGCGGAGCAGGAGATCGACGTTCACACCGGCATCGAAAGCACCCTGACCATTTTGGCGTTCAAGCTGCGTAACAAATCCATTCGTGTCGAGCGGGAATACGATCGGAACATTCCGAAGA
>Ga0335078_10001288_pt1 | contig 38064 bp, 28 predicted proteins | sample Lox_Sample_32_FD_206711 | JGI IMG/M metagenome (GOLD analysis project Ga0335078, IMG submission 206711) | Soil microbial communities from Loxahatchee National Wildlife Refuge, Florida, United States - Lox_Sample_3.2 | ecosystem: Environmental > Terrestrial > Soil > Wetlands | place: USA... | reverse complement strand
CGTGGGCGGTTCGGCCTACGGAGTGCTGGGCGGCACGGCAATCGCAGCACCACACGTCCGCTCCTACTTCCCGGAGGCGCTCTACATCAATCCCGAACTCATCACCGATGGCGAAGGCCGCGCCTCTATTTCGATTCCGCTGGCCGATTCCATCACCACCTGGCGAATGGCGATGGTGGCATCGACGACGGCGGGTTCGCTCGGGTCGGGCGCATCCTCCATCAAAGTCTTCCAGGATTTCTTCACCGATCTCGACCTGCCGGTCACACTGACGCAAGGCGACCAGATCTCCGTGCCCGTGGCCATATACAACTACTCGGGCGCGCGCGGCGACGTGCAACTGAACTTGCAGCCCGCCGATTGGTATTCGCTCGTAAACGATGCGGGCGACAAATTGGTCTCGGTGGATGCCGGACGCACGGCCGGGTCGCAGTTTACTCTCCGCGCGAATCGCATCGGCAAGTTCAAATTCACGCTTTCCGCGAAGATGGCGGGAACGAACCGGGCGGATATCGTGGTCCGCGAGATTGAAGTGGCGCCGAATGGACGGGAACAGGCGATGGTCTTCAACGGCCGCGTCGACAGTGCGGTACACCATCGCGTCGATTTCCCGGCAAGGTCCATTCCGGATGCTTCCGCCATCCTGGTGCGCCTGTATCCCGGACCGCTGAGCCAGGTGATCGAGGGCATGGACAGCATCCTGCGCATGCCCAATGGCTGCTTCGAGCAGACTTCCTCGTCGACGTACCCCAACGTGCTCACGCTCGACTACATGAAGCGCACCAAGAAGATCACTCCGGAGATTCGGGCCAAGGCGGAGGGCTTCATCGCGCAGGGATATCAGCGGCTGCTGACATTCGAAGTCCCGGGCGGCGGATTCTCCTGGTTCGGGCAGGCGCCCGCCAACAAGATTCTCACGTCCTACGGCCTGATGGAATTCTCGGACATGTCGAAGGTCTATGACGTCGACGCCAACGTCATCCGCCGCACGCAGCAATGGCTGGCCGGCCAGCAGCAGGCGGATGGAAGCTGGAAGCCGGACGCCAATTTCATCAACGAGGGCGCCACCAATCGATTCAATACCGACTTATTGCGCATCAGCGCATATATTGCCTGGGCGCTGGAAAACACCGGCTTCCAGGGCGCGGGGCTGCAGCGGGCGCAGAAATTCGTGGATGGCCGCCTCGACGACCGCGAGAGTAAGCCGGATTCGTACACGCTAGCGGTAGTGGCGAATTTCGCGGTCGAAAGCAAAAACCGCGAGTTCGCCAATCGCGCCATACAGCGCCTGCTCGACGCGCGCGTCGAAAAGGGCGACCAGGTTTATTGGACCAGCGAGCAGACGGGCGTCTATTCGACCGGCGAGAGCGCGAATGTCGAAACTACGGGCCTGGCCGCGCAGGCCTTGCTGAAGTGGGGGCAGGCCAGCAGCGTGGTGACGAAGGCGCTGGCCTATATCGCGTCGAAAAAGCAGGCCACGGGCGCCTGGAGCACCACGCAGGCGACCATCATGGCGCTGCGCTCGCTATTGCTCTCGCAAAGCGCCGGCGGCGACGCGCGTGGACGCGTCGAAATCGCGTTGAACGGCCGGCCGGTCGAATCGCTTACGCTCACCGCCGAGAATGGCGACCTCTTCCACCAGTTCGTACTCAAACCCGCCGATGCCAACGCGCTCGATATTCGATTCAACGGCAGCGGCGCGCTGGCCTACCAGATCGTGGGGCGGTATTTCGTTCCCTGGGATGCCCGGCCCGCCGCCGAGCCGCTCTCCGTCGACGTGGCTTACGATCGCACCCAGCTTGCGGCCAACGATGTCGCTAGGGCCACGGCCACGGTTCGCAACAATCTGACCAAGACCGCCAACATGGTGATGGTCGACCTCGGCATTCCGCCGGGATTCGACCTGCTGAGCGAGGATCTTCAGGATTACCAGGAGCAGAGCGCACGGCGGCCGAGCGGACGGCTGCAAAAGTTCAATCTGACGGCCACGCAGGCGATCCTCTACTTCGATTCCATCGCGCCGGGCGATTCCATCAAGCTGACGTATCGCCTCCGCGCCAAGTACCCCATTCGCGCCCATACGTTCCCGACGCGCGCTTACGAGTATTACGACCCCGATGTCAATTCGGTGGCGCGGCCGGTGCAACTGGAAGTCAGGTGAGGCCGGTCCCGGATGAGCCGGCCTACGCGTTGGAGCCGCCGTAGATCACGCGCAGGACGCTGCGGACGTACTGCTCGTCGGTGAGGCCTTCGCGCGCCGCGTCGGGAAATCGCACCAGGCTCTGGAAATACCCGGCCAGTTCGTGGAATAGATCGATGCGGGCCAGGGGATCGTAGCCGTCGCGCCGCGAAACGGCGCGCACCGCGATGCCCACCGCTTCCGGATTGGCCAGGCTGCGCAGCCTGGCTGCCAGGTGCGGATAGGCCAGCAGGGAATTGTACTTCGCCGGGGCCACCTGCTCCAGATCGGGCGCCTGAACCGTCCGCTCGCGCGCCACGATAGTCCCGGCTGCCAGATCGCCGAGGCGCTGGCAGTTGCGGCTGAAGACGCAGGCCAGCCCGCCAACCAGGTAGAGCGCCGGCAACATGTCGACCACGCGGAGGAGATTCCGCAGAATTATCTGCGAAAGCTGGAGGTGCAGGCCTTGCGAATCGACCACCCGCAGCCCGAGCACTCGTTTGCCGAGCGTCTGGCCGCGCCAGCGCCATTCCAGAACGATGCCGTAGCCGATGGAAACCACGAAATACAGAATCACGGCGACGGCGGTCGCCCAATCCTGATTCAGCTTCCCCGCCCAGTTGGCTACTTTGTCGATTCCCTTGGTGATAGCCGCGATCGCCGCGACGTCGATGATCCAAGCCAGGCAGCGCGTCACCGGCGTGGCGAGGTCAAAAGAAAACTCGACTCCCTCCGGCGTCTCGATGGAGAGCGATGTGTTGCGGCGGCTCATTCGCGGCCTGCCCACCCCAGAAAAAAGACCAGCGCCGCCAGCTCGCAAAGGCCGAAGCCGATTTTCAGGCTGTAGGGAAGCACCGGCTGGTGGTATTGCGACACGAAGGCTTCCACCGTGCCCGCCCAGATGAGCATCACGGAAGCGCCCACCACAATCGCCACCAGGTCCGATGCCACGGCGCGCAGCCGTTGCACGCGGGGGGTGCGGTCGCCCCATCCGATCAGCGCCCCGGCCAGAATAAATCCCGCCTGGCCGCCCAGGAGAATTGCCGGGATTTCGATGGACCCGTGCGGCAGAAGCCAACCCGCCAGAAAAAGCGACTGGCCGCCCGTCACGTAGTCCGTCGTCACCGCGCCCAGTATCACTCCGTTGTAGAAAAGGAGAATCAGAGTCCCCACGCCGTAGGTCAACCCCGACGCCATGGCGAAGACCGTGACTTGTGCGTTGTGCGTCATCAGCTCGGCGGCGAATGACGCTTTCACGCCCTGGAGCCGGTCCTGTTTGGCGCTTTCCTCCTGCGCCACTCGTTCCGCGGGTGGAATCATCAGGTGGGAGAACGGCAGCAGAACCGCCTTGTTGCGGGCATCGACCCGCAGCGCGAACCATCCGAAGGCGCAGCCGAGCAGCGTGACTCCCACCGACAGGCGGAACGCCCCGAGGTGGCGGCGGAAGGCGCGCGGAAACGACAATACCAGCTTCTTCCACTGAATTCTCTTCCTGGCGCGCGTTTCGTGGATCTCCGAATAGGCGCGCGATACCAGCGATTCCAGAAATGCGCGCAACTGCGGCTCGGTGGAAAAGGTGTCGAGGCGCGAAAGATCCGAGGAGCAGCGCTCGTATAGATAATGCAGCCGCTCGATTTCCTCCAGCGACAACCGCCGCTCCGGCTCGCTTTCGAGCTTCCCGAGCAGCGTGTGCATTTCATTCCAGTACGGCCGCTCCGCCATTACGAAACGAGGAAGATCGATGATCATAGCGCCTGCCTCCGCTTCACATCCAGGTATCCGGCAGTCACCTGCATTTTAATGCGCGCGGCATCGGTGATGGTCAGCTTCACACCGCGATTCTGCAAGGCAATCTGCAGGGCGCGCATGCGGTTCCATAGCATCTGGCCGGCCAGGCCGGAATACAGAGCGTCCACATCCTCAGGCGGCTCGCCGGTATACAGCGGTTTCAGAGCTTGGGTGCGGCGGACGTTGACCAGCACCAGGTGGCGGCGCGAGAGAATGCCGACGTCGCGTTCGAAGCTCTCGGCGAGCAAGGCATCGTCGAGCGAGGTGAAGAACACCAGCAGCGATCGGCGCCGCAGATTCAACTGCAGGCTGGTGATGACGTCGCGGAAATCGGGGCTCACGCGCTCGGCCTGCAGGTTGTAAATGGTTTCGCGGCAGAGCCGGAAATGATCCATGCCGTTGCGCGCGCGGACGAACTTGTGGGTGCGGTTGCTGAACGTAACCAGGCCGAAGCGGTCGCTCATTTTTTCGGCGACCAGCACCAGGTGCAGCGCGGCATCGACGAAACTCTCGAGAATGCCTTCGCGCGCCGAGAGCCGCGACGAATCCACAATGGCGTAGACTTCCTGGGCATGCTCGACGCGATACAGTTTCACCGCCGGGAAGCTGCGCTTTGCCGTGGCTTTCCAATGAATATCTTCGAAACTGTCGCCGGGCATGTATTGGCGGAGATTTTCGAATTCGCGGCCCTTGCCGACCTGGCGGCGCATCCTCAACCCGATACTGGCGGTCCGTTGGAACAGCGCGGCCGTGGCGCGATCGCGCAAATTCGGGTAGACCCGGAACGAGAATTCGACAGGACGCCGCGCGCGTGCCTGCCAGAGACCCAGCGGGGAGCCGGCTTCCAGATAGAGATTGCCGAGCGGGTGATCGCCGCGCGTGCGGCCGACGCACGGCCAGGCAACCGCAGTGCAGCCGGCGGGCGCGACCAGGTCCAGAACCGGCGAGTCGGTTTCGACGCCGGGCGGCAGATTTCCGCCGAGGCGAATCGGCACCGCGCCGCCGCGATTTTCCACCGTGACGGGAAAAACGGCCGGCACATCTTTGGTCAGGCGGACGTAGTTCGGCGTGCGCAAGTTGAGCGCGTCGGCGCGCCGGAAGGCACGAATCGCGTCATAGAGAACGATGGCGGCGAACAGCGCCAGGGCGGCGACGCAGCCGGCGAAGAGGTTCGAGAACATGCCGGCGAGCGCCGCGAGGGGCAGCGCGACGGCGGCGGACACGAGGATGAGTCGCGGAGCGGGGGCGATCATACCGTGGGGCAGGTTTTCAGCCTGCGGCCGATTTTCAATCGGCCCGAACGGGCGGGTTCACGAAGAGGCGGATTCGAAATCCGCCGCAGGTTACAAACCTGCCCCACGCTACGAGGAATTGTCATCGCGGCACCGGCACTTCGTGCAGGATGCGGTCCAGCACTTCGGTGGCGCGCACGCCTTCGAGCTCGGATTCCGGGCGCAGCAGCAGCCGATGTTCGAGCACCGGCAGCGCCACCGACCGCACATCGTCGGGGCTTACGAAATCGCGTCCGGAAAGAGCGGCCCAGGCGCGCGCGGAACGCAGCAGCGATTGCGTGGCGCGCGGACCGGCGCCCACCAGAATCGCGTCGTCGGTGCGCGTCCGCCGCACGATTTGCACGACATAATCCACCAGCGCGTCGCTCACCTGGACGGTTGCCAGGGCTTCGCGCAGGCCGGCCAGCTCCGCCTCGGCGAGGCATGGCGTCACTTCGCCGCGCAGGAGCACCGCCTCGGGAGCCTCAGGGCCGAGAGAACGGCGGCCCAGGGACAATTCGTGTTCGTTCTCCGGCCAGGTCATGTTGATCTTCAACATGAACCGATCCTTCTGCGCTTCCGGAAGCGGATAGGTGCCTTCGCTCTCGATGGGATTTTCGGTGGCGAAGACCGTGAAATTGGGCGACAGGCGATAGCTTTCACGATCGATGGTGATGGTGCGTTCCTGCATCGCTTCCAGAAGCGCGGATTGCGTTTTGGCCGGCGCGCGGTTGATTTCGTCGGCCAGCAGGAACGTGGTGAAGAGCGGGCCTTTGACCAGCGAGAATTCGTTGCGCTGGAGATTGAACACGTTGGTGCCGGTGATATCGGCCGGCATCAGGTCGGGCGTGAACTGGATGCGCTTGAACTCCGAGCCCAGGACGGCGGCCAAGGTCCGGGCCAGAAGCGTCTTGCCCAATCCGGGCACGCCTTCGATGAGCGCGTGCTGATTGCATAGCACCGCTACCAGGGAGAACCGGATGGCGTCTTCCTGACCGATGATCACCTTGCGGATACCGGCCATCGCGGTGTCCATGACGGATTGGAACTGTTCGAGGTTCAAAGCTCTCCTTTCGCGTGCAATATGGTTTGAATCTCGCGGGTGGTTTCGAGCGGCGGCACTCCTTTTCGGCCGGCCGCGTCGCCGGCCTTTTGCAATCGCTCAGGCGTTGTCTGGTGACGATTGGTGCTCAGCCACTCCAGCCAGCACACCGTGGCCAACTCGGCCGGAGCAATGTGGCGCTTCAGCAGCGTCAGGAGGCCGGCATGCGATGTGCGACCCGAAAACCGATCGGCCGACCGGGCAGCCGCCGCCGGCGGAAAACTCGAGGCATTTCGCCAGATGAACAGCGCCGCGCACAAGCCGAGGCCGATCGCGAGGCCGGTCAATCGGAACCGCCGCGCCATGCCGACGATGGTGCCCGATTCCTCGATGCCCAGGTGCTGTTCATCGAAGATCACCCGATGGTAGGGTCCGATGGCTTGACACAGCTGCTCCAGGCCGCGTAAGCGGACCACGGAATCATTATTGAACGCGCCGCTTTCCGCCATCAGTAAAACACTGCCTTTTCCGAGGCCCTTCTCGATGGAAAGGGCGCGGGAACCGGCGTGATCGAGCACGTTCCACCCTTCCGCCTCCGAAAAATACAGCGGATGAGTATCGTTCTTCTCGGGTTTGTAAGCGAACTTCACCTTCCATCGTTTGTGGATGGGCGGGTCGGGCGGAGGCTCGTTCCTGGATTTCGACTGGCGGCTTTGGGGAGCCGGCGGTTCTTCAAAGTCCTTCTGCGCGAGGGTCGTGTAGGGTCTGGGCCGCATCGCTACCACGACGCGGTTGCCGCGCGCGGCAATACCTTCCACGGATCTGACAAACTCCAGCTCGCCCCAGTTCGCCTGGAGCGGGTCGTAGGCCAGCAGGATGAGCGTGGCGCCTTCACTGGGCAGAAACGGAAACGGGGCGAAATTACGTTCCACGGTGAATCCCGGCAACTGCGCCAGGCTGTCGAAGAGCAGCTTCGTTCCCAGACGATCGGTGCGCATCGATGAGTACTCGGGATAGACGTCGCCCGCCGCGAACTGCCGGTTAAACAACGTGATCACGCCGGCCAGAAACAGCCCGGCCACCAGCAGCACGAGAGCCCAGGTTCGCAATGCCCGGTTCATGCGGCGGCTCCTTCACCCTTTTCCAGCAGGCCGGCGCCCAGGATCCGCTTGATCTCCTCGGATCGCTTCCGGAAATCGAGCGCATTCTCGACGGAAACGTTGTGCAGCCCGTACCAGGCCCGTTCGAAGGCCCGCACGTTATCGGAGAATAGCTGGCGGGCTTGCGGAAATGGCTGAGTGCGGCGGCGCAGTTCGTTTTCGAATTCGCGATTGGTCTTGCCGGGGTGTATGCGAATGAATTCCAGCCGCCCGAGCCACGCCAGATTCGCCAGGTAGAGGGCTCGCAGAGCCAGCCGAACGTTGCCCTCCGCCAGGGATCGCTCGGCCAGTTCCAGCCAGCTTTCTTCGGGCAGCCGGTCGGCAGTTAGACCCTCATCTTCCAGGCGGACTGTAGCGACAACCGGACCGGCCGGCTTGGCTTGCCGCTTCCGCCTGGCTGCCAGGGCGCGCCAGATCACGATTCCGGCCAGCGCCAGCGCCAGGACCGCCAACAGCCAGAGGCCGAAATGCAATGCCGCGGAAGGAGCGGCGCCGCCGGTGGGCAGCGGGGTGAGATTGAGCCCTCCGAAAACCCAGCGCAAAAGCCGCATGAAGGCGTCCCACAGCCAATTGAGGGCCTTCCCGATGGCTTGAAAAGCGCGCTCGGTTGCCTGGATAATCCAGGGATCGTTGGACGGCGGCTTGTCCGGGGGTGGAAAGCGCCAACTGTACTCGGGAGATTGCATCGCCCGGCGGATGGCTTGATCGAGCTGTCCCGCGGCGGGTGCGCCGGCCGCGCGGCCGATGAATGCAAATACGGCGAGCAGCACGGCGATCGAGCGCGCGAGCACGGACGCCGTGGCCGGGTTGCCGATCCGCCGCAGCCCGGCGCGCAGGTCCTCGCCGGTCTCCACCGAATCGCCCTGAAAACACCGCAGGCAGTACACCGCCTGGACAAACGGATCGAAAAACAGCCAGGTCAACCCGGTCGTCATCAGAAAGAACAAGCGGTTCTCGAAATAACTTTCCCCGCTGCGGCTGAATACCGATTCGTACCCGGTCAGCATCCTGATCAGCTGCGGCAGCACGATGCAGGCGATGGCGACATTCAGCCACGCGCCGAACGAGAGCAGCATCAGGAGACCTTGCAGCATCCAACACTGAAACTTGTCGATGCGCGCCAGGCGGCGGGATCGGGCCATGATCGCCCGCGGATCCAAGTCGTCGCGATCGGCAAACACCCCCGCGTTGCGGAAGAAGGCGACCGTGGTGGCGAACGGCAGCACGGCGAGCAGCGAGAGCGGCCAGAGAATCGTTTTGAGGCCCGCGAGAAAGCCCTGCACGGCGATGAGACTCCGCACGCGGCGGCCGTTCCAGGGCCGGTCGGCAGCGCCGCTCAGAATGCGATGCACCCTTCCGGCGTAGATGCCGCGCCAGCAGTTCATCCAGATCAGCAGCATTGCGAGGAGGAGCGCGCCGGCGGCGCAGCGCATGTCGGAGTTGTGGTGATTCTGATCGTTCCAGAAGAGCAGTACGCCAAGGGCGAAGGGAGCGCTGCCTACCCAGTGGCAAAGAAGCACGTCCAGGGGCGCTTGCCGCAGCAGGTGCGCGGCCTCCTCCAGCAGGGAAACGGCGTTGGGCTGTTCTACCGATTTTGCCATTCCAGGCGCTCCGCGTGTTCGCGAAGGGTGATGAGGCCCTCGCCCGCAGCAAAATAAACTGCCCAGGCCAGCAGCAGGCCGGCAACCGTGAGCAAGGCGCTCACCAGGCGGCGCATGCGGCCGCGCCGTTTGGCGGCGGTTTCGGCGAGATTTCGCAGGCACGCGGCGCAAACCAGCCGCGATTCATGTTCGGTCACGCATTCGCGGCAGAAACTCCGGCCGCAAGCCAGGCACCGGCACACCGCCTCGCGCGCTTCATGATTCCAACACCGCTGCTGGAGGCCGATGGCGTTCATAAGCTCAGACTGTGAAGGACACCGCCTGGTCGGGCCGGTCGCCGCGCAGCAGCAGAATCACGCCGGTAAGACCCAGCAGCAGATTGATGATGCCGGCCGATCCGCGAGACCAGGTGTAGTTGATGAAGGCTATCTGGTTCTCCTGCAGGTCCACGGTGGCGCGATCGGGATGTTTGGCGTTGTCGATACCGATAAGCATCCCCGACGCTATCTGAACCGAATAATACCAGAGGCCGGTGGCGGCCAACATGACGATGGCCAGGTTGCGCAGAGCCGGCTGCAAAGCGCCCTGGAAATTCTGGACCAGCACCGCGACTGCCGCACCGACCTGCAGGAGGATCGAAATCAGCACCACCCATCGCGCCGGCAGCACCCCGGTGCCCACCGTCATCAACTCGGCCGCGCCCCCGAGCAGCAGCGTGGCCACGAAAAGAATCGCGGGCACGGTGCGGGATCGCGCGACGACCAGCGCGGGCGCCGCCGCGTTTTGCGGCATTGGCATACCCGGAAGCGGCGGCAAGGCGGCCACCGGCGCTTCGCCAGGCAGGAACACCATTCCGGGCATGGCAGCCGCTCCCCGCCCGACCGGGAGCCTGCCTTCCGCCAGGGGACCTATTTGCCGCTCTTCGGCGGCGTCCGCCCAGTTTCCCTCTATCACTCCCTGCACCTGCGCGATGTGCGGTTCCACACGCGCCAGAAAGCGCCGGGCCGTCCAGATGCGATACAGCGAAGGAAGCTCATCCGAGCTGACCGCGGTGAGAATGCGGCAGCGGCAGCTGTGGACCGCGGAGATGTAGACCCATGCAAAAACCAACGCCAGGCCGCACAGACCCAGGACCCAAGCCACAGTAGATCTGGTCAGAAAGCTGGCGGCGAGGGCGATCAGGAACGCGAGCAGCCACAACGCGCCGATCAGCAGAGACCGCGTCGAAAGGTGAAAACGCGGCGCCTCGGCCACCACGATCGCTTGAATATCGCGGAAGTAGAAGCGCTTGTAGTCCTCGCGGAACCGAGCCGATTTCACCAGCAGCAGGTGATCCGGGCCCAGCCACACGCTGGACCCCATGAGAATGCCGCGGCGCTTGCCCGGCAGCCTGCGATACCGTATGCGATCCTCCGGCATGATCAACTACCCGCCCGGATCTTGGCGACCATATACACGATAAACCACACCCATGCGACGCCCTCCAGGATTCCCAGCGTCAGCCCCAAGGCGAACCGCCACCGATTGCGGCGCACCAGGCTGATCGGCGCCTTCCATCGCATGATCGATAAAGCCACGACGGCCGGAGCGGACAGGATCGTCAGCGGCCACATCAGCGGCGTAGCCAACGGTATGGTGAGCGCCCAGGTATCGTAGAGCGTCCGCGAATCGGCCGCGGCGGTCGATTTGGCGGCGCCGCCAGCCAGGCAGGAGGGGCACAAAACGCCCGCGGCGGATTCCACCGCGCACAACTGGCAGACGAACCGTCCGCACCGCCGGCAGGAGCCTACGGCGCGGTTACCCGGGTGATCGAAGCAGGCCGCCTCGCCATCGAGAGCGGCTTCCCCGTGCGACGGCTGCGCCTGCGCGAAGGCGGCCGGGTAAATATGCGGCGTGTTGCGGGAGCCGCATGAGGTGCAAACGGCAGCTCCTTCCGCCGCCAGCCCCCATCTCGGCAAAGGCATGCTGCAGCGCGCGCACGGAACGGGCATCGCGCCGGATCAACCTCTGGCCTTAATGACCCGCGAATCGCAAATGCGGTCGTGCAGCGCTCGTTTCTGATCGTCGAATCCAGCCATGATGTAGCCGATATACAGGATCATGCCGCTCAGCATCTTGGCGAAGTAGCGTCCGCAGGCGCGCCCGGCGGTGAGCATGGAGCCATCGGGCCGGACCACTTTGAGACCCAAGGCCATTTTGCCGGGAGTGGCTCCGTACTTGGCCACGAAGAAGGTCTCATACGCGGCGCTCAGGCCGACGCTGATGATGGAAACCAGCCCGATCATCCCGAATAGCGGGCCCAACACCGCAAACACATCTTCGGGAGACGGATTCTCGCCGAGCCGCGCCATGGAAAGTCCCATGGCCCCGAACACGACGACTTCGAGGATCCCTATGGGAATGGCCAGGATAATGCCATCGATGAGCACCGCGACGAACCGCAGCCAGAAGCCGCCATACCGCATCGCAGTCATAGGAGCCACGCCTTCCCGAAGCTTCTGGGCATAGGCATCCTTGCAATAACCGCATACCAGGCGATCGCCGAAACGAGCCAGTTGTTCAGGCGGCGTCTGCCGGCCGCATTCCGAACAGTAATAAACTTGTTGTGGTGTCATAAAGCGTCCATAGCCGATTTAGGGAATTGTAGCAAGTTGGTATTTCCAGTACCATGGTGCTTCACGGCCCTCGCAAAATGCCTATTCCGACTCATGCTCCGGTCCGGTTGAAGGACATCGCCCGGGACTTGGATGTCTCGGTCATGACTGTGTCGAAAGTGGTCCGCGGATGCGCCGATGTGGGCGCGGAAACGCGCAAACGCGTCCTGGCGCGGATCAAGGAACTCAACTATCAGCCCAACTGGATCGCGCGCAGCCTGGCGGGGCGGCGCACTTACATCATCGGTCTGGTGGTGCCCGACCTGATGCATTCGTTCTTCGCCGAAGTCGCCAAGGGTATCTCGGCGACCATCCGCCCCTACGGATATGACGTGGTGATCTGCAATTCCGAAGAGAATGCCGGCGTGGAATCGAGCGAGATCGACCGCCTGCTGGCGCGGCAGGTGGACGGACTCATTCTGGCATCGGCGCAGAACCCGTCCTCGACCGAGATTTTCGAGCGGATTGAAGCTCGCGGCGTGCCGTACCTGATGGTGGACCGGCATTTCGCTGGCCGCAACGCTTCCTACGTGGGCGCCGATGACGAGGTCATCGGGCGGCTCGCCACCGAGCACCTGATCGCGCGCGGCTGCCGCCGGATCGCCCACATCGCGGGTCCGCAAATTACTCCCGGAGTGGGACGGCTGAAGGGTTACCGGCAGGCGCTGGCCGCCGCCGGCATCGAAGCGCCCGACTCGTTCGTGGTTTCGGCTACGGATGACGCGAGCGGCTATGAAGCCGCGCTCCGCCTGCTGCGGCTGGATCCTCGCCCGGATGGGATTTTCGGCTACAACGATCCCGTAGCGGCGGGCGCCATGAAAGCGATTCTCGAGCACGGCATCGGAATTCCCGCGGGAATCAAAGTCATCGGCGCGGGGAATGTCCATTATTCCGATCTTTTGCGCGTGCCGCTCTCCACCGTCGATCAGGCCAGCAACGCGATCGGCCGCCAGGCCGCGGAAATTCTGATAAAAGCAATCACCTCGAAAAGAAAGAAAGCGCCGCAGACGGTGCTGGTTGAGCCGACGCTGATTGCGCGGGAATCGACCGGGGACTGAAGCAAAGGCGTATTTCCTACGCCAGATTCAAAACCGCTTTCACCGTTCCGCTCTGGTCCTGGATTTTCTGCTGCAGCATCATCAGCGCGTAAATCAGCTGCTCGGGACGCGGCGGACACCCGGGAACGAAAACGTCGATGGGGATTACCTGATTGACCGGCACCAGCGCATAATTGTTAAACACGCCAGTCGAGGTGGCGCAGGCTCCCATCGAAATCGCCCATTTCGGCTCCGGCATCTGCCGATACAGGCGGCGAATCACGGGCGCCATTTTCTGTGAAACGCGGCCGGCGATGATCATCAGGTCCGACTGGCGGGGCGATCCGCGGAAGACCTCGGCGCCGAAACGTGCGATATCGAACCGCGACGCCGTCATCGACATCATTTCAATCGCGCAGCAGGCCAGGCCGAACGTCATCGGCCAGATGGAATTCTTCCGAGCCCAGTTCAACGCGCTGTCCAGGGTGGTGAAGATGATCCCCTCGGACGCCGCCGCGTCGGCGTTAGTGGTCGCATAATCGTCGACGCGCGTGAAAATTTCAGGGGCGCTGCTCGCCAGCGGCTTTTCCATACGCCTATTTTCGCACGAACCGCCGAATTAGCCCGATACGAAATGGCGGAACCGACTTTAACCTCGGATAGAATCAAAGTTACTGTCCCATGCCGGGCGAAACTTATGAGCAGTTGCTGGATCGCGCCGCCGAATCCAGCGGAATCGAATTGGGCTTCTGGGATATCTGGGGCCGATATCACACCGCCAGCGCCGACACTAAGCGGGCGCTGTTGCAATCATTGGGAGTCGACGCGTCGTCGCACGAGGCGCTGGAACGGGCGATGGCGGCGCGGACGCACGCGGAATGGGATCGGCTGTCGGCGCCCACGGTGGTGGTGAAAGAATCCGGCGCGGCTGAACTGGATTTGCAGATACCGGCCGAGTGGGTGGGCGAGCAGGCCGTGATCACGGTAACCCGGGAGGACGGTCAAAGTTCGGACTTCCACCTCAATCTATCGGAGCTTTCGCAGACCGCCGCGATCGAGGTGGAGGGGCGGGCGTGGGTCCGCAAACGCGCCCGGCTGCCCGTCGCGCTGCCGCTGGGGTATCACCAGATTACGGTAGCAGCAGGCGGAACGTCGAGTTCCACGCTGTATATCGTGACGCCGGAACGGGCGTGGTCGGACCCGCATACGGGCCGCAGCGGGCGTACGGCCGGTGTGGCCATCAGCCTCTATGGGGTGCGCTCCGGCCGCAACTGGGGCTGCGGCGATTTTCGCGACCTGCAGGATGTAGTCGATTGGGTGTTGGACGAACTCCAAGCCGGATTCGTCGCGCTCAATCCGTTACATGCCATTCATAACCGGCGCCCGTTCAACACCAGCCCGTACCTGCCGAACTGCATCTTCTATCAGAACTATCTGTACCTCGACGTGGAAGGGATCGAGGATTTCGGGCCCAGCCGGCGCGCGCGCCAATGCTTCGAGTCGCCGGCAATCCAGCAGGAGATTCGCGAATTGCGAAACGCGCAATTTGTGGAATACGAACGTGTGAGCGCTCTCAAGCTGCGCTTCCTCAAGCTCCTGTTCGCCCGGTTCCTCCGCGACGAATGGCGCCGGTCGACGGAGCGGGCCAGGCAGTTTCAGGCGTTTCTCGACCGCGAGGGACAGTTGCTGGAGCGCTTTGCCACTTACTGCGCGCTGGACGAGCATTTTCACCGGCTGGATCCCAACGTGTGGCTGTGGACGGATTGGCCGGAGCCCTATCGCAACCCCGATTCGGCCGAAACACGCGCGTTCCGCGGCAAATACTGGCGGCGCGTGATGTTCCATCAGTATCTGCAGTGGCAGATCGATACGCAGCTACGGCGCGCGCAGCATCGGGCGCGCGAACGCAGCATGGGGATCGGTCTGTACCACGACCTGGCGCTGGCCACCGATCAGTTCGGCTCCGATTTGTGGGCGCACCGCCCGTTCTACGTGTCGGGCTGCCGGGTCGGCTCGCCGCCGGATGATTTTTCGCCCGGGGGCCAGGATTGGGCGTTTCCGCCGCCCAACTCGCGCGCCCATCGGGAGGATGGCTACCGCCTGTTTGCCGAATCGATCCGCAAGAATTGCCGCCACGGCGGCGCGCTGCGCATGGACCACGTAATGCGGCTCTTCCGTCTGTATTGGATTCCCAACGGCGTGGACGCCTCGCAGGGAGCTTATGTCCGCGAACCGAACGAAGACTTCGTGCGCATCCTGGCATTGGAGAGCGTCCGCAACCGGGTGGTAATTGTGGGCGAGGACCTGGGTACGGTGGAACCGGAGGTGCGGGAGACGCTGAAGCGCTTCGGAATCCTCAGCTATCGCCTGTTCTATTTCGAAAAAAACAGCGACGGCCGCTTCCGTAGCGCCTCGGAATATCCGCAGCAGGCGCTGGTCTCCTCGACCACTCACGACCTGCCGACGCTGGCCGGATATTGGGTCTGCGCCGACATCGAAGCGCGCCGCACGGCCGGCATGATCGACGACGCGGCCTACCGCCACCAGGTGGAGCAGCGGCTTACCGACCGGCAGAGAATGCTGGACACGCTGTTCGCGCACGACCTGATGCCCCAAGGTCTTTCCCGGTCGGCCTCTGACTACCGGGAATTGACCGGCGAACTGCACAATGCGGTGGTTGGATTCCTGGCGAGGACGCCGTCGGAGCTGCTGGCCATCAACCAGGAAGATCTCACCAAGGAATTGGCCCAGCAAAACCTGCCCGGAACCACATGGCAATATCCCAACTGGAGCCGCAAAATGCGGTTCACCGTCGAGGAATTGCGCTCCAATCCGGAGGCGCGGGGCTTCACGGCCATGTTCCGCAACTGGATCTTGAATTCGGGCCGGCGTAATGGGTTTGGGGAATAATTCTTGAAAATCCGCTGGTTCTTTCTTTTTTTCCTGGTCTCGGGATTCTGCAGCCTGGTCTACGAGGTAGTCTGGCTGCGGCTGGCGATGGCGCGGTTCGGCGTCACCACCCCGATGGTATCGATGGTTCTGTCGGTATTCATGGCCGGACTGGGGATCGGTTCATGGGCGGGCGGGGCGGTGATGCGCCGCTGGCGGCACTCGCGGGCCGCGGCTCCGCTGCGGTTATACGGCGTGCTCGAGTTGCTGATCGGACTCTCGAGCGTGCTGGCGCCGCGAACCATCGAAGCCGGCTACCAGTGGCTGCGCGGCGGTCATGAGCTGGCCTGGAATTCGTCGTCTTACTACCTGAGCTCAGGCGCGTGGATCGCGCTGTCGCTTCTCCCCTGGTGCACCTGCATGGGTGCGACGTTTCCCTTCGCCATGGCCGCCATCCGCCGCTTGAATTGGGCGCAGAGCCAGCAATCCTTCAGCTATCTGTACCTGGCAAATGTGCTGGGAGCCATCCTGGGGACGCTGATCCCGGCGTTTGTGCTGATCGAACTGCTGGGTTTCCATGGGACTTTGGAAGTCGCGCGGGCGCTGAATTTTGTTCTGGGCGGCGGAGTAATTCTCCTGAGCTTCGCCGATCAACCGGATGTGCATGTAGATCGTGTCTTCTCCAAGGAGTGGAGAGGATCGCAGCCGATTTTGTGGCTGCTGTTTGCAACCGGATTGTGCAGCATGGCCATGGAGGTCGTCTGGATTCGCGAGTTCACCATCTACCTGGGCAATGTCGTGTACGCATTCTCGGCTATTCTGGCGCTCTACCTGGGCGCGACCTTTTGGGGATCGCGCATCTATCGCCGGACCGCCAATCCGGGCGACGCGGGCGTTGGAATCGGAGCGTGGATCGCGCTGGGCGCGGCCAGCCTTCTGCCGCTTCTGGCGGCGGATCCGCGATGGCAAGGATTGGATCGGCCGGAACAATTCCAACAGTTCGGCTGGGGACTTTTGCGGGCCGCCGTGGGTGTCTGCCCGTTCAGCGCGCTCGCGGGCTTTGTGACGCCCATGCTGGTGGACCGGTGGTCGGGCGGCGATCCCGACCGCGCGGGCAAGGCGTACGCGGTGAATGTGGCGGGTTCAATACTGGGACCGCTGGTGGCGGGGTTCTGGATTCTGCCCTGGCTGGGCGAGCGTTGGGGCTTATGCGCGCTGGCGCTGCCGCTGTTCGTGATCGGTATGGGGGCGGTACGGAGCAGCGGCAGCCGCGCGGTCGGGCGGATCCGGCCGGCTCCCCTGTTCGGCGCTTGCGTCGCGGCTGCGCTGCTGCTGATCTTCCTCACGAAAGGATACGAAACCATATTCCAGCGGCGCATCGAGCTTCGCGATTACACGGCCACCGTGATCGCCACCGGCGAGGACATGGAGCGCCGCCTGCTGGTGAACGGCATCGGCATGACCTCGCTCACAACCATCACCAAGGTGATGGCGCACCTGCCGCTCAGCTTCCTCGACCATCCGGCGCAGAACAGCCTGGTGATCTGTTTCGGCATGGGAACCACGTTCCGCTCCATGATGTCGTGGGGAATCGAGGCGACAGCCGTCGAACTGGTGCCGAGCGTTCCCAAGCTGTTCGGGTATTTTCACGAGGACGGACCGGAGCTGTTGAGGTCGCCGCGGGCGCACATCGTGATCGACGACGGCCGCCGTTTTCTGGAGCGCTCTCCGGAACGGTTCGACGTGATCGCTGTCGATCCGCCTCCACCCACGGGCGCGCCGACTTCGAGTTTTCTGTATTCGCGCGAGTTCTATGCCGTTTTGAAGCCGCACTTGAAGACCGGGGGCATCGCGCAGATCTGGTTTCCCGGCGGCGACGATGTCACGCAAGCATCGGTGGCCAAGGCCCTGCGCGATTCGTTTCCTTACGTCCGCGCGTTTCAGTCCATCGATGGATGGGGTGTGCATTTTCTGGCGCGGATGGAGCCGTTTCCGCCGGTTGTGAACGGCGAAATGCCGCACAAGATGCCCGAGGCGGCGGCGGACGACCTGGTGGAATGGCGCGACGTGACGCCGCAGGAGATGATGGACAACGTGATGAGCCGCGAACAGTCCCTGCAGACTCTCATGGCGCCCGCGCCAGCCGTGCCGCCGATCGATGACGACCGTCCGATCAACGAATACTTCTTCCTGAGGAAATATCTGAAGTGAGACGCCGGGCGTCTTCTACATTGCTACAGGCAGCGCTCCAGCCAGTTGGGATGGTCGCGAACGTGCTTCGCGATTTCCTCGAGAATCCCTTGCAGCGATATTTGGGGCGCCCACGAGAATTCCTGGCGCGCCAGCCGGCTGTCCATCACCAGCCAGGGTATATCGAAGCGGCGCGGCGTGTGGTCGGCCGCCGGTGTAAAGGGGCTGAAGCGGCTGTCGCACCACGCGGTGAGCTGGGCCAGGGACATCGAGTTGGCGATTCCGCCGCCGGCATTGTGTATGGCCCGGCCCGCGGGTGCGCCGCGCCGCATCTGGATCGCCAGCAATTCCGCGAGATCGTCGGGGTGGAACGCATCCCGCACCTGCCAGCCATGTCCTCCGAATCCGATGTAGCGCAACGGCCGCCGGCCGGCATGCGCATGCAGCCAATAAGAGAAAATTCCCTGCTCGGCGGTGCCGAACTGTCCCGCGCCGGCCAGCACGCCGCAGCGGTTCACCCAGACCGGAAAGCCAAAGGTGGCGCCGTACTCTAATGCCAGGGCCTCGGATGCCAGTTTGGTTGCTCCATAGAGCGAAATCGGCGCGGCCGTGGAAAAGGCTTCGGAAACGCCTTCCGGGCCGGCTCCCGCGGGCGTGGGCTGCGAAGAATCGACGACGAACGCGCCGCCGGATTCGCGCACCGGGATGGATGCGAGCGCCGGGATGGAGTAGACGCGGCTGGTGCTGAGCAAGATGAATCCGGCCTGCGCGCGCCTCGCATATTCCAGCGTATTGACGGTGCCGAGCAGGTTGTGCTCGAGCAGTTGGCGGGTGCTGGAACGGCCGTCCACGCCAGCCAGCACGCTGGGATTGGCGGCGGCTTCGAGCACCCAATCGACGGGCGGCAGCGTCTCGAAATCGCTGGGCTGGCGAACGTCGCCATGGAAGAAATGAACGCCGGATTGGCGGAGGCTCTCGACATTGGTCTCCGAACCGCGGCGGGACAAATTGTCGAGACCGTAGATTTCGAGCCCCTCGATTCGCCGCCGCAAGCCATGCGCGAGGCAGTTTCCGGTGAACCCGCTGATGCCGGTGATGAGGAGTTTCATCAGTTGAATTTAGTCCATTTCGAAGCTGGATTCGTACTGCAGGGACAGGCAGAAATCCCGCTCGTCCTTCCGCAGAAAACAGTTTCCCACGGCGAGAGCTTGGATGTGTTGCCGCCATCTGCCCGAAATGTAAGAATCCTAGCGCGCTGCCAGGATGGTAGCGTCCAGAACTACAACCTCGGCGGGATTAGAGTCCTCGTTGGTGAGAATGATCTGTGCCGCGCCGCGCAAGTCCGCTGCCCGCGCCGCTATCGTCTGGACATCCTTTGAAGACCAGATTCCCAAGCTCGTGGCAAGAATTCGATCGTTCGTATCTTCGGCATGGAACCCGATTCGGCCGCTCAACACCAGGAGCTTGAGTTGAATCCAACCCGGGCCGATGAGAGATGCCGCGTCGTGGATTGGAATCGATCCATAATAGCCGCCGGCATGGTCCCGCATGGTCAACTTCGGGCCGATTCCGGCCTCGAGCCGTGCGCCGTTGATGGCTGTGGTGTGGGCCAGGTCAATCACGTCGACGCATTTTGCGTCGGACGGCGGCACTTCCGTTGCCGGGATACCGGCACGGGAATATCCGGGCATTTTATCGAGACCCCGGTAGAAACGGATGGGCCGATCGGTATTTCTCAACTGCTGTACCATCGCCCGCCGATCGACCAGGGCGAGCGTGCCGGAAGCCCGGGAAACCGTGCGGCATGTGCGGCTCACCCACCCGGCCGGCTCGGGGATGGTCTGCGGCGCCAATATCGTCACGATCACACGGCTGGCATCGGGTGAATCCTCGGGGATGCGCAGAACAGTCTGGAAAACGGCGGGCCAATTCCGGTACCAGGCATACTCGGTCAGACCGACATCCGGTGAGACCGGGCACACACCCGAAATCACACTGTAGTCGCCGCCGCTTTCCTCGCGGAACCGGTAAAGCTGCCCGTTGCGGCTGGCGTATCCGACTACCCGCTCGGGGGCCGCGGCGCTCAACAGCAAAAAGCGAAGCTGGTCGTTATCGGTTTCGCCAAAGAAGAAACCACGGAGCTTTAAAGTGCCATCGGCGTACCAGCCGCTGGCGGAGTGAGCGCCCTTGCCGACGCAGAAATTCGGACATTCCACCATCGCGTCGAAGTTCGACGCATATGTCAGGGGATCGAGGCCGGTGACGCCCCATTGAATGTCGGGCTCCGTGTCGTAGAAATGGTCGCCTCCCGAAACATACCACTGGCCCCAATTGGCGCCGACGCGGGCATTCGGCCCCAGAATGTCTCGCGCGGCGGCGCGCGCAACTTCAGCCTCGTGGATCCTGGGCGCCGCCGAGAAACTGGCGGCTTCCAACATTGGACTGCCGGCCGCCAGAAAAACCGTCATCATCGCCGTGGCCGCCGGAATCACTATTTGGCGAGCCATCCCCGACAAAAACTGTTTCGCGGCCGCGTCGAGCAAGACCATGCCTCCGATGGCCAATGCCGCGGCGCACAAGGCGACCTCGTGTACCAGGTATGGAGACAACTTATGCCACGCGAACAGGTACAGAAACACCTGGAGCGGCATTGCCGCCAGCGCCACCGCACGCGTCTGACGAACCCAGACCAGGATGGCAGTTGTGTAGACCAGCAGCGGCACTCCCCAGGACATGGCGGTCCGCAAGGGCCACAAGTGCCGGCCGAACGTCGCCCATGATCGATAAGCCTCGGTGTGCCACCGGATGGCGCCGCCGATCCCAACCTGCCCCGGCATATCCGATATGCACGCTTGAATTTCCTTTCGATAAGGCCAGATATAGAGCACAAGATAGGGGACGCCGAACAAACAAGCTCCCATGGCCAATGCCAGTACGCGCGGTTTTGCCGCTTTCCAGTCCAGGGCGCGCACCACCGCCACCAGGTACACCATGACGCCGAGGAACGCGAAAGCGGCATAGTAGTGAACCCCGGACGCCCACGTTAGCAGGAAAGATCCCGCCGCCAGCTTTCGACAATCCCAGTTGTCCAACCGCCCCGATTCCAGCAGCATCAGCCCGCAGAACCATGCCGCATGAAGATGTCCTTCCGGCCGCGATCCGAACAACTCCGTGAACGGCATGGAATTGGCTGCCGCCATCAGGAAGCCGATCGAAAACAATAATCCGAGCTTCACCGGAGCCGAGAACGCGCCGCGCACGATGCATATAATGGCCAGCAAGAACAGCAACACTGTGGGAGTTGCTTCCGCATAGTAGATGCTGAAACCGAAGCGGCACAGGGACCCGATCAAAAAGGTGTGGATGGGCGGATGAGTGATCACCGGAAGATCAAAGAACCAGTTGGAGACGAAGGACGGGAATGTCAGTCTTCCGAAATGCGCCAGCATGTACGGCGGGTTCTGGAAACCCAACTCGTCGACCCACCCGGCGCGATCGATTCCGTATCCGGCGGTCAGGACCAGAACAGCTATGAAAGCAGCGAAGAATACAACACTCGGCTGGCTCCAGTCTTCAATCTGCCCTGTCTGGATCAGCGCGGCCTTGGGAGCAGGCTGCGCTGTTGGAACAGATTGGGTCGGCGCAGCGCGCGACATTTCCTCAATGTACTGCAAATCACAGGCCAGCTAAAGGGGTTTGATATCCCATCGGTTTTTCGAAGGGAGTTATAATTCGAGCTTTTGGGGGGACGCCGGACCAAGGCTAATTTCGAATGGAGAACCCGTCAGATCGTCCGGTGTCGGTGATCGTCTTCGCGTGTTTGGCCGCGCTTTTGGTCCTGGTTTCGGCATATTCCACCGATCGCAACGGGGCGGTTGACGAGCCTGGGTTCCTGAACCCTCCGTATATGCTCGCCCATTACGGCCGGCTGACATTTCCCACGTACCCGCACAACGGCTTTTTCGACGTTCCCGTCCTCGCTCATCCTCCGGTTCACGTGATGTGGATCGGACTTCTGGAGCGGTTGGGTTTTTCCATGTATTATGCCGAAGCCACGCCGACGGTAATCTTGCTTCTGGCGGCCATTCTGATCGTCGTCTGTAGTCCATTTCCAACGCCCGTAAAGCTGGGGTGGTTATTCTCGATCGCATTTCTGGCGGCCAGCGGCGAGTCGCTGACGCTGTGCTTTGGCTCCCGGCCGGAAGGGGAAATACAGGCTGCCTGGTTTTGCGGCCTGTTCCTGCTGGAAGGCGGGAGAATCGCCAATTGGAACCGCCGCTGGCTTGCCGCCGGCGCGATGTTCCTGACGTGGGCTTCCGGAGTGCACTATTATGCCGGACCGGCTGCGGCGGGCGTCCTGGTGTACATGGCCTGGGCGGTTCGCAGTTTGGGATGGAAAGAAGCCAAGCCCCGCGTCGTGGCGATGATGATCGGAGTGGGTTTGTTCGCCGTTCCATACCTGGTTCTTTATGTGATCCCACATTTCCGCGATATTCGCGACGTGATCCGGAACACGGTTGGACAGGGTGGTGTGGGCTTGTCGATCGCGCGGCACATGGAACTCTACCGCAATTGGGCGCGAGAACTGTACCACCCTGCACTGGTCCGCGAGGGTATGGCCACCGGGATTCCGCTGGTGGTGTTCTCTACCGCGATCCTGGCCGCGATCCGCTCCACTCGCGGAATCGCCCTGGCGGCGCTGCCGCTCCAACTGGGGATTTTTCTGCTGGTCTGGCGAAAGATGCCGTTCTACATCGTGCACGAGTCCGTCTATTTTTCCGGAGCGGTGGTGATCGGAATTCTGATGCTGTGCCAGCTCGTGGGAACGCGATTGCGTCTGACGACGCTGCGTGGCGCAACGCCGGCAGCAGTCGTACTGTTATCGATCTATCTTTTTGAGACCAGTCCGATGCTGGCGGCCGTCCGCATCACGTTCCATCCCGTGGTGCATGAGATGGAAGTGGCGCACGCAGCCGGACGCCAAATGTTGGGGCCGCACGCGCGCGTGGGAGGACGCTGGTGGTCATGGTATGCGTCTGGCGCCGAACACTGGTACGACGTGGAACGCGACCTGGGCGCCGGGTTCCTGACATTCGACCCGAACAAATATTTGCCCAACGTCGATGCCTTCGAAGTCTGCCCTTCGCGCGACCCGCCAGGTTCTTTGCCGGCCTGGTACGCCGACGGGACCCTCAAGTTGCGTGGGTTCTATTTTGCCCAGGCAGATCCCACTTTGCGGTGCGTCGATCTGAGCGCGACCCGCACCGCGCCTTTGATCGGCTACGCGCTGTGGAATTGGCAGCTTTACCGCTTTCAGGAGGACAGCGGAGGCAGCTACGAGACGCTCTCCATGGTTTGCAAATCCCCGGCCGACGACTGGCATCAGCCCTGGACCGGCGTATTTGCCGTGGCGCTGGATATTGCGGACGGGCCGGACGCGGGCAGCCGGCTGCTTACGGTCCTGGCGCCGCGATCCCGAGTGGCGCCCGGTGGCGACATCGGCCGCTCCTGCCGTGAGGTGGCGCGGGTCAGCGGCACGCTGATACTGGATGACTGGGAATCGTTACTGAGGAGTTCCCGCCTGAATGATCCGGTCATGCGCTTTTACCGCAATATCGAAGATATGCCGGGTTTTCGCGGTGTCGGGCTGTCAGCCGAAAACATCGCTCCTGCGAATTGCGCGCCCGCGCCGGTGGCGGCAGTCGATTTGGCGGCAACAATGCCGACTGCGGGGAAGGTCGAGCATGCGCCCCAGGTACGAGTGATCACTGCCCCGGGGCCTGGCTCCTATTCCGCTGTCATCCCTCTTAAAAACCTGGATCGCATCCCCTCCTCTGCCTGGATTTCACTGCGCCTTCGCGTGCTGCGCGGGCGGATCGGATTCGGTCCATGCCGCTCCAACGGGGTCCTTCTCAGCCGGACGAAGCCGATCGCTCCGTCTCCCGAGCCTCAAACTGTGACCCTGCAAACTCCTGAGTTGCGGCCCGCAAGCAATATCGTGATCTTTAACGACGGCCGACAAAACGCGGTAGTCGATATTTTCGGAGCCGAGGTCCTGGTTCAGAATGCCGCGAAGACGCACACACCCTGAGTTTCATCTCCAACCAACGCGCTTCAGCTTCTCCGCGTCGAAATATGGAGTGCACGGGAGCGCATGGTCCCAACACTGATCGCCGCCCTGTTGGTCGCTCTGTGTGACCCAGACGGCCTGGCCACCGGGCGCCGTTCTCATGTGGACGACCGGCCGGTTCTGGCTTGACCAACGGTTTCCATCCTGCAGCAGGCCTGCTACTCCGATGAGAACCGCCAGGCCGACGGCCTCGAGCGTCAGCCGCGGCACCGTGCGCATGTCCGGAATATATCGTGAGCACATGACGCTCAGACCCAGGATTCCGGCGGCGGCAAAGTATCCCGCCCCGAATCGCACGTCAGGCGCGGTGACGAACCAATAGGCCAGGCCCAATGCAAGCCCGGCTCCGGCGGTTGCGATCAATCGGTTCACCCGCGCCCCTCTCCACAACGTCACACAAGCGCCGAGGAGGCCTGCCAAAAACAAAACGACACTGCCATTCTGAAGAGTGCGGCCAATCCACGGTCCCAGCCACGACCAATTCGCCATTACGGCGTGATAGTCATGGCTCTCGGGTGCTCTCGCCCACGCCTCGATCGACAACGATTCACCGGTCACCTGGGCGCGCGCAACCGCCCAAGGAAGGTTGAAATTACAGGTCTGCGAGACCGGATACACGGCGCATCCGGAAAGGAACAGGCTCCTGACCATCCATAGCACTAAGAGGAGTGCCGATAGTGTGACTGGCTTCCAGACGGAGACACCGCGGCGGCGATGGAACCAGGCTGCCGCTATCGCGATCAACAGCAAGGGAGCTCCGCTCAGTTTTACAGTCAGGGCGAGAGCGCCCGCGGCGCACATCAACGCAATATTGCGGGGGCGATCCGCGGGGAGCGAAAGCCACAAAGAAACCGAGTAGACAATCAGCACGCTCGTGAAGCCGTCGGCATTCAGCACCCCGCCCCAGCTCGCCGGTGTAAAAAGGGCCAGGATCCCCACGGCGAAAGCCAGGAACCAGAACTCTACGGTCTCGCGCGGCTTCTGAGAGAAGCGGGTGTACAAAGACATCAGCACAAAGACCAGCAAAAGCAAGCTCGACACCCACCCGACGTCGCTTCGATCGTCTAACGGAGCCATTACGTAAAGGAGTGAGTTGAACGCCAACCTTCCATGGAGGTTGCCGAGACCTGGTGTAATCGGAAACTCCCGGTTCCACATGACCGACTGCAGGTGATAGAGGCCGGTGTCGTAGAACGTGAACGCGTATGGATGGAAGAACGCCGATGCTCCTACCGCCAACGCCACCCGTTGAGCCGGAAGATGCTGAACCAGTTCCCGGCGAAAGGCGGCGCACATGACCAGACCGAAGCCTATGACCAGCAATTGAACCGTCGTTGTCAGCGCATAAAAGAAATGAATGGAGCAGCCGAGAATTGCAAGCGAGGTCAGACCGAGAATGCCGGCATCTCCGGGATTAACGGCAACGCCCAGCAGCCGCGCCAGGCTGAATCCGTACCCGAAGCATGCCAAAGCGGCGCCGATGGCGAGCAGGTAAATCAGCCAGTTCATACTGCGACTCGAATCAAACGAAACCGGCCTCCCTGTTGCCGGCTGAAGATCGGCACAACAGCCGATTGTAGCCAACGATGGGACGCTTCGTTGCAGCGATACACTCCGTGCATCGGCTGCGAGGAACCGCGATGCTACAATCGTCTCCGATCATCGATGATTGGTGGCGACCCCCCCTCCGGGACGGCCGGGAAAGCGGAAAGCCGGATGACGACAATCCGTTATTTGACGGCTGTCTGTCTGCTCCCACTCGCGATCCTCTGGCGGCAGGACAACATCCTCTTCACCGGTTACGGCACGCTTGATCCGTGGTTCTATTTCGGGTATTTTCGCGATCTCCTGGAATTCAAGAAACTGATGCCCGGATTCTCGATCGGAGAACATTTGTCGTGGATCCTGCCGGGAGCCGCTCTTCACCGGGTCCTGGATCCGGTGGCAGCCGGTTGCATTCTGCATTTTGGCGTGTATCTCATCGCCGCCATTTCGTTGTTTCTGATACTCAATTGGATGGTCGGCGGACGGCGGGCATTCGCAACGTCGATTGTCTTCGCCTTGAACCCGTGGGTGTGGTTCTCGATGTCGTGGGACAATTCGGACGGCGCCTCCATTGCGCTTTTCCTGATTACGATCGCTCTTTTTACCTGGAGCGCCTTGGCGCCTCCGCGGCGCTGGGCGTTATTAGCCGCCGGCATCGCGCTGGCCGCGCTCGTCTACTCGAATTCGGACTGGATCCTGCTGGCGCCTCTGCCGCCGCTGTATTACCTGGGCATCACTCACGCGTGGCATCGCGCCCCTTGGCGCCGATCGTTATTGCTCTTGGGCGGCTGGGCCGGCGCCGGCTGCCTGCTGCTTACCGTGGCATTCTGCGCGATCAACCGCAGGCTGGACGGCCACCCTTTTTTCTATGCGTCGGTGGTTCAGGGAATGCTGGAACACACCCGATCCCCCTCGCCATGGTGGTCGGGTCTCTGGCAACGAGGGGCACTGTCGTACTGGCTCCTGATCCCCGCCGCGGCTACGGCGGCATCCATCGAGATACTGTTCCGACAACGACGTGAACCTGGCGGGCTGAATGCCGGCGCGCTGTTCGCGTGGCTGTTCCTGGCCGCGTTGGGATGCATGACGCTGCGCCAGGTTCGAGGCGATCCGGTGCTCGGAGCCGCGGATCATTGCAGCATCCTGATGCCGCTGAGCTTCCTGGTAATCGGAACGCGATTCTGGAAGGAGTTGAAGAGCGCCCCCTCCCAATACTACGTTCTGTTTTGCTGCCTGGCGCTCGTCATATTTTCGGCCGCATGGCAGAGCGAAGGCTCGGAATTCGCTTCCGGTCTTCCCTATCCGGTATGGATCGGCTTGGCCGTTCTGCTCGCGGGATTGTTATGGCGGCTCTCACCGGAAAATGTATTCTGCAGCCTGGGCGGCTTCGTCATCTTCGCTGCTTTGGGCGTCGGCCCGTGTTTCGGCGTGGCCCCGCACGGCTATCGCGAGCAGTACCAGGCAATCTGCTATGCTCGCGAGCGAATCGAACTTGCCCGCCACGGACAGGCGGTCCGATTCTGGTTCGACAAATCGGACCCGGCGGTCAACGACGCTGTGGCGCTGAGCACTTCCTACCTGCCCGGCTCGGTGTTGAGCCAGAGCTTCAACGCGACTCCCTGCGATATGAGCCCCGCGCCCGAGACCGTGGTTGCGATCATCGCGTCGGACCGTTCACTCGCCGCAATCACGGCTCCCAGCAGGCTCCAGGCCTGCTTCATCGGCAAACAACTCCGTGCCGTTCCTGTCGAGATGGATGCTGTCCAACGAGGACCCGTCCGCTACTTTTTGACCCTCCTCCGGGTCGAAAGCGGCGGAGGGAACTGACCACTGAACCCCCTCAGCAATTGCCGCCGACGCTCACAGCCGCGAGTCGGACCGCAAGACAGTGACGGACCGCAACGACAATGATGGCGTCAATCGTCCGGAGCCGGTCTTGATGCTGCTGAAAGCCAATTCGATTACCTCTCCCGGCTCGAGGTCGGCCGTCACCACCAATTGATCAATCATCGGGTTCTCCGAGGCCGCGTTCCCTTTCCACGACAGAGACCCGGGATCCCGAACGCCGACCACGATTATGGATGAGCGGAGCTGAAATTCAAACGAAAAGGAGTACCGCCCGGCGGCCGTGATCTTCAGCGGGCTATAGAGGAATGTCACGCCAAAATTGTCCGACGGGGCGCGCACAAGCAGATCGCGGGCAGTCTGCCGAAACCAGCTATCCGGCGTCTGGGAATGCCATCCGGTGAATGGCAGTTGCGGCGGATCACTCGATTCAGCCGGTACCAACGAGGAGGCTCCGGAGGCATCGGTAGCCAACATCATCGGACGCCAAATGGCCGGGTCAGGTCCGACCAGGAGAAATGTCGCCGCGGAGGAAACCGCGTCGCATTGGATGCTGCCAAGCGGTTCGGCATCCAAGACCTTCACGCCAGCCCCTGTGGCACAGTTGCCAATCGAGCGTTTTGCAGTTTCCAGCGCCCCGGGGCGGGAGGATAATGCGACCAAAGCGCGGATTTTGAATTGCGAAACCGTGCCGCACGGGAATTCGGGGAATACCGCGTTGGCGTAGCTGCTGGCTTGAATGTAGGTGGATGCGAAAGACAGGAACGAGTAATATCCGGGATCGTTCTTGTCGAACCAGAACCGGATGTCGCGGCCCTTGCGTAACAATTCCAGCCGGGCGCGAGCTTGCATGATATCGCTGTATGTGCGGCGAGCCGCGTGCGGAGGCAGGTTCTCCGCAAATCGGCTCTCCATCGCAAGCAGGGCGAATCCGGCAAGAGCCAACGGCCCCGCCACCCTCGGACGGGACACGCACAGACCGCCAATCAGCAGCCCGCCCGCGATCGCCGCGTACAGTGCTCCGGAACTCCGCGCGGTCAGGATCGCACCCCCATAGTCGTACCAGAAGAATCCGAAGATGGCCACCGCCAGCCCGCAGATCGCGAGCCAGGCGGAAGTCGACAAGCGATCGAAGTTTCTCCAGAACGACGTGCCGATCAGCAGAAACGCGAACGGCATCATGTCGCTGACGTAATAAGTATAGGAGAGCCCGTGTGCTTCCGTCCGCTGAAAGTAGCTGAGAAACGCCAGCGTTACCAGACATTGGATTGCAAACACGATCGGCAGATTGGCGGCCGTGCCGCCGCGGCCCGTCATGCGCCGGATCAGCACAAAAACTGCGATACACGCGGCCGCCGCCGGCAGCCACAGCGTTGGGCTGAGGCTGTTCCCGCTCCAAACCCCGGCGATCCATGGGAGGGACTGCGACGCCAGCGACCGCCCCTGGTCGAACGACGGCAGAAAGAACCAGAAGTTGCCGTCCAGTTGCAGATTGACGAAACCGAGAACGGCCGTCAACAGGATTGCTCCGCCGCCGCTCCAGAGCACCACATCCAGAACCGAACGCCAGGCAACTCGCCGCCGCCAAACCCGGGCGAAGACGACATAAGGCAGGGGAAACAGCGGGCTGAGCCCCACCCATCCCAGGGTGCAATGCAGCGCGGCAGCCGACGCCGCACCCGCCAGCAGCAGGACGACCCGTGGCACCGGCGACCTCGCGGCGCAGGTAAACAACGCGGTCGCGAGCAGTACGCAGGCAATCGCCGCCCCGTCCGGATAATCCCAGCCGGTGGAATACCAGAACCAGGAGTGCATGCCCATGAGGAAAGCCGTCAGGAAGGCTGCGCGGGCCCCCGCAAGCCAATTCAACGTGAAAAACAGCGACACCACCGCGAGCATCCAGACCGACAGGTGCAGCACGTACGCCGCCGCTACCGGAGGCAGCAGGGAATGGACGGCGAAATAAGGCAGTATCCAGGCCAGGCGGCTCCCGGTGTAATGCCCGGGCATGTAGTCGCGTTTGAACTCGACCAGGTTCTTGGCATACCCGACATAAAACCAGGGATCGATATAGCCCGCGTGCGAGAACATGATATTGTCCTGACGCCAGAGCACCAGCAGCGGCGACAGCACGAGAGCCGAGATGTACGCGGCCAGACGGCGCCATCCCGTTTGCGCCGCGACGTTCTCGCTGGTCTTCGATTCGAGGGTTGAGTGACGACTATTCACAGCATCGTTCCTAATGCCCGGTGTCCCGAAGATCGAAGCGGAACACGTCGACCTCCTGAGTATCCCGGCCAAACGAAGCTACCCGCTGGAACCCCGGCTCCGCATATGGATCGACGAGATGAGCGGGGTCGGTCGGGGCAAGCTGATCATACGGCAGTGTGCCACCCCGCGCGGTCTGGCTGGTGCATAGATAGCCCGCGATCCCGGACAGTTGTTCCCGATGTCCCCACCAGACAATATGCCGGCGCGGATCGATCGGCCCGTTCGGAAGAGGCACCCGCATTTCCTCCATCCGCGTGTAAAAAACATCCGGGTTGAAACACCAGTAGCCGATCGCAACCGTGGAATTCATCGGGGTGTTGGCGTGAATCCAATCCGTGGCCTTGCCCACATTTTCCAACCGCACCTGCGTCAGTCGAGCATACTCGGCAGCCTTTGCAGGACCATTGGTGAGCGTAAGGGCAATTGCGGCGAATGCGGCAGCAATGGCTATTACGGCGCCGATTTTCCGGGTCCGGCGTGCTCCTTGCGGGCCGCGCATTGCATCGTATGCCTTGGCTGCCGGGTAGGCGCATGCCAGCGCAAACAAAGGCAGCCACAAGATCGCGTGGTGAGGCAACGCCATCAGGTTGATCGGCTTCGATATGAAGAATGAAAAGACCGTCAGGATGTACGGCAGAAACCTGCGATCGCGCGAGACCGCGATCCAGACCGCGGCCGCCGCGAAGAGAAGCAGGAGTAGGGTGTCGGGCGCGAATACATGGGTGTAGAAAGCCACGTACCACTTCAGATTCATCCATAACGGCCACTTGGTTCTTTCCAGGTCGTTATAGAACCCGGTGTAAACGTTGATGCTCTCCAGAAAATGCGTGTACTGAGGGAACATCAGTGGATTAGTGGCCACAAATCCACAAAGTCCGCCGATCCCGAGTTTCATCGCCGGCGGGCTCATAGCCCTGACAAGGATCGGTCGAGTGGACGTAATCCGGTACAGCAGCACGGCGGCGGGCGGCGCCAGGATCAGCGCGATTGCCGTCTTTTCGAGCAGCCGCGCCGCGAAAGGATACGCGGTCACGTGCCACTTCACCATCCAATAAAAAACAAAACTTCCCACGCTGATCAGGGGCAGCACGAAACGGGCCGGGCCGAGTATCCATTTGGGGTAATGCTCGCGATGCTGCACGCGCGGGTCGCAGAGCATAATCAGAAACAGCAGTGCTCCCGACGCCATCATGGAGTGCAACCGGGCGGCCGACGCGATTCCACAGAGCACTCCGGCGCGAATCATGGGGTCGCGCCAGGAGGGACGCGCGTCGAAATTGCCGGGAGCCGCCGCCAGAGCGCGATAGACAAGCATCAGCGCGGCCAGCACGAGACAGATCGACATCGATTCGACGCGGCTGAAGGAGCTGTAATTGGCGTACGCCGGGGACATCATCAGGATCAGCGTGGCCACGAAGGCGGCCGGCGTATTCAACAGCTTGCGCGCCAGAATGAAAATCAAAACCAGCGAGCATTCATAAAAAATCAACGTTTCGGCGCGAAGCAGCGTGAAAAACCAGTCAAGGTGCTGGTACGTAAAATCGATGATGCCGGCCGTAGGGTAGCCCATGCCGATCCAACCGGCAACGGGACGGAACAGCGCCCAGAGAATCGCCGACAACACCATGTAGGGCGTACCCGGCATGTCGAAGTAGTATTGGTGGGGGTCCAGATGGAGAAAGCGGATTATCTCCGCCGCGAATACGTACTCGTCGGAAGAGTAAAACCAGCTGCGCGACAGTCCCACCGCCAGATAGTGAAAGGAAAAAAACACGACCACCAACAGATAGAGCGCCGATATTTCGGCCGCGGAGTGCCGGCGAATGAACTCGAGTCCCGCAGACCATCGGGATTGGGAAGATCGCGCCGCGTGCCTCGGGTGCGGCCGCCTGGACGCAGCTGCCGGAGATTTCATCTCGTGGCTTCCTGAAAAAACGATTGTACCGAACGACGCGCCTTAAGCCGGCTTTGAGCCGGGCTGATCCGGTGCGGAGGAGTGCCGCCGAATCCTGCTACCATTGGCTTCGAATCCCGTTTTCTGGAAGGAATCGCATTTTGCAAAAGGAACTTGTTACCGTAGCCGGCGGCGGTGGGTTCATCGGCGGGGCATTGATCGCCGACCTGCGGAAGCTCGGCGTTCCGCGCATCCGCGCCGTCGATATCAAGCCTCATGGCGAGTGGTACCAGATCTTTCCCGACGTGGAGAACCTGGTCCTCGACTTGAACCTTAAGGAGAATTGCGATCGCGCTGCCGAGGGGGCCAGCCACGTATTCAACCTGGCGGCCAACATGGGCGGCATGGGATTCATCGAGAACAACAAAGCGTTGTGCATGCTTTCCGTTCTCATCAACACTCACCTGCTGCAGGCTTCGCAGCAGCAGGGAGTCAAGCGCTATTTCTACTCCTCGTCGGCGTGCGTGTACAACGCCGAAAAACAGCGCGACCCCAATAATCCCGGTCTCAAGGAAGAGGACGCCTATCCGGCGCTGGCGGAGGACGGCTATGGCTGGGAGAAGCTGTTCAGCGAGCGCATGTGCCGCCACTTCCGCGAAGACTACGGGCTCTATACCCGCGTGGCCCGCTTCCACAACGTCTATGGTCCGTGGGGCACATGGGACGGCGGCCGGGAGAAAGCCCCGGCCGCGATCTGCCGCAAGGTCATCGCCGCCAAGCTGAGCGGCAAAAATGAAATCGTGATTTGGGGAGATGGCACCCGCACGCGCAGCTTCATGTATATCGACGATTGCGTCCTCGGTATCCGGAAAATCATGGATTCGAACATCGAAGAGCCGATCAATCTCGGATCCGCGGAAATGGTGTCGGTGAATCAACTGGTCGATATCGTGGAAGAGATCGCGGGCGTGAAGCTGAAGCGAGTCTACGATCCCGGCGCCCCCAAGGGCGTGATGGGCCGCAACAGCGATAACACCCTGATCCAGAAGTACCTGAATTGGGAGCCGGGCATTCCGCTCCGCGCCGGCATGGAAAAAACCTACGCCTGGATCTACGATCAATACGTCGCCCGCGAAAAAGGCCTCGCCGTCGTCAAGTAGAGGCGGGTCACCGGCGGATTAACGCTGCAACGGATCTTCGATCCATGGCGGAGTCGCCTCGATCAGCCGGCCCAGCTCCGGCTCCAGCTCTTCCATGCGCACCTTCATCTGCCAGGCGATCTCCCGATAGCTGAAATGCCCCTTGATGCCGCTGCGCAGGCGCGAGATGTACTCGGCCTCGGCGAAATCCATCTTGAAAAGGAATCGCGATCGGGCCCCGAACGGCAGCAGGTAATGCGCCCCGGGAGCGGGCAGATGCCGCATCGTCGCGCACGCACCGTCCATCGCCTGTTGGTAAATCCCGGTTGCTCCGCACTGCGCGATCAGCGGGGGCGTATCGTAGCCAAGCGCGCCCGAGTAATCCTGGCGGAACTTCTGACATCGCCGGTGCCGGTGCAGGTCGCGATAGGCGCCGATATCGATCACCAGATCGTAAGCGTACAATCCGCCGCGGAATCCGCTGAGGATTTCGTCGCGGCGGGTCCGCGATCCGAGCGCGACATCGATCACCTCGGCGCGCCGGCTGTCGCTCCAGCCGCGGACCAGCTCATATAGGGCGCGAAATGGTCGATCCGTAACGGGGTAGAGCAGTGTCGCGGCGATATCGGACGGAACATGGCCGGGGCGCAGCAAATCCACCGGAAGCGGAACCTCGTGCCGGGCGGGAGGCAGGTTCTGCGACGCCCACAGGCGCAGATCGGCGCGCGATTTGGCGATATGTTCGTCGCGCTCGGCGTGGCGGGCGAGCGTGGGCGCCAGCGGCTCCGCGGCAGGGTTGTCATCCCAGGCGCAATCCGGCGGACGGGAGCAGGCTTGGGCAATCTCCTCGCCCAGGTCGCGCAATTCCTGGTATTCGGATGCTCTCAGCCGGCGGATCTGCTTTTCAATGGTGCGGATGCTGGTCACCTGGCCGACACCGGTCGGAATGCCCCAGAACAACAGGTAACGGGCCACGTCGAAAGCCCGCGCAGCAATATTGCGTCTGTAGGTCTCGGGCTTCATCTCGCCGGGGCGAGGCAAGTGTTCGCCGAGGCAGGCAACGGCCAGCTCATTCACCTTGGAGTAGGCCGACAACAGATTTCGCGAGGCCTCTTCATACACCGCGGCTTCGCCGGGAGAGAATTCCGCGGGCGTGACAAATCCCGAGCGCGAAAAATCCTGGTAACGCGAGCTGCGCGCCTGCCCGTCCCAGAGCGGCTCCTCCTCGATTTCGGTGGCGGCCAGCTCGGAGATGCCTTCAAAGCACAGAACGGCGTGGCCCAGATCGGCGATAGATGCGTGGCCGTACTGGAAATAGAAGCTCTCGAGGAATTTCTGAGAATCGTGTGTGCGCACCCAGGCGATGGAATCGCGGATGGAATCGGGCGAGCGGCTGTAGCGCGCCAGGGCATAAGCGCTCTTCTCGGGCGGCATGGGAGCCACCGTGATGACGCGTCGCGTGGGGGTCAAGACGCTATCATAGCGGAAAGCGACTTATGCAGATCCGGATTCGCCGCATTCATTCCGACGCCATCCTGCCGGCTTACGCACACGGTCCGCGTGAAGATGCCGGCATGGACTTGCACGCGGTGGAGGAGACCGTGCTGGAGCCTGGCGTCGCGCGCCTGGTGCCGACCGGTCTGACGATCGAGGTTCCGCCGGGATACGAAGCTCAGGTGCGCCCGCGCAGCGGGCTGGCGCTGAAACACGCCATCACCATGCCGAATGCTCCCGGCACGATCGATCCCGGATATCGCGGGGAGGTGCGCGTCATCCTGCTGAATCTCGGCCGCGAGCCGTACACCATCCATGCCGGCGACCGGATTGCCCAGATGATCGTGGCGCGTTACGAAGCGGTCGAGTGGCTCGAGGGTGAACTGGCCGAATCGCGGCGCGGCGACGGCGGCTTCGGTTCGTCCGGCCGCTGAACCGCTTTATTTCCCTTTCTTTTCGGGAATCTCGAACATTCCACCGTCGATTTCTTCGATCCGCACGATGAATTGTTTGCGAGCCTGAAGCTTGGACTCCGGCAGATCGAAGCGCGCCATGACCATGCGGTCCAGTTGGCCGTGCGGCGACACTTTGTCCCGTTCGATCATGGTTTGATTGTATTTCTGGCCGAGCGTGGGCATCACTTCGAAGATATGTCTGGCGTCGATCTCGGGCGCGGTGAGACCCTCCGTGCGCGCGCCGGAAGAATCTTCATAGATCGCGGTGACATTGCGCGCGACGAACGGGTAATCGGACGGATTCTTTACGCGAAAATCCAGCACCACCATGGTCGAGTTTTCGTCGATTGGCGTGGTGCGGATTTTTAGAATCTCGCCGTCGACCCCCACGTGCGCGCCGCGCTGCATGAAGAGGACGCCGCAAACCGCGATGACGATGCACACCAGCCCGATACCCAGGGCGATCAGGAAATTCTTCGATAACATTCGGGTCTCCCGGACCGGCGCCCGCCGGCGCCGCCTACGCCCATATACGATAGCACCATGAGCCAAATCGAACTGAAAATCGAATTGCGCGAAGGCGATATCACGCGCGTCGCGGTGGATGCGATCGTGAACGCCGCCAATTCGGCGCTGGCCGGCGGCGGCGGAGTGGATGGCGCGATTCATCGCGCCGGCGGTCCCGGGATCATGCGCGAATTGGACGAGATTCGCGACAGGTCGCGCGGCTGTCCCACCGGCAGCGCCGTGGCCACGAGCGCGGGCAAATTGCCCGCGCGCTGGGTATTTCATGCGGTCGGTCCGGTGTACCGCGACGGCTCGCACGGAGAGCCGGAGCTGTTGGCCTCCTGCTACCGGAAGTGCCTGGCGCTGGCGGAAGAGCACGGGGCGCGAACCGTCAGCTTTCCCGCCATCAGCACCGGCGTTTATGGGTATCCGCTGGAAGATGCCGCGCGGATCGCGCTCGCCGAGGTGAAAGCTCACCTGGCGAAAGAAGGCGCCAAGGTGGAAAAAGTGATCTTCGTGCTGTACGGGAAGGACGCTTATGAGACGTATCGGAAGATTCTGGGGTAGCCAGCCGGTACGTGCCTATCCGCGCAGGCGAAGGGCGAACCAGGCCAGTCCGAACACCGCCATCGCTGAAGCCGCAACTCTCGCCAGTTGAAAACGCGGCACGGCACGGGACATCCGCAACGAAAGCCAGCCGAGCAAGAGAATTACGATGGCATCCACGGCGCCCGCGCCGGCCAATACGAATCCCGCGTGGTATCCGGTGCTTTGCAGAAACAGGTGGAGGAACAGGCCGTGGAAAACTCCCAGGGCGCCCGCGACCAGCCAGCGGGCTCCGGCTTGCGGCAGCATGAGAACTTCGATTGCCAGATAGGCGACAGTCAGAGCGGCGGCGGCCTCGACAAAGCGCGGAGCCGGCTGCCAGGCGGTAAGCGGAACAACCATCACCGCGACCACCTGCCCGCCGATGAACATCAACGCCAGCGCGATGAGCTCCCGCCGTGTGCGCGCCGCCAGTGCCAGCGCCGCCAGGAACACCAGTTGTACCGCCCCTTCCAGGGCGCGGATGCCTCCGGCAACCGACTCCGTGATGGCGATCTCCGCCGGGGTCGGCGGGCGGAAGCGCAGGGTCGCGCGCTGGAAGGCTTGATCGAAGACGGCCTGGTCCTGGCGCGCCGCCGGGTCGGCGCCCAATTGCGCGCGCAGAACGTGGACGTGTGTCGCGGAGATCACCGCGGGAAAAGTGCACTCCGCATCGAGGGATTCCACGGGAGCCGCGAACTGGTAATCCGCGACGCACACATAGAGAGAATGAGCGGGGTCGGCGGCGCAGTGGCTCGAAAGGAGCCGGGCATCGACGCCGCGGCTCGAAAACCGTATGCGGGACAGCAGGGTGGTTTCCGGGGATGAAACGTGGGGGAGCTCGTAGAGCGGCATGCGCAGCTCGTAGTGCGCTTTCGAACCGTCGATCGTAAGGTCGCCGGAGCTCATGCTCACCACGTGCGCCCACGCGGAGCCGGCCAGGAGTGCGGCAACAATGAGCCGTTTCATACCGCCGGACCGGGCGGGGCGATGCGCGCCGCCAGTTTCGCCTTGTACAGGCGCAGGTAGACTACCCGCGCCAGCGCCAGGATGGGAACCGAGAGGAAAGTCCCGGCGACGCCCGCAATCTCGGCGCCGGCAAACACGCCGAAAAGAACCATCAGCGGGTGAAGTTCGACCCCTTGCTCCATCACGTGCGGCGAAATGATGTAGTCCTGAAGCACGCGGTAGGCGAGCAGAAAAACTATGACGGAGACAACGTGGCCGGTAGTCACACCGGCTACCAGCGTGATGGTCACGCCGGCCACCAGCGGCCCGAGCATGGGAATAAACTCGAGCATTCCCCCCAGCGCGGCTAAAAGCACGCCGTAAGGAACTCCCAGAATCGCAAAGAATATGCCGTATGCCGTAAACGCAGCGGCCCCGAGCACGACCAGCGCCCGCATGTAGCGGGCCAGCACCAGGTGCATGGCGTCCAGGACATCCTCCAGAATCGCGCGATGCCGTCCCTCGTTTGCCAACTCGATGATGTGCTGCCGCATGGCGCGGGCATCTTTGAGGAAGAAGAACGAGAGGATCGGAATAATCACCACGAAGATGGCATTGCTGGCGACGGAGACGATTTCCAGGCTGGCCGAGGGCAGCGCGGAAGCGATCGCGCCGATCTTGTTGAGGGCTCCCTGAAGCGCCTCCTGCTTCAGAGAATCCAGCGTCTCAAAGCCGGTGCTGGCATTCTCCCAATTTGCGACCGCACCCTGAATCATGGACGGGAATTTGTCCGCCAGCGACTTGGCCTGCCTGACCGCAACCGTGCCGAACTGGATGCAGAGCAGCACGACCAGTCCCAGAAACACCACGTACGCAATGGCGAGAGCGGGGGTGCGGGTGCGCGTGCGGCTGGCCGGTAGCAGGCGGTCGATCAAATCCACCAGCGGCGACAGAAGATGAGCGAGGAGCAGCGCCAGCACGAAAATGAACAGCGTGAAGCGGAGCGCGTAGATGAGCCAGGCGGCCACCACGAACCACAACGCCGTCCAGAGCCAGCGGGCGGCGGTCTTGTCGAACCCGAACATTCGATGCAATTCTACCCTGGATCGTCTTGCGCCCGTCTGGCGGATCGAGTGATTCCGCCCCGCCGCTCACCTGGGAATCTCGTACTTCTTGATTTTTTCGTACATGGTCGACCGGTCGATTCCCAGCACCGCCGCGGCCTCCTTGATATTGCCGTCCGTCCGTGAGAGCGTCACCGCGATCAGCTCTTTTTCCATTTCCTGCAAGCTCATTCCCGGCGGGAACCTGGGCGTTTTGGAGGCCGTGCCGTTCTGCTGCAGGAAGGCGAAATCGTCCGCTTCCAGGCTGGTGCTCCGGCTCGTCACCATGGCGCGCTCCACGGCGTTCTCCAGCTCGCGGACATTTCCCGGCCAGTCG
>Ga0335078_10001287_pt1 | contig 38070 bp, 34 predicted proteins | sample Lox_Sample_32_FD_206711 | JGI IMG/M metagenome (GOLD analysis project Ga0335078, IMG submission 206711) | Soil microbial communities from Loxahatchee National Wildlife Refuge, Florida, United States - Lox_Sample_3.2 | ecosystem: Environmental > Terrestrial > Soil > Wetlands | place: USA... | reverse complement strand
CACGCATCCCGCCCTCGAGGCCGAGGATGTCGGCGACAATGTCGACCTGCTTCTTCGCTGTCTCAAATGGATTGACGTTAGAGCTGCTGTTCACCATAACCCGAAACCTCCGGGCAAGAGAGCCATCTCGATTCCTGCTACTTGAGGGTAACGTGGAGCCTGCGAGGGTGCCGCACGGTTTCGACAGAAGACGAACGACGCGCCCTAGAAAATCCGCGCGTTCCGACGACCGAACGGCCGCCAGCCCGCCGCCGGCATCGGCCGCACACCGCGGCGGTGCAGCAGCCACGCGCCGTCTCCGCGTACCACGCGCCCGATGGCCGTGAGCCGTCCGCCCACCCCGCGGACCCCGCGTTGGGCGGCCGGGAACGATCGCGGCGGGAGCGCCGCGAGCAGCTCGTAATCGCCGCCGTAGAAGGCGCGGGCGCGGCGTTGGGCGGGCGCGAAGTGCGGTGAGCGCAGCGCGCCGACGAGCGGCAGCGCCTCCTCGATCACCTCGACGCGAACGCGGCTCGCGTCCGCGAGCAAGCGAGCCGCCTCGGCGACCCCGTCGGAGGTGTCGAGCATGGCGTGCGCCCAGCGAACGAGGACAGCGCCTTCGCGCACCCGCGGGCGGACCTCGAGCATCGCGGCGAGCGTCCGCGGGTCCGGACGCGAACGGCGACCCAGTCGGGCCGCGGCCACGCCGCCCCGCCCGACCTCTCCGGTCGTCACGAGGAGGTCGCCGACCCGCGCACCCGACCGGGGCGCGAGGGTTCGGGCGTTGCCCCAGCCGAGCACGCTGCTGACCACCGCGCGCACCGGGCCGGGCTTCGTGTCGCCGCCCACGAGCTCCATGCCGAAGCGCGCCGCTGTGCGCTCCGCGCCGCGGGCGACCGATTCGGCCCACGCCTCGGGCGTCCCCGGCGGGAGCACGACCGCGAGCAGGAGGGCCGCCGGAGCGGCGCCCTTCGCCGCGAGGTCGGAGAGGCTCACCGCAGCCGCGGCGGCGCCGACGCGGGTCGGGGGCGAACCGCGCAGGAAATGGGTGCCCTCCACGAGCGTATCGATCGAGAGCACCGCGACCTTGCCGCGCGGGGGTCGCACGGCCGCCGCGTCATCACCGAGCGGGAGCAGCCCCGAGTGTCCGGACGGCAGCTCGTGCGCGAGCCAGGCATGGAACCGGCGCTCGTTGATCGCACGATTCCGGGGCGCGCGATGGGCGGCCATCGCGCGCTACTTGTACGGAAGGAACTCCTTTCCGAGGAGCTCCCGACCGAGGATGATGCGCATGATGTTGAGTCCGCCCTCGGCACCGACCAGGTACGACATGATCCCGCGCAAGCCGAGCTCGAGGCCGACCTCCTTCGTGTAGCCCGCGGCCCCGTGCCACATCATCACCCGCTTCACGCACTCGAATGCGATCTGGGGCGCCCCCAGCTTCACGGCCGCGACCGTGCGCTCGACCTCAGAGCGGTGCGACGTGTCGCCCTTCAGCGTGTACGTGTCGTGAAGCCAGGCGGCCCGACGGCACTGCCATTTGACCGCCTCGACCTGGGTCCAGAGGTCGACGAGCTCGAACTGGATTCCTTCGAACTTGCCGAGCGGCTGCCCGAACGCGGGTCGCTCCCGGATGTACGCCATTCCCGTTTCGAGCGCGCGTTCGGCGGCGCCGATGCAGGCGGCCGCCACGAACGTTCGTGCGAAGGAGAACCCTTCCATCGCGACGCCGAACCCCTTCCCCTGGGACCCGAGGAGGAACTGCGCGGGGACCCGGGCATCCTGGTAGGCGAGGCCGCCGGTCGAGATTCCCATGCGGCCCATGTTGTGGAACCGCTGCGTCGCGATTCCGGCCGTGTTCGTCGGGACGTAGATGAAGTTGAAGCCACCGGCCGGGTCCTTCGCGAGAGTAAGGTGGCCACCGCCGAGGCTCTTGGCCTCCTCGACGCCCGAGATGAACGATTTCTCTCCGTGCAGGACGAACGCATCGCCGTCCCGACGGGCGGTGGTCCGCATCCCCGCGAGGTCGCTTCCGCCCCCGGGTTCCGTGGTCGCGATGCCGAGGAAGGCCTTCCCACTGCAGACCGCGGGCAGGACCGCTCGTTTCGTCTCCTCGGTCCCGTGACGGGCGAGGATGTGGCCCCAGCCGGCTTCGAGCAGGAAGAAGACCGCGGTGGCCATCGAGAAGTCGCCGCGTCCGATCTCTTCGGCCGCGATCTCCGTGAGGACCGCTGACGCGCCCATGCCCCCGTACTCCGTGGGCACCGGCATCGCGAGCAGCCCAAGGTCCGCCATCGCGGCGAGAACCTCCGACGGGATCCGACCGTCGGTGTCGATCTTCGCCTCGTTCGACCGGAGCACGCGGTCACCGAAGCGGCGGACCGCCTCCTGGAACGCCCTCTCCTCGTCGCTCAGCTCGAAATCCATGGTGATCCGGCGCGGACGGCCGAGAGCGCATTTAGCCTAGCCGCGGACGGGAGTTCGCGCGGCAGTTCCTTTAACCCCACCGGACTTCGACCGACCGGAGGCGAGACGCGTGCGGGTCCGCGTGGCCGTCAATGGATTCGGGACGATCGGAAAGAGAGTCGCCGACGCCGTGGCGAAGCAGCCGGACATGGAGCTCGTCGGGGTCGCGAAGACGCGCCCGAGCTACGAGGCCCGGCGGGCGGTGGAGAAGGGCTACCCGCTCTACGTGACGGGGCAGGGAAAGCCCGAGGAGTTCCAGTCCGCCGGCCTGCCGCTCGCCGGTTCCATCCACGACCTGCTCGGGAAGGTCGACGTCGTGGTCGATGCGGCGCCCGACAAGATCGGCCGGGAGAACAAGAAGCTCTACGAGTCGGCCGGAGTGCGCGCGATCTTCCAGGGCGGCGAGAAGGCGGACATCGCAGAGGCGTCCTTCTGCTCGCTCGCGAACTACGACACCTGCCGCGGGAAGCGAACCTTGCGGGTCGTCTCCTGCAACACGACCGGTATCGCCCGCGCGGCCGCAGTGCTTCGGGACGGCTGGGGGATCGACCACTGGGAAGTGACGCTCGTCCGCCGGGCCGCCGACCCCGCCGAGACGAAGAAAGGACCGATCAACGGCATCATGCCGACCTTCCAACTGCCGTCCCATCACGGCCCCGACGTCCTCACGATCCTTCCCGGTCTTCACATCGCCACGCTCGCGGTCGTGGTCCCCACGACGCTCATGCACGTGCACGTCAACCACGTGCGGCTCACCCGGGCGCCCCGGGAGGCGGCCGAGGTCACCGACACGTTCCGTAAGTCCCCGCGGTTCCGCGTCTTCGCCCCGTGGGAGCACGTGGAGGGAACCCCGCAGGTGATGGAGTACGCGCGGGACCGGGGCCTCGGGTTCAACGACATGATGGAGAACGTCCTCTGGGAGGAGGGGTTCCGATTGGACGGCCGGGACGCCTACTTCTTCCAGGCGATCCACCAGGAATCGATCGTCGTCCCCGAGAACGTGGACGCGATCCGTGCCTCGCTCGACCTCGAGCCGGACGGCCGTGCCTCCATCGCCAAGACCGATCGAGCCCTCGGACTGACGAGAGCGTAGACCCTCCGCGCACCGCATCCGGTTTATCACCCCGGACCCGCTCGCGCGGCTGTGCCCCCGCGTCCGATGCAGCGAGCTCGAACTCGAACCCCGAGCGCGACGGCCGCGGCGCTGCGTCGGCGACGCGTCCGAACGAAGTTCGACGCCCAGGTCGACCGCGAATGGGGGCGGTACTCGGGAGAGGCATGGCGGGTCCTCGTTCGTGAGCTGCGCGACCGGTTCCTCGCGCGCCATCTTCCGAAGGGGAGCGGCTGGGTGTTGGAACTCGGCCCGGGACCCGGTCGGTTCACACCGACCGTCCTCGCTTCCGGTGCTCGGGTCGCCGGGGTCGACCTGAGCTTGCCGATGCTCCGCGCGTTGCGGCGACGACAACGGGCCCAGGGTGGGTTCGAGCGATTGCGCCGGGTGCGTGCGGCCGGAGAACACCTACCGTTCCGCGACGGCGCTTTTCGCGCGGCCGTGGTGTACGGGAACATCCTCGGGTTCTCCGCGACCGGCGGTCCGCAATTGCTCTGCGAGGTCGCCCGGGTCGTGGCGCCGGGCGGCGTGTTGATCCTTGATGTCTCCTCGCCCGTCGCCGCGGTGACCGAGTTCCTCTCCGCGGGCGCCGAGCGGGGGTTCCTCCGGCGAATTCTCCGCGACCCCGAGAACTATCTCTTCAGCGTGCACCGGCAGCTGCGCGACCGGGCCCACCAACCCTACGCCCCCCAGCGGATGGCGTTCTGGGAGTTCGACTTCTACACGGTCGACGGTGCGGAGTCCGCGCTCGTCACCGCGGGGTTTCGACCGATCGACCGAATGGCGGTCGGGGCGGTCGCGGCGTTCCGGGACCGGCTCACCACGATTGCTCGACGCGAACGCGGGACCTGGGCGAACCTGGTCGAGCTCGAGGAGGTCGTTGGTCGTCGTCCCGGCGTCCTCGAAACGGGCCACGGCTTCGTGATGGCGGCGGTGCGCTCGCGCCGAGGTCGACGGACCCGCCCGAGCGCCTGACCGGCGTTGCCCGAGAATTGGTTTCGTTGCAGTGCTTAATGCGGGGGGCTCCGGTTTTTGAGGAGGGTTGCCGGGTTCCTGCAGGGGGGCGTCGACAGGCGAAGCCGACGGGGATTGCGGATGGACGCGTGTAACTCGGACGACGCGCGGTGGCTCTGTCGAGGACCGTTCACGTGCCCCGGGCCGGCCGTCCGGCGCGATAGTCGGCCTCGATGGCCGCGGCGAACCGGGCCCACGTCCTCGCGACCTGCGCGCGGAGCGCCTCGCGGGTCGGGAATTCCGGGGTGACCCAGCGTTCGGTAACCAACAGTTGAAGTCGCGTCCGCGCGCGGCCGACGGAGCTGACCCGGTAGTCCAAGGACTGCCGGTCGGTCTCGTCGATCTGGTCGAGGTGCCAGGCGCGAGGGGGATTGAGGCGGACCAAATCGACCGCGATCGCCGGTTCGCGACCCGACCCCCGGGCCATGCGAATCCGGAGCACGCGGCGCGGCGAGATTCTGATCACACGGAAGCTTGGGCGAGGACGCCGTTTCGAGAATCGTCCGTCGTCGCTCCGGTAGTCCGTGCACCAATCATACACGTAGCGCGACGGGGCGTGAATCACCAGGGAGACGCGCACGGTGGTCGTTCCATAGATCCGGTGGCCCCGTTCGGGCATGGGCCGGGAGACCGGGCGCACGGCTTAAGCCCAATGTCCGGGAGCGGGCGCGAAGCGCTCCCGAGTGCTCGCGGCGTTGCCCAAGAGCCAGTTTCTCAGCACGAGTTGTTGTGCGGGCCGTCGGTTTCTTAGCGAGCGAGCGACTTTCTGCGCGGTCCCGTGTTCTCGGGCAAAGCCGGCCCGACCGGCTTTGCCCGAGAACTAGTTTCTGTGCGAGGGTTTCTGTGCGGCCAGCTAAGTTCTTGTGCAGGCATGGGGGTCGACGAAAAACCAGGCGGGTCGATGGCCCTCAATAGATGACTGCCTGTCCGCCTTCTAAGAACTAAAGGGTGGACCAAATGAAGTACCCGCCCGCGTGGCGATTTGCCCCGCCTAAGGACACGGATCGAGTCAATTCGACAGTTCCTGAGGAGGCGCTAGAGGAGTTATTGCGACTCGCCTCGCGAGCAGCGGGCCTCCATCCGCGGGGTCGGGAGGCTGGTCTCGAACACATGAAGCATTCTATCAGCGCCACTTCAGGTCGAGGATATAGCCCAAGCTCCAGTGAAAGTTGGGCCGAAACCGACCTGCGAAGACTGTTAGAAGGACTCAAGGACGAGCCGCCCGTCTTGATCGAAGGAATCGTGACAGGCTGTCGCTCCATCACAGATTCGGAAGGACGGAGCATATTGGACGACCCTACACCGATCAACCGGATTATGGAGAAATTTGGCATGGGGTACCGCATCTCGGGAGACGAGATTCTGCTGGGCGAGTCAATTCCGCCTCCTACTGTCGAGCCCGTGCCGTCACTTATCGAGCAGACCGCGGCGGAACTCGGGAAAGCGTGGAAGCGAGCTGACCAACTCTTGGACGAGGGGCACCCAGACGAAGCGGTAGCCAAGATATGGTTCGTGCTCGAGTCGATTCTAACGGTATTTCGCGGATTAAAGGTGGGCGACCAGACGGTCGAGGGGGCCTACTTTAACAAGGTGGTCCACTCGCTCAAAGGAACGGAAATCGACCCCACATTCAAAATGGTTCTAGACCTCGCGAGTCGGGTCCATGGTCAGCTATCAGACCCGTCTACCGGCCGGCTGCGGCATGGATCTGAACTTGGAATCCCACCGATTTCTCCTCAGGAGGGCAGATTTCTTGTTGGATTCGCAAAGTCTCTCGGATACTACATTTGTAGCGAGTATCAGAGATTGCTGCCGCTCGAGCACCGGCTGGAACGTTAGCACTCGGGGTCATCAAACGTAAGCGATCTGGAGCTTAGTCGACTTCCGACCCGTTAGAGCCGATTTCTCGTTCTGAACGGGCCCCGAGGAGTGGCAATACTGAGCCGCCTCGAGATTCACTCGGTCTTGCCTATTCTCGACCTCCTGGCCCGTGAAAAGTATTGTCTCTTCGTGACTCGGTCGTGCTTGCGAGCGGCGTCAATTCTGGATTGACTCCAAGTGCCAGCCCACTCGACAGTTCCCTCCCGGACCCAGTAGTGCGACCGACATGGCAACCCCCAGTTTCCGACCGAAGGATAGAGCGTAATGCTCTCACCGTCCCAAGTGAGACGCCAATCGGTTGGTCCGATCGGGGTGACTACCTTGTGACCGCAGCCGCAGGCGCACAGGTGGCTCGCCGTAGCATAAGCGATTGATACGTAGAGCACTCCCGGCTCGAGAACATCGGGAATTAGCTCAACAAACTCAGGCCTCAGAGCTTGGATTCTCATTCGGGATCTCATCGTTGACGATCCTGTTAGTTGCCACAGAGTATACCATCGAGTACTCGTCGCCGAAGTCCGAGTAGAAACCACAGTCCTTCTTCCAGCGGATCACGGCGAGCGCGGCGTTCAGTGCATTGATATCTGCGACCTGAATGTTCTGGTCGTACGGGTCCTGTCCCGTCTCGCCAAGTGGGATCCGTTGACGTGCGTGGTCACTATTCTCCGTGATACATCGAGTGACCCTAACACTACCACAAAGGCTCTCACCCGTGCTGACAAGACCGGCCCCGACTTCGATGAAGGGTATCCGGTGGCTAGTAAGGTACTCCACCACCGTACGCTTGTCAGGACCCGCGTCCATGCAGAGAAAGACGAAGTTCATGGTTTCCAACTGACTTACATTGGAAGAGTCGAGGCCAAAGTCGTGCTCGATTATCCCCCTGCGCATTCGAGAGTAAATCGATTTGAACCACGCCACCTTCTTTTGGGAGGCCTCAAGGTCGTCTAACGTGGGCGCGCCGGGCGATCTGAACGCGTTGTGCGTCAGGAATAAATCGCCATCGAATAGATGTATTTCCTTGATTGGGGTCTTCGCCACTAAGTCGAGAACGTAGGACCCGGTCCCTCCCAGCCCAACAATCCCGATCCGACCAACTGCCATCTTGGAATTGATGGGGCCGATGCCCGCGCGTGCGGAAGATGTCTCGAGATACTCGAAGACAGAGTCGGTCTCCGAGGGGCGTACAGGCCTTCGGGGTCGGGCGGTTACAGACGCGTCTACCGATTGGGCCTGGCCCTCGATGATCGCCACGTACGTCTTCATCTTGAGGTAATAGTCGGGGTAGGATCCTGAGGGTTGTGGCCTTCGCGACAGGGTGTGTTGAGCTTTCAGCGCGGTGTCGATGTCATGCGCTTGGTTGGGGTTTCCCAAGCTGTCCATCTTGGTCCCGCTAGCATCACAGGGAAAGTCACCCACCCAGTAGGTCACATGATTCCCGGGTTGAGCGGTTCGATTTCCGGCCAGGTCCAGCGAACTGGCGAGGATGCCGAACGCGATGCTCTTGTCTGACCTTACGTAGGGGACGTCGTGGATGAGAAGATGGCCGGCCCTCAGCTCTAAGTCGTAACCCTCGCTCTGAAGCCGTTGCAGGTCAGGACTACGACTTAACAGTGGGGACGACATCGAATACCATACCGTCCTTCACGCGGACGAATTGCCCCGGCAGAAGGCTTCCGTCCGGCTTTGGGGGAGGACCCTTGGTGTAGGTGATCGTGTAATCCGACATGTTCGCCGAGGGAGCGTCGGGGTAAGCTAGGTGGACCAACTGCTCGAAACTGATGCGCTCCTCGTCCCACTTCTTTCGCTGTCCGTTGACGATTATTTCGAAAGTTCGGTGAGGGTGTTCCTCTACGGGGTGTCCGGGTTGGTCGGGGTTCGGCGCTGGCATCGTTGGAACATTAGCGGGTTGAGGTGATAAACGTGAGACCTAGGTGATGAAACGGTCATTGGACGGCGGGCCGCATCGACCGGGCACTCTGTTCGGTGCCAGCGGTCGACGCGACCCGCCTACGCTCTTCTCATGCCCCACCCCCCTCGTGGCCGTGTGGTTCCGTGAGGGAGTCGGTTCGTACACAGCCGTCCCACGATCATCGTCAGTTGTCCTCCCATGTAGGGGCGGATCGTGGAGCCCATCCGCCCGGCGCGACAGGGTCTTGTGATTTGTTCTCGACAGAGACCGGCTCCTCGGGCTTGAGCTTGTGCGGTCCGGGGATGAGAATCCCGTGCTCGAATGCCTCGTGGATCAGGACGGTGATGTTGTAGGCCAGCACCTTGCAGAGCAGCTCGTTGACCTGGGCGACCGGGTCGCGGGACGAAATCGTCTCCCCAAGCTTCTTCTTGATCGCCGCGAAGACCGCCTCGACGTTCTCCCGCTTGTGGTAGTGGTCGAGGAACGCGGCGGGGTCCGACTGGAGAAGGTGCCACATCTTCTTCCAGAGCGGTGAGCGAACTGCGGGGTGCTTGGCGTGGCCGTGGCTGTCCTTCTTGAACATGATGTAGGCCGTGCCACCGTGCTGTCGCACCGCCTCGTAGTTCACCCCGGCGAGGTACCCCTTGTCGGCGTACACCTCCCGAAGGACGAAGCCGGCGTTTACCATCCCGTTGATCAGGCCCGGGAACTCGGGGCTGTCGCCGGCCCGCGCGTCGGTCACCTTGACGGTCGGAATGATGTGCGTCTGCGTTCCGATGACGATGTGCCCCTTCACCCAGACGTTCTGCGCGGGCGCGCCGTACTTCTCCCGGTAGTAGTCCCCGAACGAGGTGGTCCGGAACCCCGAGGAGTCGACGGCAAACGTGTCCTCGACGTGCGCGAGAGGCAACGCGGACTTCGCAATCAGATCATGGAGAACGGGTGTGACATCGGCTCGCCGCAACACGATCGAGGGCATGTTGTAGGACGGTGAACAAGAGATCCGATTCTCAGCATGAGACCGGTCGGACAGCCCGTGGGTGACCCGAAGCGGGATCCCGTGGTAGACCTTCTCGATAGCGCAGTAAAGGAGGTCCCGCACCGGAAGGCGGGGCCGGCCTGTTGGCTTGGCGGGCGAGGGGTCCTGGACGTCCGAAACGAGTTCCTGTAGGACCTCGTCGAACAGTCCTAGCTCCGCGCGCTGGGCCTGATTGTAGGCCGACCAGTCCTGGCGATAGGTGGGTTTGGGGCGGCGCTTCTCCTCTTCGAGCGCCTTTCGAACGCTGAAACCCTTCGTGTGGAGGCGGACCGCCAGAATGTGCTTGCAGGGTAGGTCGTGCCCGAGGAAGTCCGGGCACATGCACTTCCACCGGACTCCGTCGGTGCTGACGAGGTAGACTCCCGACCCGCTCTGAGACTGGACGGAGAAGATGTTCTTCGCCACGCGCTCGATCTGACCGGGCGCGGAGGCGATCTCTCTCCCCTTCTCGACTCGGTCGCGGAAGTCGGCCATTCTTGTTTTTCCTCGTGTGCGGGACGTGCCCACATACCCACATATGTGGGAAGTATATAATTGTGTGGTTATGTGGATTAACACAAAGGCCTATATCTTACCTCGGTAGTCGTCTGTGGGAACATGGGACGAATCGATGCCGTCCTCGACAACAAGCTCGAGGATCGGTTCCGCATGGAGGTCGCCCGACGATACGGCGTGAAGAAAGGCGTCATGCTGAAGGCGATCTCGGAAGCGATAGAGGCTTGGACGACGACCGACGAGTCGCGGGTGATCGCCCGGAAGACGGCCAAGACGATTCGGGACAAGGCGACCTCGGTCGGTGTGAAGCAACACGCTGTAGAGGCGCTCGCCTCGATGGGACTGGCCGGGAGGGAACTACTGGCCGACATCGGCCAAGACTCAACGGTCCCCGACGCCATTCGGGAGCAGGCGTTCAAGGCAATCAGCGCTCAGTCAGAGCGATAGTTGCTCATGCTCCTCAAGGGCGATGTTTGGCGGGAAATACTCCCAACTTTTTCCGCGCTTTGTGGATCCTCTGGTAGACTGCGGCGTACGCCCTCCGGGTCCCCCCGGAGCAGAGGACATCCAGTCCGGCGAGGTATTGCCTGCAGAACTGGTGGACAGTGATTTGCGGGTCCCTATGGACAATCTCAAGGACGCGTGGCGGGGAAAACTTCGCAAGCGCCCCCCTGATTGCTCTGGATGTCGCCAGATCCCGAGTGCTAACCTTGGTATCTCTGATAGGCATCTGCCACAATCCAGAGCTTCGGTCAAGTATAGGATGAACGTCGATTTCGAGGAGCGCGTCAACGGTTCCAGGGGCGCTGAAAGGGTAGGTAAGATTAGAGGGGGTGTGATACCAGCTGGGCTTTCAGCCGTCCGTGGCTATGACTAACCCTAGTAAACCTTTCAATTACTGCCCGAGACGGCAGGGATAATCGATGGTCAGGACCCCCAAGGATCGCGAAATTACCATAAGTCGTGATACGGCGCGACTGCTAAGCCGAGCCACCTATCATGAGGTAGTTCTCGCCCTCCGCGAGATGGTGGCGAACGCTCACGATGCGCAATCACCAACGGTCGAAATTACGATAAGACTAGAAGATGGAAAGGGCCCCGGCGGGACAATCGTCGTGTCCGATCAAGGCGAGGGGATGGACTCGGAGACCTTTGAGAAGGTGTTTCTAAGGCTCGGCTCGTCTACGCGAGAGGTTCCTCGTCCCAAGCGTCTCAATCGGTACGGGAGGCCGTTAATTGGGAAATTCGGAATTGGGTTCATCGCAGCTGTCCCATTCGCCGAAAAGATCCGAATCGAGACCGCAACCGAGCACTGTCTCCAAGTCCACGGCGTCGAGATAGACTGCGCCGAAATAATGGAGACCAGCGAGGCTCTCCAGGCCCAGGAGGCCGGTCAAGCTGACACCAAGGGGGCCTCCGATGCACCCGCCCTAGTCACGGGTGCAAGCTCGACTGCCGGGTTCCGCTTCCCAGGTTGGGATCGCGATCGGATTCACAGTGATCCCAAGTCCTTCACGGTCGTGACTCTGCAAGTGCTCACACGACTGGCGTACGACTCCATCGATGCGGAACTCCAGGGCGGTTGGTATCAACCAAAGGGCCAGCGAAAGAAGGAGCACCTGACGAAGGCGCGGCGGACTGAGTTCCTCGTGAACTGGATGTCCCGCGTACTACCATTGGGCTACTCTGGAGGTCCGAAGGCTGAGGCGACTCTCCGAGCGGAACTATCGAAGCTTCTCCCTTCCGATTACTATCCCCTCCAAGTTTTCGTCAATGGACGGCGACTGATTCGCCCGCTGGCAAAATGTGTCTTTCCTACTGACCCCAAACCATTCGCGTTGATCGGTGAGAAGGGGCAATGGGAGGCAAAAGGGATCCTCTGGTCCCCCCAGGATGTCATTCAGCCATACTTCCTCCGGGGCGTAGCGATGAGAGTGTCCGATATGGCTGTGGGAAGGCCGTCCTATTTCAATCTGAACGAAATGGGCCGAGTATACGGAAAGCTGCAACATATTACCGGCGAATTACAGCTTACGGGATTCCGTGAACTACTCAACCTTGACAGACAGTCGTTGAGGGGAAGTGTCGAAACTGACGAATTTTTTGTTCAGATTAGGGCGAAGATTACTGAGTTCGAGTCTGAATTGCAAAAGAAAGCCTCCGTGATGCAGGAGGCTCGTAATCTCAAAAAATCGGTCGAGCGCAACCGACCGAGGAGGAAAAAACGGGGGGACAGGAGATCGGCACCACAGGCCGGGCTAGCCGACGTCCTCGTTGCCGGCGACAAGGCCAAAGAAATTGCGGATCGGGCTCGCGATGCAGGCATTGAGGTAGTCGAGACGGAGGGAAACGAGATTGATGTCCCCCGTGGGGAGCGAACGCTTCGGGTTGGCCGCAAGTTGGGTGAGGATCTCTTGATAGTGGGGAAGGGTCCGAAGCGAGTTGAGGTGGAGGTCCAGGAGAAGGGGGGTCGGATGGATGACAATCAACTGGCCGATGCCGTTCTTGCGACCGGCGGAGCTCTTAGAATTAAGGGAGGTCATCTGCTACTCGCGGATGACGCGTGGGCTGTCAGCAATCTGCGTTTGCTCGCGCTCCTTCGTCGAGCTTCAATAGAAAAGATACTTGACGAGAAACAGGTACGTTGGCTGATCCGAGAGTTGAGGGAGCTATACGAATGAACATCGAATCCATCTCAGCCACTAATTACAAGAATCTCGCCCTGGACCAAGTCCCCCTCCAGCCGGTTACTCTTGTCATGGGCGAGAATGGTGTCGGGAAGTCGAATTTATTGCAACTGATTCACATCCTCTTCCAGAAGAAGGAACCTATTGAAGGCGCGGGGGTGCAGTTCCCTCTTGACGGCCTTGTCGCCGACGATGATTTGATTCGAAGAGGGAAGACCGATGGAGAAGCATCCGTACTGGTCACAACAGATTCGGATGTCTTCCGGGCGGCCTGGAGGGCCTTCCCCAACTTCCCGGAACCCTACACAAAGAAGGTCACTCTAAAATTCCGCTTCTGGAGGGAAGTGAAAGGGACCGCTTTCAAACTCAGCGATCTGACGTTTGGCAGCACGCACGTACACGGAGAGAAGGAGAAGGAACCCAAGATTCCGGAGGAAGCTCTTAGAAAGGTTCAGGATTGGCTCGAACAGGAACTTCGGGATTGCACGGTATACATCCCCACAAATCGTCTTCCTAGTCGAACTTCCGTCCCGTACAGTTCACAGGCCAAAGTGACCGCAGTTACGAATCTCGAGAACACGATTCTCCGGCTTCTTTCCGACCCTCACGCGAACCAGGCCGAGATGGATGCCATTCAGGATACTTTGTCGACATTCTTTGGTATCGTGGACATCCGTAGTACCCTTGGGATGAAACAGCTCACCCCCGGGGAGACATTCTTGCCACCTCCTGGAATGTCCCCTGACGGTCAGGATCCTCAGTCAGTTTCGGACATCAAGGTGGGAGTCCGAGTTCGGGAGAAGAACAAGGAATGGTTCGAGCTTGACAAGGTGGGAAGCGGGCTACAGCAGGTTCTCGTGATCATAACGATGCTTATCCAGAACCGAGCGAGAATCGCTTTGCTCGAGGAGTTTGACTCAAGCCTATCCCCCTCGCGTCGAAGCGATATGCTAGAACATCTCATTCGACTGACTGGCCGTAAAAAGGTCATATCCCAACTCATCACAACTACCCACGGGGCCTTCCGGTATCCGAACCCACGGCCACTCGGGTTGGGACCGGCGCCCCTGGCCAATGGGACAGTCGACTTCTTTCCGGTGAACAAGAAGTTCTGGAAACAGCACACGCTCGTCGATACCAAGTTCTGACGGACTCACGACGCGCAGAACAGATACTCGGGGTTTGAACGCTCTGAAAATATTGTCGTGGAGTGCAGCTGATGGGCACGCACTGTCCCAAATCGTGCTCTGAGCAATCGGCGCAATTCGCGTGCTCCTGGCTCATCCTTGGCGCGTGCTGTCGCAAACACTCCGCCTCCGCGTACTCGGCCCAGAAGATCTTCTACTCCTGACACCCATCCGGATGCTGTATCGAAGATGGACTGTGGAGACCCGCGGTAAATGGGGTGATTTCCACTCCGGTCGAGCCGCTGCTCCCAAATTTCGGGGCCCTGGGTGATTCCCTCTAGGAAGTGATACGCCTCGCTATACGTCGGAACACCACCCGACGGATTGATGTAAGGCGGGTCCAAAAACAAGACGGAATTCCTCTCTACATTCCGAACTGCGTCAAGTGCGCTTCCCTGTGTGACAGAGTGAGTGGCCCGACGATGCCAAGTGTAAAGGACGGCCTCTTGCACATACTGAGGAACCAGTATCCGGAAAGGCGTGGCCCAAATCCGACCGTTTCCAGAACGTCGTGGTACTCCAGCGAGCCGTTGATCAAGACTGGCTCGATGAAACATCGACATCGGCAATTTGGCAAGGGCGGCTTGGGCGATTCCGTAGAATAGCAAGTCACGAAGCCGTGCAGATCTGAGCTGCTGGAGAGCCATGATGAGTCCGTCCAACTCAAGATTCTCCGCCGCCGTGAAATAGCACCCCTCGAAACACTCCGAAACAAAACCGACCTCGGCCTCGGAAATGGCCTTCTCGACTCTTCGCTGGATATTTGTCAAATCTCTCCGAGAATACGAATGGACCAAGAGGGCCCGGGCACAGCTGGTCGTCCAGTGATAGAGGTCGTTGTAATCTGAGCGAAGTCCCAAAGCGTCAGCAATCGTGGAGACCGCGCCGGATCCTCCAAAGGGATCGGCAACGTACATCGCTTGAGATCTCACAAACTGTGCGGCGATCTGGGTAGCGTACCTGCGCTTCGAACCCCGGTAGCGTGTGGTCGGCAGTCGGAAAGGGACATCCTCGAGGTGGTACGCTCGAGTCCCAGAGGACATCGAGCATACATGATGTCTTGATATCTAAACCCCTCGGCCGCCCGGCTTTGTGACTGGAGTCAGGATGTAGGGCCAGTACCCGACGGAAACGGCTTAAGTATCGGTACCGCCTCTGTAGAATTGCTGAGACGCCCAGGGACCGACTATGGCAACGATTGAAATTCGGGGTCAGACTCGCCACGGCGAGCTCAGTCACAGTATCACGGTCCCCGACGCGGCCCTAGGTCCGTTGGTGGCCGCAGTTGTTGATTTTCTTCATCGACAAGAAGAAGACCCCCCCCGGGCCGACAAGCGAAAGCCCACCCTCCCGCACCAGGCGAAGGCGCGCCGGCCTGGATCAGGGATGGTATACCTCACAGAATCGGTGGCCGCCTCCCTCTACAAGAAGGTCCCGACTGTTGACGAAGTGGTCAAGCATATCCAAAACACGAAAGACCGCACCCACAGCCTCTCTGAGACAGCCGTTGCCCTAATGGGTCGAGCTCCGAAAGCGAATTCCACGGCCCGGTCGGAGAAGCGGGCTTTCTTCAAGCTGCAGGGCCGAATGGTTGATGCCAGACATCTGATTGAGCGTGACGACAAGAGCGGCGAGTTCGTTCACGACAAGGTTGCTTTCGGCAAGCCGCGGGTGTACCGATGGAAGAGAAACTGAAACCGGGCTGGTCGGCCGAATTGATTAGTGTCCTCGGGATCCACAGCACGAATGGATCGTGCGCCGCCACGCCCCCCCACGCAGTGCCAGCTGCAGCAGGGACCAGCAACTAAGGCGGAGATTCTAGTTCGAGTCTAGATGGGGCCCGGGGGCTAGGCCCGGTCGGTGGGGAAGCAATCGTCGGAGTTGCTGAGACGCCCACGGTAACCCAACCGCCGACCGGACAACAAAATCATCGTTTCGTTGCTCTTAAACTGCATTCTTGTGGGTCCTAGACGTAGAGCTACTTGTGACAGACGTCGTGCACTTAGAGTGCCACAAGTAGTCGAAGTCATGAGGGAATCTCTTGTCTGTGAGTTAATGGAGCTAAAGGGAACGTCCCTGAGAGTTTATCGCGCACTGTTCAGCTTTGCCTCAAGGCGGCGAATACCGGCTTCCCTCAGAAAGGGCCCGAAGTGATCTCTCGCCATCTTCTGGGTCACGCGGTACCAGTTGTATGGGCCGGTTTGTCGATCTCTGGCTCGCTTCGGCGGACCGGCGACTCGTAGGAATTCGCGTCGTGGGACAACCCACCACTCTGTCCCGTTGTCCAGATACATGAGATGAGGCGCAGGGTGACCCTCCCACGGGTCGTAATCATCGAAGGTCTGCCCCGCGAATCGGCCGCTGCACTGAACTCGATACTCGCGCTTGCCCTTAGACACGATCAGGTCGGCGCCGGTGTCAACCATCGGGGACGCAACGTCCCAGTCTTCGAGAAGGAAGTTTGCCGCGCATCGGAGTTCAGTAGCCTTGCCCTTACGCCTGCTGTCGGTCATCGTCCAAGTAACCTAACCGCAGACCGGTCATCCCAATTGTTGACGGAGACCCACCCTACCGGTAGCGGGGACGGTACTCATCCGCCGCCGCCGCAGCTGGGGGATCGCGATTCAGAGCGTGCACCTCACTGCGTAGACCCGCGATTTGCGAAGATAACTCCGGGATTTGGTTCGAAAGCTGCATCGCCATCTGTACGTTCTGAGTCAGGGAGGTCACGGTCCTGTCGAACGATGTCGCCTGAACTCTCATCAATTCCGTCAGCGCTCGATTGCTCGAATCTATGGTTTCCTTCAGCGCTTGAACGCGCACGGTCAGCAAGTCGAGCTTCAAAGAGAGTGCTTGGAGTTCAGGGAGAAGGGCCCGTTTAACCCACCCAGGGGCGCGACTTAGGACCGCGTCTGCTGCCTCCTTTGTAAGCGGATCGGACAATTTTAGCCCCCCGAGCAACCTGCCCCGGCCATACTGGGAGAAGCCTCTCCAACGGCAAAGACCGGCCTTCTATTTGAACCACTGTTGGGTTGTGATGGTGTCGTTTAATGTCTAGTCTGCCGTTAAATCAATTCGGCTATCCGTCGGGGTGGACCTCGATTTCCAATCCCACCCGGACCTGTCTGAGAGCCGGCCAGTGGCTCTCAAGATCACCTCGGTTCGTGTAAGCCTTCGACAGTGTTACTAGCGACCCGGCCTCGAGACCTGGCGAGCCACGGTGGTCAGGTCCTCGCTCTTCAGACCAAGATGTGCCCAGAGCTGAAGAGCATCCTCCCGGGTAGGCTCGTGCGGAGCCTCGGGGACTTCGATAATCCGGCCACGGGAAGCCTCCGCGTCGATCTCGACCATGGTCGCGCCGTCGCTCCCGCCCGCAAGACTACCGCCGGTGTAGAGTTCGGTCCATATGGTCGTGGTGCTCCCCCCTGCCATGCCCATCGCAGGGAGTTCACCCGTGGGGGAAAGGAAGGACTGGGTCACCTTCACGCGAGCTACGAGCTATGAACTCTTCAGAGGGTTCTTAGTCGCTAGCGGAGGAACCGTTTGGGCATGGCGTCGCTTCCTCCGTTTGCGGACGAAAATCGCGACCGCGATGATGATCACCGCGATTGCTAATGTGATCGCCCACTCGCTGACGGTCAGGCCCAGATACGTCAGTGTGGAAACTGTGGGAAGCGCCGTGAATACAAGACTGACGGTCCTGTCCGTGCCGTTGATGGTGAGTGATCCGTTTGACGGGACGACTCGGAACTCTACGGGCGGATTGACGGTGAAGTTGTAGGTCCCGTTCTTCACGTCAAAGGAATGGCTCGCGTTGATCCCTGAGAGCGTGGCTTCGCCCAGAACCACCGACCAGTTCGAATTGGCGGGCAGTCCCGATTCGTTGAATGATGCCGCGAAGGTAACCGGAGCGAAAGTGACGTCCACCGTGACGTTCGACCCGCTAACGGTGAAATTGCCAATCCGCGGGGTAACGGTGTACCCTGGGACGTGGTGAATCAGGTACTGAAATGGCCCGTCAGCGCCCGTGAATGGAACAACGGATGTGTTCGAGGCCAAGGACATGTTATTGAGTGAAACGGACCAATTCGCTCCGTCAGGCAGGCCGGACTCGTCAAAGGAAATCGAACGGAGCGGGAACAGAAGACTCAAGTTGTTCGTGTCAGAGTCGGCCACGTACATCTCGTGATTGAAGTCGTCATAGGCGATTCCAATTGGACCTTCCTGGCTCGGGAGTAAACTGATTAAGCCATCCGACGTGCCATTCAGTACTGCAACCCCGGAAACGTCGCCCGAAATGTTGTGTCGCTGGGTCACATAGATGTTCCCTGTTATCGGGTCGTAGGCCGCTCCGCCCGCCGCGTTCCCTGTCGATGCAATGTTCACGACGGCGTCACTAGTAGCACTAATCTCACTAACATTGGCGTGGTCTGTGCCATTGGTACCCGCCACAAAAACATCACCGTTCGCAGGATTCGCTACTACTGCTGGGCCCGACTGCACCGATGGAATGGATCCGACGACTTGGTTCGTGGCACCATCAACAACTGACACAGCATTGATCACGTCATTTGACACGTAGAGATCGCCGTTCCACTCATCAAATCCAAGTCCGTCCGGGCTGATCCCCGCACCGACCGTCCCGATCACTCGCTGTTCGTTGATCACGCTCAGGTTGTTTGTGAACCCGTCTACCGTGTAAACATCGTCATTGTCTGAATCATACACCGCCCTGACTGGAGCGCAACCAGGCGTGCATCCCGTGCCAAGTGCTATCGAGGCTATTGCATGGTCCGTGGTCGCATTTATGGCGTATACCGAAGAGCAGCAGTCGCCGATGTAGACCAGTCCGTTTGAGGCGTCATAGGCAGGGTCTTCTAGGCCATACGTGAGGGGGATAGTTGCGACCAGCTTGTTTGTCACGGTGTTCACGACCGAGATGTTACTGTCCCCGAAATCAGCTACGAACAAACGCGCGTCTTGAGGATCGTAAGCCTCTCCAAACGGGTAGGAGCCGACAGCTATGACTGACGGCATCTCTTGCACTTGAGGCAACGAGGACTCAGCTGATCGAGCGGGCACCGGCGCGTGAGTCACGCGTAAGAGCGAATGTTGTGAAGCTGGTCCGGCCCACGACCCTCTCCCGCTAATCTCCGGGCTTCTCGTTACGGTTGACCCAGTGAGGCCCACGCTGCCAATCGTTGCTGCGAAGAAGAGCATTAGCGAAAAAGCCGAGCTCAGGAAAGCCGACCAGCTGAGCCGGCGGTAGTGGTCGTGAACGCTCGAACTCACATTTACTTCAAAGGTGGGCCGGCTTGGAAATACATTTCGGGCACGCGTGGCGTGAGGGCTCTCCTCCCGCCGGTCGACTGTTTGAGCGGACGACGCCCCGACGAGCCGTTCAAGACTTTTCGTGGATGCGCAGGACGCAAACCCTCGGACGCCACGAATTTCAAACTTGCTTGAAATTTACGTAGAATGTGACGACCTGACCGTACGTACTTAGGGCGCCGCTCCGAGCACTGGCGCTGTACTCCTCGACAAACCCACCAAATTGTGAGATCGACTTTCCGTCGACTGTCAGCTCTGAATAGTTCACTGCAGTAATAGGCGGGTACTCTTGGCCCAGATAACCCTCAGTCACCCACTGTGCGTTGTTTGGAATGGCGGCGTACGGAACGTAACCGGTCCAGTGCACATGTGAGGCGTTATCCCAAAGCGAGAACGTGCTCGTTGAGGTAGTTGTGCTGATCTGAGCGGAAACCAGGTCTCCCGGACTAAGCTGGTCAGACCACTCAAATGTGCAGTTGGTTGTACGCACATTCGGATTGCACCCGTGGCCGTCCCCATAATACTCGTAGAACGGAATGTAAATCTTCGGCTGCCAATAGTATACAACTCCCAGTTGCCAAATTGGAGCGGTGTTGGTATCGAAACCATCTATGCCGACCCAGAACGAAACAGAGTAGTTTGTGGTGCCGCCGGAGTTGGTTACGGTGGGGATGATGAAGTTAGCGCCGACGCTAGTTACTTTCTGACTTGCGGATGCAGTCGAGTACGCGTAGCCCGCGGCAATGCTGCCTCCAGTTCCGGACACATCTTGGTCCACCATCATTGCGAGAACGCCAGCGGCAGCGACAACAAACGTCGATTCAGTGTCTTGGGGACTCCCAAGAGTTCCCGCATTGGTTGACCAGTTCCCAAACGTGAAACCGCTCTCTATGTCAACAGCGGTCAGGTCATAGGTCGCATTCGTCAGAAGGCTTGCGGTCTGATTATTCGTGTAGTTCGTGCATCCAGACCTACATATCTCCACAATTCCGGTTTCGTTGTCAGTGTCCCAATTCACGAACGTTCTAACCGTCACCCCGACGGAGTGGCCAATCGTCAACGTTACTGAGCCAGTCGCGGATTTGTCACCGGAAGGGAGCGTGACTGTAAGCTTAGCTTGGCTGCAATTCTGATTCTGGCAATGCAGGCTCTGGTCGGTCCCCACCGACGACCATGCGACAAACACGCTGATTCCCATACCGGAGCCAACAATGTTGTACCAGCATGTTCCCGCCCCACACATGTCCAGCGTTACAACCTGATTGTGACAGGCCGTCGATCCGTTCTCCGTAATCGTCCCTGCGTAGCAAGTGAACGTGACGTCGTATCCAGCCATCAACTGGGGATTACTGCCGTTGGTCGAGTTGGATGACGCGCCCACTTCGAACGGAGTGAATGTGCTTGCTTCCGGGCTGGAACTAGGGGCGACCAGCGAACCCATGCCCACGATTAGGACCACAACGATCCCAACCGCATAGAAGATGCCAAAACCGGCTCGGCTTCCGTGAGGCCTTCCTCGGTACCAATCGACATTCTTCATGACTTCCAACACCCCCTTTGGCGGGGATGACGAATCGGGTCCGAATTGCCAAGACCCTACTTCATCTGACACGCTAGCATGGCCTACGCGCATTGCGTTCCTACGGCACGCTTGAAATGAGCCTCGTCTCGGGAGCGGTTCCGCTCGCCATTTTGAATCATTCGAGACTCGATGGCGCGCACCTCTCTAATGACCCATCGTTTAGTTCTTGCCAACAGTCGTAACCCGATGTCGCATCGAACACCCCCAGTCGTCTGGGCAATCTGGGGAGCAGTGAGGTGCTCCCTTTTCGGGTGGGCTCTCGTCGCCATCGTGTTTATCGCTCAGCTTCCCCGGTTTTCCTCGCCCGCGCCGCTCTGGCTGGACCTGCTCGCGGTCTTGGGATTCGTGCTCGGCATCGGCTGGGCGATTTGGCTCGGTGGGGTCGCGCGGCGCGAGTCCTCTATTATAACTCGGTCGCAGCAAGGGATACACATCGACATGGGGGCGCCGGGGATCGTCACCTTCGACTGTGCCTGGGCGAAGCCGCACCCTTCGGAGTTCTGGGGGTACGGCTACACCATCCATGGACACGGAATTGACCAAGAAGAGAGGCACACCGGCCTCGGACCCCAAAGGTTGAACAGTGTTCTCGGGTTCCTTGCACTTCTAAGTCCGATGTCAGCCGAGGGTGAAGTTTCAATTCAGATTCAAATGCCTCAAGTAGCCGATATCGAAGGAGATGGTTCGGCCCTCATCCACCTCGGAGATTCGGGCTACGCACCAGAGGTCGACTGCAGAGGGACTGTCGGCCTCTAATCCAGCGCCTCGAATCCGGGGCCGCGTTTCCCAGGAACACCGTTGACTGCGACCTTCTGGAGCTGCTCCGATTGGTTGTGACCAGTCCTGTTCCGAGCCTCTCATGCGTTCGTTGGGAATGGGTTCTCGGACCCCGCAACAAAAGGTCTGTCGAACTCGCGAGAAGGTCGGTCAACGAGGTCCCCCTGCACTAGACCGCCCAACTTCGTACCTTACGCGAGCATCCGAAGCGCTACCCCGCCCGAGGTTTGCTCCGCGTCCTCGCCCCCCATCTCGTGCCCGGTGAGGTCCACCCCGAGCGGCTGTCGCGCCTCGAGTGCCCGTGCGGCCCGTGAAGGACAACTCGTTAGAAGGCTGGGGCGCTTCGGAGGGCTAGGTAAACCCACCGTTACTCGTTGGCCAAAAGTTAAAGATGGGCCTGATGTCGTTTAATCACTGGAGGGGAGTCCGATCGAGCTGGGTACGGCAGGCTTTATCCACAGATCAGTGTTCACTAAACCATGACGACAAGCCACGGCAAGGTCGTCAACGTAGACTTCTATGAGGCCAGCAAGCTTCCCGCGAAGCTGGCAGAGGACGCAAAGCGGCAGAATGTCGACCTCGGGAGTGGCATCGTAGCGGTTAGGACTCGAATCGGGTCCGAACCTAACTACGAATTCATTCCCGTAGGTCGGACGCCCAAGGATGTCAAGAGGTTCATGACGAACCTCGCTGCGTCGGAAGGCGGAGATCTGAGCGAAGCAGTCAAGCGCGCCTTCGCTGACTAGTCGATTTCGAACCCCTTCCTATCCCCGGGAGACCGCGAGGTCTCCCGCATATCTTTCTACTGGAGGGTTTTTCTTTCGCGTTCCAACCTCAAGCGTTATAATGCACTCGCGACGAATGGGGGAGTCGGGAGTATGAGCTCCCAGTGTGCTTCATGGCGTCCCCGGAACCGAAGGCAGAGCAGGTAGTCGACTCCGAGGCGCATAACGACCTCTACGTCACTAACAAGAACGGGCTCAAGATTCCCGTCCGGCTGGTAGCGGACAAGAGCTTCTTCCACGACGCGTTCAGGACTGACTACGAACCCCAGATTGACGCCGAGTGGCTCTGGGCGTATCTTGCGGCGCGGCGCGCAATCGACCCGCGGCATAGAATCGCGGTGACCGCCACTTCAATCATTGATCGCCTCGAGAGCGAACTGCGCCCGTTCCTACGGCCCAACCTCGGTGGTGCGGTCTCAGTGGGCCTTTTGATCCGCAACTTGGTCCGGCCCTACTACATTCCGCCGGAAGAGAATCTCGGGTGGGCGCCTCTTTACGTCGCCCGGATACTTCGCGACTCGGGTACAATCCCAATCGTTGTATCGTCCGTGAAGCCCGAGCGATGGATGCAGCGGATGAAGGACGCGGGCGTTCAGTGGAAGATCGAGGGATTCCAGCCGGGTATGGCCGATCTGCGCGCGGTTGAGCACGCTTGGTTCGTTCCGTTCGACACCCACTTTTGCTCGCATGTGCTCGAGGAGGCGGACCCTCTTTACCGCTCGATTACGAACATCGTCGGAATGCCCGAAAGGGGGCGGAAGGACACCCCCGCGAAGCATCCATAGTCGTGTCGGTCGAATTTGGAACCTTAACCGCGAGCCGTCGATGACAGTCCGCGACAAGGCGGCTTAGTGACGCCTATCGGACATTACGAGTTAGATGGTTGTAGGTCATGGCTCAATCCTCCATCCGTTTCCGATCCCGAGTGTTGACCCCTTTGGTACTCTTGGAATCGTACGACTCCCAGTACGCCTTGTCGTTGTCGTGTTCCTCGAGGCGGGTCCGGAGATTGTTTTATTGGCCCACATGGACGACTCGCTCGCCTTGGTACAGCCGGTAGATGCCGCTCGTGCCCGGAACCCAGCGTTAGTCCGCCTTCTCACCTCTTTCGGTATCGCCCGTCGCGACTTTCAACTCTTAACCCCAACGAATCGAATGGCCGCCAGACTCCCGCCGGTTGGAGTCATAGAATGACTCAACCAGGACCGCTAACCAGTTCGAATCGGCAGAAGCAAGATCCGCCAGTTCGGCAACCGACCGTTCCAAGTAGCGGGCCCGGCCGGCTCGCTCGCGTCCCGCAGTGCCTCGCAGGTGAACCGCAATGTCCGACGCGACTCCCCGACAACGGTAGTGAGAACACTCCTTGTGATTTCGCCCCGAAATGACATCGTTTACCGTCTCCTAGAAACCGGTCGCATGGCGTACCACGGCGAGAATGGCCAGACCGAAGGCGGCCGGCAGAGTGATCGCCGCACCCCTCACACCGAGGCCCAGTACAATCTCGAGAACACGGATAGAGTCGACATCTGTTCCATCACAAAGTCCCCGCCGTCGGCAGATTGTTATCTCGCTTCCTCATCAGTGTCCGATGTGGCAAAAGCGGTGGCCTACTTGGATACCGGCGACAATGCGTCGGTCGAGTTGAAGAATCGAGGAATCACTCTTGCGATCTACAAGGGCGGTCACGTCGTGGGGACGGTCTTCGTGACCAAAACCGGAATACGGTGGCTCCCGAAAGGTGGGCGTTGGTCGCGGAAGAGCAAGAAGGTCGTCGGCAAGTTGGTCTCGTGGAGTCAACTAGATGATATAGCGCACGGAAAATCCAAAATCGTCCCCTGACTCTGCTGAGAAAGGCACGATTCGTTACACGCGAATCTCGGCCACCGAAAGGCCGAGCTGGAGTTAGCGGATGAAATCCGCGGCGACATTTCCGGGCGCGCCAACGTCACCTCGGTTCTTGTGTTTTCGAGCGTGACTGAACATGGTGAGGCTGACCGCCGCGCCAAAGTTCCGGCTTGGCCTAAACCGCCACCGATCTCCGTTCTTCTTACAGGTTTCACAGTCCCAGCGCCTGCCATCAGTACTCACTTTCCAACGTACCAATTCTGTCATGTCCACACGCCCCTACCTATCGATGAAACTGAACGTTTCATGGCAAATCACACTCTCCTAACGTTGTGTCGCCCAGCCCAACCCTTCCACAAATCCGGCGACCAAAGGGCCTGATGGGTCTCGTCGTACAATTCGCCGCCGCCGCCTCTCGCATTATCAACGAATTGAGCGGCCTCCAGAAAGTATCGCCTGAGCAGGTCGGGCGTGATGTCCTCCCCAAAGTAGAAGAGTTCACCATGGAGAGTCTGCGAAAGATCGGAATAGGTCCGAGCCCATTCGTCTCTGTTGAGCTGGCGTAAGTGGCGCCGTCGCTCCATGTGGGGATTTTCGGCGGCATTCACTCTGATGTTGTGCTTCAAAAGGTAGGCGTCCGTCGCCTCAACAACCGAGAGCCACGCCTTTTCGGCTGCCTGTCTAACGTCCATGTCGTTCCTGTGAGTAATGGCATCAACCAATTCTTCGACAGCCAGTCGAAAAGTGACGACGGGGGAGGACCTCGACACCATGGCACCGATTGACCGGGCAGTATTTGGAGCCCTCCGGGTTGTCGCTCTCGCCCGTTACAACCTGGGTTTAACCCCTGGAGCCGAGGGTCGTTGCCCGCAAAAATCGATGTCCAAGGGGCCTCGTCATATCACTGGTGCTCACCAATTCTCGCCTCGAACTTCTCCAGCGGGGTGGACCTTGATCTCCAATCCCACCCGGAACTGTCTGAGAGCCGGCCGGTGGCTCTCCACATCACCTCGGTACGAGGAGGCCCTCGGCAGTGTCACTATCGACCGGGTCTCGTGACCTCACGAGTCACGTTGGTCAGATCCTCGCTCCTCAAACCCAGATGCGACCACAGCTGAAGGGCATCCTCCCGTGTAGGCTCATGCGGAGCCTCGGGGACTTCGATAATCCGGCCACGCGAAGCCTCCGTGTCGATGTCTACTATGGTCGCGCCCTCGCGCCCGCCCGCAAAACTACCGCCGGTATAGAGTTCGGTCCGCACCGTCGTGGTGCCCCCTCCTGCCATACCCATCGCGGGGAGTTCGCCCGTGGGGGAAAGGAAGGACTGGGTCGCTTTCAACCATGAATCCACCCTGGCCTGGAACTCGGCGGAGGACGGATCCTGCTGTAGCGCGATCAACGCGAATCTCAAGCCGGTGATCATTCCCACCACCGCGACCCGCTTCTCGGCGAGCTCCTGTCGCTTTTCCTGGGGGAGGTTCGGGTCGCCCTCCGATTGGCACCAACTGAACTGAAGTTGATCTAATGCCGACGCGGCCTCCGAGACGTCGCGGATCTTCGCCCGGTTCACATTGACGCCGCCGACGCCGGCGTCCACTGCACCCGCCTTGATCGAGACGCCTTGGACCGACAGAGACTCCGAGTCAAAGTGTACCGATTGGGCGCACTTCGGGCCGATAGCTTTGCGAATCTCGTCTAACAGACCCATGTGTCGAACCACCGAACCTTGGCAACTATTTCTGACATGTGATTCCGACTCGGTCGCGTCGACCTAAGATTGTGAGAACTATCGCCCGGGCGACGTGGACCACGAGACTGCTGAGTTCTCGAAAATCAGGCGCCGCTGGTCGTCTCGAAGATTGACTGTTGGACAGCGTGGGTCCGCGAGTATTGCTCGAGCTTGTTCAAGAGTAATCCAATAGGCGCCTCCGAACCTGTTCACCTGGTCAGAAATCGAGCGAAAGACAACGACTCCTTGGGTGACTGCCCTCACTCTCATGAGGTCGTGCCAGGGCACTCGGACCCGCCGGAAGGGGTAGTTGATCTCAAGCCCTTCTGCTGAAAGCCGGGCATGAGATGGTCTTCGAGACAGAGAGAACAGAGGAGTAACTATTGTAAAGGCGACTATGAGTCCAATGGGAATGCTCAAACTGGTGAGGGGCAAGGGCTTACCGTGGAGCGTTTGAACGAGGTAGAGTAGGGCGGATCCAACTACGACTAAGACGACGGCTGCGGCCAACCCCAGGAGGACCGGGGTTGTTAGGCCGCGGGTAGGCAAATCGATTTCGTTAAGGTTCTTCATGTTCGTGATCAAGTGTTCGTGTGAATCCACGAGAGTTCGCTGAAGGCCAGCGCCATCCCGAGAACTGAGAAAACCGCGCCGAAGGCCGCGACGGCAAGAGCGTCGGGGTTGTCCTCATCGGTCAATGCGCCAAAGACGCACAACGTAGCTCCGGAAACTCCCAAGTCGGCGAGCCAGATGTCTGTCGCTTGCAAGTTCTGGAAGGGTGTCCCGTTCGAGCCATTATATGATGATGGGAGTTCAGCGAATTGGATCATCGCGATAATGCATAGAATCAACGTTGCAAACCCCAGCGTGGCTCCGATGTAACCGGCAACCTGACCCCATGTTCCGTCGACAACTGCGGCACTAATCAGCCCCCAAATCCCTGTGGTTAAACCAATACAGGCTCCGAGAAACGCGAACCAGTCCCACGCCACGGATGGATACGGGTGGCCAACAGGCTGGATTGCGACTGTGGTGTTGCACGGCTCGAGCCTGTCGAACGCGTTCTCATCAGACTGTGACAGCGACGAGGCTGACAGGGAGGACTGTGAGCCGACCGTTGACAACAACTGTGAGCTTTGGCTGGAGCTAGGATTCGGGGGTTGAGTCGCTCCAGAGAGTGCTTCTACAAGCAAGGGGACGGCCAGCCCGACCAAAACGCCGATCCCCAATGAAAATGGGATCGCGATTCCGACAACGACTGCGAGTATGACGGTGATGGCTCCTGCGCCAACCATGATCGGGGCAAAATAGAACCAGAAATCTGCTGTGACATTCGCTGGGAGTGTTCCCCCTCCCCTCTGAGAGAGGTAGGCCCAAACGGACCCGCTGGAGCCAGCCCCGAAGCTTCCCGTTTCTGAGGACATAGCAGCATTCAGTCCCGCGGAAATGGCATCGATGGCAGTGCTGAAAATGTCCTTGATCAATCCAAGGATGTAGCTGAGTGCTTGGTCCAGTGCCCAAACCATCGCGCTTGCTAGGACCTTGAGCCCATGGGCAAACTGATTGGCGAGACTTCCCAAACCCAGGAGACTTGAGAGGCGTGTCGCCGCCAATCCGATGTATGCCGCTGCGGCTTGCAACGGATTCCATACGACCGAAATCAACTTGGTAACTCCGGTGGCTTCCGCAATACCGCTCAATGTGTTCCAAGCCACGCTACCAACGGAAGTCCACCAAGGTGGCGATGGTGAGGACGTGTGGTACTTCGGTGGCGAGTACGCGCCGCCGTTATTGAGGGTAACATTTGCCAGGGCCCAGTGGACGTTTGTTGGGAGTCCGAGCGTCCCAAGTTCGGCGGTAACAGTAAGCACATTGCCGCTCAAGTTCCCGCTGGAGTTGAGGATCAGACCACCGAGCAGGTCCTTCAACTCCGCGTTCTCGCTGGTTAGTCCGCCATAACCGTTCGATGTGATGTTGATCCAGATAACACTCTGAACCTGCCGCGACTCGTACCCAGCTTCGACGGCACCGTTTTGCGGTAACCCTCCAAACGCGGTGGAGTTCGAGTTGTTTTGGCTCTGGCTAGTGGTCGAGAAGACCCAAATGTAGTTCGGATTCCCAACCGAATTGCTCCCACTCGTTTCCGAGCGCCCCGACCAATCAGTCGCGTGGAAGGTGACACCAGCTCCGGCAGGTATTTTCACAGACTCGTTCGTGTTATTCAATAGAGCCTGCCCAAGGGGAGAGGCGAGGAAGCCAGTCCGGGGAATGAGGATGTTATTCAAGCCGGCGCTCAGGGCGACTTTGTACGTGTAGCCGCCGCTGGCCCCCGCGACACTGCTTACCGTCGCAGCCGTGGTGACATTGAGTACTATCAGGTCGAAATCTGGCTCCGCGGTGTAACGTTTCAACCCCCAAGGCACGCCCGACAGGGTTGAGTTGTTTGCCGGGGCCCATAGGAAAGTGCTCGCCGCCTCGCTTTCACGGAGCACTCGGTAGGTCCCCGTGATCGAGGCATTTCGTTGATTCTTGGTGAGTGTCTTTGTTCCCCCGGTCGCGAGTAAATCTATCGAGACAGGCCCTGCGGTCAGGGGATGATCCAACTTCTTCGAGGTGGCGCTGTAATTATCGTTGATAGAGAGGTTGTAGTATGCGAACTGACTCGTTGATTGGACGGGTACGCTGACGACGTAAACGCCAGAGAACGAAGCGTTTGAGCCGCCTTCGACCGGGCCATATCCATCGTAATAGACCGTTCCGGCCCCTCCGCTTGCGCTCGACACCGTCAGGAATGGCCCTGCTTCATCGTCGCTGCTTTGGAGGTCGGACCACCAAGCGGTTATGTTGAACTGCACGACTTCCGGACTTAGAGGGTCCGGTTGTTCTCCATCGGGGATACCAATTCCCCGGGTGTTCTGGGCGAGCGGATTCGCTCCCCAGGACAGTTTCCCCCAGACAGTCAGGGTCGGGATGCCCCTCCAGGACCCCTCGACTGCACGAAGCCAGCCTGCGGCGCGAACGCCGGGCAGAGTCACGAAGGTCTGGAGGGCGGTGTAGCTCCAGAGGTACGTCGCCGCAGCGGGTGCCCCGTCGCCGCTGGTCCTTCCATATAGCGGTCCCGCGCTAACATTCGTAATGTTGGCGCCGATCGGTGTTCCCGATTCAAACTGCTGGTAGGAGTACTCGACAGACGTAGCGAAGGGATTGTAAGTCGAATTTTCGTACCAAACCTGGAAGTTTGAGCCCGCCGGCAACGCGCCGCTCCCCTGATGCAAATTGAATGTGAGGTTCCATGTATCGAGCATATGGCTTGACGCTGAATCTACCGTGTCAGGGTCGAGCCCGTACTCTTTCTCAATGTAATCGCCGACAAGCCCATTGGTGGCGAAGGCTGAAGGAGCCGCGGTCACCGCTTGATCAACAATCGAACCGGTGTCGGTCGTGTACGTTACTGTCCACCCATTGACCTTTTCCTGGTCGGTCAGACCATCGCCCGAGCTGTCTTTTTGGTATTCGAAAGTGAACGGTGCGCTGGTCACGTTCCATTCACTAACCAGCGCAGAATTGACCGAATAATTCAGGAAGAGCGTTGCGGAGTATGTTGTGTTCGCGTCGGGCAAAGTTGCGTTAAATTCGAACCCATACGCGATCGCCTGTCCCGGCAATGAGATCTCACTCTCGGATGTAATCGACACCAATATCGGTTGGGTCGAATTGGCTGGATTCAGTACAACTTCCCCGCTGACAAATTGAGTCAAGGACCAGAGTGAAGTTGCGACGCTCGGTAGTTGCCAGTAGAAGCTGGCCCCGCCGCCCATCCCCGAAACCGAATCGAACGGCGCGTCAAGCTCAGAGAGAGCGACTGTGTCGAGCGTGTTGAGGCTTTGGCCAATTTGGGTCTCCTTCACATTCCTGAGACAGCCCTGTTGCCAAGACACTCCCGCGGTTCCGGTGTAGGAGGCCCATGGTTCAAGACCGTGGAGTTCGAGGTTGTAGTACCAATTCGACCCGGACCCGGTCGGTGTGACATTCGAGATCGTCCAAGAAAGCGCGGAACCCGACAATGAATAGGTGAAGAACCCGTTGATGTCCTGCGAACTGCTCCAGTTGACTTGAGCCACGGTATCGCCAATATTCGAATAGACGTTGGACGGAATCGTCAGGCCTGGAACATTAGTCGACCCAGTGAGTGTGAATGAACAACTTGTCGAAGCTGTCTCGGCCGGGGCAATGCCCGACTGTCCGTATTGAAGGTTGGGCGACCCTGGCGGCTGCGAAGACCCCCGGCGGCTCGTCGCATTGATGGTCAAGTCATAATTGATGCCGTCCGCGGACTGTTGGCTGAACGGCTGGTTGAAAGAGTTGGATGGAGTGTAGGCCCAGACACTTTGTGAAGAGGACGCATTCTCGAGATTTGCCTTCGCCCCTGCAGGAAGGGTGTTGTTGAAGTGTACGCTGAGCGACGCCGTACTTGAATGATAATTTGCGACGACCAGCGGATTCCCCGGGACGACGGAAAGCGTCGTCGTCAAGGTGCCTTGCCCGGTAACCGGAGGATCAGTTCCGGACCCGTACTGCGCTGGAATTATGTCGATCTGTTGTCCGTCTTCACTGGGATTGCAGGCGTCGCTGGATATCGTCTCGACTTCCTCGTTCAGCACTGTTTGAGTCGCACTCCAAGAGTATTGCTGATCGGCCGCAAGGTCGTAGATCCATGGCGAAGGGAACGACGTCGCACCACCCGCGAAGGATTGGACAGGGCCGCCGTCAATGGAAACATTCGTCCACGTTTCATAGGCGCTGGTCGAAAGGGATACGAATTCATACTCATCGACCCCGTGAGACTCACCACAAACCTCCTTCAGGGGCAGACTGCTCCAGCTAGGGAGACTGGAACTGACCAAGATTTGGAACGCCGTCGGGCTATAGGGTGTGGGGGTCCATTCGAGCTGCTCAGGCTCGAACGCGACCGTCGTGTTATCCCAAACCGGGGTCGGGAGGGTTGCGGTCAGCGGCTGGCCATTCAGAATCCCAGAAACGTTGGATAGAGGAGAGATCGAAACCGGGACAGCCAGCGATTGAAGCACCCAGTCGGAATAAACGGCGAGGTAAGTGTTGGGGGAATCGGCCCCAACATCTGAGGAGATCGGTGACGCGGAAAGGCTCGGCTTCGGAGGGGTAGAACAACCAGTCGAACCGCTTATCGCGAGGGGGACATGCGTGAGGTTCGCATAGAGGTAAAGGATAGTTGAATTCTGGGCACTGCAAAGTGGATTGGGCACATCAGCTTGTGTGCTATTGACTACGGTCGAAACAGAAGAAATGAAGGTCGGGCTCTCTTCGCCGTCGCTGAAATCGGCCCCACTTAGCGGATCGTTCACTGCGAAGTTAACGAAGTTGAGGGCTTGGTCCGGCGAGAGAAAACCCCCGGTATAGCCGATTGCTCCGGGGACTCCCACACTAGACGATGGCCAGAGGACAAGGGGTCGTTCAAAGGCATCCACGGAAACTGTAGGCCCGGCACTCGGATTCACACCGTTCCCGCCCGAACCCGGCAGGATTTCGGGAGATTGGAGCGGTAAGCCATCGGCGGAATAGATCGTCTGCTCAATGGCCCCCGTTCCATAATCCGGGGCATCCCAGTCGGCGAAAACTATACCTGTCGGCGCGACGGACAGTGTCGGGTCTAGGGCCGATCCGTTTGCGGGTTGCTGCAGAAATGGTCCCTTCCAAGTGGTCCCCCCCGTTCCGCTGGTGATCACAGCGGGGACGACAGTACCTCCGAGGTTGGTGGTGTAAAGCGCGAAAAGCTCCCCAGAAACCGATGTGAAGGCGAGTTGTCCGGGACTTCCCCCTCCGGGAAGTAGATGTGTCGCGCCGACAGAGGTGAATATCAAACTGCTCGACGGATTTGAAAAGCTTCCAACGAATGCGACAGTTGAAAAATGGACCCCGTCTGTGCTAGAGCTGAATTGGATCGAATTGGACCCAGCCGTTGTCCAAATGACCGACTCTTGATACACCGCACCGGCGGGGGACAGTGCGACTCCCGCGCCGTCGATTCCGGTCACACCGGACCCAGTCGCACTCAGTGTGGTCTGTCCGATGGTAACGCCAGAGGCAGTCAGCGCTGTCGCCTCGACGGATGTTCCGGAAATCGTGGCCACCGCGACGGATTCTGAGCTCGAGGCCATCGACCCAAGCCGTCCGGAAAGTGTTGGCCCAAAGCGAGCCCACGAAGTTCCGGTTTCATTGAAGAGATACGTGCTGCTTGCTACGGTCGCGGCGACAACGAGTTCGGACCCCAGTGAATTGATTCCGATCGCGGTCACGGACGAGCTGAAGCTCGCAATCTCGGTGCGGCTCGACCAACTGAGAGGCAACTGACTACAGCCCTTACCACAAGCGCCGTCTGCGATTGACCGCGCCGCAGATGTCGAGTAAGTTACAGGTTGATACCATAGCGTGGTCGTCGAGGTTCCTGAAGACGCGTTGACCACTGCGAACCCCGACGGGTTCCCAGGCAACGGCGTGGAGGCAATAGGGCCGATTCCGTTCGTCGATGAGAGATTCGATGCCTGCGGATAGAGTGACTCGGGGACAACGTACGGATAGTCAAGTGGGCCCGGGGCTGCCGAAGACGACGTCGCGGATCGCAATCCAGAGGATTTGGAAGAGGTGTCCAAGGGGGTCAGAGTCGACTGGGACAGCATGATGACGGCGCAAAAAGTGACCAAAACAATTGGTAAAATCGCTAGGCGGGAATGACGTGGCGCATGACGCACACTTCGCGCGGTCGCACAGTCTGTGTGCGTCGTGTCGCGAGAAATTGGACGACCGAGTGCCTTGCGGCTCGAACCGTAATCGGTGACTCGTTCGGCAAGCCACGCTAGTACCGGGTCGCGGCTGGGCACCATGGTTTTCCGCCGAAACGTCCAGGCACCCGGTTAGCCCCGGACGACTCGCCGAGGCACAGTGGTTCAGTCCTTATGAATCTGGCGTGACCGGGCTTGTAACCGGAGGGAAACTCGTCGAGTGTTTCTGTGCGCTGTGGCCAGTTTTTGTGCGGAACGCCGAGTTCGTGTGCGCCGCCGAGTTTTCGGGCAAAGCCGGCCCGACCCCAAGAATCTTATAGACCCCCCCACTCGCGCGCGAAGCATGTACTATCTCGATCACCGACGGGATGTCGTTCGCATCCCACCCCAGCGGCTCGGACCAGAGCTCGCGAGCGTGCTCACGGAGCTCGCCCAGCAGCAGTTCGAAGGCAAGCTCGTGGACGGCCAGAGTGTCGCCGTCACGATCCGCGACGTGACGCCGGTCGGCGAGGGGCACATCATCCACGGGGATGGGGGTGTCTACCAGGAGGTCGAGTACGAGGCGCTGCTCTTCCGGCCCGAGATCCAGGAGGTCGTGGAGGGCTCGGTCGTGGAGATCCGCAAGTTCGGCGCGTTCGTCCGGTTCGGCCCGCTCGACGGGCTCCTCCACGTCTCCCAGATCATGGACGACCGGGTGAACATCGACGAGCACAACCAGCGGCTCGTCGGGGTCGAGTCGAAGAAGGACCTCAAGGTCGGCTACAAGGTCCGGGCGCGCGTCGTGTCGCTCTCGCTCTCCGAGATCTCCCCGCGCGACAGCCGCATCGGCCTCACGATGCGCCAACCGGCGCTCGGTCGCCTCGAGTGGATCCAAGAGGCGCACAAGAAGACGGACGGAGCCGCGAAGAAGACCGGCGCCGCCCCCGCGAAGAAGGGCGCCGCGCCGGCGGCCCCGAAGGCCGCGGCGAAGCCGGCCGCGAAGGAGCCGGCTCCGGCCAGCTGACGATTGCTATGATCAACCTCAAGGCGTGCAAGAGCTGCAACTCGATCACCGACCAGGCGAAGTGTCCCCGCTGCGGCGGGGAGGTCTCCCGCGAATGGCAGGGGTACCTCGTGGTCATCGACCCGGAGAAGTCGGAGATCGCTCGCAAGATGGGGATCCATGCCGCGGGCCGGTACGCGCTCCGCGTCAAGTGACGGGCGCGCCTGGGCGGTCCCGGAGTCGCTGCGCGCGACCCTGGGAGAACGCTACGGCCCCGTCTACGCGGGCGCCGAAGCCGACCGTCGGTTGATCGCGCTCGGCACGTTCGGGGCGTGCGGGGACCGGGTGACCGCGCGCGCGATCGAGCTCGGCCACCCTCCGCTCGTCGGGATCGTGGATTACAAGACCCAGCGCCGCGAACCGGTGGACCCCGCGAGCTTCCGCTCGCTCGCGGCCCGCAAGCTCGTGCGCGTGAAGAATCCCCCCGGGTTCCTCACGGAGCGCCTTCGCGCCGCGGTCCGCGAGCTCGTCGCTTCGGGCGGGGGACTCATCGAGGTCGACGGCGAGGAGGACCTCGGGTCGCTCGCGCTCGTCGAATCGCTCCCCGCCGGGGCCACCGTTATATACGGTATCCCGGGTGCGGGGGTCTCCTTCGTCCGCGTCGACGCGGTCGCGAAGGAACACGTACGGCATCTCATCGCCCAAATGGAGCTTCGGAGAATCGACCGTGGAGATTAAGATCCTCGAGGACCGCGCGAACCCGCTCATGAAGCGGCACGAGCTCCGCTTCGAGGTCGCCCATGCCACCGCCGCGACGCCGAGCCGGGACTCCGTGCGGGGCGAGCTTTCGAAGCTCGTGAAGGCCCCGAAGGACCGCGTCATTATCGAGCGCATGAACGCCCGCTACGGGACAGCCGTGACCCGCGGGGACGCCGTCGTGTACGAATCGGCGGACGCCGCGAAAGCGACCGTACGGGACCACATCCTCGTGCGCAACGGACTCAAGGAAAAGCCCGCGAAGGGAGCCGCTCCCGCCGCGGCCGAGCCCGCCGCGGCCCCCGCGGCCGAAGCTCCGAAGAGCGAGCCTCCCGCCGAAAAGAAGGAGTGAGCGCTCGCCGTGTCGAAGGCTCGGGTCGGCCTCTACGAGGTCAAGGGAGAGACGCTCAGCCGGACCCACAAATCCTGCCCCAAGTGCGGACCGGGGATCTTCCTCGCCGACCACAAAGACCGACGCTCGTGCGGGAAGTGCGGGTACTCCGAATCCAAGGCGCCCCCGCCCGCGAAGGGCAAGGCCGCCAAGAGCGCCTGATCCGACCGACCCCTTTTCCGTCCCTTATCACGCGCCGGACGGCGTCCGCCCGGCGCCGTCGGGCCCCGGATCCGGCGCGGAGGCTTTCGCGCGCATCGTCTCCGGCATCTCGACCGCCACGACCTCGCCGCGAACGGTGACCTCATTCCCGACGGAGACGGTGATCTCGACCACGACCTTGCGGCCCGTTACCGAGCGCACCCGGCCGCGCAGCACGAGTTCGGGCCCGAGCGGGGTCGGCCGAAGGTAGTCGACCCGGAGCGCTCCGGTCACGAACCGATGCGCCGGCAGCGAGTCCATCTCCCGACCTTCCGAGCGGTACGCGGCGGCCGCAGCGGTGCCGGTGCCGTGACAGTCGATGAGAGAGGCGAGCAGGCCCCCGTTCACCCAACCGGGGATCGCCGTGTGGTACGGCCGGGGGGTGAACCGGGCCTCGCTCAGATCCCCGACCCAGAAACTTCGCAGGTGGTGACCGTGCTCGTTCAAACGCCCGCAACCGAAGCAGTGAGCGAGTTCGTCGGGATAGTAGTCCTGGAACGCCTTCATGGACCCGGCGCGAAGATATGCGCTCGGTCTTGAGCTGTTCGCGAAAGGTCGCGCCCTCGGGCCCTCCTCCCGGATTCGGGACCTCACGTCAGACGTAAACCGAGCCGCGGCATTTCCGGTGCGGAGGCCGCATGACCGGGTCGACGGAACGCACCGTGCTCGTGGTGAACGGCCGGGTCCACGAGGTCCCGGCCGGCCGCTCCGTGGACCGGGTCCGCCTCGAAAGCTCGGTCGCGTGGTGGACCTCCCTCGGGATCTTCGGGGGTCTCCTCGCGGTGCTCGGCGTGCTCGTCGGCACCGACCTCGGCGTTCCGGCCGCGATCGGCGGGGTCGCGCTCTTCTTCGCGACCGCGGTGCTCGCCGGCGACGAGCGGTACGAGATCGCCACCGCGCTCGGTTCGGCGGGCGTGCTCTGGACCTCCCTGGGGATCGCGGTCGACCTCGGGACGGACCCGGCCCGGAGCGTCTCGTTCGTCGTCCTTGCATCCATCGGCATCGTCGCGATGGCCGCCGGGGTGCTCGGCGGGCTCCGGCGAAAGGCCGGCGAACGACGCCGGTAGCCCGAGACGAACCGGGTCGGACCGGCGAAGGTGAAACGCACCAAACGACCGGTTCTTAGCTCGCGGGCGGGAAGTCGGGCTCGGGCGCGCGGCCGTTCGTTCGACCCTGGGAAACTCCCGAGCGAAGGGGGCTACGGCGCCCGGACGGGCCGGAATGGAGGTCGAGGGTTTGGAGTACAAGTGGACCGTGCTCTCGAACACCACGCTCGGCGCCCTGATGGCGTCGATCAACGGGACGATCATCCTGATCTCGCTGCCCGTGATCTTTCGGGGCCTGAACGTCGACCCGTTCCTGCCGAGCAACTTCACGCTTCTCATCTGGCTCCTCCTCGGCTACGGGGTCGTCACCGCGACGCTCCTCGTCACGTTCGGGCGGCTTTCCGATATGTGGGGCCGCGCCCGGATGTACAATCTCGGGTTCGCGATCTTCGCGGCCGGTTCCGTGATGCTGTTCCTCGTCCCGAACTCCGGCAGCACCGGCGCGTGGGAGCTCGTCGGATTCCGGATCGTTCAGGGGGTCGGCGGCGCCTTCCTGTTCGCCAACTCGGCCGCGCTCATCACCGACGCCTTCCCGCCAACCGAACGGGGAAAGGCGCTCGGCTTCAACATGGTCGCGGCGATGGGAGGGTCGGTGCTCGGTCTCGTGCTCGGCGGGGTCCTCGCCGGTCTCAGCGACATTCACCTCGGCGCGTTCGTCCTGCCGGCGTGGCGGGTGGTCTTCCTCGCGAGCGTACCGTTCTCGATCGGGGGCACCGTTTGGGCGTACCTGAAACTCCGGGACATCGCCACGATCAAAACCGGCCAGCGGGTCGATTATCTGGGCAACGCCACCTTCGGGATCGGTCTTACGCTGCTCCTGGTCGCGCTGACCTACGGGCTCCTTCCCTACGGTGGACAGAGCATGGGCTGGTCGAGCCCGTGGGTCTGGTCCGGCGTCGGCGTCGGTCTCGCGCTCCTCATCGCGTTCCCGTTCATCGAGACGCGAGTCCCCGACCCGATGTTCCGGCTCGACCTGTTCCGGATCCGGGCGTTCGCCGCCGGGAACCTGGCGTCGTTCCTGGGCTCGATCGCGCGGGGCGGAGTGATGTTCATGATGGTCATCTGGTTCCAGGGGGTCTGGCTGCCGCTCCACGGCTACTCGTTCGCCCAGACGCCGTTCTGGGCCGGTATCTACATGCTCCCGATGGTGGGCGGGTTCCTCGCCATGGGACCGCTCTGCGGTTGGGTGTCGGACCGCATCGGCGCGCGGTATCTGGCGAGCGCGGGCATGGCGATCAGCTCCGCGTCGTTCGTGTTCCTCCTGCTCCTGCCGTACGACTTCATCTACTGGCAGATGGGGCTGCTCCTCTTCGTCCAGGGGGCCGGCATGGGGATGTTCGCGGCTCCCAACATGGCCGCGATCATGAATTCGGTGCCCAGCGAGAACCGGGGCGCGGCTTCGGGCATGACCGCGACGCTCAACAACACCGGAATGCAGCTTTCCATGGCGCTCTTCTTCACGATCGTGCTCGTGGGGCTCGCGAACGGTCTTGCGGGGTCGGTGTCGGGCGCGCTCAGCTCGGCGGGCGCCTCGGGACCGGCTGCTTCGGCGCTCTCCAGCCTTGTCGCCTCCAACCCCACCGGCGCCCTCTTCGGCGCCTTCCTCGGACAGAACCCGATGGGCCTCTACATCTCCTACCTCCCCGCGGGGCTCCAGAGCCAGATCCCCCCGTCGGTCGTGGCGACGCTCACCTCGAAGCAGTTCTTCCCGAACGCCGTCGGGCCGGCCTTCCTCAAGGGGATGGACCTCGCGTTCCTGCTCTCCGCGATCCTGACGGCCGCGGCGGCCGTGGTCTCCCTGCTCCGGGGCCGCCGGTATGTCCACGAGCTCGATGCGCCCGTGGCCCGCCCCCCCCGCGCGGCCGAGGTCCCGGGCGTGCCCACTCGGAACTGAAGGCGCCCTCCGGCGCGGGCGAGCTTCGTTCCGAGCAAGCACCTAAATACGGTCCGGCGTCGAATGCGCCGCGCGGGCCCGTAGTATAGCTTGGATATCACGGAG
>Ga0335078_10001285_pt1 | contig 38117 bp, 29 predicted proteins | sample Lox_Sample_32_FD_206711 | JGI IMG/M metagenome (GOLD analysis project Ga0335078, IMG submission 206711) | Soil microbial communities from Loxahatchee National Wildlife Refuge, Florida, United States - Lox_Sample_3.2 | ecosystem: Environmental > Terrestrial > Soil > Wetlands | place: USA... | reverse complement strand
CGACAGCACCAGTCGGATCCGACGGCTTGGCCGTTTCGACGCACAGGACGGTCGCGGTGATCGTCTTTGCGGCGAACGGCGCCTGAGGGACCTGCACGATGCCGGTGAACTCGGTGCTGCTCACCTGGGTCAGGACTGGGGTGTCCACCCCGGCTGAGACCGTGACCCGGTGCGGCCCGAACTGGGTCTGGTCCGCCGTCGTGACCGTCACCGGGACGGGTGTCGGCTGCGTGTCGCTGAGATTTACCGGCGCAGGGACCGGGGTGAATTGCACGGTCGGAGTGGGACTAGTCAACGTGACCGGCATCGTCGCCGATCGGTAGGCGGACAGCACCGTGGCCGCACCGGCGGCGGCCTGCGCGGCCGCCGCAACCGCCACGCTCAGTGACCCGGCCCGGTACGCGCGCACCTGGACGGTGAAACTGCTGCCATCGGCCGTGACGGCGGCGGGATAGACGAGCCCGTCACAGATCACGGTGACCGACGGACCGGAAACGAGATCCGTGACCAGGGTCCCGGAGACAGTGAATTCCGCTCCCGGTTCAGCGCCGGTGCCGCCCGGGCAGCTCAACGTCGCGACCGTGAGCGTCGGCTTCGAAAAGGTGATAGGCCCGCCAGGTAGTGCGGCCGGCCGGGCGGCCGGGCCGGCGATCGTCACCCCTTCTGCCGCCTGGGTAGGCAACGGGCCCGGCTGCTTCGCGGCCGCCGAGCCTTTCGCGGCCGGAGCGTGCTTCGCCGGCGCGGCTTTCGCCGCTTCTTTTCTCGGCGTGACTTTCTTGGCCACGGGCGTCCCCGTCGGGGGCACTTCGCTCGATGCCGGTATCGCCGCGTGATCGGTAGTGCGTCCTCGCCCCCCCGATTCGGCCATCGGCAGTCTCCCCCCCTCGTGTAACGCCCAGGCCGCGCATCAGATCTAGTGCAGGACGTCGCCCACTGCCTCACTTCAGCGCAAGCCGCCGCTGCATGTCAAGAGCAGGCAACTCGAAGGTCAGACGGTACCGGGAACGCATGTGAAACGGCCCGCCAGGGAACCGGAAACCATAAGCTCACCCGGGTTTGACGCCTTCGATGTAGGCGGTCGGCAGTTGGCGGGATGCAAGCAAGAGATGCAACCGGGGTGTGCTCTGCACCTTGCTGACCAGGCCGATCATGTCGCCGTACTGGCCACCTCGGGTGCGGCGAAACAAGACCGAACCGGGACCAGTTCAGGTGATCACACTCAGCCGGTAAGCCCGGCCTCATCGTCGGCCCGGAGGCGTGCTGACGCCACTGAAGCTTGCGCGTGCAACCCCATCCCGCCGGACCTCAAATCACGGCCGGGTGGTGCCTCACTGGCCGCCACGGCGGGCAGCGTACTCAACGCCGACCGGTCATCTCCCACAGGCCGACGGCAGTCCTGTCCTCCCGGCAGATCTTGTCGGCGAAGTTCAGGTGCGTGAGGAACCGGATGAGACCGGGCGGGTCAGCCAGCCATTCCGACGTCACATTGCTGAAGTCGTCTCTGCTCAGCAACGCGACGGTCGAGGACGTGCAGGCCAGTACCACCTCACCGGGCACGGTTTCGAATCGCGCCCACCGGACCGCGTCCGGTTCCATCGGCAACGTGGCAGTGGACTGCCGCTTCCCGCTCTCGTCGGGACCCAGCACCGTAACGGCGGAACTGCCGGAGCGGAGGACGAGCACTGGCCCCGCCCCGACGCAGAAGGCGAGATGCGCCCGGCTCGGGCCATCGCCTAGGCGGGTAAGGACACAGGTAAGTTCCGTCGCGATGTCGTAAGGGTCAATGCCCCGCCACTTGGCCGCCTCGGTCAGCGGGTCAACGACCGCCCGCACGGCGCCCCGCAGCGATTCGGCGAGCCGCTGGTCAGATTCCTCCTTCCCGTCTGCCTTCATGCGCCAGGCCGCCTCGATGGCGACCGCCGCATCCGACAGCTTGTGCTGGATGCTGCGGCAGGACTGAGCCGCGCCGACCTGCGATCGGCGCCCGCCCGCCCGTCCCGCCGCCACTGCGGAAAGCAGGACCGGCGGATCGAAGGATTCGAGGACCGCGAGCATCACCGTCTGCCGCCGTACCCTGGCTCCTTCGCGTGCTGTCTCGCCACGAGTCGAGGCAGCGCGAACGATCAGGTTCCCGAGCCTGGCGCCGTCCACGACGCTATCGGGTACGCAGTCCGGCACATCAGGAAGTGCCTCGGGATCGGCGAGGTGCTCGGAGCCTGGGACCAGAGTGTCGGGCTCCAGGCGCTCGACGTACTCCACTTTCCGTTTGATCACCTCAACTGGCCTGTCGACGTACTCCACTTTCCGTTTGATCACCTCAACTGGCCTGTCGACGTACTCCACTTCCCGTTTGATCACCTCAACTGGCCTGTCGACGTACTCCACTTCCCGTTTGATCACCTCAACTGGCCTGTCGACGTACTCCGTTTTCCCATGGTCCGCGGCGCTCTGGGCCCGGAGACGCACCAACGCCCAGCCCAGTACCACAAGAACCACCACCAGCGCCGCGCTCAGTACAGCAACGTCCATGCCTAGGCACCCTTCAGCCGAGTGTTTTCCGTGCCGTCAACGGATGACGGGGCGGGCGATAGTACGGCGGAGCCGGCTATGGCCCGGCTCAGTTCCGACACTGCCTCCGTCATGCGCCCGGCTGAGGACCCGAGCGACTGGGCGGCCGTACGCACGTCCCCGACGTATATGGCCAGCTGCTCACCTACCAGGGTCATCTTCTCCTCGAGATCTGCTGCGGCCGCGGCAACGGCCTCCTGGTAAATGGCCCCGATATCGCGTGCCGCCTGGCTACCAGATGCGCCGATCCGGGTGGCGAAGTCCCCGCCCGCCGCAGTCAGCCCGTCGGTGGCGACCGCGATACGGCTGGTGATCTCGTAACCCAGTCTGTCCACCGCGCCGCCGAGCACAGAAACGGACTCCTCCATCCTGCCGCCGACCGCCTGGAGTCGATGGGTTGAAGTGCCCAGCTCAGCGGCTGACACTTGCAGTTGCCTGGCCACCTTGCCACTCGACCGGATCAGCGACTCGGCGCCGCTGACCACCGTCCCTGTCTGCTCCTGGGCCTGCGACACGCTGACGGCCATCTTGCCGAGACGGCGGGCCGCGGCGGAAAGCTCGGCGGTGAACCGGGCGGGTGATTCCAGCCGGTGCTGGCTGAGCGCCAGCTGCGCCCGGGTGAGCGCGGAGACCAGGCGAGCCGTGAACCTCATTTCCGCGCGCGCGCATGCCTGCGCCTGCCGGGCGCGGACGAGTTCGAGGACGACGAGAACGAGGCCGGCGATCAGCGCGTAGCCCGCGACATGAGTGAGGTCAAGCAGCTTCGGCAGCTGCCCGCCGAAGCCGTCTTCCCACAACCTGGGCAACCCGTCGCCGATCGCGGCTGACTGCTGAGCCGGATCCCTGATCATTCTCCCGTAGGCCCTGGAGGCGAACGTGATCTCGAGCGGTACGCACAGCACGAGGAACGCGATCAGCACCCGTGACACCGCGGAAAGCGCCCGGCCGGCCGAGCGGTGACCGCGAAGCCCCATCGTCACCGCGCCGGCGTTCCCGAACAGCGGGAAAAGGTCGACCTGAGTCCAGGGCTCCGCATCGGCGGAATCCAGCGAGCGCATGATCTGTGCCAGCCCGGCCAGCTCACCAGCGTAGCCGCCAGCCAGGGGGGTCCCGATCTGGCGTGCGAGCTCATCGAGCTCGGCGGCGAGCTGTCCGGGATCCCCTACGGTGCCAGGGCGGCGCTCCGATCGCGATTTTGCCATCTCCCTGCCGTGGTCCGCTCGAAGGGTACTTCCTGTACGGCGATCTCACCCGCGGAAATCCCCGAGGGCATCAGTGAAACACGGCACCGCATGGCGGAATCCCATCTCGCGATGGGATGTGGCGATCCGCTTCATATGTACGCTCGCGGCGGATGCCGGAAGCGGGAGGGAATCCATGACGACCCAGGGGATCGCGGAGATAGCCAGGCTCCGCAAGGAGGCATGGGACCTGCTCGAGGTACTTGGCCGGGAGTCGTTTCCCGATGACGAGGATGCGCGGGACAACCGCGACAAGGTCGTACAGCTCGCAACAGACCTGGTCAATGCCGCGAAGCAGCCGGTCACGCTCGGCATCGTGGGAGAGTACTCCTCGGGCAAGTCGATGTTGCTGAGCACCCTGCTCGGCCGCCCTGGACTGCTGCCCACCGAGCAGCGCCCGACCACGGGCAACGTGACCGCCCTGCACCTGCTGCCGGGGAATCCGGGCCTGGGCACCGGGTTCGAGGGCGACGCCACGGTCACCTACATGAGCCGTTACGAGCTGGCCGCCTGCGTCCGTTACATGCTGGATGAGTTCGCCCGCAGGATCGAGGAGAACTTCCCCGATGCCGACGTGTCGCCGGTCATCGACTGCGATCCGGTGAACAAGGACTGGCGCGGGCTGGAGACCTGGTGCCGCACGAATTTGTGGGGCGGGGAGTTCCGTAACCCGGGGCACCGGCAGATCGTCGCGGAACTGATGGCGATCCGGGACGCCCAGCTCAGCGCCGGGGACCTGCTCGGCCAGCAGGTCCCGGTGGCGGACAAGCTGATCCGCGAGGCGCTCGATCTCGGTGACGAGGAGGCGGTTCCCGCGGCCTTCCCCGAGCGGGCTTTCCGGCCCGGGGTAACCAGGGACAGCGTCGCCCGCGACGGCGACGACCTGAAGGCGACGTTTCCGCTCATCAAGCGCGTCGGCTACCGGGTCAGGGTGGATCCCGAGGTGTGGCCGCTTGATGGCCTCAGAGACGAGAACGAGGTCGTGCTCCTGGATTTCCCCGGGCTCACCGCCGGACGCTCGGCGTTGCGGGATGAGTACCTGAGCCGCAAGGAACTGCACGACATCCACACCATCACCGTGATCATCAGCGCGGACAAGCCCGGTACCGAGGTGCCGTTCAAGTTCTACGCGATGATGGAGCGGCATGACCGCGACGGCATCGGCCGCGATCCGCGTGAGCTGCGCGAGTCCATCCTGGTCGTGGGCAACCGGTTCGACCTCATCAGCCCGCCGCGGCCGCCGCAGGAAGGCGCGCTGTCCATCGGGGACCTGCGGGGCCTTTCCCAGCAGCTCGACGGCCTGTGCATCAAGGCGTCCGACCTGGTGGAGCACCAGGACGGCAAGATCAGGCTCGCGTCTTCCGTCGTCGCCATCAGCCAGTCCGGGGAGCTGGATGGCTTTCCCGGCGAGGAGGGCGAGAAGGTGCGGGCAGCGCTGGCCCGCGCCCCGGCCGTGGCCGGGGCCTGGAGTGAGCTGGCCGCCCGAGTCATGGCGACGGACCCGAACGAGTCCTGGGGAGCGGCGCTGGCGGAATTCGCCCGCGACGGCGGAATGGCCGGAGTGCGGGCGATGATCGAGGCACACGCGCGCGCCCACGGCATACAGAACAAGCTCCGCGCGATGAGCCGCATCCACGATCGGATGTGGGCCGCACTGCGACTGCTGGCCCGGTCGCTGCGGTCCAGTCAGCCCTCCGGCGGCGTGGACGTGGCGGCGCAGCAGCGCATCGGCGAGTTGCTCGAGGACTTCCGCAGCCGTCACCGGCTGGTCGCCGAGGCGGTCAGCGCGCTCGGGAACCCGGAGGACCTGCGCCGCCCGGACGGCTCGCTCCTCGTAGACAGCATCCGGGACGAGGCGGTCACCGGGGTCATGCGATGGCGGGAGTGGCAGCTGATCCTGCAGCGGTGCGATCGCGGCTATGTCGTCAAGCATCAGGCGAGCCCTTCCGACGACATTGACGAGGAGGATATCGAGATCTTCGGCACCGGAACCAGAGGCGACGAGACCACGAGGACCTTCCTGCCCGCCTACCGCAGGGAACTGGCCACCGCAATCCAGCGCGGGCGCCAGAGCCTGGGGGAATCGGTGCAGAACTGGATCCAGGTGCAGAACGAGCAGCTCGGGGACCTCGCGGACCGGTTCGCGGACCCCGAGGTACAGCGCCTGCTCGAACAGGGCCTGGCCAGGATCAGCGGGGACTTCGGCGGTGCCGACCTGATCCAGGTGCTCAAGCGGCTCACCGATTTGTCCTGGCTCGGTGACTGGATCGCCAAGGCCACCTCCGCCCCTGTTCCCGACGACGACATCGACGCGGGATACCCGCTCTACGTAGAACGGGCGCTGCCGTGGCACTCCCGCGTTCCCGAGCCGGACGATGACCTGGAGCAGAGGCTCGCACGCCATCAGTTCTACGTGCTCCGCCTGCAGCGGCAGCTCGCCAACGGCGTCGCCGATGCCCTGGGCAAGCGCATCTCCCGCGACCTCGATGACGTCCGCAGCAGCCTGGAGCGCAGGCTGCGGCGGTACTGGCAGAGCATCCCGGGCGCGGTGGACGTCCGGATCATGTTCCCGCCGGAAGCCGCGGCCGAGGATCCCGGCGGCGGCCCAGCCGACGGCGGGCCACCCGGCCATTCACCGCTTCTCGACTTCATAGCCGAACGGGAGGTGAGCTGATGCTCCTTGAGCTCAGATTCGAGGTGCCAGGCGATCAGGTACAAGAGGCCGGAGCCCTCATCTACAGGCTCTACGAGGCCGACGACCGCTATTTTCTTCCTGACGTCGTGCTCCGTTCCGCGCCAGGCGCGCAGCGGGTGGAGGTCCAGGAGGTCAGCGTGACCTCGGTGACGCCCGCCGCGGGCTCCTACGGGCGGCTAGGCGCGGCGCTCCGCGAGAGGTGGAACGCGGTCGCCAAGGACGGCGGCGGCTGGGTGGTCGGCCGCCGCGAACTGGCCATGGGCACCGACCTGCCCGCGTGGCTCGCCGACCCCATCTTCGGCGGTGCTTCGGGCCAGCCTGCTGAGCTGGTCGTCACCTGGCACTACGTGTACACCGACGCCAGCGGCGTGGCGGCAGCCAACGACGTCCGGGTGCGATTGCACTTCATGCCGCGCGGAGCGCAACCAGAACCACGGGCTACGGGCCCGTCCGACGATGACTACGCCAGGATGCACCACCTTCCGGGGCCGCTGCGGCCCCGGGGTGAGCATCCGTACAACAGCTTCGCCGCGGTGGACTTCGGCACGTCGTCCTCGGCGGTCGCGGTGCATGACGCGCGGCGCAACGTTCCGCGGTCGATCGACCGGGGCCAGGCGGAGCGCCTGCGCCACGACCTGGCGAGGCTGCTCAACGGAGGCGCGCCGCCGCTGCTGGCGCAGCAGTGGCGAGACCAGCTCAAGATACTGGTGGCGGATGTCGCCCGGAGACTGCCCGCCAAGTACGCCATAGAGGATGTGTCGAGCCTGACCGCCGAGCTCGACGGGGTGGCCGCGGCCTCCCGTGCCTTCGAAACCGCAGATCCGGTCCTTGACACGGTGTGCCTCGCGCTTCAGCACCGCGTAGCGGAATGCGGACCCGAACTCGCACGCTGGCTCGCGCCGCTTGTCCTCGGCGTCATGAACCACGCCTTCACCACCCCCGACCTCGATGACCAGAAGATCAGGGAGGTGGTATTCGACCCCGATACGAACAGCAAGGAGATCCTGAGCGCGTTCAAGATCATCGAAAGGAACCCGCTCAAGATCGAGCTTGACGCGGACACCGGAGCCGACGCGATCTCGCGCGGGCTCAAGGCGGAGATGTTCGAGGGCGCAGCGCTGCCCGACGCGACCGGGTCGCGAGGACGACCCGCCACGACCGACGACCTGGTCGCGCATGTCTACTACCACCTCGCGATCATGACCGAGGGGTTCCTGCGCGCCGACAAGGACGCGCCGCTGCAGCCCCTGGTCCATCTCGTCGTCACCTATCCCACGACCACCCTCCCGGCCAACCGGCAGCGGCTGGCGGACCTGCTCCGGTACTGCCTGGGCCTGGACGAGGTGGTGGTCGACTTCGATGAGGGCGTCGCCGCCGGGTTGTTCTTCCTGATGCGCGATTTCGGCAGCCAGCGCGTGGAGTTCGGGGCGGAGTCGCTGCAGGCCCGGGCCCGCCTGGTGGGCTCGGACCCGCCCACCTGGCAGCAGAACATGCTGATCATCGACATCGGCGCGGGGACGACCGACATCGCGCTGATCGGCCTGACGCTGCAGGACATCACCAGGGACGGCGACGATCAGCTGGTGCGCGGGCGCCATCATCTCATCAAGCCCGAGGTCCTCAACTCTACCGGCCACCCCCAGCTCGGCGGGAACTACCTGACGCTGCGAGTCTTCTACTGGCTCAAGGCGGCCATCCTCGACGCTCTGGTGACCGGGCCGGGCGCGGCGGAGACCCGGCAGGTACTGGCCGGGCGGATCGCCAACTCCCTGGGGCCGGACGCCGCGGGAAACCTGGCCGCGATGGTGGCCGACGGGGGGGCCGACGAGCCGGCGCCGCCCGAGGTCGCCGAGGTCCTGCGCGCGAACCTGCCCACGCACAGCCAGAACGAGCAGGAATCGCCGAGCGCGGCCTTCGAGCTACTGTGGTCGCTGGCCGAGAAGGCCAAGATCGCGTTCAGCCGGCGGGAGGAGGACGAGGAGAAAGAGTACGCGATCAGGCATTCAGACCTCCAGCCGGTCCTGCGGACGATCGACGCGCGCAAGATCCCCGGGCTGCCCGAGCTGTTTCCGCTGCTGCCGGCGAAGGACCTGCTGCTAGAGTCGTCCCAGTTCGAGACGCTGGTCCGCCCTGTCCTGCGCAAGGCCGCCGAGCTTGCCGCCTGGCTGGTCAGGACCACCTTCGACGGCCTGCGGGAGGCCCGGCTGGACCGGGTCATGCTCTCGGGCAAGACCAGTAAGATGCCGCTGCTGAGCAGGGTCGTCACCGAGGTACTCTCCGGTCAGGGCGAAGCCGGCAAGAGGCTGCCCTGGAATCCCGCGACGCTCGAGGTGGAGTCCGAGCGGGCCAAGCAGGCGGCCGCGCTCGGCGCATGCTGGGCGCAGGTGTTCCGCGAGCGCGACGCCGGCGGCGACGAGTCGGAGCTGAACCGGGGGCGCAGCCTGGTGACCTTCGACGTGGAGAACTTGTTCCGCAGCCTTCCCTGCGGATTCTCGCTGAAGCTCGTGGCCGCTCAGGGCAAGCCGCTGCTGCGCGCGGGCACCAGGATGGTGGAGGACAGCACGGGCACGCTGGTCGCGCGGGCCGACTGGGAGCGCCTGATCCCCACATTCGAGGTGCACCGGCCGAACGGGCAGACGGAGACCATCCAGTGGGGGGTCTTCCGCTACTACACTCACCGTGATCCCGACGGTTTCCGGCCGAGCCCCGCGGTCTGGGGTCCCGGCGCCGGCGCCACGCGCGGGTCCCGGATCAAGGCCCAGCTCGAGGTGGACCAGGCCCTGAATCCGTACCTCTACCTGTGCCACGGGAATCCGCACTACTACGTCGGGGTGCCACGGGACCTGACCATCGAGCTGCGCTCCGAGTTCGACAACGACTGCTGGGATCCTGGCCAGCGCCGGCTGCGGAGGCTGCCCGCCGCGATCTGGGTGCGGGCAGCCGACGAAGACGGCAGCCGTGACGAGGACGCGCCCCTGTTTCCTTCCTGGCAGCCGACCGAGGGTGACCAGACGGCCAGCTATTTCCCCGTGTTCTTCCATACCGAAGAGGGCGTGCCGAGCGTGGCCATGCCCGGCCGGATCTCCGCCCCGCTGCCGGCCCCCTCTCAGGACGGCTACTACGAGTTCTCCCTGCACTGGGCGGACGGCAAGAAGAAGGTGCTGGAGAGCCTGAAGGTGAGCGGACCGCGCGGACCCGCCGCGCGGTACGTGGCGACCCTTGACGTCCAGGGCACGCTCCGCGTGCACCGCGGTGACCCCCCCTACTGGGCGGCCAAGTCGTTCCGCGATATCGAGCATTTCCCTGGCTCCGTCCGCCGGGTCGAGATGGATCCGGGGATACCCGAGCTGAAACCGAGCTGGAAGCCGTTCGAGGGGAAGCACTGAGCCATGCCCACGGTGAACCCGGCGCCCGGCGCCGAAGACCTCGGCGATGCGCTTATCACGATCCTGTCCCTCGCGCCCGACGAGGTGGCCACGGTCGTGCGCGATGAGCTGATCCGGCTCTATAAGACGATCGACCAGGCCCTGGTGGCCACCGTCAACAGCGCCGCCGCCGACGAGGCGGTTGAGCAGTCGTACGTCGCCGGATGCGCCTCGCTGCGGGCCGTCATGAAAGCCCGGCGGCCAGAGCCCGCGCCCCGCCCGCCCCGCCCGCCGAGCCCGCCTAGCCCGCCGGCCGGGGCGCGGGAAGCGGAAGCGGAGACGGACGGCGAACGCGCCGAGGAGGCCCGTCCCCCGGAGCCAGGCGACACTACCGAACCCGGGAACTCCCCGGCCGGGGCACCGGCGGGAAACGTCACGGCTGTCTCGGCGGGCGGCCCGGCTCGTTCCAGTGCCGAGCGGGTGGACGCGGCGCTGGGAGTGCTGTGGGAACAACTCGCGGAGGACGCGGAGACCCGTGAGTACGCACTTGCCTATCTGGGGCAGAAGCAGTCAGGCGAGCCGCGGCAGCGCGCCTGCGACCGGTGGGAACGGTTGCACCTGCTATGCCTGCGCCTGGCCGGGCCCGCCGCCCTGAAGTGGCGGAAGGCGGCCGCCGCGGCGGCCGCCGGAGCCTTGCCGGACGGCGGTCAGTCCGCAGACGCGGCGCAGGACGCAGACGCGGCGCAGGACGCAGGCAGGCCGGCCGCCGCCGCCGAGATACCCGACCTGCCGAAGATCGGCTATCGCGGTCCTGGGGCTCTCGACGGAGGGGAACCGCTGCCGGAGGACCTGGCCGGGGCGGCCGTCACGCTCCTGCCGAGGTCGATGCCGCTGGCCAAGCTGGCCGCGTCCGCGTCGTGGCTCTACGAACACGACCTGATGAAAGAGAAACGAGGGCCGCGCGCTTCAGGCTTGTACCGTAAGGCGCTTTTCGACCGCATTACGAACCTGGCCCGCGAGCAGGCCGAAGACGGTGCCGGGGAGGAGTTCACCAGCGTCGTCGACCTGGACGCGGAGATCCGCTCGGTGGTGCCGATCCCGTTTCCCCAGCCGGGCAGCTGGTGGTCGGATCACCTGGATCGCCTTGCCGAGGCGGTCTTTGCCCACCCGAACCACGAGTGGATCACATCGCCGCCCAAGCTGCTGGTAGGACAGGCCTACAGCGCGCTGCTCAGCCAGGGGCAGGTCGACAAGGATGAGTCCTTCGGGGTCAGCTCGAGCGAAGAGATCATCGGGCCCGCGGGAACGCCGGGCTTGATCGCCTGGGTGCTGCGCTTCGGATACCGGGATGGGGACCAGGTGTCTCATCCCGCCAGAGTCGTGTACGTGAAGAGAAAGTGACCCAGGAGGAGTTCGCTCGGTGGCATCGTGCGGGCAGCCTGCTCGCCCGGCTACCCGCCAGCGTCACCGGCGGCCTCCTCCCGCAACGGCTGCTCGACGACCTCGCGTCGGCCGCTCGCGGCGACGCTGCCCACGGCACGTGCCTGCTGCGCATCGTGGTCCTGTGGGCAGCAGCAGCCAGAGACGGCCAGTTCATCGAGGCACTGTTCGCCGCGCGCCTACCCGGTTTCGAGCCCGGGCGTCCGGCAGGCGGACAGTTGCCGCTGCGGATAACCCCGCAGGAGGGCCCGCCCCGGCTGGTACATGACCAGTCCGGGCATTCCTGGCCGGCCCTGGAGATACGCCCCGGCCAGCGTGCCGCCTGGCGCTACGCCGCTCCGGTCACCGTGATCGTGCTGCCGGTCGTGTCACCATATGGCCAGGCCGGCCCGGGCTTTTCGATGGCGGCAGCGATCCGGGGCGAGCTTGCAGGTGCGCACGCCGTGCTCGGCGTCGTCGGCTTCGAGGACATCACCGGGAGCGGCACGAGCGCCGGCCCCGCAGGCTGGCGCCTTGCGCACCTTGACCACCTGGCTGAATGGCTGTCGTTCGCGCTGGATTGCGCGGGCACCGAACGGGTCACGATCGCCGTGGACGGTGTTGGCGGGGCCCGCGCCGACCCCGGCGTGGTCCGCGACCTGGTGCGGCAGCGAGCCCGGGTCCGCCTATGCCTGCCTTCCTCCTGGCCGACCGACGCGATAATCTCCGCCGACTCTGGCCTTGCGCTGGCCGGGGGGTACCGGGCGGATGAGAACTGGGCCGCCTCGGGGCTACCCGAGTTGCTGCACAGGATCAGCGACCCGCTTGCCGCCGATCCGATGCTTATCTTCATGTCGACGGCGGCACGCGAGTTCCGCGACGCGTGCGTCAAGATCAGCCACAGGAGCGCGGAGATCCTCGCGGCCGGCACCACTGCGGGGGACCAACGGCACCCGTGCCCGGGAAACGCGGCACACCGCCGGGCTCGGTTGGCCGCGATAGCCGCAGGTCCGATAGCGGCGCGGGCCCTCGAGGGGCGTCCGCTCGCCTCGCGAGGAGGCTAGCCGGATCACATGCCTGCAATGCAGTTCAGTTCATTGAAGTCCAAGATCGTGAGGCTCCGGTAACCCGTGGCGATGACGCCGCGCTCGCGCAGCGCGCGGAGCGCCTTCTGCGCCGTCGGTTCCGCGACCGCCGCCAGGCTCGCAAGCTCGGGCTGGGTCAGCGGCCAGGCGATAACGACACGGTTGCCCGACCGGTCCCCGTACCGGACCGCAAGCTCCCTGAGCACCCGGGCGAGCCGGGTTGGCGCGCCGTATCCGGCGAATTCGACGCAGCGCGCGTTGGCGGCCCGCGCCTTGCCTACGACGGCCCGGTTGACCGCCCCGGCCAGCTGATTGTCCCGGTGCAGGGCGGCAAGGAAGTCGGCCTGCCTGATCACGCGGCCGACGACGGTACCGCAGGTCGTGATCGTACTGGAACGAGGTCCCCCGTCAAGCGCCGCGAACTCTCCCACGATGTCGCCGCCGACGCGAATGGCGAGCAGAGTCTCCTTGCCGTCTAAGGTCAGGCCCGTCGTCTTCACCACCCCGTCAAGCAGCACAACGACGAACCTCGTCGTATCCCCTTCACGTATAACGACCTGGGCTGGCGGGTACTGCCTGGTCGTCCCAGGCTCGAGCAGGCGATCCCTCGATGTCATGGGCAAGGAACCGAGCAGGCTCGACGGCGGCCATTGCCAGGCTCCCCACCCGCGCTGGCAGCGCGAACCAGCATGCTCTCGCTGGTCCATGTTCCCCCCTCTGAGCCTCCGGGCTTTATCCTGGCCCTCCAACTTGAAGATCACAACCGTTAGCAGTCACAGTTGCGCAAATTGTTGCGGCATTTCGCGGTGATCACATCTCAGGACGGGATGTCACATCCGGCCCCGGTGCATAGTGGTAGAGGCTGGTACGAGCGAAGGACACGCTCTGGGTTGGGGCGCAAGACGCGATGGAGGCGACCTTGGCCGAGTACGAACCAGCCGTACGCAGGCTCTGCATTGCTACGGCCGCGGGGACCCCAGGGCTCCTGGCCGGCATTCTGCAATCCGAGGGCTTCTACCGCCTGTACTTCAACTCAGATCCGGCCGGGGACGTCGAGTTCGCCTTCGCCGCTCCCGGCCTGGACGAGATGGGCCTGGTCACAGACCTGATCGCCGCGCTACACCGGAAAGCCATGATGGCGACCGGCCTCAGCCGCCCGGTACTGGCCGGATTCCACGTCGGGATCACCAAGGTCATAGGAGATGGCCTCGGCGGGGCGGGCGCGGACCGGATCCGTGCCCTGCTACAGGACCCGGCGATAAGGACAGCGTCCGAGCGAGCCGGATCGCCAGCCCTGCTGGCCGTCGCCGTCACCTCCGGGCTCTTCGAGGACCTTCGCGCCGAGGGCCTGCCCGATCACGGCTGGCAGTCGATCCCCGCCGCCGGAGCCTGGCTCAAGCTATTCGACTCAGCACCGGCGGAATAAGCCGTGGCACCTCATATCCGGGGATTACCACAAGCCCGGGTCGGTCTGCCGCGGTGAACTTAGTATCCCGGTCCCGGATCAGGCAGCTAAACCGGGCTCCGGCTTCTTCCCAGCTCGCAGACCAGGTTGCGGGCGAGCTGGGTGGCCCGCTGGCCCGTCGGGTGCCTGGTGATACCGAGCAGGTGCACCCGCCGTGTCTGGAGTTCGATGACGAACGCGACGTACAGGCGGGTGGGCGTGAGCGCGCAGTCGACGTGGAAGAAATCGGCGGCCAGCAGCGTGGCGGCGTGGGCGCGCAGGAAGACACGCCAGGATCGGTCGTGCCCCGATGGCGGCGGGATACGGTGAGCCCGCAAGATCTTCCGGATGGTGGAGGCGGCCACCCGGTGCCCGAGCCGGCGCAGCACGGCCACCTCGTGCCGCAGCGCGAGTATCTCCCGCCGCTTCAGCGCCGCTTCAGCGCCATTTCAGCCCTCGCTGACAGTATCAGACAAAGGAGGTTACGTATTAAGAAAGGATACGCCTGTGACATTGCGCCCACGCTTAGCGGTCGCCGCGAGCCTGGTAACCGCAGCTCTTGTGCCCCTGATGGTGACTGCCGCCCCAAACCGCCATGATTGTCATGGTCACCTGGACAGGTGTTGTCGAGCTGAAAGAGGGCTTCGACAACATGCGGAGGAAATTTCGATGCCAACGATAGAATTCTATGGCTTCACTGGAGATGAGCGCATAGGAATCGAGCGCCTTGTCCGGGAGTGCTTGGCGGATGAGGAATTCCGCGCGCACTGCGTGTTCGTGGTGGCAGCACAGTGCCGGGTGTATGACTGGGACGGAGCTGAACGTCCCTTCGTCAGGGTCAGCACTCGTTCTGCCGGGCGCGCGGAGCGGTTCAGGATGCTGCTGCGGGATAAATGTGATCTGGAAATTGTGCGGATAGAGTTCCAGCCGCGGGAGAAGTCGTGACATCGGTGATCGGTGATTGGGGCTGTCAGGTGGGGTTGTCACCATTGAGCCGACGGCTATCTGCGGTGGCACAGGCAGCCGGCGAAGGATGGAGGTTGCTCGCGGAGAATATTCCAATATGGCCGGAGCCTCCGTTGCCTCCAATCAATCTGATTAGCGGTGATGGGCACTATGACTATGCGCCGAGCCAGGGTGTCGATGCGCTGAGGGTTGCCTTGCGGGATCGTGGCGCCGCCCAGGGAGCCGACATCGGAATCGAGTCGGTTCTCGTCACCAACGGCGCATTCGATGGGCTTGGCTTGGTGGCCAGGAAATTGAGCGGGTCGGGGGTGCGGCGGGCAATCTGCGGCGGCCCTGTGCTGCTCAGTTTCGCAAATCTCCTGCATGCGGCCGGCCTCGAGGTTGTGGTCGAAGATTGGCAGAAGCTGATAGCCGCGCAAGGCTGGGTCCCGCTCGGCCTCGGTCCAGGTGACCTGCTCTATGTAAATACGCCACACAATCCTACCGGTGCTTGCCTGGATGATTCCACCGCTCGTGCGCTCCTGGCTGCGCGGGAACGGCAAGGATTTTCGGTCGTTTTTGATCTGGTTTGCGACTCGTTCGTTTTTGACCAGGCGGTGATCGGCACCCCGCTGCCGCTGGTAAGGGACTGGCAAGGTGTGTACGCGATCAACAGCTTTTCAAAGAACTACGGAGCGCCAGGCCTGCGGATAGGGTGGATAATAGCCGGGCAGGCCGCGATCGAGCAGCTTACAATACAGCTCGAATGGGAGCGGATTTCTGTGGGCACAGCCGCTCAGTACCACGCGGCCGCGCTCTGCGGTCACGGGAACGCGGCGTTGGTGGAGCGGGTGAGGACTGGGCGGCGAATGATCTTGGATTGGGCAGCGGGCAATGACATCGAGGTCGGCGCTCTGCAGGGCGGGGTGCAAGCATGGCTGAACCTGGGAGACTCGGGCGGCTCGGGTTGCGAAAATGCGGAGGATTTTGCCGACGAACTGATGATGAAACACAAGATCGTGATAACTACAGGAGCCAACTACTATCCGAGGGCTGCCACCTGGTTCCGGATTCCGGCAGGCGTGTCAGAGGCGCTGCTGCGAGACGTCCTGCCTGCGCTTGCTGCCAGCTGGCCGAGCCGGAACACAGCACGACGTAACTGAGCGACAGAGGTACAGGAGACATGGAAGACACATTGCTGCTCCCTATCCGGGAGAGCACCTTGGTCACGGCACTGGAGCCGTTCCGGGGTTTCGTTCTCAGCGCGGCGATTTTCGCAATGCACAAGAGCGGGCTGGCCTCGGAGCTCGCGGACGGCGCGACGCTCGGTGAGCTTGCCGGTGATGGCCGGCGTGATGTGGAACGGCTGACCGCGATGCTCGATTACTTGCGGGCCGCCGGCTTGGTGACGTGCGACGAGGGCACGTTCGAGCTTACTGAACTGGCGCGCACATACGGGGCGGCCGGGTCGTGGTACGAAATGATGATCGGCGGCTACGGAATGACGTTCCTGGCGCTCGCGGACCACCTGGATGCCGGGATGCCTGGCGCGCCGCGGGCCGGCCGCTATGTCGGCTCGGGCAGCTGCGGAATCAGCATGCATGACTCTGTGCCCCTGGTACGGCGCCTGCTCGCCTGGTCAGGCAGGCAGTACAGGCGGCTAATCGACCTCGGCTGCGGGTCCGGCGTATACCTGACCGAACTCTGCGCGGATTACCCCGGCCTGCTGGCAACCGGCATCGAGCCGGACGCGGACGCGGTGGCCGCCGCCAGGCAGTGGGTGAGCGGGCAGCCCACCGCGGACCGGGTCACGGTCGAGCAGGCGGGTGCCCTGGAATGGATTGCCGAAACCCCGGACAAGCCCGACCTTGCCGTTCTGGCGTTCGTTATCCACGAGATACTTGGGCAGCATGGCGAATACGGTGTCAAGCGGCTGCTCCTGAGCCTGTTCGATGCGGCACCCGGCCTCGACCTTGTGGTCGTCGACGTCGACCTGCGCTCGGCTGACCTGGCCGCGATGGCCCACCCGCTGGCCCGCACTTATTACAACGCTTACTTCCTTCTGCACCCGTTCACGGACCAGCGGCTGATGCCGCGTGAGTGGTGGGAGCGCCTGTTCGCGGACTGCGGGCTGACCGTGGCGTACTCAGGTACCACAGATCCGGCAACCGACTCGACCGGATTCGAAGTGGGCTGGCTGCTCAGGCGGTGCTGACCTGCTCGCCGGTCAATTCGGGCCGCGTTCGAGGCGCGTTCGGTGCCGCTGGAACGCAGCCGTTGCGCAGGGGCACTCGAAGAACCACAGCCTCGCGATTCATGTGCGGCAGCTAATTTCCGCTGACCCGTTAAGAGAAAGAAAGGTATGACCTTGCTGCGACTGTTCAACCGGTGCATGGCACTCCTGATAACGCCCGCAATCATCAGATCGCAAACATCCAGGGGGTTTCACGATGAGTGACGCAGTCTCGCGGGAGGCAAGTCATGATCGCTACTGGAAGTTCCGCGCGGAGAACTTCCCGCAGACGGAACTGTCCAGGTATGTTCCGGCGGACGGGGTCGAAGTCAAGTTCCTTGACGGGTGTAATCGTTCCTGCATCTTCTGCGTCAATGAAGATCATATCGGGAAGCGGCTCAATCCGCTGGACGCTGAACGCTTCCTCGTGTCGTTCTTCGACTGGTTCGACGATCCCCGGGAACCGGAAAAGCCGGAAGCCGTATACGGCACCGGCGGCGAGCCGCTGATGGCAATGGACATCGTCGACGCGGTCTTCCGGCCGCTGGGCGAGCGCGGGATAACCACCAGGCTGGTCACCAACGGGACGCTGCTCGATGAGAAGAGGATCGCGCGCCTCGTCGACATGAAGCTGTCCGGCGTCAAGGTCACCTATAACACGACCAACAGCGATCGGCTGATGGCGCTCATGAAGGGCTCTAAGCCAGGTGACACAGATATGGTGCTTCGTAATATCCGGATGGCGAAGGAAGCCGGGCTGTGGGTGTTCATCCGCATCGGCCTGGGGCGGCACAACTTCGACGAAGCAACGAAAATCTACTGGCTTATGCGCGATATCGGCGTGGATGTGGTCCAGATAAAGCCGTGGATTCCATCCGGTATGGCAGCGAACAACCAGGCGGAGCTCAGCCTGCACCCGAGTGTCCTGTTCGACAAGTTCACCGCGGTCATGGAGGACCTCTACGAGGAGATCGAGGAAGCCGGCGGCCCCGAGGTGACGGTCTCGTGCTACCCGCCCGCCAGGAACCTGGGTTTCACGGTGAAAGACTGCGCTAACGTCGCCAAGATTTACTGTGAGCCATGCGGGCACGCACTCATCTGCAACTTCGCTGACGAATATCTGGGAAGCTGGTTCCGGGAAGATGGCGGACTGCTCGCGTGCGTCGCGCGGCGGCGGGAACTCTATCCGCGGATAATGGACGACCACGGCGTGGCATCCTGCCCCGCGCGGCTGAACTGGTCCACGCCAGCCAGCGTGATAAGCCCGGCGCCGGCCTGGAAGCCCGAGGCCGCCTTCGTACCGCTGGCATCGCTGTCCGCGCGCACCGATGCCACCTAGATTGCTCCTGCTGTCCCGCAAACCATTGCGGGAACGGCCACTGCACCATTGGCTCGGCGACACCGCGGCCAGCACGGTCCTGCTGACCGTACCGGGCGCGATCGAGGGCTGCGAGGATGTCGCGCGCCGGGAGTTCCTCGACTGCCGGGTCGTGGCGAACTACCTGTGCTGGTCCACCGAGTGGACAGCGGAGCGGGCCGCCAGGGAGCACGGGGTCACGCTGATCGTGAGCTCCAGCGAAGACGACGTGCTCAGGTGCGCCCGGCTGCGGCACAGGCTCGGGCTGCCCGGGCAGGGCGTGCCGTCCGCGACGGCGTACCGCGACAAGCTGGTGATGAAACGGCTCGCCAGCGCGGCCGGCATTCGCGTCCCGCCTTTCAGCGCGGTCGACCGCCCGTCGGATCTGCTGGACTTCCTGGCCGCGTCGGACGGCCCGGTGGTCGTGAAGCCGCGCAGGGAGGCCGGCTCGATCGGAGTCCGCGTGATCCGGGATGCGCCCGAGGCCGAGGGCTTCCTGCGGGACGCAAACCTGCCCGCCGCGCCGGCCAGGCCGGGTTACTGGATGGTGGAGAGGTTCATCGAGGCGCCGTTCTTCCACGTGGACGGGGTGATGGCGGGCGGCCGGGTACTGCACTGCTGGCCGGCCCAGTACAGCGGCGGGAACGCGGAGGCGGTGCGAGCCGGTTCCAGCCTGTCCGGCGTCTTGCTGGACGCCAGAGACCCCCGCACGCCGGTCCTGCGGGACCTCGCCGCCGCCGTGCACCGGGCGCTGCCCGCGCCGCCGTTTCCCACGAGCTTCCACCTGGAGGCGTGGGTCGGGCCGGACCTGCGCCCCGTCCTGTGCGAAGTCGCGTGCCGTACCGGCGGAGGCGGGGTGGCCACCGCCTACGAAAATGCGTTCGGCATCCACTTGTCCAGAGCCAACATACGCGGGCAAGGCGGCTTGGACGTGTCCTTCGACCGGCAGCCCGCCGATCCCCGTCAGTATGCCGGGTGGATCGTTTTCCACCGGGGACACGGCCGGTTCTCCCCGCCGGCTTCCCCATGCCCAGTCGCCGGGGCGCAGCTCACTTTCCGCATGTCGGCCGGTGAGGCAGCCAGTGGTCCGCAGTACGCAGGCCACTCGGCCGTGGACGCTACCGTGTGCGCGGCGACCACCGGGCAGGTCCAGGACCGCCTCAGCGAGCTGGCGGCCTGGTGGCGGGAAGGCTGCGCATGGCTGTAGCAGACCTTACGCCCCACTCCGGCGGGCCGCGGCGCCGCGTGGCGGTGCTGTCCAAGAAGAACCTCCTTACGCATCGTTACGATCAGTGGCTCGGGCAGGAAGGGTTTGACGTCTTTCTCTTCGCCGACGACACCTCTGCCACTCGGGCGTTTGTCAACTCCGTCCCGCATAGGTTCGCCGGGGTCCGGCTGTTCGGTGACTGGAAGCGGAACCGTGCGGTCGACGCGGCCGTGCTCGCCGAGAATGCGTCGCGGCCATTTGCGGCGGTGGTGGCGCTCAGCGAGTGCGATGTGGTGCGCGCTGCTGAACTGCGGGAACGAATGGGCCTGGGCGGACAGCAGGTCGCGTCGGCATCGGCGTTCAGGGACAAGTCAGTGATGAAGGCGATCGCTGCGGCCGCTGGCCTCGACACCCCCGCGTACCAGTGCGTCAACTCGGTAGCTGACCTGATGGACTTTGCCGCCGGGCACCGCGCCACCGTTGTGGTAAAGCCGCTCGATGGCGCCGGGTCGGCCGACACGGTGCGCCTGCAGGGGATGGATGCCATCGAATCGTGGGTCGCGGAAAAAGCATTCCCCTGTGACGAGCCCGGGCGTTACCTGGTCGAGGAGTGGATCGACGCACCGATGCTCGCGGTCGATGGCATCGTGGAAGCCGGAGGAATCCGTACCTCCATGGTCGGCGCGTACGTGGGCACCTGCCTGCAGACGATATCGGCGCTCGAGCCGAGCGGCATTCTCATGCTCGATCATGCTGATCCGCGCGGTCCGGCGGCTCTGGACTACACCGCCCGTTTGCTGAAGGCGATACCCTGCGCTGACCGGCCGATGGTTTTTCACTGCGAGCTGTTCGACATCCCCGGACGGGGCCTGGCGCTCTGCGAGATCGCGTGCCGTACCGGCGGCGGCAACACCAACCTGATCGCCGAGCAGGTGCTAGCCCTCGATCTGGAGCGGGCCGCTTGCCTCGCCCAGGCCGGCCTCCCCGTGGACGTGCCGCTGGCCAGCGCGCGTCCGGGCACGATCATGGGTGACATGCTGGTGCCGCACCCGGGGCGGCCGCTCGCGGCGCCTGTACCGCTGTGCCCGATCCCAGGCGTGCTGAGCGTTACCGTGAACCAGGAGATTGCCGCCTCGTCCGGCAGGGCGTCCAAGATGTCACAATACGTGATCGACGCGCTGTTCGAGGCGGACGACCACGCAGGCTTGCAGCGGGTTTACGCGCAGTTCGAGGACTGGTTGCGCCACGTGCTCGTGTGGCGCTGAGGCAGCTACCTGGGCCCCGCGGTTTGCCCGGTGTACGCAATAGCATCAGAAGGCTCAATAAAGTACAGAAGCGACAATCGGGAGATACGTGGATCTCGGACTGGCCGGACGCAAGTACCTGGTGACCGGCGGCAGCCAGGGCGTCGGGCGGGAGATTGTCAGGCTGCTGCTCGCGGAGGGTGCCCGGGTGGCCGCCTTGGCCAGGGACAAGGCACGGCTGGAGGAACTGCGGGGGAGCCTTCCGGCCGGCCAGGAACAACGATTTGCCGCCTGGGCAGCCGACGTCCGCGACGCGCAGGCCATGAGCGAGGCGGTCGGCGGGGTGACCGCGGGCTTCGGGGGTCTTGACGGCGTGGTAGCCAGCGCCGGGGCGGGCGCGACCGGCGGGGTGCTGAACACCCCGTATGCCGTCTGGCAGGAGCAGTTCGAGATCAAGATCGGCGGCACGCTCCACGCGGTCCTGCCCGCGATCCCCGCGCTGACCCGGTCCGGCGCGGGCAGCATCCTGCTCATCAACGGGGTCACGGCGCATGCGCCGGAACCCGGCATGGCCGCCGTCAGTTCCCTGCGCGCGGCGCTGGCCAACCTCATCCGTACGCTCGCCACCGAACTCGGCCCTGCGGGAGTACGGGTCAACGCGATCAACCTCGGGATGATCATGACCGAGCGGCAGTCTGCCCGTTATGCGGCGAGCGGCACCAGCAAGACGCTCGCGCAATGGTGTGCAGAGGAGGTGAACAGGCGCGGAGTGCTGCTCGGACGCCCCGGCCGGCCGGAGGAAGTAGCTCCGGTCGCCGCCTTGCTGCTCTCGCCGCTGTGCTCCTACGTCACAGGGACCTCGATCGACGTGTCTGGCGGCAGCGGTGGGCGTACCTGAGCACGAGCTGATCCTGGTCCGGCATGGCGACACCGCCTGGTCCGGCGCAGGCCGGTTCACCGGGCACCTGGACGTTCCGCTGAGCGCGAGCGGCCGGGAGCAGGCGGCAGCCCTGTCCCGATGCCTGGGGGACCGGGTCCCGTACCAGGTGCTGTGCAGCGATCTGCGCCGGGCACGTGAGACCGCTCGGGTGATCGCATCCGCGCACGGCGCTGCGCCGCAGGCTGACCCGAGGCTACGCGAGGAGCATCTTGGCCGCTGGCAGGGACTGGCCAGGGACGAAGTCGCCAGCAGGTACCCCGCTGGGTATGCCCGCTGGCTGGCAGGCGATGACGGCGCCTTCGACGGGCGCGAAGGGCTGGCCGCGGTCGCGGACCGGGCAGTGGCCGCTGTGCTCGAGGCGCTGCCTGCCGGGCAGGCTCCGGCAGGCAGGCTGATCGTCGTCACCCACTGCAATGCAGCGATCGGCCTCATGGGCCGGCTGCTCCATGTTCCGCGGGCCGACTGGACCAAGATCGGCAGTCTGCGCCCGGCGCACTGGTCAGTCCTGGCTGGCCGGGCCGCGCTATGGCGCTTGCTCGCCCATGACCGGCCACCCGGCGGCCAGGACACACCGCCGGCCGGCCGGTCGCTGGATCAATCGGCATGATCGCAGTGGCGCTCCTCCGGGCCGGGCTGCCCGCCGTACGATCCGAACGGCTGATGAGTGCCGCGGTCCTCGTCAGCACCATAGGCAACGGCCTGTATGTCACCGGCGGGGTGCTGTTCTTCACCCGGTCGGTCGGGCTGCCGCCGGTAAGGGTAGGTCTTGGCCTGACCATCGCCGGACTTGCCGGGCTGGCGGCAGGCATCCCGCTCGGCCGCCTGGCGGACAGGCGCGGGTCCCGGGAGATATATATCGCCATCTTGGCCGCCGAGGCCCTGGCCATGGCCGGTTTCGCCCTGGTGCGGACCTTCGGATCCTTCCTCGCGGTGGCCTGCCTGGTCGGCCTCGCCGATCAGGGCAGCCGCGCGGTGCGCGGTGCGCTGATCGCGAGCGTCGGCGGCCCCGGGAAGGTGCGGTTCCGCGCCTACCTGCGCTCGGTGACCAACGTGGGGATGAGCCTGGGCATGGCCGTGGCCGGCTTTGCCATCCACGTGGACACCCGTCCGGCCTACCTGGGCCTGATCATCGGGGATGCGGTCAGCTTCGGCATCGCCGCGGCGATCATTTCGCTGCTCCCGCACATGGCCCAGCAGCAAGGCAGGACAGGTGAGCCCGGATGGATCGCCTTGCGCGACCGCCCGTACCTAGCGGTGACCGCCCTGTCTGGCGTGATGTCGCTCCAGTACGAGGTGCTGACCGTAGCGCTGCCCCTATGGATCCTGGATCACACGTCCGGTCAGCGGTGGATCGTGTCGCCGCTACTGATCCTCAACACCGTTCTCGTCGTGTTCTTCCAGGTACGGGCAAGCCGCGGTGTGGATGGGGTCGAGTCAGGTGCCACAGTCACCCGGCGAGCGGGCGGGGTCTTCGCGCTGAGCTGTGCCATTTTCGCGGTGACCGCGGTCACCCGGAGCTGGGTGACGCCGTTCCTGCTGGTCATCGCCGTGGCTGTGCATACCACCGGGGAGATGTGGCAAGCCGCCGGGCAGTTCGAACTCGGCTTCACGCTGGCCTCACCACATGCGCAGGGCCAGTACCAGGGAGTGTTCAACCTCGGCACTGGCGGCTGCATCGCCCTCGCGCCGTTGATCCTGACCACCTTGTGCATTGCCTGGGGATGGCCGGGCTGGCTGGTGCTTGGCCCGATGTTCCTGCTCAGCGGCGCGCTAAACATCCCCGCGGCACGCTGGGCCGAACGGACAAGGAACACGGCGGCTTGACCTGCCGAGGCCTGTAGGTCCCAAACAACCTCACGGCCTTCGTCCTGCGGTGTTCTGGGCCGTGGTGACCTTCATGCTGCGCGCTCCCACTCGTCGATCAGACGCCCCAGCCGGGCCGCCAAGTCTGCCGCCTTGTGCTGCCGGGCCGCAGCCGCGTTCCGGTCTCCTTCGGCTGCCGCAAGCATCAGCAACGCGTGACCGTCACGCCCAAGCTAGCGCGGGCGCATCCAGCGCCGGGTCCTGCCGCAAGATAGCGGTTTCCAGGTCGCGCAGCGTCCGGGTGGGGTCGATTCCCAGCTGCTCGTCGAGGGTGCGACGCAGCCGACGGTAGACGGCAAGCGCATCCGCCTGGCGACCGCTGCGATACAGCGCGAGCATCAGCTGCGCCTGGATCTGCTCGTCCAGCGGTTGACCGGCCGCCATTTGCTCCAGGTCGGGGATCAGCTGCCCATGCTCCCCTGCGGTCAGCCTGGCCTGGTACAAGGCCCGCTTCACCTGCAGGCGCAGCAGATCCAGCCGCTCCGCCTGCTGCTCGAGCCACCCCGGCCCGGCCACATCGGCCAGCGGCTGCCCGCGCCACTGCGCCAGCGCGGCCCGCAGGGTCCGGACCTTGCAGATCAGGTCGTCTGCCTGGCTGCCCGCCTGGAACAGTCGCTCCGCCACGCGCACATCGGTGCCATCAGCGTCGAGGTCGAGCACGTATCCCGGCGAGCGCGCGACGATCGCCGCCTTGTCCCCGAGCACATCGCGCAGAAACGACAGGTGCCTTTGCAGGGTTGGCACCGCCTTCGGCGAAGCATCCTCCCCCCAGACCGCATACACCAGGCGATCGGTACTGACGATGCCCCCGCAGTGCAATGCCAAGGTGGCCAGCACCGCCTTGCGCCGCAAACCGGGCACCGGCCGCACGTCTCCGTTCACCACGACGTCAACCGGCCCAAGCAGCCGCACTTGCACGAGAGCCCCAATTCTCCGCAGCACAGTGAACCTCCATCCATGCCCGTGCGTGGTTACCCGTATTGGATCGCACTCCCGCGGGCCGCGGCATCCGTGCTGAACACGGATCTTCCGGTCTCCGTGGTCACCACGGATGTGTCCGGGGGCGCGGCGGCCGAAGACTCTCCCACAGGGAGGTATCGGTACGTCAACGAGGAGCATCAGATGACCCAGATCGACGGGGCGAAGCTGGAGGATTTCGTCGGCCAGGCGGTCGGCGACATGGCGGCGGCGATATCCGGGCTGCTGCTGCACGTTGGCGACCGGCTGGGGCTGTACCGGGCGATGGCCGGAGCGGGCCCGGTCACGCCGGAGGTGCTGGCCGGCCGGACGGGGACCGCGCCACGTTATGTCCGCGAATGGCTGAGCAACCAGGCGGCCGGCGGCTACGTCAGGTACCGGCCGGCGGACGGCACGTTCGAACTGCCGGCCGAACACGCCGCGGTACTGGCCGACGAGGAGAGCCCGGTGTTCCTCGGCGGAGCGTTCGAGGCCATCGCGTCCTGCTACTTCGATCACCAACGGCTCGTCGACGCGTTCCGCACCGGTGCCGGGGTGGGCTGGGAGCAGCACGACGAGCGGCTGTTCTCCGGTGTCCGGAGGCTGTTCCGCCCGAGCTACGTGGCATACCTGACCTCGGCGTGGATCCCGGCGCTCGACGGGGTCGAGGCCAAGCTGCGGGCTGGCGCGAGCGTCGCCGATGTGGGCTGCGGCCTGGGGGCCTCCACGATCATCATGGCCGGGGCGTACCCGCACTCGACGTTCATGGGGTACGACTGCCACAAGCCGTCGGTTGAGGCGGCCCGCAAGTCGGCCGCCGAAGCCGCCGTGAACCGGCGGGTACGATTCGAGACCGCGAACGCCGCCGACTTCCCCGGGCGCGGGTTCGATCTCATCTGCCTGTTCGACTGCCTGCACGACATGGGCGACCCGGTGGACGCCGCCCGGCACATCCGGCAGGCGCTCGCCGACGATGGCACGCTGTTGCTAGTCGAGCCGTACGCCGACGACGCGCTCGAGGAGAACCTGACCCCGGTGGGCCGGGCGTTCTACGGCTTCTCCACCGCGGTCTGCACGCCGACGTCGCTGGCCCAGCCGGGCGGCCTCGGCCTCGGCGCGCAGGCCGGTGAGACGAGGCTCACCGAGGTGCTGACCGAGGCGGGGTTCTCCGGGGTACGCCGGGCGAGCCAGACGCCATTCAACCTGATCCTGGAAGCGTGGCCGTAACAGCTGTCTCCGTCAGCCTGCTGCCATCGGGGTGGCGCCCATCGCCGCCAGCTCGTCCTCGCCGCGTGCCCGCTCCGAGCCGCCGGCGAGGACGAGCGTGCGCGCCCACTGGTACCGGCAGCCCGCCGCGTTCAGCCGCTCCGCCGTGGCGAGCATCCCGCCCCGGTCCCCGGACGCGAGCGCAGCCGAGCGCTCCACGATGGCCAGCGCGATCGGGTTGCCCGCGGTGCACCGCCGCGCCCGGCCGATCCGGCCGGCGGCAGCCGGGTGACCGGCCAGCACGGCTGCCTCGGCCCACAGCGCCGCGTACCACGGCCGCCACAACGCGTTGTACCAGGTACGGAACTCCTCTGGCGGCGTGGCGAGCAGGGTTACCGCCTCCTCCGGCCGACCGCGATGGAGCAGCACCAGCGCATCGAAGAACTCACCATGGTGGATATCTGAGATCGGCAGACCGGGGGTGATGAGCCCGTTCACCACAGTGAGCCACTCTGCCCGTCCGGCCTCGTCGCCGCGCAGCCCGCACACTGCCGCGGCCGCGTACGGCCCCCGGTTGAGGTTGCCCGCCCGCGGCCGGCCGGCCCGCTCCCAGCCCTCCCGGAACCGCGCGCCGAACGCGGCCGTCTCGTCCCAGTCGCCGGCCAGCGCGGTCACCACCAGCAGCCGGGCCGTGGCCAGGTGACCCTCCTCGCGATAGAACGGCACATCGCGGATGTCCTCGGCGAGCTTCCGCCCCGCAATCAGGTCGCCGACCGCGATCGCCGTCTCGGCGGCCATCACGGAGGCGTCCATCATCTCAAGACCGCAGGTGTAGGCCCGCCGCCGCAGCGGGGCCATCAGCTCGGTCCGGCGCAATGCGCCGGCCGCCGCGGCCTGGATCTCGCCGCGGGACAGCTGGATGTCGCTCAGCAGATCCAGGGCGGCGCTCTCGGCCAGCGGGTCGCCCGCCTGCCGGGCCAGCGCGATGCCGCGCTCGATCAACTCAACGATCACCGGGTCCCGCCGGGAGCGGTTAAACGCCTCGGCGATGACCACCCGCGCCTCCGCAGCCGGGTCGCCATCGGTGAGCGCGGACGCCTCGGCGAGCAGCGGCTCCGCCGAGCCCGGCGGCGGGGGCTCGGGCATGAGGCCCGGGGCCCGGTTGATCAGCTCGGCGATCTGGGCTAGATGGCACGCCGCGCGCGGCCGGTCGCCGGCCCGGAGCGCGGCGTCGGCGCAGGCGCGGTGCAGCCTCATCGCCTCGTTGCCGAAGTGCCGGATCTCCGCCGCCGAGGCGGCGTTGTGCAGCGCCGACGCCGCCTCGTGGTCGTCGGCGGCGAACGCGGCCGCCTGCTCGAACCGTCGCTGCGCCTCGCCGGGCAGGCCGCGCGCGAAGCTCAGCTCCGCGAGGCGGATCGCGAGCCGGTACCCCTGGGCGCGCTGATCCGGCTGGGTCGCTGCCCAGTCCAGCGCGGTGCGCAGCTCGTCGGCGATCCGGTCGAACGCCGCCCGCCCTTGCGCCAGGTCCGACACCAGCGACTCGTCCAGTGCCTCCGCCTCCGCCAGGCACCAGCGCAGGAGCCGGGCGTGCGCCTCGGTCAGCTCGCCCGCCTCCTGGAGACGTTCGGCCCCGTACTGGCGGATCGTCTCCAGAACGCGGTACCGGGTGCCGGCTGGGCCCGGTACCGCGACCAGCAGGCTGTGGTCGGCGAGCCCGGCCAGCCCGGCGGCGACCTCGGCGGCTTCAGCCGGCGGCCAGCCGGCGAGCAGCGCGGCGGCCGCCTCCGCGGTGAACGGGGTGGCGAAGACGGAAACGCGGCGCAGGACCGCCCGCTCCGCCTCGGCCAGCAGCGCGTAGCTCCAGTTCAGCGCGGAGCGCAGCGAACGGTGCCGGTCATCGAGCCGCCGCCCGCCGGCGAGCAGGCGGAGCCGGTCGGCGAGCCCGGCCTCCAGGCCGTCGATGCCAAGCCCGGGAAGCCGGGCGGCGGCCAGCTCGATGGCCAGCGCCACGCCGTCGAGCCCGCAGCAGATCCCCGCGATCCGATGATGATCGACGATCCCGACCGGGCCGCCCGACGTGGCCGCCCGGTCAAGGAACAGCTCCACGGCGTCGCCACCGTCACCGAACACGGTCATGCCGGGGACCAGGAACACATGCTCGTAGGGCACCAGCAGCCGCGCCCGGCTGGTCGCGAGCACTCTCACCCGGGGGCAGGCCGCCAGCAGCCGCTCGACGATCACGACCACTCCGTCCACGAGGTGCTCGCAGTTGTCCAGCACGATCAGCGCCTCGCGGTCGCCGAGCCAGCCCAGCACCGTCTCCTCGGCCGACCGGCCCTGTTGCTCACCAAAGCCCAGCACCGCGGCCAGGACCGGTGTCACCATCGCGTCGTCCGCGACCGGTACCAGGTCGACGTACCAGACGCCATCGGCGAACCGTCCAGTCAGCTCGGCGGCCACCGCGAGCGCCAGCCGGGTCTTGCCGATGCCGCCCAGGCCGACGGCAGTGACCAGCCGGTGCTCGGCGAGCGCGGCCGCGAGCGCGGCACGTTCCGCCTCCCGGCCGACGAACGGCGTCAGCGGTGCGGGCAGCGACGCGGCCCGGGGTGGTGGGCGGGACGGCACTACGCCGCCCGCGATGTCAGCCGCGAGAACGGCCAGCGCGCGCCGGTCGGCCACGCCGAGCTTGCGGAGCAGCGAGGAGACGTGACTCTCCACGGTCCGCACCGAGATGAGCAGCCGGGCCGCGATCTCAGCGTTCGTCAGGTGCTCGGCGATACCGGCGAGCACCTCCGCCTCGCGGCCGGATACACTCGCTCCCCCGGGTGTCCGCTCCTGGTGCACGACGTTATTCTCACCGGAACCCGGCGGATCGGTGAAGCTGATTCGCGGCAGTATCTGCGGTGCCGCGAGATCGGCCGAGCACCCGCACGCGTCAGCGCCGTTTCAGCACCGTTTCAGCGCCGCGCTGCATAGTCCCTTTCATGCGGAAGAGAAGGAGTATGGCGCTCTTGGGCGCTGCACGCGACCTCACCACGGTGGCGGCGACGGTCAAGTACGGCCACGAACAGGCCGGTCACCCGGCGATCACGGCCAGGCCTCGGACCGGCGGCATCCCGGGTCGTCAGGGCTGACGTTCGAACGCGATTGGCTGACCTGTGGAAAAGAATACGTTCGCCACCTCGGCGTACATTGCCGCTCCGTCCCAGCGGATCGTCGATTACCTCGCGGACCTCCGGAAGCGCGACGAGTGGACGCTGTTCAGCCGGATGCAGCGCCAGGTCGACGAGTCGACGTGGGTCGGGACCGCGTCCGGCTACCAGCGGCCGCTCTACCACCACGTCAAGCGCGCCGATTACGGCTCCTTCCAGGGGATCGAGTTGCATTGCGGCTTCGAGCAGGGTGTCTATCATCACGTGTACCCGGTGCTCGTCTTCCCGGCCCGGTACGTCGATCTGGCGGAGCAGGAGCCGGGCGCCTATCTGCACTGGGTGAGCTTCGTCGATCCGGCCCGCCGCACGCCGATGATCGCCGAGGGCATTCACGCGGCCCATACCGTCGAATGCCGGGCGCTGAAGGCGGTCCTTGAGCGCAGCGCGGGCAGGCGGTGCGCCGCGCGCGGACGGCACGTCGTGCGGTCGGAGACGATTTATGTCGACGCACCCGTCCACGTAGCCGCCGAATACCTCGTCGACATCCGCTCCATGACGGAATACGCCTTTCTCCTCCGGCTGGACGGCGACGTCCTTCCGGATCAAGGCTCCTTCCTGGACGAGTACGGCCGGCGGGTCATGATGCGGTCGCGTCTGCGCGCCATGGGTGAAGCGTCGCTCGTGGAGCATGAGGCCGCCTATCCCGACGATGGCTTCGTGCAGCGATCGGTCACGCTCCTCGTACCGTGCTCGTACGCGTTTGGCCAGTCCGAGGCGCGCGGCTTCATCAAGCACCGCGTCGTGTTCTGGCCGGCGGATGAGTCGCAGCCGCGGGGGCGTACGGACATCGACGAATTGCGCGCGGAGAGCGTCAACGTGAAGCGCCTGCTGGAGGCGAGGGCGGGCAACCTGGAGTCATTCGCCCGCGGCTTCAGTTACGTGTCCACCTGACGGAACGGGGTGTCCGATGCTGTTTGACTGGGGCCGCACTGGCCGCGCTGGGGACGCCGCGCGGGCGGACGATGGCGCCTTCCTCGACGAGACCCTACGCGACGGGATACAGGCGCCACACGTGTCCACCCCGGCTCTCGACGAGAAGCTCGAGCTGATCGACCACATGGTGCGGTGCGGCATCCGGTGTGCCACCGTCGGCTTCCCAGGCTCAGGCCCGGCCGCGGCCAGCGACTGCCTGGCCATCGCGCGGCACGTCGCTGCGCAGGATCACCCGCTTGCGCTCAGCTACGCCGGCCGGACACATCCGGCAGACGTCCGCGCGATCTGCGACATCGCACAGCGCGCTGGCGTGCCCGTAGCCGCCTACGTCTTCATCGGCATCAGCCCCATCCGGCTGTATGTGGAGGAATGGACCGTCGGCTCCGTCGCAGCGGATATCCGGCGCGCCGTGGCCGAGTGCCGGCGCGACGGGGTCTCCTTCGTGCTGGTGCTGGAGGACGCCGTCCGCTGCACGCCGGCCATCCTGGAACACGTCTACGACGTGGCGCTGGAGCTGGGCATCAAGCGGGTCACGCTATGCGACACGGTCGGCGCCGCCTCGCCGGCCGGCACGGAGGCGCTTGTCCAGTGGTCGGCACGGTACTTCGAGGTCCGCGAACACCCGGTTGCCCTGGAGTGGCACGGCCACAACGACCGGGGCCTGGCGCTCGCGAACTCGCTGAAGGCGCTCGCCGCGGGCTGCGCGCGGGTGCACGGCACGGTGCTGGGGGTGGGGGAGCGCGCCGGAAACGCCTCCATCGACCAGCTCATCGTCAACCGCGAACTGGAGCACCCCGGCGAGTACGACATGAAGGCGCTGCGCGGGTACTGCGAGGACGCGTCGCGGATACTCGGCGTCCCGATCCCTGGCAACTATCCGGCGATGGGGGGCGACGTCTTCAAGACCAGCGCGGGGGTGCACGCGGCGGCGATCCTCAAGGCGCACGAGAAGCGCGACGTGTTCGCCAAGGACAGCGTGTACTCCGGGATACCGGCAAGCCTGCTCGGCCGGGGCCAGGAGGTCCTCATCGACTCCGCCTCGGGCGCGAGCAACGTGCGGTACTGGTTCGCCATCAACGGCGGCGAACCCGGTGAGGCGCTGATACAGCACGTGCTGGAAACGGCGAAACAGGCGCGCCGGCCGCTGACTGACGAAGAGATAAGGCGGATCGTTGCCGCGAGCCAGTGAAACCGTGCGGTTGCATGGCGGGCTCCTCGTCCTCACCGAGGACGCCGGCCTGCTCGCCGCTCAGCTGGACCGGACCGCCACGGCGCCGCCGGCCGCGCTCGTCCGGGAACCGCTGCTGGACAACGTCTCCACCGACGAGATCATCCCCGGCTGGTGCTGTTACTGGTACGACGAGCGGCTCGGCGACTACGCCTACCTCGGCCTGCGGCACGCGCGGCCGGCGGAGGGCGCGGTGCGGGCACTGCACCCGCAGGTGATCGTCAGCGGCGAGGCCAAGGGCTGCGGTTCCTCCCGGGAGAATGCCGTGTACGCAGAGAAGTACGCCGGCGTGGAGCTGGTGTTCGCCCGCTCGTTCGAGCGTATCTACGCCCAGAACTGCCGTAACGTCGGGATCCTCATCAGCGACGACTTCGACCTGCTCGACGCGCTGCTGGCCGGCGAGGAGCTGCCCGTCGACGCGTTCACCCGGCGCGCGACCGGTACGGAACGGGCGATCATCATGCACGGCGGCCTGTTCGGGTACCAGCGGGCCCGCGCCGCCGGCACCGCGCCGCCGGCCGTGACCTCGTTCGCCGGGCCCAGGCCGCTGAATTGCGTCGAGAAGATCATCCAGGCGCACCTCGCGGCCGGCAACCGCGGCCCGGACGGCATGACCGTCCAGATCGGCGAGTCGTACTTCGTCGACGCGGACATCCGGTTCTCGCACGAATACGTCACCCCGATGTCGGCGGAGATATTCACGCGGCAGTTCGGGCCGGACGCGAAGCTGGCCGACCCGGACTCCTGCTACTTCTTCCAGGACCACCTGTCGCTGGCGCCGCAGGTACTCGCGCGGCGCCCGCGTGGCGCGGAGCTGATCGCCCGGGTGGAAGACCTGAACACGCGCCAGCGGGATTTCGCCGCGCGCAGCGGTGGCCGGTTCATCGGGCCTGGGGCGTCCGGCGGCAGCGAGGCGATCTGCCACACGTATCTGGTGGAGAACGTGGCCCGCTCGGGCGACGTGATCGTGGGGACCGACAGCCATACGTGCAGCAGCGGTGCCGTCGGGGCGTTCGCGTTCGGCGTGGGGGCGACCGACATCGCCGCCGCATGGTACACCCGCCAGGTTCTGGTGAAGGTACCCGAGGTGGTGCGGATCGACCTGACCGGCCGGGTCCGGCCCGGCGTGTGCGCCAAGGACGTCATGCTCACCCTCCTGACGCACCCTGCCGTCGCGGGCAGCCAGACCATCGGCCGGGTGCTGCTGTTCGACGGCCCCGGGTGCGCCGCGCTGAACCTGGACGAGCGGACGACGCTGTGCAACATGGCCGTGGAGGCCGGTGCGATGACGGGGATCATCGAGGCGGAGGAGCCCTCGGACAAGGGCGCGACGTACGCCGACGTCGTGGAGCTGGACCTCGCCAGGGTGGAGCCGATGGTCTCGCTGCCAGGCGACCCGCGCAATGCCGTGCCGCTGTCCTCGGTCCGGCGGCCGGTACCGGTCGATCGCGCCTACGGCGGCTCGTGCACCGGCGGCAAGGCATACGACATGGACATGTACGCGAGCGTGTTCGCGCTGGCGCGGGAACGCGGTCTGCGGGTGGCGGCGGGCGTGCTGGCCTACGTGCAGATGGGCAGCGAGTCGGTGCTGGCGTACGCGACCGAACGCGGTTATGTACGGCTCTTCGAGGACGTCGGCGTGACCGTGCTGCCGCCGTCCTGCGGGGCGTGCATCAACGCAGGCCCGGGCGTATCCGAGCACGCGGACGAGGTGACCGTCAGCGCGCAGAACCGCAACTTTCCCGGGCGGTCCGGACCCGGCCAGGTCTATCTGGCGTCGCCCTACACCGTCGCGGCGAGTGCCATTGCCGGCCGGCTCAGCTCGGTGGAGGACATGCTGGACGGGGCGGGAACCCCATGAGAATCGCGGTGATCCCAGGGGACGGCATCGGCCAGGAGGTCATCCCAGCCGCGCTGCGCACGCTGGCGCTGCTGACCGGGGAAATGCGCCTGGACCTGGAGTGGGAGGTCTTCGACTGGGGTGCGCGGCGGTGGCTCGCGGAGGGGGAGGGCATACCGGACGGGGCGCTCGGGACGCTGACCCGGGAGTACCGCGCGATCCTGTTCGGCGCACTCGGCGACCGGCGCATCCCCGACATGGCGCACGGGCGCGCGATCCTCCTGGGGCTGCGCACCGGGCTCAACCTGTACGTCAACTACCGGCCTCTCTTCCTGCCAGGCGCGACGGTGGACCTGTACCGGGAGAATACCGAGGGCCTGTACGCCGGCATGGGCGGCACCGCGGCCGGCGTGGCCGTGGACACGTGCGTCTACACGCGGCAGACGGTGGAACGGTTCGTCCGCTACTGCCTGCGGGACCTGAGCAACAAGGGCCGCCGCAGGGTGACCCTGGTGCACAAGGCGAACGCGGTACCGCACACCGGCCGGCTCTGGCAGGAGGTGTTCCACGCCGAGCTCACCGCCTTCCCGGAGCTGACTGCGACCGAGGAGTACGTCGACTCGTTCTGCTACCACCTTGTGCGGGACCCGTCCCGGTACGAGGGCGTGCTCACCGAGAATCTCTTCGGCGACATCGCCAGCGACGTGGGTGCGGCGCTGATGGGCGGGCTTGGTTTCGCGGCGAGCGCGAACCTGTGCCCGGAGACCGGCTTCGGCCTGTTCGAGCCGGTACATGGCAGCGCACCAGACATCGCGGGCACCGGGGCCGCGAACCCGTACGCGGCGATGATGTCGGCAGCCATGCTCCTCGACCACGTCGGGTACCGCTGCGCCGCTGGACACTTGCGCGAGTGCCTGTGCCCGGCTGCGCCCGCGGCCACGACAGAGCAGTTCACCGAGACGGTGCTGAGCCTGCTCAGGCGGCGGCTGAGGGGAAACGGATGAGGACGTTCGCGATGTCCTTCGCGGAGGCGCTGGAGGAACTGGGCGTGCGGCACGCGTTCGGGGTGACGGGCGGGGCGATCTCGTTCTTCTGGTCGGCGCTCGGCGGTACCGGCATCGAGGTGACCCATTTCCGGCACGAGAGCGGTGCCGCGTTCGCGGCGTGCGAGGCGAGCATCGCTTCGGGCAGGCCCGTCGTGGTGTTCGTGACGACCGGGCCCGGGCTGACCAACGCGCTCACCGGCGTGTACGCGGCCCGGCACGAGCCGGCGCGCGTCATCTTGGTGAGCGCGTCGACCGAGAGCGGTATGCACGGCCGCCGGCCCATCCAGGAGACCGGGCCACGGACGCTGCCGTGGGACGGCATCTTCACGGCCGGGCCGTTGTTCGACTTCGCCACCGTGGTCAGCTCACCCGGCGAGCTGCCTGCGGTCGTCGGGACACTGGCCGACGGGCTGACCGCGCACCCCCGGTTCCTGGCCCACGTGAGCCTGACCCTGCCCGCGCAGCGCGGCGCGGCCGCCCGGGTCTGCCCACCCGCCCGCGCCGCAGTGCGGCGCGGCGCGGCCGGCGCCGACGAGGCCGCGGCAGCCGCGTACGACCTGCTACGCGACGAGCCGTGGGTGCTCTGGGTGGGCGCCGGCACGCGTCACCTCGCCGGCCCCGTTCGCCGGCTGGCCCGGGCCGCTGGCGTGCCGGTCATGGCCACCGCGCGGGGCAAGGGCGTCATCGCCGAGGACGACCCCGCCTACCTCGGCGTGACCGGCTTCGCCGGACACCCGTCGGCGCTGACCTACCTGGATCGCCACCGGCCGCGGTACACGCTGGTGCTGGGCACGGCGCTGGGTGACACCTCCTCCGGCTACCATCCCGGGTACGCGCCCAGCATCGCGTTCGTCCACGTCGACCTGGACCCGTCGGTGCACGGGCAGGCATACCCGGCGGTGAAGACGGTACCGGTGGTCGCCGACACGGGCGCCTTTTCTACCCGGCTCGCCGAGCTGTTCGCGGCCGGCCAGCCCGCGCCGGTACTGGCGGCGCCCGGCGTCCGGCCGTTCCCGGATGCTGTGCCGGCCGGGCGCGGTGACCGCATCCACCCGGGTCAGCTGATCGACGCTGTCCAGGCTGTTTTCGTCGGCAACGGGCAGCTGGTAATGGCGGAGACCGGCAACCCGCTCGCGTGGGCGATCAACCGGCTGCGGTTCACCGATCCGACGCGCTGGCGCGGCCCGTCCGGGCTCGTGGGCTCCATGGGGCACTTCAGCACTGGCGTGGTGGGTGCCGCGCTGGCCACATCACGTAAGGCCGTCGCCCTGGTCGGTGACGGCTCCATGCTGATGCTCAATGAAGTGAGCACCGCGGTCGCGACGGGCGCGCCGGCGATCTGGGTGGTGTTCAATGACTCCTGCTACAACATGTGCGCGCAGGGCGCCGAGGTGCTCGGACTGACCAATGTGGATTGTTCGCTGCCGGAAACCGACTTCGCGGCGTACGCGCGCTCGCTGGGCGCGACCGGCGTCACCGTGCGCCGTGCCGACGATCTCAACGGCTCGCTGGCGGCGGCGCTGCGCGCGACCGGACCGGTCGTCGTGGACGTGCACATCGACCCTCGGGTCGGTGCCCCCACGGCGGGTCGCAATGCCGGGCTGCTACGCGACAGTGCGTCGCTGCCGTAGATCGTGCGGACTTCCTGACGGAGCGACAACAGCGGCGGCGCTTCCTGGTCGTTGCCCGTAGCCATAATCGCGTTTGTACACCACCGTGCGGCCGGGCCGGCTACAGGCTAATGCGCGCGGCAGGCCAGGTGCTGCACATGCTCAACAGGGCCTGCACTGGCGAGTCGGGTAGGCGGCGACAGCAGCGTGCTGCGCCGCCTGTGAGCCTGACGGATCGCTTCAGCTCACCCGGATCGGTCCGAGCTGGCGTGGACGCCGGTGCAGCGGGCCTATCCTCGGCGCAGCGGACTGATGCACCGGCTGCTGGATGGCGCGGTCGGGCACGCGAACGCGATGGGCGCGAGGGTGCTGGAAGGCTACCCGGTCGATCCTGGCGGCGAGCGCATCGACCAGGCCAGCGGTTATGTGGGCACCGTCCAGCTGTTCGAGGCACACGGGTTCAGGCGCGTCTGCCAGACCGCCGGCCGGCGCGGCGGCAAGCCCCGCTGGCTCGTGCGCCGCGAGCTTCCCTGACCTCGCCCGCTCCCTGCTCCCCGGCTGACCTTCCCTCGCCGGGCTCCGCGGAGCACTAGCGGCGATACGCCGTCCGGGCAGCGACGAGCGGGACGTTCGGCCCTGGCGGGACCTGCGTGAGCCGCCACGCCTGCTATCGCGCTCAAGTTAAGGCTCAGCATGCCAGTCCGGGCGCCGACGGCCCCGCTTGGAGGCGGGTGGTCCCGCCGCCTGCTGTTGTTTGCGGAGCCTGTCAGCCGCTACAGGAGCAGGCCCTTGGTCGTGACGTTGGGGAGCCTGGCCATCTCGGCGTAAGCCCGCTGGTCGTGGGACGGGACGACGATCATCTCGGGGATGCGCTGCATCACCGAGACCATCTTGAGCAGGTTCTGCCGTGTGCTATCGGGGTCGGTGTCACCCAGGAGCCTCATCAGCCAGGGCCGCTCGACGCGCCGTGTCAGTCCCTCCCGCTGCCACACCAGGTCACCGACCAGGGCGTACCGGACGTTCCGCGGAAGGGTGATGAAGATGATGATGCTGCCCGGCGTGTGGCCGGGAGCAGGCACGCAGACCACTGACCCGTCGCCGTGGACGTCGTGGCTGCGGGCAAAGCCGAGATACGGTCCGCCCTCGAAGTCGAAGACCTGCCAGTTGAACGGGGTTTCGGTGAACGGCGGGCCGAAGCTCGGGGGACCGAGGTGCCCGAGGGACTGCGATCTGTCGAAGAACGCCTTGTCCCGGGCGGTGACCATGACCGGCAGGCCGGGGAAGTCGGGCAGGCCGCTCATGTGGTCCCAGTGCGCGTGGGTCAGCAGGATCGCCTTGAGCCGGCCGAAGTCGTAGCCGGCTGCTTCCAGCTGGCCAGCGGCCGGCTTCCACAGCTGGTATCTGGTGATGGCCTGGAAGTAGCGCGGCATGGTGGAGAACTGCCGGGCGACGTCACGGCCGAACCCGGCGTCGACCAGCAGGTCCCCCCGGGGATGCTTGATGAGCGCCGCGCCGATATAGAAGTCCCGCCGATCGAAGACCGAGCCGCCGCGGTAGGCGTACGCGGCCACCCGGTTATTCACCCCGGTCGGCACGGCGATCAGCTCCATCTCATCAGGCGGCTCGGCACCGGGGATGGGCACCGAGTCCGGCAACGGGCCGGGGTCCGGCAGAGCTGGCGACGAAAACCTGCGCGTGAGCCAGGCGAGCGTCAGCCCGGTGGCGGCCCACGCCAGAGGCCACTTCTTCATCGGATCTCCCTGCAGGAACGCAATCTTCGGCTATGACTCCCGGAAGAACCAGCCGCGCACCGGCCGGACCGGGCATCAACGTGGCGGTGAGCCTCCATCCCTCCCATCCTTGCCCACCGCCATGGCCGGACGACGGCTGTTCCCACCTTGCCAGGAACGGGCGCCCGCCCAGGCCGCCCAGTCCGCCCGCTGGCTGCCGCACCGCCTTACCGGTTCTGGCCGCCGCAGGCTCGCGGCCGGCTCGCCCGGCTGTTCGGCGGCACGCCGCCCGCGCTGGTGATGAGCGGTCACGTGCACCAGTACCGCCTGCTGCGCCTCGACGGCACCGATCACCTGTGGGTACCCACGACATGGGCGTTCTTCCCGGCCACGCGCAGCCGGTGCTCGGAGCCAAGCGGTGCGGGATCGTGTCACTCACCCTCACCACCGGGACACCGGCAGAGCCAGAGCTCATCGAGCCCGATGGCCTCGAGCAGCTCACCCTGGCCATCGACCTGCCCGACCCCTACCACAGCTGACCAGCCACGCTGTGCATTCGGCGCTCGCCTTGAGACCGTGTTGTCATGTTCCCGGCGGCTGTCCGGCGGCCTGTAGTTGCTCGTGCCCGGCCGCTGCCGGAGGGACCTTCGGCTCTGTGTTCCAGGGAGAGCTTCGGTGACAGCGTGCTGTTGACCAGCTTGCTGGAAAGGCGATGCGATGAAGTGAGCTGCCCCGCGTTTTCCGGACAG
>Ga0335078_10001284_pt1 | contig 38120 bp, 32 predicted proteins | sample Lox_Sample_32_FD_206711 | JGI IMG/M metagenome (GOLD analysis project Ga0335078, IMG submission 206711) | Soil microbial communities from Loxahatchee National Wildlife Refuge, Florida, United States - Lox_Sample_3.2 | ecosystem: Environmental > Terrestrial > Soil > Wetlands | place: USA... | reverse complement strand
TTCAGCGCCAGCTTCATGTTGCCGGTTCCCGACGCTTCCATTCCGGCAGTCGAAATCTGCTCGCTTAGATCGGCCGCCGGGATGATCTTCTCCGCCAGCGAGACGCGATAGTCGGGTATGAATGCCACCTTGATCCACTGGCTGGCCCGCGAATCGTTGTTAATCACTCGCCCGACATTGTGGATCAGTTTAATGATCTGTTTCGCGAACCAATAGCCCGGCGCGGCCTTTCCCGCGAAGATATATGTCCTCGGCACAGCGGGCTGACGGCCATCCTCGATCAACGACAAATACTCGTCGATGATGTGCATGACGTTGAGCAACTGCCGCTTGTAGGCGTGTATCCGCTTCACCTGAATATCGAACAGGAAATCGGGATCTACTTTCAGGCGGGTGGTATCGTGGATGATTCTTGCCAGCTTTTCCTTATTCGATCGCTTGATCCTCTGGAACTCGGCTTGAATGCCGGCATCCGAGGCATGCGCTTCAAGCTCCCGCAGTCGATCAAGATCGGTAAGCCAGCGGTCTCCGATTGTAGAACTGATCAAGTTTGCTAGCTGAGGATTGGCTTTTAGCAACCAGCGCCTCTGCGTAATGCCGTTGGTCTTGTTGTTGAACTTTTCCGGGTTGAGCTGAAAGAAGTCAGGAGCCAGAGACGCCTTAATCAACTCGGTATGAATCTTCGAGACTCCGTTGATCGAGTGACATCCTATCATCGCGAGGTTGGCCATGCGCACCTGTTTGGGAGTCGACTCCTCAATGATCGACATCCGACTGAGGCGCCCAAGGTCCCCAGGATGGGCCACAGAAACCCGATCTAGAAAACGGCGGTTGATCTCAAAGATAATTTGCAAGTGCCGGGGAAGCACAGAGTCGAATAGTGGAACTGGCCACTTCTCCAGCGCTTCGGCAGCGAGTGTGTGGTTGGTATATCCGAGGGTTGCTTGCGTGATGTTCCATGCTTCCTCCCATTCCAGATCTTTTTCGTCGACGAGGATGCGCATCAACTCCGCCACCGCGAGAGACGGATGTGTGTCGTTCAGCTGAACGGCGACTTGGGCTGGGAAGACCCGGAAATCGTGGTGATGCTGTTCGAACCGGCGGACGATATCCCGAATCGCACAGGCCACAAGAAAGTATTCCTGCACCAAGCGCAGCTCTCGGCCGGCGACGATCGAGTCCGAAGGATAGAGCACCTTCGAGATGGTCTCGGACTGAATCTTTTGCTCGACGGCCTTGAAGTAGTCGCCGTCATTGAAGATCTGCGTGTCAAAGTCGTGTGATGAGCGCGCCGCGTAGAGACGCAAGCGATTCACTGTCCGGCCGCCGTAGCCGGAGATCAGCATGTCGTGAGGAATGCCGATTAGGACGCTCCAATCCATCCACATGGGGTTGTAGCCGCCCTTGCGATCGACGCCGTGCTCGATACGACCATAGACGGGCACCAGGCATGCTTCATCCGGCCGGGGGATCTCCCATGGCGTGCTCTGCGCCAGCCAGTTTTCCGGTTTTTCTTTTTGATAACCGCTGTCTATTTCCTGCTTGAACAGACCGTACTCATAGTTGATGCCGTAGCCACACGCTGGCATTCCGAGTGTGGCGAAAGAATCCAGAAAGCAAGCGGCAAGTCGGCCCAGCCCGCCATTGCCCAACGCGGCGTCCTCTTCCGACTCTTCGACAGCTTCCAGATCGGCGCCGAGCTGCCTCAGCGCCTGGCGGTACGAATCGCGAACTCCGAGGTTGTAAAGATGATTGCCGAGCGATTGCCCAATGAGGAATTCGATCGAGAGGTAGTTAATGCGCTTGGGTAGGTCGCGCCGATAGCGCTCTTCGGTTTCGAGCAACCGGTCCACCAGGCGATCCCGGACCGACAATGCGACGGCGTTGAAACGCTCCTGGCTGGACAGGTCGTTCCAGGCTTTCCCTAACGAATACCTGGCGTGGCGAAGGATGCATTCTTGAATACTCGAGACCAAATCCGCCGAAGATGGCGGTTGAATGTTTTCGGCACTCTCAGTGACCGAAAGCATGTGCGGCCTCTTCTTTAGTGCCGTAGATGTCAAAAATCCTATGCATCCGCACGAGTTCAAACAAACCCCGCACCTGTTTCGACAGGCCGCATAGCTTCAGGTCTCCGCTCTTGGCGCTCAATTGACGGAGGCAGGAGAGCATGGCGCCCAATCCGGAGCTATCCACAAAATGCAGCCGGCTCAGATCGAGCACCAGCCTGGTATTGGCTTGCAGCAGGGGACCCATGTCGCGCTTAAACTCGCCTGCGTTGCTTGCGTCCAGCTCATCCACCGGCACTGCCGCGATGGCGATGCCATCGATTTTATCAACTGGGATTTCCATCGATTCTCACTTTCCTCCCACTTTGCGGGCTTTCATCAGTGCAATGCAGTTCCTTCCGCTTTCATCGCGATAGTACTTCACTTCATCGACGCTGCCGGCGATGATGTAAACACCGAAACCGGAATCGCGCGAACCATCCAGCGGCGGAGGTTGCACTTTGGACAGATCAAAAGCATCTCCAAAGTGATGCAACTGGATCACTAGGTGGTCGGAGAACGCTTCGGCTTCGATCTGAATCCACTGATCTTGTCGGCCGTGATAGGCATGCTTCATGATGTTGCTGGCTGCCTCGTTGACGGCCAGCTCGAGCGCCGCGATGCTGTCTTCATCCAGCGCCGGACCTGGAAGCTTGCGGCAAAAGTCACGCACGAATTTGCGCGCCTGGCGGAGTTGTTTGAGATCGCTTGCTATCTCCAGCTCACTCCGTGCCATCGCGAGCTGGGTTTCGCACATGCGGATTGCCACGCTGGTCAGGTCGTCGCTCAACCGTCCGGACCCGGTGAAGGAGCCGACTTCCTGGCGAACGGCCTCTACCAGCGCCGCAGGCTCAAGTTGGCCGTTGCGAACTAAGCACTCCTCCAGGCGCTGGGACCCAAACAGCTCCCCAGAGCTATTCCGCGCTTCGGTGACGCCATCGGAATAAAAAAAGAACAAGTCTCCTGGTTCGAAAGGAACTGAGATCTGATCGTAGATCTCACCTTCCCGGATTCCCAAGGGCAGGTTTTCTCCGTGCAGCATCTCGTGCAGCCCCGTTTTGCCGTGCAAATGAACGATCGCGGTGTGCCCGCAATCGACCAGCTCGAGGCGGCGCCGGCTAATGTCCAATCGCGCATAACACAAGGTCACGAAGCTGTCCAGATTGATCAGATGCCGGACCAACTCCGCATGGGCCAACATCACGATTTCTTTGGGCTCCGGTAGCCTTCCTTCCTTGGATAACGTCATCAAGTCGCTTAGAGCTCTGAGGAAATGGCTCTTGGTAGCGGCCCCCAAGAGCGCCGCGGGGATTCCTTTGCCCATGACATCACCAACGATGACGTCCAGCGACTCATCCGAGTGTCGGAGAAAGACGTAGAAATCGCCGTCGATTCGCTGGGAAGGAATAGTCAGCGCTGCCACTCTTAGTCCGGGAATGTCCACGGGTGGCTGGTCGAGCAGCAAGGTCTGCTGAATTCTGAAGCCAGTCTCAATCTCCCGTTCCCGGGCTTGTTCCAGTTCCTGCTTAGCTGCTTGGAGTTGGGCGGTGCGTGCGATGACGCGCTGCTCCAGGCCGGCGTTGAGAGTGCGGATTTCAGTTTCCGCTCGCTTGCGCTCCGTGATGTCGAGGAACGTGACCACCGCCCCAATCGCGTCCCCGTTGCGGCGCATCGGATGAGACCAATATTCCACCGGAAAGGGTGTCCCATCCGCACGCCACATCACTTCATCATCCACGTGCACGAAGTCGCCGTTTACGAGCGCCCGGTACGCCTTGCATTCCTCCTGCGGCAGCGGAGTTCCATCGGGCAGACGGTAATGGGCCAAGCCGTGAAGATTCTTCCCAAGCAAGTTGCTGGCCTGGTCATAACCCAGCATATTCGCGGCTGCCTGGTTGACCCACGTGCAGTTGCCTTCAGCATCCATGCCGCAGATCGCTTCGGCGGTGGAGTCCAGAAGAAGCCGTATGTGCTGTTCCTTTTCCCGAAGAGCCGCTTCTCCCTTTGTGCGCTCGGCCCTGGTTCGCAAAGTGCCGATCCCAAATGCCAAGTCGCTGGCCAGCTCGGTTAGCAACGCGACTTCCTCGGTGCCGAACGCATCCGGCTCCGCGGCATAAATCATGATGGCGCCGAACGTCTCCGAGCCGACGGGCAGAGGGATGGAAACGCTTGAGGCATAACCGCGTTTCAAGGCCTCCGCGCGCCAGGGGATCATCTTCGGATCCGTGGCGATGTGTTTCGTCACTACGGTTTCTCGCGCGCGGATGCACGTGCTCGTGGGTCCCCGGCCGCGCTCGGTGTCGGCCCAGGTAATCTTCAGAGTCGCGAGGTAACCAGCTTCAAATCCCGCCTGTGCGATCGGCCGTACCGACTTGGCTTCGTCATTTTCGGCGCGCCCCACCCAGCACAACCGATAACCGGCTTCTTCCACGATCAGGTCGCATATCTGCTGCAGCAAGGTAGATTCTTCGGTCGCCCGAATCAGCGCCTCATTGCACTTGCTGAGGACTCGCTGGGCTTGATTGACGCGCCACAATCGCACCTCAGCCCGATTCCGTTCAACGACCGAGCCAAGCACGTTGGCTACCGCCTGAAGAAAATTGATCTCGTCCGTAGTAAAAGTTCGGTGGTGGCGAGTATGGACTGCCAGCACACCATAAGGGCCCAGGCCGGTGGAAATGACGACGCTCGCGCCACTAACCACTTCATGCTCGTGGAGCAACGCTGTCCCAGCGAACCGCTTCTCGGTTTTTAGATCTTCAACCACCACCGGCTCGTCGGAGAGCAGGGTATAACCGGCTTGCGAGTCCGTACCGATTCCGACCGTGGCATGGCCGATGTAGCCAGGCTTCCAACCCACGCCGGCCTTCATCAGCAGCGCATCGTGATTCGGAAGGAACTCCAGGATCTTCGAATAATTGATACCCAGAGCCTGAGCTACCTGCCCAGCCGCATCGTCCAACATCTGGGACAACGGTGCGCCCCGCAGCGCGCGTTCGCCGAGATCGGCCACCACTGACTGGAGTCGAGCGAGCATCCGGACCTCATCCTCGGCTTGCTTGCGAGCCGTGATGTCGTATATCGTGGACCGGCTGCTCAGGTAGTTGCCCGAACTATCGGTGATGGCGGTGGCGCTAAGCAACACCGGCAGGATCGTGCCATCCTTGCGAAGCATGTCGAACTCGAGGTCTCGGATCAGTCCCTGCGCTTTGAACTTCGGGAAGTTCTCCTGAAAGGCTGCCGAGCTGGGGGGCGTGAGCAGATCGGAGAATTTCAATTTTCCGATCATCTCCTCGCGCGTATATCCTAACCATGCGAGTTCGGTGTCATTCACGCGTACCAAGAGGCCATCTCTGTCGAGAGAGTGGTATCCGCACGGTGCGTTGTTATAGAGGTCGAGCACTTCCTCGGCAGACTTCTGCAGTGCTTGCTCCGTCCGCTCGCGCTCAATCATCATTCCCAGTACATTGGCTACGGCCTGGAGAAAATTGACTTCGTCCTTGGAGAAGACTCGCCGCTTTTGGGTGTGCGCTCCCAGGACGCCAAAAGGTCGCTCGCTGGTGGCGATGATCACACTCATGCCGCTCACCACGCCGTGTTCGTGAAGCAGCGGTGGCCCGCTGAAACGCTTTTCGGTTCGAAGATCCACTACCATCACTGGCTGGTCGGAAAGCAGCGTGTATCCAGCTTGGGAATCCGTACCCGCTCCGACGGTTCCGTGGCCGACCAGCCCTGGCTTCCAACCGACGCCGGAGCGCAGCAAGAGAGCTTTGCCGTCCGGAAGCAGCTCCAGCACCTTGCAAAACTCGACATCCAGAGTCCGGGCAACCAGAGCGGCCGCGTCGTCCAGCACCTTGCCGGAGCTTTCACTGCGAAGCGCCTTCTGCCCGATCTCAGCCACCGCCGCCTGCAAGCGCGCGAGTAATCGTATTTCGTCTTCCGCCTGCTTGCGCTCGGTGATGTCCTGGACCGTTCCGCGCATGAGGATAACGTGGCCCTCGGCATCGCGCTCCGCTTCGCCACGGGCCGTCACCGAGCGGTTGGCGCCATCGCCCCGAACCATCAGCAGTTCGAGCTCGAAAGATGTTCCCCTCTGGATGGCCCGTTGCATGGCAGAGTCGAGTCGTGCTGAACTCTCAGACGTAAAGAACCCGAGGTGTTCCTGATATGTGGGCGGAGAAAGCTTGGGATCACGCCCCGTAACCTGAGACAATCCCGCGGACCAGATGATACGGTCGGTTTTGGGATCCCACCACCAGCTGCCCACTTGCGCCAGACGCTCGGCCTCCCTCAGTTCCATGTCTCGCCGATGCAGTATTCCTTCAGCTCGTAGACGCTCCACGTCGCCGCGACTGACGATGTATCCGTTCCAGATTGCTAGAGCGGCCAACAGAGTCATCATCGCGATGATCATCATGCTGATCACGCTCCATCCGGAATAAACGCCCGTGGACAAAGCCCTCCACCCCAGTGCACCGATCGCTATCGGAATGATGATTGCCGCGGGCACCAAACGCCGGATTAGCACGCCGCCGTTGGCGGAGCTAGCCAGCAATGCTGCCAGTCCCCGTTCTGTGCGAGTACAGAGTACACCCGTCGAAAGCACGAACAAAGTGACAGCAGTCTGCAGGGCCACGTGAGTGAAGGAGACGTGAGACCCAAGAACAAAATCAAGCAGTCCAACGATCGCCAGGACCGCTGTCAAAGACGCAAGATATTGAGCTGGCCAATAACGCCGCGATCTCCACGATACCCCCCAATCGAGCACCAGCAGCGCGAGCCCCAGCAACAGAAAATCCAAAGCCGTAATCGTGGCGATCAGACCGGGATGAACGCTGAAGAACGTGTCCGCGATGGGTTCGTGAAACAGTAGTTGGTCGATGCCCAGGTTCCGTCCGGTCAGGTGTTCGATCATGCTTAGCAGGCCCACTAAGGCCGTGATGGCCGCTATCAACTGGCCGCCAAGCTTCCGCATTCTTGGGAAAGGCTGACGGTCGCCTTTGCGCAACAACCATAGAGACAGACCGAGCAACGTCAGGCAGACGGCTGCGTTGAACTTTATGACGGGTTGTCCCGGCACGACGCTCTTCAGAACGGCAATGTCAAAGGCCACTCCTATCAGCGAGAGAAGTCCCACCGTAAACGAAAATGCGCTGGCAAAAGCGACGAAGAGTCTCAGATGGCCGACGACACGAGAGTCCGGCAGGGGGCCAGCGAACTTCCCAAGATAAGTGCCAATGGGGCGAGTCGCCGCGACCACGCCGATCACGTTTCCGCTGGCGTCCCGATACAACGACCCATCGTAGAGAACCGACGTGCTGTGGCCGTCCCGATGGCGAAGCTCTAGAGCGTAGCCCCGAACCGAGCCGCCCCGAAACACCTGCTCATAAGCCGCGTGCGCTTTCTCCCGATCAGTGAAAGAACCTGAGAAGTCTGCTCCGATCAGCTCCGCTCGCGAGCGACCAGTCACGGCCTCGGCGGCAGCGTTCACGTCATTGATCCTGCCGTCACGGCCGATAGTGACGAGTGGATCGAGACTGGCCTCGAGCAGGCTTCGATTGTAAGTGCTCGCCAGCCTTGCCTGGCTCCGGCTAGCCTCCGCTTCGGCCAAGTGCTGCCTTACCCAGGCCGAAAGTTGTCCAGCCGTCAGGGCAGTTATGAAGAAAGCCCCGAGCGCTATCCAATTCTTGGGATCCTCAATCGTGAAAGTGTAAATCGGTGGGAGGAAGAAGTAGTTGAGGCACAGCATCCCCAGCACTGACGCGAACAATCCCGGCCAGCGCTCCCATAAGGTGGCTACAAGCAGTACGACTAGCAGCATCGCCAGCGCCACGGTCATTTCATTGATATGGCTGCGAAGGAGCGCGCAGACTGCTGTAACTGCGCCGATACCTAAAACGCCGGCCGCGTAACCGAGGACTCGGCTTCGAAGCACTGTGGGCATGGTTGCGCCGTATTACCAAGGCGCCGCATTTGCCATACCAACGCCGACCACGCATGCGCGACTGATTTGCGCACATCTTGCGGCATTACACACAGGGCAAGTGCGCTATTTCGCCGAACGATCTTCTGGAGTCGGCGAAGATTGTACCCAGCCAACGTGTGGCGACCTTGATGTCGAGCGGTCTCTATGGAATCGGACGTGGCTCCTGGAGGATCAGGACATCGACTACGAGACTTCGACCATCCCGCGGAGCCCTATATCCGACCCGAGCGGGCTTTCGCCTCACTCCACCCAGTCCTTCAGTCATCGATTCACGTGTTGAAGAGCTATGGCGTCAGTCCTCAGCAGGCCATCAGCGGGCGCGGCAATCACCTGGTCTGGGCGATTCGCAGCGCTTCGCAAGCGTTCAAGCTCCTTTCGAGCTTGAGCCGTCTGCCGATGAGTCTCGCTCAGCGATATGACCGCCCACACCGGCCTGCTGGGGAAGCGGTCGATCTCGAACTAGGAAGAGCTTATGCGGGCTTGGGGATGCTATTCGAATTTGTGGGCATCTGGTCCTTTTGGAAGCAGGCCCAAAATCACCCCTTCCAATCGAGATCATGAGCATCGAAGTCGGGCCGAGCACGTGTGAGCGCGAGCTCCGGGAAGGGTGATATCGATTGGCGCAACCTCTTGGTTCAGCTTTCGAAGATGCACTTCGCGGAAACATTATTCTTGAACTCGCTGAACCAGGGGACCGGTCGGCGACGTTACAGGCTGCGCGCCGGGGGAGAGCCCACATCCGTAATCTTTCACACGCCCTCCGGTTGCAGACGTAGTCGCAACCTGACGTTGCGTTGTCTGGTACGCGAACTGCATTCACAAGTTGCCGTTGAGCATCTTCTTCCGCGGAGCGCAAGAAATAGGAGGGCTCGTCCAATGGCACTGCCACAATCTCTCACCAAGGAAGTCTTCATCCGCCTTGATGGCGACGGCGCATTTGTATCGACCGTAAAATACGGCTGTTTTCATTCAAAAACAAAGCGAGTTCCCCTGGCTTCGGAAGCTCCGGATCTGACGCCCCAGGAAAGCGTAATGCGCCTTGCTCGACACCTTGTTCCGCCAGTCACGCTGCCGTCGAAGAAGCGAAGTGGCACGTAATCGCCCCCGTTGCGTCGGTGTACCGACACAGGAAGCGCATAGCGTACACAGGCGCGCTGATTCGAACGGCTCTCACTATTGTTGAATCGATTCCAGATACGCAGCGAGCCTGTTGAACCGGTCGGTGGCAGTCTGTTGATCCGCAGGGTTCTTTGCGTAGAACAAGTGGCCCCAAATGGGCATCTCCCGGGAACCATGGGCAGTTAGATCCGACCATCCACCTACAATGTTTTTTACTCGCTCGGCGGGGAAGGTACCCCCATTCCTCCTGGCGAGGAGAGTCAGATCGCTTGGCGCAATCTTGAGCGCACCGACCGCGGGGCCATTGCCTTTGGCATCTTCGCCGTGGCAGGCGCTACAGCGATCCATGAAGATGTCATGGCCGTTCGGGCCAGCGACCGGTTTGTTTTTCGCCGGCATGTTCAACCCAAATAGGATTGTGAGTCCAACAGGAATCATAACTCTGCTGAAGGAAATGAAGATTCTGGACATGGCGGTTGCTCCTTTGTCCCTGGCGGATCGAACTTACGTCAATCTGAATCCAAAGGCAGCAATTGATACGCCAAGCGGTTCGAACCTGCGTGCCGGGAAAGGCCGGTGGAAATCCAACTGCTCGCGAAAGAGAGAGACCGCCTTTCGCCCGCGAACTCTCAACCGCTAAACGGAGTTCTCGGTTTTGTCCTCAACCGAGCTGGACCTTCGCTCACTCAAAGAAGAGGCGAGCCCCATCGGAAAGGAATTGGCACTTTGAATGTTGAGCGGGAAACAAACGGAGATGCTGCAATGAAAACTACTGGCGAGCTAATTGAACGTAATGTTCTGATTCCGCCTAGGGGCTTGGAAGGGGATCTTGTAATTCCTGAGAAAGCCACGGCTGTCATCGCATTCGCGCACGGCAGCGGTAGCAGCCGGCGCAGCCCTCGCAACCGGTATGTCGCGCGAGTGCTACAGGAGGGCGGGTTGGCGACCCTGTTGTTTGATCTGCTCACCGTCGAGGAGGAGCGCATCGATATCCGGACCGCGCATTTGCGATTCGACATCGCGCTGCTTGCGCGGCGGCTCTCGCAAACAACCGAGTGGCTAAAGAGAGATGCAGATACGCGGAATCTGCTGGTTGGTTATTTCGGAGCCAGCACGGGCGCTGCAGCGGCGCTGGTCGCCGCGGCTGAGCGGCATGATGTGTTTGCCGTGGTTTCACGCGGCGGCCGGCCGGATCTCGCTGGTGCATCCCTCCGTGCGGTCAAAGCCCCGACTCTGCTGATCGTCGGAGGCGACGATACGGAGGTGATCGCCATGAATCAGGACGCGTTCCGGCAGTTGCGCATTGAAGAGAAGCGGCTCGAAATCGTTCCAGGCGCAACCCATCTTTTTGAAGAGCCCGGCACCCTCGAAAGAGTTGCTTCGCTGGCGCGTGATTGGTTTCAACGGGAGTTGAGTAACTCGAAAATCGAGTTGCGGCGTTCCCGCGGTCAATTGTGACGATGTGCCCGGCGATCTAGAGGGGAATCACGCAGACGTGGGTGCGCTAGAGCCCACGTGTCGGGCGTGCTTTCTCTGGGGCGCCGGGGCTTCCGTCTCCACGCAACAGCAAACCCGCGCGCGACTGGGCACGCAGATCAAGGGGCCTTCCGCTGGTCAATCAGCTGCAGCGTTGTCAGAAGAAATCGTGCTTATCCGACACCCTGCCGTGGCTATCGAGCGGCTGGGGACCCACAAACCAGGCAGGCGTCTGCCGCATAAGGTTGTCGAGGCGCAAGCCTGACGCTGAAGTCGACTGCCGAAGCTCGCCGAAGAACTTGGTGTAAGATTTCGGCTTCGTAGTCGGCCTAATCCAGTCTCTTACGGAACCGAACAGCGCTCAGCCCGAGAATGGCGACGCCGTAGACCAGCAGCGCGAGCATGTCTCGCCAAAGCAAGGAGGCCCCCGCGCCTTTCAAGAAAATGCTGCGCACTATCTCCATAAAGTACCGAAGTGGGTCGAGGTAGGTCAGATACTGAACGGGAAGCGGCATATTGCGGATCGGAAAGGCGAAGCCGCTCAGCATGAAGGCTGGCGCCGTGAAGAAAAAAGTCGACAACATGGCCTGTTGCTGCGTGCGTGAAATTGTGGAAATGAAGAGGCCTGCGCCGAGCGTCGTCAGCAGAAACAGAATCGCGCAACCGAACAGCAACAGCAAGCTGCCGTGTAGCGGCGTCCGAAAGATCAGCAGGGCAGCTGAAATGACCAGGACTACATCGAAGAGCCCGATCGCGGCAAACGGCAGCGTCTTGCCCAAGATAATCTCCACGGGCCGGATCGGCGTCACGAGCAATTGCTCCATGGTCCCGAGTTCCTTTTCGCGTACGATGGCCTGAGCGGTCAGCGCCAGCGTCACGATCATGATGATATTGACCACCACACCGGGAATGAAATAGTTCCTGCTCTTGAGGTCCGGGTTGAACCAGACGCGTGGGCGCGAAACCAGGTTGGGCGCGGCGAGATTGGGAGGCGATGTTGGCGAGCGCGACATGATCCGCAGGTTTTGCTGGCTGGCTAAGACGTTTCCTGCGTAGTCGGAGATCGTGGTTGCAATGTAGCTGGAAAGCAGCGAAGCGGTATTCGAGTTCGACCCGTCGATCAGGATCTGCACCGGAGCTGGCTCGCCGCGGCGGATATCGCGCTCAAAATTCGGCAACACCCGAACGACGCCCTGAACGTCTCCCGCGTCCAGCAAGTGTTGCACCTCGGCTTCGCTTTGGGGTGTGGCCACTATACTGAAACGCGGCGATCCCTGGAAGCTCGCAAGCAGATCGCGGCTGGCCGGTGTCCGGTCTAAATCCATCCAGGCGATCTGCGCGTGCTCAATGTCCAAATTGACGGTGTAGCCGAAGATCAACAGTTGGATCAGCGGAGGCAGCATAATCGTGGTGAGAAGCCGCGGATCGCGCAGCACTTCGATGAACTCTTTGAGAATGACTTGACGGATTCGGTCCCACATAGGTCTCACGCCACTTTCTGTCTCATTTTCCTCGCGGTCAGGAGAAAGATTGCCGTGCCGAAAAGACCCAGGAACAGGATTTCCCGCCACAAGATATCGGCGCCAATCCCCTTTAGAAAGATGCCTTGGGTCAGCTTCACGAAATAGCGCGCCGGCACGATATAAGTGATCAACCGGATCGGTGCCGGCATATTTTCCACCGCGTAGATGAATCCGGAAAGTTGCATGGCCGGCAGAAAAGACGTCAGCAGGCCAAGTTGGAATGCCACAACCTGGGACCGTGATGTCGCAGAAATGAAGATCCCCCAAAAGAGCGCCCCGAACAGAAACAATGCGCTCGTAGCCGCGAGCAGAAGATAGCTGCCTCGCATAGGGACTTCGAAAATCAGGATACCGACCACTACGGCAATCACGGTATCGGCGGTCCCGACAACGAAGTACGCCAACATCTTGCCCAGCACGAGTTCCGCGGGTCGGACCGGCGTAGACAGAAGTTGCTCCATGGTGCCCATTTCCCATTCCCGCGCTATCGTGAGAGACGTGAGCATCGAAGCAATAATCATCAGAATCACCGCGATCAAGCCGGGTACGATGAAGTTCTTCGATTCGAGCGAGCTGTTGTACCAGACTCGCAACTGTGCGTCGACGGGAGACGGCAAGAGCATTCCCGCCTTGTGGTTCTCCCCGGCCGTGCGCAGCTCGAAAGAATACTGGCGCAGCACTGTGTCGGCGTAGCCCAGTGCGATGGACGCTGTATTCGAATCGCTCCCGTCGAGCAACAATTGGACGTCCGCCTCCTGGCCGGAATCGAGGCGGCGCGAGTAATCGCGGAGAATGGCAATCCCGACCAATGCTTGATTGGTGTCGATGCTGTGCTCAATGTCGTGATAATCGCCGAGATAGCCTTTGATATGGAAATAACGGGAAGCGGCGAAACGCTGGATCAGGTCGCGGCTCTCCGGACTCTGATCAGCGTCATAGACGACGGTGGGGATACGATCTACGTCCAGGCTTAGCGCATATCCAAAGAGCACCAGGAACAGCAGCGGAAGAGCCAGCGCCAGTAGCAGGCTGCGCATGTCGCGCACGATGTGGCGGAGCTCTTTCTGCAGGACGGCATGCAGGCGGAGAAGGCTCATGACCGTTTCTTCTCCTCGGCTTCCACCACGGCCACGAACACGTCTTCCATGGAAGGCGCGATTGGCTCCAGCTTTCGGATTTCGATTCCATTGCTAGCGAGCGCCCCACGAATCTCCGCCGAGGCCGTTTCTGCATCGTCGACCGTGACATGCAGGCCGGCGCCGAAGACCGCTGTATCGCGAATTCCAGGCTTGTTCTCGATCGCCCGCATGCTGCCGAGCAGGTCCGACGTCTCCAGGTTCAGCAGGCTGTACGTCTTCTTGTCACGCTTTAGGTCGGCCGGTGCGCCGAGCGCGACCACTTTCCCTGCGTACATCAGACCCACGCGATGGCAATATTCCGCCTCATCCATGTAGTGCGTGGTGACGAAGATGGTGTGGCCCGCGGACGACAGCTCGTAAATCAGATCCCAGAAAGCCCGTCGCGCCACCGGATCGACTCCCGAAGTGGGTTCATCGAGAAAGAGTACGGGCGGCTCATGCAGAATCGCGCAGCCCAGCGCCAGGCGCTGTTTCCAACCTCCGGAAAGAAGGCGGGTTTGCGAGCCTTTGCGCTCTTCGAGTCCCGCCATACGTAGGACGTAGCTCTTACGCTCTTGCCGCCGCGCCTTCGGAACCCCGTAAATCCCACTGAAGAAGTTGATGTTCTCCTCCACGGTCAGGCCGTCATAGAGCGAGAACTTTTGGGACATGTACCCGATCGTTTTCCGGACTTGCTCCGGTTCGCGGGCCACATCACGGCCACCCACCAGTGCGCGTCCTGAGGTTGGGGACAACAGACCGCAGAGTACACGGATCACGGTGGATTTGCCCGCGCCGTTCGGTCCCAGGAACCCGAAGATTTCCCCTTTTTCAACGGCGAGCGAGACATGATCGACCGCGACAAAATCGCCGAAGGCCTTCACTAAGTTGTCCACCTCAACCGCGGCGCTCATGCTTTTTCCTCGCCTCGCACCACGGAAATGAAGACATCCTCCAGCGACGGCACAACCTGGCGGAATGTTGCCTGTGGCAAACCTTGTTGCAATTTTTCGAGAGAGACTCGCGACGGTGATGCCAGAACATGCAGCCTAGCGCCGTAGACTTCGACGCTCTCGACGCCTTCCTGATGTCGCAAGAGCTCACGATCCGCCTTGGGGTTAACGGTCTCGACCTCATAGCAGGCCTGATGCAATTCACGCCGCAGCGTGGCCGGCTCCGCGCACCGGATCAGCCGTCCGCGATACATGAGACCAACCCGGTTGCAGCGTTCTGCTTCATCCAGGTACGCGGTGGTCACGAACACCGTGATTCCTTCTTTCACCAGTTGATAAAGGATGGCCCAGAAATCGCGGCGCGAAACCGGATCCACGCCGTTCGTTGGCTCGTCCAGGAAGAGGACTTCTGGCCGATGCAGCAGAGTGCACATTAGCGCGAGTTTTTGCTTCATGCCGCCCGAGAGTTTGCCGGCCTGCCGCGTGCGGAACTGCTCCATGCGGGTCATTGGAAGCAGGCGCTGCTTCAGCTCTTTTCGCTCCTTGCCCATGATGCCGAAGAGGTCGGCATAAAAGTCCATGTTTTCTTCGACGCTCAGGTCTTGATATAAACCGAAGCGTTGCGCCATGTAGCCGATGTGGTCCTTCACGGCGACGGTCTCATGGACGACGTCATGGCCGGCTACACGCGCTTCTCCGCTGGAAGGATTGACCAGTCCGCACAGCAGCCGCAGCGTCGTTGTCTTGCCGGCGCCGTCCGGACCCACTAAGCCGAAAATCTCGCCGCGGGCGATTTCCAGGTTGAGCCGGTCAACTGCGGTGACCGCGCCGAACTGTCGCGTCAGTTCGTGAGCCTCAATCATGAGCTCCATGGCAAGCCTCTACGGTTTCGGTGGCGCGGTGAGAATTTCCGCATCCACCGGCATGTTAAGCTTCAGCTCACGTTCGGGATTGGCCACATCGATTTTGATCCGGTACACCAGCTTCACGCGCTCTTCAGCGGTTTGGATCTGCTTCGGCGTGAATTCGGCTTCCGATGAGATGAAGCTGATCGTGCCCCAATACGACTTGCCGGGAAACGAATCCGTGGTGATTCTGGCTTTCGCACCGAGCTTGACGCGTCCCAAGTCCCGCTCGTTTATGTAGCCGCGCAGCCAGGGATGATCGATGTCTCCGAGCGTGACCACTGTCGAACCAGGCGCCAGTACCTCCCCGAGTTCCGCGGCTTTCACCAGGACAACGCCATCGATAGGCGAGGCAACCAAGGTATCGTCGAGCTGCGATTCAATCACGGCGATTTGCGCCTGTTGGCGCTTGATCTCCTCGCCGCGGGCCGCCACTTCCTGTTTGCGGCGGCGCAGTTCGAGCTGATTGGCTTCAGCCACTTTGAGGCTGGCGCGCGCGCGCCTCACTTGAGCCGCGGCAGCGTCGATCAACTCCTGGCGCGGGCCAATGACAACCAGTTCCGACTTCTCCTTCGCTGACCGCAGCGTTGCTGCCGACGCCTCGAAGTTTCTACGGTACTGATCGAACTGCAAAGCGGAGATGTCGTCGTCTTTGTAAAGAATTTGCGCGCGCTTCCAGTCGCTCGTGGCGCGGTCGCATTCCGCCTGCGCGTTATCAACCGTGTCCTTCGCATCCCGAATCTCCTGCGGCCGCGAGCCGTTGATCAATTGCTGGTACTGAGCCTCGTACGCGTTCAGGTCGGCGCGCCGCTGCTCGATATCCGCGGCCAGCGTCTCTTCCTGCCATCCGACGGCGCTGACAGCTTCTTCCAGTTGCTGCTGGTTCGAGCCCAAGCCAGCCTTTTCGCGCTCGTGCTGCCGCAGGAGCTGATCGCGGTCGATGCGCGCGATCAGCAAGCCTTTAGTAACGCAGTCACCCTCGTCCACCGTGCGTTCGATCAGCTTTCCTGGAATCTTGAAAGAAATGTTGATCTCGGTCAGCTCGATGTTTCCCGAAATGAAGATGCGATCGCTGGGCCGCTGGTTTAGATTGCGATAGATGAGCCATGCCGCGACACCCGCTGCGACAACGACCAACGCGATAAACCGTTTCCTTTTCATCCGGCACTCCTCCATTCACTGGACCTGATGCCTTCGGTTACAACGTGGGTCGTCTGGGCTGGGAGTGGCTCTGTTCGTGGCGCAGTAGTAACGGGAGAGCGGAAGCCCGCAGTAAGAAAGTCCGTGAGACGGTACAGCGTGACTTGCCAATCCACGGCCACAACCGGGCCGCCGGGGAGATGCTCCAGCTGCCAGCCTCCCCGCAAGGTGTGGGCAACAGCACCGATCGCAAAATGCATCCGCCACAGCAAATCTTCGTTTGCAACATGAGGCAGAGCCCGCTTCAGCGCCGCGGCGAAGGTTTCAAGGACGGGACCGAAGTTGTTCTTGACGATTCGGGGCAACAAATCCCCTTCGGCATAGAGCCGGCCCATCAGGCGCGCGAACCGCGCTCCACCCTCCCGACCTTCATGAGCCATCCGAAACGCAGGGATCAGAAAGGCCTCAAAGATCTGCTCCAGCTCAACCGGTCGACCGTCCGCCTCGCGTTCAAAACGGGCCAACATGTCCAGCCGGTCCCGGTTCAGCCCGATACAACGCCGTTCCACCACGGCGTCGAGCAGCGCCTCTTTCGAATGGAAATGATAATGAACGGCAGCCAGATTGACGGCCGCATCTGAGATAACTTCTCGAACCGAAGTGGAGGCGTAGCCCTTTTCCGCGAAGAGCCGCTCAGCGCTGTCGAGAATACGTGCTTTGGTAGAGGCCATCTCGATTGATTCAGTCGAATGCTTGAATCATACGAATGACTGAGCATCCGGCATGCCAGCGTTCCACACGTTGAACTGGGGTAGTTCTTGTGGCTTGGTGCCTATCGGTTATCAATCGAGTGCGCCCTATAGCCCACGCAGCGTGCTATCGCTCTGTGAGGTCACCTGATCAGGTTCCGTGGTCGTCGAAAACTTGGGAGAAGCCCTGCCGAAGAGTGAGGCGGCATCGACGCTGGCATTCGGACCGGATCGATAGAGGGAGATTGGATTGCCACTGAATTTCGAGGCTTGTGAACAAAATGAAATCTAGATTTGGATCGTTAGCGTTGTTCGCGGCTTTGGCCGTATCCAATTGCCTGCCGGCCGATCGTTCGTTGATCGCGCTGCCGGCGCCGAAGACAGCCGGAAATGTCAGCGTGGAAGCGGCGCTGGCATCGCGCCGGTCGGTGCGGGCCTACACAAAGCAGCCAATGACAATGGCCGAGCTCGGGCAACTATTGTGGGCGGCGCAAGGGATCACCTCGCCCGATGGCAAGCGTTCGGCCCCTTCGGCAATGCATCGTTATCCATTGGAAATCGCAGTGGTGGCGCAGAACGTGGATGGTCTCGCCAGAGGAGCTTATCGCTACGTGCCAGCCACACATTCGCTCGAGTTGCTGAGCGCCGCCACGTCCGCCCAGCCAATGCTGGCAGGCGCGACAACTCAACCTCAAGTGCACAGCGCGCCGGCGGTGTTCGTGATCGCAGCCGTGTATGAACGAATGGGATCCGGCGCAAAAAACCGTACCTTCACCGATTATGAAGCAGGGCTCGCTAGCGAGAACGTACTGCTGGAAGCAGTGGCGCTCGGTTTTGGCGCAGTGGTGACTGGCGGTGTCGACGCGGCAAGCGTGAAGGACGCCGTGAAGTTCAGCGGATCAGCAGAGGTGATCGTCGTGATTCCAGTCGGGCGTCCTGCAAAGTGAGGACATTCGACATGAACATCCACTGATCCACTTGCCACATGAAACGTTACATTCTTCTGTTGGCGCTGTTTAGCGTCTGCGGCCATGGTAATGATCTCATCGATGTCCAGGATGTCGTTCGCCGGGCAGCAACAACGATGCAGGCGGATTGGGATGCCGCTCCGGGCTTCGCGTTCGTTCAACGCGATGTGACGATTTCAAAAGGATCCACTACTCGCAAGACGCACCAAGTGTTCATGATCTCGGGAGCCGACTACTACATGCCTATTGCCATCAACGATCAGCCACTTCCCGCGGATCGGCAGAAGCTGGAATTGCGGGGCCTCCAAGAAGAAGTCGTGCGCAGACGTCAGGAGACTCCACACCAAGCCCAACAGCGCTTCGAGCAGTATTGCAAAACGCGTGAGCAGAACGGGATCCTTCTCACTGAGTTCCCCAAGGCGTTCAACTTTACGCTGGCCGGAGAAGACAGGACGAACGGCCATATCAGTTACATCTTGGATGCGAGTCCTCGGGACGGTTACCGGCCACCGAACCGGACGGCGAGGATTCTCACTGGCATGCGGGGCCGGCTGTGGATCGACAAAGAGAGCTTCCATTTGGTCAAGGCCGAAGCCGAAGTGCTGAAGCCTGTATCAATCTTCGGACTGTTTGCCAGGGTGATGCCTGGAACAAGTATGGAACTGGAAATGGTCCCGGTGACGGACTCGGTCTGGCTGGTGAGCCGCTTCGCCGTGGATATGCGACTGTCGATTCTATGGCGAAGCTCCGCCAAGGCAACTGATTCGACCTTCGGTGTCTATCGGCCGGCAGCAGGTGCGTTGTGCGAGGCACTGGCAACCGAAACGACTAAGCCCTAATAGGGGAAAGACTCCGACGGAACATTTCCGCAGTCAAGTAACTGAGCTCGCGCCAATCGGCTATTCCGCAAATTCCGGCTGCGGCGTTCGCTCCGCTTTCTTTTCGCGCTCCTCGGTTAGTGTCGCTTCGGTTAGCAACAATGTGCTGGCTACGGAAACCGCATTTTCCAGCGCCACGCGGACCACTTTGGTCGCGTCGATGATGCCGGCTTCGATCAAGTCCACGTACTTGCAAGTCGAGGCGTCCAGACCGGAGTTTCCCTTGCCGAATCGCATACGATCCACCACCACTCCGCCATCCAATGCCGAGTTCTCCGCGATCTGACGCGTGGGTGTTTCGAGCGCTCGTTTCAGAATGCGCAATCCAGTCTTTTCGTCCTCTTCCGCCTTAGCCTCCTCAACATCCAGTGCATCGATAGCTCTCAGCAACGCCAGCCCGGCCCCCGGCAGCACTCCTTCCGCGATAGCGGCTTTCGTTGCGCTGATGGCGTCCTCAAAGGCCTCCTTCAGTTTCTTAGCTTCGGACTCCGAAGGAGCTCCGACGCGAATCACGGCGACTCCGCCGGTCAACTTCGCAAGCCGCTCCCGCAACTTCTCCTTGTCGTAATCCGACGTGGTTTCCTCAATTTGTCTCCGAAGCTCGCGGCATCGGCCCTCAATCGCCGGTTTTTCTCCAGCTCCGCCGACGATGGTCGTGGTGTCTTTGTCGATCACCACGCGCTTGGTTTTGCCGAGCTGGCTCATTTTCACGTTTTCCAGTTTGATTCCCAACTCCTCGGCGATGAGCTGACCGCCGGTGAGAATGGCGATATCTTGGAGCATCGCCTTGCGCCGGTCGCCAAATCCAGGGGCTTTTACAGCCACGCACGGCAACGTTCCTCGGATTTTGTTCAAGACTAAAGTGGCAAGCGCCTCTGCCTCGACGTCCTCGGAAATGATGAGCAAAGGCTTACCGGCTTGCACCACTTGCTCGAGCAGCGGCAACAGGTCCTTCACGTTGCTGATCTTCTTCTCGTGAATCAAGATGAGCGGGTCGTCCAAAGCAGCTTGCATGCCTTCGGGGTCAGTTACAAAATACGGCGAGATGAATCCGCGGTCGAACTGCATCCCTTCAACGATCTCCAGCACCGTTTCGGTAGTCTTGGATTCTTCGACGGTGATGGCCCCTTCCGCCCCGACTTTTTCGACCGCTTCGGCCACCATATCGCCGATCGTTGAGTTATTGTGCGCCGAAATAGCAGCCACTTGCGCTTTTTCACGCTGACTTGTTACCGGACGGGATAAGGCTCGCAGCGAATCCACCGCCGCCTTCAGGCCGCGATTCAGGCCGCGCTTAAGGTCGATTGCGCTGGCGCCAGCGGCCACGTTGCGAACTCCTTCGGTGAGAATGGCATGAGCGAGTAAGGTGGACGTGGTAGTGCCGTCGCCGACGGCTTCTCCGGTACGTTCGGCTGCCTCGCGAATCATTTGCGCGCCAAGGTTCTCTTCGGGATCTTTGAGCTCGACTTCCTTCGCGATGGTGACGCCATCGTCGCAGACAATGGGCCGGCCAAATTTCTTCTCAATCAAGACGCACTTGGACTTAGGGCCTAGCGTGACGCGCACGGCATCGGCGAGTACGCCTGCGCCTCGCAAAATGCTCTGCCGCGCTTCGGCGCGAAATTGGAACTGCTTGGCTGGCATAGTATTCTTCCTCGATGAGAATTATGCTGCAAGCAATCTGCCATGGAAGGCCGGTTGCAACTCCTCATTACGAGATTCCACGTACGGGTGCGGAGATGGTGCCTTCGATGGCATGAGTACCGGCCGAGCCGCAGCTTAAGCGAAGATCCCGCGCTGGTCCAGATGGGGAGTACTCTGGCAACCAGGGCTACGGGGCAATACGCCGATTGACCTTCGCCGTCACTGACCCCATGAGGAACATTAAAGTCCACGCACCGCTTTTTCCCAGCAATGTCGTCTCCAGCGTGTGGTGGCATCCAGCATGCCGGTAGACGATCCTGGAGAGCAATGCGAACCAGGTTCATAGTCGGGTTTTCGTTCTTGCTCATTCTCCCGACCCTTCGAGCTGAGCAATCTCAAGCCCGGAACTTGCGTGATTTGATCCAATCCGGCAAGCTAGCCGAGCTTCGATGGCCCGGCTTCTCTCCGATGCGCGGCTACCTGACGACGTTTTACGAATCGAGGGGCTATTCGCCCGCTTGGACGCGAGAGCGCGCGCCAACAATCCAAGCCGCGGCTCTTATAGGGCTGCTCCAGCATGCCGACAAAAAGGGGCTCAACCCTGAGGACTACGATGGCTCGCGCTGGACCGATCGGCTGGCGCGCCTTCGTCGCCCCCGTGCCGACCAAGCGGAGGAAGACCTAATTGTCTTCGATCTAGCACTCACTGTATGCAGCATGCGCTATATCTCCGACCTGGAAATAGGGAGAGTGAATCCGAGGGTTTTCTGCTTTGGCCTGGATACGGACCAGAAAGAATGTCACCTCGCCGAGGTCGAGTCTCAACTGTGGGAGACCGCGGATGTCGCCGGTCTTGTAAGCGGACTAGAACCGCTGTTTCCTGGTTATCGCCGCACTGAGCAAGCGCTGGAACGCTATATAGAGCTGGCCCGGATCGATGACGGAGAACTACTACCCGCAACCAAAAAGCCTGTTCAACCCGGCGATGCGTATCCCGGAATCGCTCGGTTGGAGCAGCTCTTACGTCTTCTGGGCGACCTTCCGGCAGAAACGCCGTCCCCGCCCAACTTATACGAAGGTTCGGTGGTTGACGCCGTCAAGCATTTCCAGGCACGCCACGGATTGGACGTGGACGGTCGCATCGGCAGGACCACACTAGAGCAGTTGAACACGCCGTTACAGCACCGCGTTCTGCAGCTCGAACTGACCCTCGAGCGGTGGCGATGGGTACCTAGCAGTTTCAGTCGGCCGCCGATCGTAGTCAATATCCCGGAGTTCCGCCTGCACGCGCTGGACGAACGCTACGAGAGCGAGTTGGAAATGAAGGTTGTCGTGGGCGGCGCCTATCGGCACCAAACGCCGGTCTTCTCGAATGACATGACCAGTGTGATCTTCCGGCCGTATTGGATTGTGCCGCTGAGTATTCAGCGAGCGGAATTGGTCCCGAAGATTGCGAAAGATCCCGGATACCTGGCTGCAAACGATTACGAAATAGTGGACGCTCACACTAATGTCGTCAGGGGCGACGTTACGGCGGATACAATTCAACAGCTCAATTCCGGCAAGCTACAGATTAGGCAAAAGCCAGGCGGACTGAATGCACTTGGGTTGATTAAGTTTCTTTTTCCGAACGTCTACGACGTTTACTTGCACGGAACTCCCGCCAAAGCTCTGTTCTCAAAGTCGCGTCGCGATTTCAGCCACGGTTGCATCCGTGTTGAGAGCCCCGAGGAGCTAGCGGCCTGGGTGCTGCAAGACCTCCCGGAATGGACACCTGAGTGCATTCGACAAGCCGAAAACGGCGCCGCAACCCGGCAAGTGAATTTACCCCAGCCGATTCCGGTATTCATCGTCTACGGAACTGTCATCGTGAGCCGAACCGGAGAAATATTCTTTTTCGACGACATCTATGGCCATGACAAATCGCTCGCGGACGCTCTTTCACACGGATATCCATATTCGGGCTGGCGACCGTCACCGCCTCGGTTCGGTAAATCTCGTGCAGGAAGTTTCCCCCAGGAGTGTACTGCGGACCGGGAGCGTGTGCCATGACACCAAACGTGCAAGTTGCTCGCCGGCTGAACGAGGTCGCCGACCTGTTGCGCGACCAGGGTGCGAACTCTTTCCGCGTCCAGGCCTATCGGCGCGGAGCCGAGACTGTCGCGCGCCTCGAGCGTCCGGTAAACGAGATTCTTGAAGCAGATGGTCTTGACGCGTTGCGTCAATTGCCAGGGATTGGAGATCGCCTGGCCATTGCCATACGCGATATCGTGCGGCTCGGCCGCCTTCCGATGCTGGATCGGCTGCGCGGTGAGTCAGATCCAGAGGAATTGCTCAAAACTGTGCCGGGAATCGGCCGGATACACGCTCGACGATTACATGAAGAACTCGGTATCGATTCGCTCGAGGACCTGGAAGCCGCTGCGCACGATGGAAGGCTCGCAAATCTAGAGGGGCTGGGCCCCAAGCGCCTTACTGCGATCCAGGATTCCGTAGCCGCGAGGCTCGGGCGCATTCGCACGACTGATATACCGCCTCTTGATGAGCCGAGCATCGAAGAACTGCTTGATGTCGACGGCGAGTATCGCCGGCGCGGCGACTCGGGCGAACTTCACAAGATCGCGCCCCACCGCTTCAATCCGCAGGGCCACGCCTGGCTGCCGATTCTTCATACACAGCGCGGCGAACGACACTATTCGGCAGTGTTCTCCAACACTGCCCACGCGCACAAGCTCGGAAAAACCAGCGACTGGGTGATTCTCTATTACGACGGTCGCGCCGGTGAGCGCCAAGCCACGGTGATTACCAGTCAATTTGGCGCGCTAAAAGGACGGCGAATTGTCAGAGGCCGCGAAGAGGAATGCTTCCGCTATTACGGTGCGGGCTTGCGCCTTGCCGCGGGCACTTAAGGAGGTGTCCCATGAATGCTACTGAAACAATTGTCACGGATTTCATACGTGAAGCCGCGATACCGTTGACCGGCTCTTCGCACGACTACGATCCGTTGCTCGACCTCATCGGAAACGCGCGTTTCGTTCTCTTGGGCGAGGCAACACATGGCACGCACGAGTTTTATCGCGAGCGCGCGCAGATAACTAAGCGGCTCATCCGGGAGAAAGGATTCACGGCAGTCGCGGTCGAAGCTGATTGGCCCGACGCCTACCGTGTGAACCGGTTCGTTCGCGGGCGAGCTGATGATGTTGATGCTACGGATGCATTGAGTGGCTTCCGGCGTTTTCCGGCTTGGATGTGGCGCAATGCGGACGTGCTCGACTTCGTCGGTTGGATGCGCGCATATAACGACTCCCTGCCTGCCGGGCACACCGCGGCGGGATTCTACGGTCTCGACCTATATAGCATGCATGCCTCCATTCAGGCGGTCCTCGCTTATCTGGACAAGGTCGACCCTCAAGGAGCACAGCGAGCGCGCCATCGCTACGCCTGCTTCGAGAATTTTGGAGAAGACCCGCAAGAATACGGCTACGCAGCGGGCCTGGGTCTCAGCGAGACTTGCGAAAGCGAAGTCATCGAGCAGCTCATCGATTTGCGCCGTCAAGCCGCCGACTACGCCCGCCGCGACGGACGCATCGCAGCGGACGAGTTTTTTTATGCCGAACAGAATGCACGCCTGGTGAAGGATGCGGAGGAATATTATCGTGCCATGTTCCGCGGCCGGGTTTCCTCTTGGAACCTGCGTGATCGTCACATGGCACAAACCTTGGACACCCTTGCGGCTTACCTCTACCAGCAGGACAAATGTGCCAAGATCGTCCTCTGGGCGCACAATTCGCACTTAGGCGATGCCCGCGCGACACAGATGGGACGGCATGGCGAGTTAAACGTTGGCCAGCTGGTCCGAGAACGGTATGGTAGCGAGTGTGTACTGATCGGGTTCACTACCTACGCAGGTACGGTTACCGCGGCATCTAATTGGGATGGACCGGCGGAACGCAAGCGCATCCGCCCTGCACTTCCGCAAAGCTATGAAGGTCTCTTTCATTCCGCTGGTCAGTCAAGATTTCTGCTCAATTTGCGTGAACATGGCCTGTCGAACAGGCTCGCCGAGCCACTACTGGAACGGGCAATCGGCGTCGTTTACCTTCCCGAATCCGAGCTCGTGAGCCACTATTTTTATGCCAGCCTGCCTCGCCAGTTTGATGCAGTTCTGCACTTCGATCAAACTCGCGCAGTCGAACCGCTCGAGCGCACTTCGGAGTGGGCTAGTGAGCCAGCCGAGACGTTTCCTTCTGGTATTTAAAACCACCGCGCAGACGCGAATGTGAGCTGTTTCAGTCAAAGACCGGTCGAGCGTCGACGGACGGCGAGATGTGGAGAAGGCACAAGCGAAGGACACACGCCTCTCGGCGCGTTCTTCTAAGTTAATGATTAAATTGGTGCGGATGAGAGGACTTGAACCTCCACTCCCTTGCGAGAACTAGAACCTGAATCTAGCGCGTCTGCCAATTCCGCCACATCCGCATTAGGTGGGCCGCCTTCATTTTCGAGGAGGCTGAGCGTGCATGTCAACCCGCGCCGAACCCTGAGTGGCTTGCCCTTCCGATTGCGCCGGCTTGCGGTTGCGCATTGCGAGCACCAAACGCATCACGCGCTGCTCGATCTCATCGCGCACTGCTCGAAACACTTCTTCCGGCATGCCGATCGGATCGAGCACGCTCCATTCCTCCACCGGCGCCTGAATGGTATTCGATATTTTGGCGCCTGAAATGTTGACCACCAGGTCGAAAGGCCCCTTCAGGGAGTCCAGCTTCCGGGGAAAAAGATACCCTAGGTCGATGTTTTTTTCGAGCATCACTTTATGCGTGAGCGGGCTGACCGACATGGCCGGCGCGAGACCCGCACTCTCAGCCGTCAGAACATCGGAGCCGTATGCGCGGGCGAAGCCTTCCGCCATCGGACTGCGGCAGGAATTTCCGATGCACACGAACACCACCCGAGCTGGTTTCACTACTTCCAGTGTACAGGACTGAGCCGGCACGCACTGCGTTTAAGGTATTTTCTGAAGGAACATACGGTGGATTCGGGGATCAGCGGTTAACTCCGGATGAAATGTGGCCGCCATGTGCCTGCCCTGCTCCACCAGCACTGGATCGTCACCGTACTTTGCCAGCACCCTGGCCTGCGGACCGGTCCGCCGAATGATCGGCGCGCGAATGAAAACCGCTTCGAGATCGCGGTCGAATCCTTCCGGATGTAGACGCGCGATCCGGCTGTCCAACTGGCGGCCGTAGCCATTACGCTGAACGCTGATGTCCATCAGACCGAGCGATTTCTGAACCGGATTGCTAACGTCGGAAGCCAGCAGAATCGCGCCGGCACAGGTTCCAAAAATCGGGCGCCGCTGCCCGAACTCGGCGATGGGCTCGAGCATTTTCTCCTGCTCGAGCAGCTTCATCATCGTGGTGCTCTCGCCGCCGGGTATGATCAGGCCATCCGCATTGCGCAGATCCTCGGCGGACCGCACCTCGAGGGCCTCCGCGCCCGCCCGCTCCAGTGCTTTTTTGTGCGCTTCGAAATCGCCCTGGAGCGCGAGCACGCCGACTTTCTTCTTGGACACTACCAACCTCGGGTCTGCAGCAGCTCCGATTCGGGCAGTTTCGCGATATCGAGACCGAACATGGCCGAGCCCAGCTCTTCGCTCGCTTCGAGCAGCTTGGCCGGATCGTTGAAGTAGGTCGCGGCTTTGACGATGGCGCGAGCGCGCGCCTCCGGATCGGACGACTTGAAGATTCCCGATCCGACGAAAACCGCCTCCGCGCCCAGCTGCATCACCAGCGCGGCATCGGCCGGTGTCGCGATGCCACCGGCTGAAAAATTCGGTACCGGCAGCTTACCATGCTCGGCCACATATTGCACCAGTTCGAGCGGCGCCTGATGTTTCTTCGACTCCGCCACCAGCTCTTCCTTACCCAGCACCGTGAGCTGCTTCATCTCTTTCACGATGGTGCGAATGTGGCGCACCGCTTCCACGATGTTGCCGGAGCCCGCCTCGCCCTTGGTGCGGATCATGGCCGCGCCTTCGGCAATCCGGCGCAGCGCTTCACCCAGATTCCGTGCGCCGCAAACAAACGGCACTTTGAACTCGCGCTTGTCGATGTGGTGCTCCTCGTCGGCCGGCGTCAGCACCTCGCTCTCGTCGATGTAATCCACTTCGAGCGCTTCGAGAATGCGCGCCTCCATGAAGTGGCCGATGCGCGCCTTGGCCATCACCGGGATGCTGACCTGCTGCATGATCTCGCGGATCTTGGAGATGGGTGCCATGCGGGCCACGCCGCCTTCCTTGCGGATATCGGCGGGCACGCGCTCGAGCGCCATCACCGCCGTCGCGCCCGCTTTTTCGGCGATGACCGCCTGCTCGGCGTTGGTCACGTCCATGATCACGCCGCCTTTCAACATTTCAGCCAGCCCGGACTTCAGGCGAAACGAATCGTCGAGGTACATTCTCAGGTTCTCCTAAATCTTGTTGTTTTCAGACCATGGCCGGAGCTTCGGCGAGCGGCGACCGTGCGCGCACGCGCTCCAGTTCATTTTGGAAAATACGGCCGAGCACCGCCATTCCGGATCGAATCTGATCCGGCGCCATGCCGGCAAAACTAATGCGGAGACTGCTTGTCTGGGGCCGCGAAACCGCGAAATATTTGCCCGGAAGATAGGTGACGCCTTCGCGTTCGGCGCGCGGCAGCAACTCGCTCGCGTCCAGCTCCTCCGGCAATCGCAGCCACAGGCTCATACCGCCCCGCGGCCGCGTGAATTCCACTTCCGGCGGCAGAAAACGCCGGCACGCATCGATTACGGCGTGCAGGCGCTCGCGGCCCGCTTCGAGCATGTGCTGGCGGTGGCGCTCCAGGCGTCCCGATTGCGCGAAACGAAGCATGATGGCCTGCGAAAGCTGGTCGGTGTGCAGATCGGTCCACTGCTTCACTTCGGTGAGCTTTTCAATCAGCGGCCGCGGCGCGATCACCCACCCCAGGCGCAGGCCGGGAAAGGCGATCTTCGAGAAACTGCGCAGCAGGACTGTGTCGCCGCTCTCGTCGATTTGCTTGATGGACGGCAGCGCCTCGCCTTCGTACACCAGCGGACCGTAAATGTCATTTTCGACTACGATCACACCCGCTGCTTGCGCGATCTCTACCAAGGTGCGTCGCGAAGGCAGCGGCAGTGTCGCGCCCGTCGGGTTTTGGAAATTAGGAGTTACGGCAAGCAGGCGCGGATGCCCGTTGGTGGCCGCATGCTCGAACGCATCGATGTCCAGACCGTCAGCGTGAACCGGCACGCCGCTCAACCGCGCGCCCGATTGTTCGAAAACTTTCTTCATACCCGGATAGACCGGGTCTTCGAGCAGGACCGTATCGCCCGGATGCAGCAGCGCGCATTGCAACAGGTGGAAAGCCTGCTGGCAGCCGCTGGTGATGAGAATGTCGTCGGATTCGCGCGCGGCGCCTTCTGACCGTGCCTGTTCCAGAAGATACCGACGCAGCGGCGAGTAGCCGGCGGGCGAGCCGAGTTGGAGAATCGTTTGCGCTTCACCGCTTCCGATCACTTCTTCGCAGGTTTGGCGAAATTCGTCCATTGGAAACAGCGACTCCGCGGGGCGCGAACTCGAAAAACTGGCGAGCGGAGTAGACGACGGAGCGCCGGGCGCCTGAACCGCGGACAAGCCCACAATTTCGCGCCAATTCAATCTCGCGGGCCTAACACCCCCGGCAACGAAACTACCCCGCCCGACGTGTCCGGCGATCAGACCATCGGCTTCGAGAAGCTCGTAAGCGGCCGAAATAGTGGCGCGGTTCAGTCCAAGTTGGCCAGCCAATTCCCGCGTGGCTGGAAGGCGGCCGCCTTTGGGTATCCGGCCAGCTTCAATGAGGGAACGAATCGAGGCGGAAAGTTGGCGATACAGTGGGGAGTCAGAGCTAGGATCGAGCGGTCCGATCGGCAGCGTCACGAATCGAGTATACCAAATTGGACCACTATGCCAACATTGGCCTGGTCTTCTTTAACAACCGGATTAGGGCGGCGCGCTCGCGGCTATTCAATCCGCGAAACGCCTGCTCCATGTCGGCGGCATGCCGCGTGAAGGCGGTCGAGATCAGACGGCGGCCTGCGGCGGTCAGCCCGACGATCCGGGAGCGCCGGTCATCGGGGTCACCCGCGCGATGTACCAACTTCTTCGCCTCCAACCGGTCCACCGCGGTGGTGATTGAGCCGCTGGTGAGCAGAATCTTCTTGCCAATCGTGTTGACGGGCTGAGGGCCCTTGTGCAGCAGCAATTCCAGAATGGCGAAGTCGGAAAGGCCCAGCCCGAGCCGCGAGATGCTGGCCGAGGCGGTCTGCTGCATGCCCTTGGCGGCCTTCCACAGGATCAGCCAGACACGCACCCCGCTGATGTCCGGTTGGCTCACGCGTTCTTTATTATAGCTTGATATCAAGATATTATGCTTTTTCGCCGGATCGACATGAAGCTTTTCGCGCCCGCCGAGCATCTATCTTGACGTCAAGATAATGGAGCAACCCATGAAAACCACCTACCAGATCGACCCGGCCCACTCGACAGCGCATTTCACCGTGCGCCACATGATGATCACCAACGTGCGCGGCGCTTTCAGCAAAGTGACCGGAACTGTGATCTACGATCCCGAGAACCTGGCTGCGTCCAGCGTCGATGTCTCGATCGATGTCGCCAGCATCGAAACGCATGAGCCGCAGCGAGACGCCCACCTTAAAAGCCCAGACTTCTTGGACGCCGAGAAGTTCCCCGCGATTACGTACCGCAGTAAGAAAGTAGAGAGCGTGGGCGAAGGAGAACTGAAAGTTACCGGCGACCTGACCATCCACGGCACGTCCAAGGAGATCGTTCTGAAGGTGGAAGGCCCGACGCCGGAAGGCAAAGACCCCTGGGGCAACGTGCGAATCGGGGCCTCGGGGGCAGCCAAAATCAAACGTAGCGAGTTCGGCCTCACCTGGAACGCGGCGCTCGAAACCGGCGGCTTCCTGGTGGGCGACGATGTGAAGATCGAACTCGAGGTCTCGCTGATCAAGTCGCAAACAGCGGCCGCCTGATGCCGCGCAGCGCGGCGGCGTGCGTGCGAACATGAAAATAGAGTGTCCACGCCGCTGCCCCGTTTGCGCCTGAGTCTCGACTTCGTACCCTCGCCCGATCCCCAAAGCCCCGGGCTGCTGATCCGCGATCCGTTCCGCTTCTCCGATTCGATGCTGCTGATCCCTCCGCAGCTTGTGCCGTGCCTGGCGTGCTTCGATGGGGAACAGACGTCGCTCGATTTGCGATCGAGCCTGGTCCAGATCACCGGCGAGATCCAGGTGGGCGATCTGGAAAAGCATCTCTACGATGCGCTCAGTGAAGCAGGCTTCCTCGAGGACGAGAAATTCGACCAGCTCCGCAGCACGCGGATCAACGAATTCGCCGCCGCGCCGAAACGGGAAGCTTCGCACGCGGGCTCGGCATATCCGAACGATCCCGACGAGGCGCGCCAAACGCTGGCCGAATATATGCAAGAAGCACCGCAACCGTCCTCTGATTCGCTGGTCGGCATCGCGGCACCGCATGTCAGCCCGTTCGGTGGTTGGGAGTGCTATCGCGACGCCTATGCCGCGCTGCGCCCGGCCTATCGAGATCGCACGTTCGTAGTGCTCGGAACGTCGCATTACGGCGAGCCGGACAAATTCGGACTCACTCGCAAACCTTTCGTTACTCCCTTCGGCGAATCGGAGACCGAGCTTAGCTTGGTGGATGAGTTGGCGAAAGCTGCGCCGGGCGCGGTGCGCATGGAGGATTATTGCCACGCCGTGGAGCATTCCATCGAGTTCCAGGTGCTTTTCCTGCAGTACATCTACGGCCCGGACATCAAGATTCTTCCGATCCTCTGCGGCTCGTTCGCGCGCAGCATTCACTATGGCGGTAAGCCGGAGGCGAACCAGGATGTCGCGCGATTCTTGGGCGCGCTGGGAGACATTGCGGCGCGCGAAGGCAACCGGATGCTGTGGGTGTTGGGCGTTGACATGGCGCACATGGGCCGGCGGTACGGCGATTCGGAGATCGCGCGCGCCAATGAGGGTGGCATGGCCGCCGTGGAAACACGAGATCGCGCGCGTATCGAGAGCCTGGGCAAGTCGGACGCCGACGGGTTCTGGGGACAGGTGCAGGAGAATCGGGACGATCTGAAGTGGTGCGGCTCGGCGCCGATCTACACGTTTCTCAAATCGACGCCCAGCGCCAGGGGCGATCTGCGGCGTTATCAGCAGTGGAACATCGACGAGCAAAGCATCGTCAGCTTTGCCGCGATGACGTTCCATTCTTAGGAAAGCTTCGGCGGAAAACTATTCGCCCGCGCGTCCAGCGACATAGTAACCAGGGCGAGTGCGCACTTCCAAACCAGGATGATCCACCACTACCCGGATGTCATGAAATCCACCGACGGTCTGATTGTTCGGCGAATAACTCAACAGATATTGGCTGTGCATTTCGCGCGCAATGCCCTGCACCGCTCTTTCGAGGCTCTTTTCACTGACGAACGAGTACTGTGTTCCGCCGGTGAAGCGCGTGAAGACATCCATCGTGTCTTCCACGAAAAGGCTCTTCGCGCCCTTGAAAATGTCAACGAACATCGGGATGTAGTTTCCGACGTAGTAGTTTTGCTCGATGGTGGTCGGCGTCTGGGGCGCGCCGGCGGGCACGTGCTCGGCGGTGGCGGGAATGGGCGGAGGACGCGGCGGGATGGCTTCTCCGGTCAGAGTCGCCACCAGGCTTGAAACGTCGATTGAAAAGATTGCAACGTTGGCGAATTCGGCCTCTTCCAGCGCTTCACGCACGCGCGCTTGACTGCCGCGATCGCGCTTCTCGGCGATCAGCAGGAGCACCTTACGCCTATCTTTCGGACGGCTTCGGAGCATGCGAACACAAGCCATCTCGGCGTCGATCACAGCGTGATTCGTGCTACCCGGCTTGATGTTTCGCAGACCTTCACTAATTTTCGTGGTTTCGTTGGTGAAATCCTGAACCGTCTGGATGCGATGATCGAAGGCCACCAGTGCTACTTCCCCGTCCTGACCGGCCAAAATATCGTTCAGCATCGGCCCGACGCGCTGGATCTTCGGCAGAATCTGATCCATGTTCGTGCTTTTTTGCACAGCCACGACGAGCGATAACGGCTCATTGCGGACGTCGGCGGTGATGGTCTGGGGCCGGTTGTGATCGAAAAGCTGAAAGTCGCCGAGCTGGAGATCGTCGACGAATTCACCGTTCTTCTGGCGCACTGAAACCGGTGCGATCACGATACTGGTTGTGGTTCTGATCACCGAATCCTTGTCCGGCTGTTGCGTGGACGAATTTGGCGCAGGACTCTGGGCCAGGCAGACAGCGCACGTCAAGGCGATCAGGAGATTGCGCATATATTCAGTTTGACACAGTCTTACTCGTGCCCCGTCCTTCCTTCCAATAGATCAACAGCGTGTGGGATGAGTTTCACGATTGCGTCGAGCGACTCGATGGCACCCTTGGGCGATCCCGGCAGGTTGACGATCAACGATCGTCCTCTGAGACCCACCACCGCACGGCTCAAAGAAGCGAAGGGTGTCGATTTGCGGCCTTCTTCGCGCATCAACTCGGCAAGGCCGGGCACTTCGCGCTCCACGACGTCGCGAGTGGCCTCCGGTGTGACGTCGCGCAGGGCGACTCCGGTTCCGCCGGTTGTGAGGATGACCAGGGGCTGAGTCGAATCGCTGAGGCTGCGTAGCGCGGCGGCGATCTGATCACGCTCGTCGGGGATCACTTCATGTGTGCAGACCGTCCAGCCGAGAGCTTCGACGCGCTCGCGCAGCGCGGGGCCGGACCTGTCCTCGCGTGTCCCCGCCACCGCTGAATCGCTGATCGTCAGAATCGCAACGCGAATCATGCGCGGCGATAGTCCCCGCTCTTGCCGCCGGTTTTTTCGAGCAGGTAGAGGTCGTGAATCTCGATGCCCTTGTCCAGCGCCTTGGTCATGTCATAGACGGTGAGCGCGGCCACGCTTGCAGCGGTGAGCGCTTCCATCTCGACGCCGGTGGGTCCGGTGGTGCTCACGCTGGAGATGATTCGAACGCCGTGCTCTTCCACTTTCACCTGCACGTCGGCATGCGACAGCATCAGCGGATGGCACAGCGGAATCAGCTCGGAGGTTTTCTTGGCCGCCGAGATGCCGGCCACGCGGGCGATTTCAAGCGGACTCCCTTTGGGATTGGAAGGAAGCTGGGCGAGGACCTGGGGCCGCATCTTGACGAACGCGTGCGCACGAGCGGTGCGCTTGGTGGGCATCTTGCTCGAAATGTCCACCATGCGAGCCGAGCCGGATTCGTCATAGTGGCTGAGCTTCTTCTTCATAGCACCGCATTCACTATTTCATCAGAACTCGCATCCAGTCGCCCGCGGTCCAGCTTTCACGATCCGGATCAGTGACCAGGAAGGCGTTGGCGCGGGCGAGCGTGGGGATGTCGCCGGAGCCTTGCCACGGCAGCGCGTCCACGGTGGATCCGTCGGGGCTGAGGCAGGCCGGGAGGAATCGAGTGAGCCCGGTCTTTTGATGTAGTTCGCGAGCCAAGCGCGTCCACACGAACGGCAGCACGGGCTCGCGCAGTCCGCACAGCAACTCGACGGCGGCACGAGCAAAGATTTCGAACGTGACCATGGTGGATGCGGGATTGCCAGGCAGTCCGAAGAAAAACTTGTCGCGCGCGCGGCCGAAGACGAGCGGCTGGCCTGGCATGATGAGGACGCGATCGAAGAAGAATTGGGCGCCGAGATCGGCGAAGACTGTTTCGACCAGGTCGTACTTACCGGCCGAGACACCACCCGAGAGCAGCAGCATGTCGAAACGAAGGCCGTGCTCCACCAGTTCGCGCGTGGCGGCGTAGAGATCGGGAGCGACAGGGAGAATTTGCGGGATGGCCCCCGCTCGCGTGACCTGGGCGGCGAGCGACTCGACGTTGGAATTTCGCACCTGAAATGCAAGCGGGGTGTGCGTAACCGGAACAATCTCGTCACCGGTGGCAAGCAGCGCGACGGTAGGACGCGCGTAGACCAGTACGCGTGCGCGTCCCACGGAGGCGAGCAGGGCCACGTCGGCGAAATCGATGCGCTTGCCCGGTTCGCGAAGAATTTCGCCCGCACGCGCCTGCGATGCCGCGGGACTGACGTTCTCGCCGTAAACGAGTGCGCGCGGGATGTTGACGCGATCGCCCGCTACCGTGACATGCTCGATCATCACCACGGCGTCGGTTCCGAGCGGCATGGGCGCACCGGTCATGATCTCCACCGCCTGGCCCGGCTGCACATCGGCGGCAAACGATTCACCGGCGCGGACTTCGCCCACGATGAACAAATCGCCCGGCAGATCGGCGGCGCGCACCGCGAAGCCGTCGCGGACCGAGCGCGAGACAGGCGGGAGATCACGGTCGGCCAGAATCGGCTCGGCGAGAATGCGTCCTGGCGCGTGGGCAAGCGTGACCCCTTCGACGGCGGGAAGCGAGCAAGCGGCCCGCACCTTTTCCAGAACGCACGCGCGGGCTTGCTCGAAGGTGAGAGTGCTCACGACAGTATTTTAACCGGCGGGCTGGATTGGGCCCGAGTGTCCGATTGTGGGATTTGGCTTCGTTTCGTAATTTCGGGTGTGTCGTGACAACTGTGCCTCGCAGCCAGCCGGTTCCATCCGGACGATCTTAACTGTAAGAGTTCGAGACGATCGGGAGCTAGATTCATAAGTGCTTGCGAAGGAGCGAGGAATATTTCTCGGCCTCATGTGACGGAGCCGGACGTCAAACCACTCCTTGACAACTCATTCGGATTCCGATATAACGGATCTCGACTATGGACGATCTCAGCCCGTTTCTACCGCTTTCGCCGGCGGCTTTGCACATTCTGCTGGCACTTTCGAGCGAGGACCGGCATGGCTACGGAATCATGCAGGAGATCGCGCGGCAATCGGAAGGCCAGTATAAGCCTGGACCCGGCACCTTGTACGACAATCTGCAAAAGCTGCTGAACCAGAGCCTGATCGAGGAGATTCCGCGGCGCGAGGCCGATGACGATGAGCGGCGCCGCTACTACCGGCTGACTCGCTTTGGCCGGCGTGTCCTGGCTGCCGAGGTGGAGCGGCTGGAGGGCGTGGTCCGGACGGCCCGGACCAATCTGCGGCCGGCTGCGCGGAGGGGCGTGTGATGCGGCGCGCCATGTATGGTGCGTTGTTGGCGCTGCATCCCTCGGGATTTCGCCGCCAGTTCGCGGACGAGATGCTGTGGGTGTTCGATCAAGCGGACGGGGATGGTGAGGCGTCGGGCTTTTGCGCCGACGTGGCACGGTCACTGCTGCGCCACTGGCTCCGGCAGCCGATGCTTTGGAGAATCATCGGGGCGGCCGCTGGCGGGATGCTCATGATTCTGTGGATGGCCGCGACTGCACCGCACATCCGCGCGAAATGGTCGGCGCTCGAAATCGACGACTTGCTGGTCCTCGCCCTCGGCTCTCTGCTGGCAATTTCGTTGACTTTGATCACTACCGTCGCCTTCTTTCATTCGATGCGCCGCCGGAGATTGTAGCCATGCTCGAGCTGCGCGGCGTCACTAAGCGATATTCGGGCATTCCCGCTGTGGATAACGTCAGCTTCACGGCGCAGGCGGGCGTGGTTACCGGGTATCTGGGCCCGAACGGTTCCGGCAAATCCACGACCATCAAAATGATCACCGGCCTGATCGAGCCGAGCGAAGGCAGCATCCTCTTCAAGGGCGTGCCAATCGAGCAGGACCTGATAGCGCACAAAATGCGGCTGGGCTACGTTCCCGAAGAGCCGCAGCTTTATCCGCACCTGACGGGCGAGGAGTTTCTCGAGATGGTGGGCCAGCTTCGCGCGCTGCCCGAAAAGCATCTGGCCGAAAAAATCGCGGGGCTGCTGCACCTGTTCTCGCTCTACGGCGACCGGTACGTCGCCATGTCGTCTTACTCAAAGGGCATGCGGCAGAAAATCCTGCTGGCCGCCGCGCTGCTCCACAATCCTGAGATTCTGCTGCTGGACGAGCCGTTCACTGGTCTCGATATCAATTCCGCGCTAGTGCTGCGCGGGCTGATTCAGGAACTGGCGCGGCGCGGCAAAGTGATCCTGTTCAGTACGCATGAGCTCGATGTCGTGGAGCGGATCTGCTCGCATGTGGTGATCCTGCACAAAGGCCGAGTGGCGGCGGACGATTCCATCGAGCATTTGCGCACGCTCATGTCGCTGCCGACGCTCGAAGAGATTTTCGCCCAGTTAGCGGTGGAGCAGGACACGGCCAAGGTGACGAGTGAAATCGTCGAATTGATCGAGCTGTAAGCGATGAACAGCGCGCCTCCTGGCCGGCAATTTCGCGTCCTGTACAGGAATTTCCTGTCGCAGATCGTCGACACGGAGCTAACCGCGACACACGGCGATCCCTCACGGCTGCTGATGCAGATCGGGGCGCTGCTGGTCGCCGTGAGTTTCATCCTGGCGGTGGAGATCGTGCCGCAATACAGCAAGGCCACGGCGGCCGAGATACGCGTGGGCTCGTGGGGCGATCAGGAATTTCTCATCGGCACCACGATCGCGGTGATTGGAATTTTTGCGGTATTCGCGTGGGATTCTATTTTTCCGAGCCGGCGCGACAGTATGGTGCTGGGCTGTCTGCCGATTCGATCGCGTACGATTTTTCGCGCCAAGCTTTCGGCCACCGGCACGGGACTCGGCGTTTGTTTAGTCGCGGTGAACGGCGTCATCGGGTTGGTGTATCCGTTTATCGCCGGCGGAGTGCGTGGGTTCTGCGCGTATTGGATCACGATTGCGGCGGCGGGGCTGTGGGTGTTCTGCTCGCTGCTTGCGTTGCAGGGCCTGGCGGCGCTGTCGCTCAGCTATCGGCGATTCCTGAAGATTTCGAACGCGCTGCAAGTAGAGGCATTCTTTGCGATCCTGGCGGTCTACTTTCTCACGCCGGGGCCTTTGGATCTGGATCTGAGCCACGGCATCCCCGCCGAGGCGCGGTTGCTTCCGTCGTTCTGGTTTCTTGGCCTGTTTCAACGCCTGAGCGGGGCCGCGCGGCCAGTGTTCGAACCGCTGGCGGGACGCGCGCTGCTCGCATTGGCTGGATCGGTTTCCGTGGCGGCGTTGACTTACGCCCTTTCTTACTACCGCATCACGCGGCGCGTCGTGGAAGAGCCGGATATTGTTCCCAGCGATCGGGCGCGTCCTCCGTCACGCTGGGTGCGATGGGCGACCATGAAGATGAAGCCGCTCGATCGAGCCATCCTGCTATTTACCGCGCGAACATTGACTCGCAGTAGAGTACATCGCAATGCGCTAGCTGTCTTCGGCGGTCTCGGCTTGGCGATTTCGCTGACCTACGCAAAGGCGCTGCTGTACGGAACTTCCCAGATGTACGCGATCGCGCGCCGCTACGGATTTCACACGCCGCACTGGTATGAGCCGAACACACCGCTGATGGCCGCGGGATTCGTGATGCTAATCCTGGCGGTGATGGGCGCGCGGGCAGCGTTCGCTCTACCGATCGCGGTCAAAGCGAATTGGATTTTCCGCATGACGGACGTGCAGAGTCCCAAAGCGTATTTCACAGCGGTGCGCAGGGCGATGTTCCGTCTGATCGCGGGGCCGGTATGGATTGTGGCTGCGATTTTTTATCTGGCGGCGTGGGGCGGCCCGGAAGCTGTGGGACACGTTCTGGTTTTGCTTGCGGTTGGTTTCATCGTTGTGGAATGGTCGCTGACTGGATTCCGCAAGATGCCGTTCGCATGCAGCTACGTGCCTGGTGCGTCCAACCTGCGCATTAAGCTGCCGATCTACGGAACGGTCTTTCTGGTTGCAGTGGAGATTGCCACGGGGACCGAACGCAGCGGGTTCGAAACCGGCGCGCGAACGGTTCTGTTGGGTGCGCTTCTTTTCGCGCTGGTGCTCCACGCCAGGCGCCGTTGGAGAAGATTTGCGAGTGGACCGTTCGAACAGCTCCAGTTCGACGAAAAGCCGATGGCTGACGTCAATCCGCTCGATCTTCGCCAGGATGGCGCGTACAGCCGCCCGCATCGTTACATTGACGTCATGAACGCACCGTCCGAGCCAGCGCTTCTCGATCGCGTTTTCGCGTTCCTGCGCAAGACTGCAATCGCGACGGTGTGCCTCTGTGCGTTCGGATCCGCGTACGAACGAATCGCCGAACTGCGTACTCCGCTGCCGCCCCGTCAAGGGAAATCCGTCGACATCGGCGGACGATCGTTGAACTACTCCTGCATCGGGAGCGGCTCGCCGACGGTTATTCTCGAGAGCGGCGGAGGCGGCTCGGGAATGTACTGGGCTCCGTTTCAGCGGGAGATCGCCAAGTACACGCGAGTTTGCTGGTACGACCGCGCTGGGCACGGCTGGAGCGATCCAGCGCCATTTCCGCATCCGGCCAGCGCGAGCGTCGAAGATTTGCATCGGCTCTTGGGAAATGCAGGGGAGAGGCCGCCCTTCGTGTTGGCCGGTCTTTCGTTTGGCGGAATCTGCGTGCGCGTGTATGCGCAACACTATCCGGACGAGGTGTCGGGGATGGTGCTGA
>Ga0335078_10001283_pt1 | contig 38148 bp, 38 predicted proteins | sample Lox_Sample_32_FD_206711 | JGI IMG/M metagenome (GOLD analysis project Ga0335078, IMG submission 206711) | Soil microbial communities from Loxahatchee National Wildlife Refuge, Florida, United States - Lox_Sample_3.2 | ecosystem: Environmental > Terrestrial > Soil > Wetlands | place: USA... | reverse complement strand
CGTGACCGGCGGCGACCATTCCGGGGACGGTGGCCTCGGCCAGGCGCCGCGTGCCGTGCAGGTTGACCTCCATCATGCTCGACAGCGCATCGTGATTCGTCGCCCAGGCGGGTCCACCCGCGATCACGCCCGAACAGGCAACCGCCGCCGCCGCGGTGCGGCCGGCGAGCGTCCTCGACAGCCGTCGGGCGAACTCCTCGCCGGCGACATCCTCCGTGAGCACCTCGACGTCGGGAGCGCCGGACCGGCCGCAGCGTTCGGCGACCACCCCTAGGTCCGCGGCCGCCGGCATCGCGTACCCGATCCCGGGCTGGTCCGCGCACGCGTCGACCAGCAGCAGCGACCAGCCCTGCTCGCCCAAGCCGACGGCGACCGCCGCGCCGATCCCGCGGGCGGCGCCGGTGACCACCGCCAGGCCAGGCGGGTCAGTCATCGGCGGCGCCTTGTGAGAGCAGCGCGTCGAGGGCGGCCACGCAGTCGGCGGTCGCGTGCTCGAGCAGGCGCCGGCCCTCGTCAGCGGTGGCGCCGGCGGGATCGCCGAGCACCCCGTTCGCGCTCACCGAGCGCACGCCCTCGTCGCGGAGCCGTCCGATCAGCTCGGCGATCGGCCGCGTCTCGCCCGGCTCGGCGTCCTCGCCGCGGACCGCCGCCGGATCGAGATGCAGCAGTATCGAAGTCTCCGTGCGGCCGGCATGCGCGTCGCCACCGGGAGCGGCCACCGAAAACGCGGCGCACCGCCGTCCCTCGGCCGCGAGGCGGTTCACGGCCGCGGCCAGGGCATCCCGGTTCCCGCCATGGCCGTTGACGAGCAGCAGCGCGCCCCAGTGCCGGGCGACGTCCCGCCCGAGCTCCACGAGCACGTCGGTGAGCGCCGCGGTCCCGATCGACATCGTCCCCGGAAAGGCCGCGTGCTCGCCGCTGGCGCCGAACGCGAGCGCCGGCGCCACCGCAACTCCGGACCGCTGCGCGGCGGCCCCGTCGGCGACGGCCACCGCGATCCGAGTGTCGGTGTCGAGCGGCAGGTGCGGCCCATGCTGCTCGAGCGAGCCGACCGGCACGAGCACGGCCCGCCGCGGGCCGCTCTCCACCTCGGTCCAGGTCGCATCGGGGAGATTTGTCACAGGGTGCTAAATTATCGCGCCCGACTGCCGCGAGGAGAGGAGAGGCATGAGCAGCATCCCTGAGCCGAGGCGGCAACCGCCGAAGAATTCCACAAGGCGGCAACCGCCGAAACATTCCGTACTCGACGAGAAGGCGATCGAACCCCAGGCGCAGACGCCGGCGCCGGCGTCCGGCGAGGAGCTCGTGGTCGGGGACCTCCTGGTCGAGGACGTCTCGATCGATGGCATGTGCGGCGTCTACTGAGCTGCTCGATCGGGGTTGGCGCGTCGCGCCCCAGGTCGCGGTGCGTCCCGAGCCGTTCGGCGCGCTCGTCTATCACTTCGGGACGCGCCGCCTGACGTTTTTGAAGAGCCGGCTGCTGCTCGACGTCGTGCGCGCGCTGGCCGACCACGGGAGCGCTCGCGACGCTTGCCGCGCCGCGGGCGTGGCCGAAGCCGAGCTGCCGCGCTACGAGCAGGCGCTCGCCACGCTCGCCGGCGGCGGCATGATCGTCCCGGAGACCGATCCGTGAGCGTCGCGACCGCACCGACGCGGCTCGTCGATCAGCTCGAGACCGGCCTCGACGCCCCGATCTGCCTGACCTGGGAGCTCACGTACGCCTGCAACCTGGCGTGTGTGCACTGCCTGTCGAGCTCCGGACGGCGCGACCCGCGTGAGCTCACGACCGCCGAGTGCCTGGCGGTGATCGACGAGCTCGAGCGCATGCAGGTCTTCTACGTGAACGTCGGCGGCGGCGAGCCGACCGTTAGACGCGACTTCTGGGAGCTCGTCGATTACGCCGTCGAGCATCACGTCGGCGTGAAGTTCTCGACCAACGGTCTGCGGCTTACGTCCACGGTGGCTGCCCGGATCGCGAGCACCGACTACGTCGACGTGCAGATCTCACTCGACGGCGCCACCCCCGCGGTCAACGACCGCATCCGTGGCGCGGGGTCCTATGCCACCGCGATCCGCGCGATGGAGAACCTCGCCGAAGCGGGCTTCCACGGATTCAAGCTGTCGGTCGTGGTCACGCGCGAGAACGTCCCCCAGCTCGACGCCTTCAAGGCGCTCGCCGATCGCTACGACGCCCAGCTCCGACTGACCCGGCTGCGCCCGTCCGGGCGCGGCGCCGACGTGTGGGACGAGCTCCATCCGACCGCCGCTCAGCAGCGCGAGCTGTACGAGTGGCTGCTCGCCCACGGCGACAGCGTCCTCACGGGGGACTCGTTCTTCCATCTCGGCGGCTACGGCTCCGCGCTCCCGGGCCTCAACCTGTGCGGAGCCGGCCGGGTGGTGTGCCTGATCGATCCGATCGGGGACGTGTACGCGTGCCCGTTCGTGATCCACGACGAGTTCCTCGCCGGCAACGTCCGCGATCCCGGCGGCTTTGCGCGCGTGTGGCGCGAATCGGAGCTGTTCGGAGAGCTGCGCCGGCCTCAGCACGCCGGCGCGTGCGCGAGCTGCGGGTTGTTCGACAAGTGCCGCGGGGGGTGCATGGCGGCGAAGTTCTTCACGGGACTGCCGCTGTCCGGGCCTGACCCGGAGTGCGTGCTCGGCCACGGCGAGCGGCTCCTCTCAGAGCGGGACGACTCCCCCGTCCCGAAGCCGTCGGTCGACATGTCCAGGCGCCCGCCGGCGCGGGCGTGTAACGAGAGCCCTCTGTGAGGAATCTCTGGTTCGAGTCGGTGGCCGTGGCCCAGCGGCGGGCGAAGCGGCGCCTTCCCAAGTCGGTGTACGCCGCGCTGCTCGCGGGCTCGGAGGCCGGCGTCACCCTCTCCGACAACGTCGCCGCGTTCGGCGAGCTCGGGTTCGCTCCACATGTCGGCGGGGCTCCCGCCCACCGGGAGATGACGACCACGGTGATGGGTGAGCAGATCTCGCTGCCCGTGCTGATCTCGCCGACCGGCGTGCAGTCGGTCCATCCCGAGGGCGAGGTTGCGGTGGCCCGAGCGGCCGCCGCGCGCAGCACCGCGATGGGCCTCAGCTCGTTCGCCTCCAAGCCACTCGAGCACGTGATCACGGCCAACCCGCAGACGTTCTTCCAGATCTACTGGGCGGGAGGCCGTGACCAGATCGCCGCGCGGATCGAGCGGGCCCGCGCGGCCGGCGCCCGCGGTCTGATCGTCACGCTCGACTGGACGTTCTCGCACAGCCGCGACTGGGGCAGCCCCAAGATCCCCGAGAAGATGGACGTCCTGACCGCGATTCGCCTCCTGCCGGAGGCGCTCACCCGTCCCCAGTGGTTCGTGGACTGGACGCGCGCCGGGGGACCTCCGGACCTCACCGTGCCCAACATGGCGCCGCGAGGCGCGCCGGCACCCACCTTCTTCGGCGCCTACGGCGAGTGGATGATGACCGCTCCGCCGAGCTGGGAGGATCTGCGCTGGCTGCGCGCGCAGTGGGACGGCCCGTTCATGCTCAAGGGCGTCATGCGCGTCGACGACGCCCGGCGTGCGGTCGACGCGGGGTTCACCGCGATCTCGGTCTCGAACCACGGCGGCAACAACCTCGACGGCACCCCGGCGTCGATCCGGGCCCTCCCCGCGATCGCCGACGCGGTCGGCGACCAGATCGAGGTGCTGCTCGACGGTGGCGTCCGGCGCGGCGGCGACGTGGTCAAGGCGCTCGCGCTCGGCGCCCGGGCGGTGATGATCGGCCGGGCCTATCTGTGGGGGCTCGCGGCCGCCGGCCAGGCGGGCGTCGAGAACGTGCTCGACATCATGCGCGCTGGGATCGAGTCCACGCTGCTCGGCCTGGGCCGCGTGAGCACGAGCGAGATCGGGCCGGAGGACGTGCTCGTCCCGCCCGGGTTCGCGCGGGCTCTCGGCGCCACCGAGCCAGTCAGCCTCCATGGATGATCACGCCGCGGATGTTCTTGCCGGCCAGCAGGTCGTGGTAGCCGTCGTTGACCTGCTCGAGCGTGTACCGCCGCGTGATGATCTCGTCGAGCTTCAGGTGTCCTGACTTGTACAGGCCGAGGAGGTTGGGCATCTCGAAGATCGGGTTCGAGCCACCCGCGAGCGAGCCCTGAATCCGCTTGTGCCAGCCGACCATCGGCGAGCCGGTGAGGCTGATCGACTTCTCGTCGGCGCGGCTGACCGAGGTCACCACCACCCGCCCCGCCTTGCCGATCAGGCCTACCGCGTCGACCGTCGTCTGCGGCTCGAGCACGCCCACGGTGATCACCGCCAGGTCCGCCATCTGGCCGTGCGTTCGCCCGAACAGGATCTCGCGCGCCTCCTCGACGGTGGTGGCGGTGTGCGTCGCGCCCAGCTTGCTCGCCATCTCGAGCTTGAACGGGTTCGGGTCGATCGCGACCACGGTCGTCGCCCCCGCGTAACGGGCGCCCTGGACGGCGTTGATCCCGACGCCGCCGACGCCGAAGATCACGACGGCCTCGCCCGCGCGGGTCTCGCCGGCGCGCACCGCCGAGCACCAGCCGGTCGTCACGCCGCAGCCGACCAGGCACGCGACCTCGAACGGGACGTCGTCGTCGATCCGCACGCACGAGTACTCCGACACAACGGTGCGATCGGAGAAGGTCCCGAGCGCGCAGAACCCGCCGAAGTCCTCGCCGTTCTGGTGGAAGCGGAACGTCTCGTCCTGGAGGCAGCCGACGCCGGCGTACAGGCCCCGGTCGCACAGGTTCTGATGACCGGTCGAGCAGTAGCGGCACTTGCCGCACGCCGGGATGTACGACGTCACGACATGGTCGCCCGGCTGGACGCGGGTGACGCCGGTTCCGACCGCCTCGACGATCCCCGCGCCCTCGTGGCCGCCGACGAGCGGGAAGCGGATATGGCTGCCGCCCTCCCGGCGGATGTGCTCGTCGGAGTGACACAGCCCGGCGGCCTCGTAGCGGATCAGGACCTCGAACTCCTTGGGCTCGTCGAGATCGAGCTCGGTGATCTCCCAGTCGGTGCCGGGCTGGTGCAGCACGGCCGCTCGCGTCGTCATGCTCGCCATCGGATCGCTCTCCTCATCGGGTCGGGTGTGGGGCCGCTGCGCGGCGTCCGTGGGGCCGGGCGGCCGGGCATCCTTGCCCGGCCGGCGGGGTCGCGTTCACGCCCGCCGGGCACGGACCCGGGGGATTCGGCTCGGGCACGAGCGCTGAACATAGGGTGTCGAGCCGACTTCCCTTGGCGGAAGCCGAGCGTGCGAAATCCGGCCCACGCACAAGCGCGGCACGCAACAGCCCCTGAGCCGGATTCCGTGCGGAATCCGGCCCACGCACAAGCGCGGCACAACAGCCCCTGGCCGGATTCCGTGCGAGGCCCCATGTAAAACGTGACAAACCCCCACCTTGCGCACCCCCCGAGTCCACATAAGCATGCTCTCCATGCTTATGTGGACTCCCGGGTTGGGTGGCGGGGCGCAATGTCACGTTGTCCATGGCTAGGCCAGCTGGGGCAGCACCTCGGCGCCGATCAGCCGGAGGTGATCGAGATCGTCGATGTCGAAGATGTGCAGGTACACGGTCTCGCAGCCGTCGTTTCCCAGCCGCTCGAGCGCGGCGATCAGCTCGGACGGCGTGCCCACGATGCCATTGGCCAGCATCCGCGCGCCCGGGGGGCCGAGGCGCTCGAGCCGCTGCTCGGCCTCCTCCCTGGTGGCGCCGCAGATCGCCTGCATCGTTGCCGACATCCGCAGCGTCGACGGATCCCGGCCGATCTCCTCGCACACCCGGCGGACGTTGGCGAAGCGCTCGGCGCAGCCATGGCCGGCGCCGCTGTTGAACTCGTCGGCGTGCGTGGCGGCCATCAGCGGGGTCCGCCGCGGGCCCGTGCCGCCGATGACGATCTCGGGCCGCGGATTCTGGACGAGCACGGCGAAGTTGCGGGCCTCGTCCAGCTGCCAGAACCGGCCGCCGAAGCTGAACGGCTCGCCCTGCGGCGTCATCCACAGCCCTTTGACGATCTGCATCTGCTCGTCGAGCCGGTCGAAACGCTCACCGATCGGAGGGAAGGGGATGCCGAACGCCTTGTGTTCGCGCTCGTACCAGCCGGTGCCGATGCCGAGGATGACCCGCCCGCCCGACATCTGGTCGACGGTGGCCACGGCGTTGGCCACGACGCCCGGGTGGCGGAACGTGCCGGCGGTCATCAGCGTTCCGAGCTTGATCCGGCTGGTCTCGAGCGCCACGCCGGCGAGCGACGTCCACGAGTCGGTCGGCCGGTACTCCGGGTCGCCGGGGTCGATCCCGAGGTAATGGTCGCCGCGGAAGAACGCGTCGAACCCGGACTCCTCCGTGGCTCTCGCCATCGCGACGATGCGGTCGTAGGTGGCGCCGTGGCGCGGCTCCATCAGCACTCGGACCTTCATTCGCGGTCCTCCTCCGGTCTGGGCACCGGGAACGGCGCCGGCCCGCCCCCGTCGAGGACGAGCATCTGGCCGGTGATGAACTCGGCGCCGTCGCCGGCGAGGAAGCGCACGGCGGCGGCGACGTCGTCGGGGCGCCCGACGCGGCCGACCGGCAGCCGGCGCCCGCGCTGCTCCATCTCGGCCCGGACGTCGAGGTCGGGATCGAGGCTCAGCACCGACCGGCTGGTGTCGAGCGCGCCCGGGCAGATCGCGTTCACCGTCACGCCGAACGCGGCCACGTCCATCGACAGTGCGCGGGTCAGCCCGATGATTCCCGCCTTCGAGGCGGAGTACGGCGTGGAGCGCGGCGCGGCGATCACCCCGGCCATCGAGGAGATGTTGATGATCCGCCCCCACCGCCGCCGGCGCATCGCCGGCACGGCGGCGCGACACATCAGCCAGGTGCCACGCAGGTTGATGCGGATGACGTCGTCGAACACGTCGACCGGGATCTCGTCGATCACTTCGCGATCGAGCCCTTGGGGCGCGGCGGCGTTGTTGACGAGGATGTCGAGGCGGTCGAATCGCTCGAGCGCCGTGCCGATCATCGCCTCGGCGTCGTGCTCGTCGCCGATGTCGCCGAGGACCGACATCGCCGTGCCGCCGGCAGCTTCGATCTCTCGCACGACGGTGTCCAGGCCGCTCCACGTGGCGGGCTGCTCCGGACCCACCAGCTCTTGACGGCGGTTCAGCACCCCGGTCGGCACGCGATCGGTCACCACGACCGCCGCGCCATCGGCCGCCAGCGCGCGGGCGATCGCCTGGCCGCCACCGTCGGGCTTGCCGCACCCGGTGATCAGCGCGACCCGACCGGTCATGCTCGTGCCACTCCCGGGTACGGAGCGCGCGGCGCCCCGCCACCGTCGACCGCGAGCACCTGACCCGATATCCACCGAGCCTGGTCAGACGCCAGGAACAGGACGGCGGCCGCCGCGTCCCAGCAGTCGCCCTCGGTCTGCAGCGCCACCATCTTCCGGCGGGGCTCGCGCGTCTCGGGGGGAAGGTTCTCCGCGACGCCGGCGGTCCACAGCGCGCCGAGCTCGACCGCGTTGATCCTGATCCCTCGCTCGGCGAGGAGGTACGAGGCACCGCTCGTCAGCGACTCGAGCGCCGCCTTGCCGAGGCCGTAGATCGTGCCCGGGCGGCGCGCCGCCACCGACGTGATGTTCACGATCGCGCCGCCGGCCGTCATCACCTCGATCGCGTTGCGCGTCATCACCCACGCCGCCTTGAGGTTGAGCGTCATCAGCTCGTCGAACCGTTCGGGCTCGACGTCGAACAGCTCGGCCGCGCTCCAGGCCGCGACGTTGTTGACCAGCGTGTCGAGTCCGCCGAGCTCCTCGCACGCCAGCGCCACCGCGCGCGCGCAGTCCTCGTCGCTGGCGACGTCCGCGATGACGGGCGTCGCGTGGCCGCCCGCGCCCCGGATCTGCTCGACCGTTCGCGCCGCCGCGACGGGGTCGCGATCCAGCACCGCAACCCGAGCGCCGTGGCGGGCCAGCAGCCGCGACACCGCCATCCGATCGTCCCCGGTCCGCCGTCGCGACCGCCGCCACCGGTGACCAGCACGGTCCGATCGCTCATCCACTCGGCCCGCAGCGGACCGTCGACGTCGACTCTCATTCGGGGTAGTGGAGGTCGATCGCGTCGGCCGGGACCGCGAGCGTCTTGCCGAGGATCGCGCGCATCACCTCCGGCGGCGCCAGGCACTCCTCGCACGCCTCGGGCGTTGCGACGATCTCGACCACCACCCGCTCGCCGTCCTCGCGGGCTTCGAGCGCGTAGCCGTCGGCCGACAGCATCGCCCGCATGTCCATCAACCCCTGCTCGCTGAACAAGTCAGCCTCCCTTCGCGGCCGCCACCGGCGCCGGCTCGATTTCGACGGAGCTGTTGGACCACTCGCCGAACACGCGGAAGACCATCGAGATCGCCGCGTTGCGGGCGCCGGCGACGATGATCGGGACCGATTGGCGGCCGGGCAGGAACGGCGTGAACACGTCGCCCGGCACGCGTTCGGTTTCGCCTGCCGAGCGACCCCCGAACCCGCCCTCCGACACCGCGTCCTTGCCGGCGCGGCGCAGGTCGTCCTCGATCCGGCCGCAGTGCTCGATCAGCCAGCCCTTGACGTCGGCCTTGGAGAACCCGGCCGCGGCGAGCATCTGGGCGTGCTCGGGACAGAACACGATCCCGGCCGACTGGGCGCGGAAGATCATCACCCCGGTCCGAGAGATCGTGTCGGCGAAGTCCCACAGCAGGTGCTCGGGGTTCTGGGTGTGGCGGTTGTCGACGAACTCGTACGTGCGCGTCAGCGTGCACGACGCCGCGTTCGCGCCCGGCTCGAGCCCCATCTCGGTCGCGAGCGGCTCCCACGGGCTCTCCTCCTCGTTCTCCCCGAAGCAGATCGCCCACCGTCCGGGGATCCCCTGCGTCGTCTGGTCGAACACGTGGGGGGCGACGCCGAACGCGTTTCGCAGCATCAGCCCGAGCGCGCGCGGGATCGTCGCGTTCGGGCGGAAGCCCGCGGCGAAGATCCCGCCGGTGCAGTTGAAGCCGAGGTCGTGGCGGATCGGGCCGTTGACGATGATCAGCGGGGCGGGCCCGCTCGTGCTCTGCCAGCCGCCGCCCTTGGCCGCCCGGTCCCGCATGACCGCGTCCCAGGCCGCGAGCACGACCGGGAAGTACTCGGGCAGGCAGCCGGCCATCGCCGCGTTGATCGCCGCCGTCTGGACCGTGCACTCCCGCCCGAGGTGGTCCATCCGCCACAGCACCTCCTCGGGCGATCGGCCGGTCTGGGACAGAAACTGATCGAGCAGCGATTGTGAGACCGGGACGACGGGCAGCCCGTCGGTCCAGCCCCGCTCGTAGCAGTACTCGATCGCCTCGCGGGCGACGTCGGGATCCGGCTCGGGCGTCACCTCACGCGACCCCCCTCGCTCCTCCGCCGGCGCCGAGCAGTCCCGCCACCTCGGCGGCGACCGCCTCGGCCCGCTCGCGCACCTGGGCCGGCGTCAGACCCGCCACCGGGTGCGGCGTGGTGACGTACCCGTAGCCGGGGGCTCCCTGCACGTCCGCCATCGCATCCGCGGTGGCCTTGAACGCGTCTGAGCAGATCACCGCTGACGGTGTGCCGTGACGCTCGAACAGGACTCCGTCGACGACCGCCGACGCGCTGCACGAGCCACAATCGCCAACCCCGATCACCATCAGATCCGCCTCCGCGCTCAGCGCGTCAATCAGCTCGGGTGGCGCCGGCGCGGCGAAGTTCTCCTTCCGGCGCATTCTCGCCTCGCCGGCGCCGTAGCGCTCGCGCAGGATGTCCGCGACCTCCTGGAGGAACAGGCTCGCGTTCTGCTTGCCGTTCTCGAGCAGCCCAACCGTGACCCCGCTCAGATCCCCCCGCCGGGGCGCGAGGTCGAAACCCAAGCTAGTCGTTTTACCGGACAGTCCGGTCGGATCGAGAATCGCGCTAGTCACGGTGAGTCCTCCTGGATGGATCGTGGGCGCCATGTAAAACGCAGCAAACCCCCCGCCCCGGCACCCAGCCTGGCCACATAAGCATGGTGGGCATGCTTATGTGGGCGCGGGGGCGGATCGCCGGAGACTTTGCTGCGCTTTCCATGGTGGTCAGTGTTCGTGGATCAACACGCCGCGGATGTTGCGACCCGCGAGCATGTCCTCGTAGCCCTGGTTGATGTTGTCGAGCGTGTACCGGTTCGTGATGAGCTCGCCGAGCTTGAGGTCGCCGTTCTTGTACAGCCCGAGCAGCCGCGGCATGTCGTACAACGGGTTGGCGCCACCGAACAGCGAGCCCTGGATGTTCTTGTGGAAACCGGTCACCGGCGAGCCGTGGATCGCGATCGTGTCCCCCTCGCCGCCGACCGCGGTGACGACGACACTGCCGCCCTTGCCGATCATCTCGACCGCGTTGCGGAGCACGTCGGCGTGCATCACCCCGACGGTGATCACGGCGTGATCGGCCATCTGCCCGTGGGTGAGCTCCCACACCTTCTGCTTGGCCTCCTCGGGATCGCCGGTGGTGAACGTGGCGCCGAACTTGCCGGCCATCTCCTGCTTGAACGGGTTCGGGTCGACCGCGATGACGTGCTTGGCGCCGGCGTATGCCGCGCCCTGCACGGCGTTCATGCCCACGCCGCCGGTGCCGAGGATCACGACGGTCTCCCCCGCGCGCGTGCCGGCGGCGTACACGGCCGAGCCCCACCCCGTCGTCACCCCGCACGCCACCAGCGCCGCGATCTCGAACGGGAGATCCTCGTCGATCGGGACGCACGAGTTCTCGGGGATCACCATCCACTGCGAGAACGTGCCGAGCACGCACATGCCGCCGATGTCCTCACCGTTCTCGTGGAAGCGGAAGGTGCCGTCGAGGAACATCCCCGTGCCGGCGTTCAGCCCGTCATTGCACATGTTCTGGTGACCGGTCGAGCAGTAGCGGCAGTGACCGCACACGGGGATCCACGACGTGCAGATGTGATCGCCCTCCCGCACCCTCGTCACCGACGCCCCGACCTTCTCGACCACGCCCGCTCCCTCGTGCCCGCCGACCATCGGGTAGCGGTACGGTCCGCCCTCGCGCACGTGCTCGTCGGAGTGACACAGCCCGCACGCCATCACCCGGACGAGCGCCTCGTGCTCCTTGGGCTCGTCCAGGTCGAGCTCCGTGACCTCCCACGGCTGCCCGGGGCCCCGAACGATTGCGGCGCGTGTCTTCACTGTGTCTCTCCCATCGTCGATGTGACTGCATCCAAGGGTTGTGGCGCCTCGATGCCGAGGAAGCGGAACGCGTTGTGCCAGGTGATGTCCTCGAGCTCGTCCGCCGGAAGATCGAGCGAGCGCAGCGTGTGCGCGCACGGATCCTCGCGCGGCACCGCCGGGAAGTCCGAGCCGACCAGCACCTGGCGGTGACCGACGAGTTCGATCAGGAACCGCAGCGCCCGTCGGTCGAACACCAGTCCGTCGTAGAAGAAGCGTCGCGTCAGCTCGGCCGGCGAAGGCCCCTCTCCGGAATCGGACGGTTCCTCGTTCCACGTCCTTCCCCAGAAATACTGCGCCCGCGGGAGCATCATCGGAAAGCCGCCGGCGCCGTGGCTGAACGCGAGGCGGAGCCGCGGGTGGCGCTCGGCGAGGCCGCTGGTGATGATCCCCGCGCAGGCCAGCAGCGCGTCGGCGCCGACCGCGAACGCCGCGATCGGGATCAGCCCGGCGGGCAGACGCTCCCCGAAGTCGGCCGGCATGGCGTGGATGAAGACCGGCATCTCGAGGCGCTCCGCCTCGGACCAGAACTCCTCGTACTCGTCGCCATGCAAGGCCCGGCCGGCCACATTCGACGCGATCTCGACGGCGACGAGCCCAAGATCACGCACGCGCGCAAGCTCCGCACACGCCAGCTCGGGCGCCTGCATCGGGACCATGCCCATGCCCATCAGTCGCCCTGGGTCCGCTGCGCATAGCGAAGCGACGAACTGGTTCACCCGCCGCGACAGGTCCAACCCCTCGGGACCCGTCAGCGCGTAGTCGAGCAGCGGCGGCATCGGCGAGACGACCTCGGCGTCGACGCCGCTGCGCTCGAGCTCCTCGAGCCGGCGCTCGGCCGAGTAGAACGCGTCGATCGCCTTGAACTGCATTCCCCGGTCGTTCTCGAGCAGCCGGGCGTGCGGGTCGTCGCAAGGCCCGATCCGCGGGCCGCGATGCGAATCGCTCCCGACCGCATCGAGAGCACCAGGGATCACGTGGGCGTGCATGTCAACCAGCACCGGTTGCCTCCTCTCCGCTCGCGGCGACGGCGGCCATCGCCGAGCCGCCGTCCGGACATACGCACGTGTGGATCGCGTCGCCGTCGGCGAGCGACTGGATCGCGGCCTCGGTGTCGGCCAGTTCGAACGTCCCCGAGGACATTCTCTCAAGCGGGAAGCGACCCGACTCGATGATCCGGATCGCCTCGATGTACGCGTCGGCGTTGACGCCGAACGCGCCGCGGAGGGTCACGCCCTTGTTGATCAGGCGATCGGTCACGAGCTCGACGGGCTTGCCGCCCTTCAGGCCGGCGAGCACGATCCGCCCGCTGTGCCTGACGCACTCGATCGCATCGCGGATCGGCTGATCGGCGATCGGCGTCAGCTCGAGCACGACGTCGGCCATGGCGCCGCCCGTGATCTCGCTCACGCGCGCGACCACGTCCTCGTCGTCGACGTTGATCGTGTGATCGGCCCCGAATTCGCGCGCCAGAGCCAGTTTCCGCGCATCGCGCGACAGCCCGGTCACGATGATCGTCCCCGCTCCGCGGGCCCGCGCGGCGATGATCGAGGTGAGACCCCGCTGGCCGGGGCCGAGGATCAGCACGGTGTCGCCCAGGCCCACCTCGCCGAGCATCGCCGCCCACCGCACGCCTGCCCCCAGCGGGTTGAACATGACCGCGAGCTCCGGCGGGATGTCCGGACGGACCTTGTGCAGGATCGCCCACGGGTGCAGGTACAGGTACTCGGCGAACCCACCCCACAACGCGGGCGAGCGCGACAGCGGCGTCATCCCGTAGGCGCCGTCGCGGTTCGGACAGGACATGTATCGGCCGGTCAGGCAGTAGTCGCAGGCGCGGCAGGGCCGGAGGATCTCGACCGCGACCCGGTCGCCCACCGATACCCCCCAGCGCTCCGCCGCCCGGCCCCCCACCTCCTCGACAACACCCAGCGGCTCGTGCCCGGGGATCAGCGGGAACATCCCGGGGCGGACCAGATGGCCGCGGTACTGCTCCACATCGGACCCGCACACGCCGCACGCCTCGATCCGCAGCAGCCCGTCGTCGTCGCCGATGCGTGGGCGCGGGAACTCCCGGATCTCGTACGCCAAGGGTCCCGTCTGTACAGCGCCTCGAACCATCAAAACCCTCCCGGCATCGTCTCGTCCTCGTACAACGGAATCAGCGGCAGCGGCTCCGCCTTCTCGGCCGGCGGCGTGTACCCCCAGTACTTGGCCCGCGCCCCGCCGTCGATCACGAAGTCGCAGCCCGTGATCAGCCGCGCGTAGTCCGAGCACATCCACGCGACGCAGTGACCGATGTCGGTCGGCGTCGACGGTTGCATCGGCATGTTGCCCCGCACGTCGATCTTGCCCGCATCGCGCCACCACGGCGGGTGCTCGGACGAGCGATCCGGACGCCGTCGCAGGCCCCCGGGAATCTCGGTCAGCAGCTCGGGGTTGTCCGGCCGCGGCGCCGTCGGCGAGTACGAGTTCACGCGGATCCCGTATGGCGCGAGGTCCATCGCCGCGGCGCGGCTGAAGTTGGCCAGGCCGCCCTTGTGGAACGCGTACGCGATCACGCCGGCGCAGCCTTGCCAGGCGTTCGAGGACAGGATGTTGACGATCGAGCCGCTGATCCCGCGCTCGATCATCGAGATCGCGACGTGCTTGGTGTTCAGGAACGTGCCGGCGCCGGCGACCGCCACCGCGCGGTTCCAGAACTCGAGACTCTCCTCGAGCACGCCCCGGCCGCCGAGCAGCGCGGCGTTGTTGATCAGGATGTCGATCCGCCCCCAGGCGTCGAGCACCTCGCCGACGTAGCGCACGACGTCGTCCTCGGAGCTCACGTCGCCGACAACGGCAACAGCCGAGCCGCCGTGCCGCTCGATCCGCCGCACGGACGCGGCGGCCGTGTCCTCGGAAACGTCGTTGCACGCAACGCGAGCGCCGTACCGCGACAGGGCCAGCGCGATCCCACTGCCGATGTTCGGGCCGGCGCCGGTCACGAGCGCCACCTTCCCTTCGAGCGAGACGTCCACCGGTTACGCCCGCCCGTCGATGATCACGCTCTTGACCTGGGTGTAGTCGAGGATCGACTCCGCGCTGACCGTCCGCCCGAACCCGCTCGACTTGTAGCCGCCGAACGGCGCCCCGATCACGCCGCCCGACCACAGCGTGTTGATCGACACCTGCCCGGCCTCGATCCGCCGCGCCAGGCGGACGGCACGACCAACGTCGCGAGTCCAGACCGACGCCACGAGCCCATAACGCGTGCCGTTGGCGATCGACAGCGCCTCCTCCTCGTCGTCAGAGCTCAACACCGACAACACCGGCCCGAAGATCTCCTCCTGGGCGATCCGCATCTCGGGCCGGACGTCGTCGAAGATCGTCGGCTCGACGAAGAACCCCTGGTCGTAGACCGGGCCCTCGGGCTTGCCGCCGCCGACGACGACCCTTGCCCCCTCGGAGCGCCCGCTCTCCAGATACCCCAGCACCCGCTGCTCCTGCTTGGCGCTGATCAGCGGCCCCATGTCGACGTCCTCGTACCACGGCCCCACCCGGACGTGCTTGAACGCGTCCGCCAACCCGTCGACCACCTGCTCCCGGATGGCCGAATCCACCACCACGCGCGATCCGGCGGCGCAGATCTGTCCGGTGTTCAGCGTGATGCTCCGCGCGATCGTGGGGATGGCGCGATCCAGCGGCGCGTCGCTCAGCACCACCTGTGGCGATTTGCCGCCGAGCTCCAAATGAAGCGGGATCAGATGCCGCGCGCACGCCTCCATCACGCGGCGGCCCGTCTCCGGCGACCCGGTGAAGCTCATGCGCCTCACCAGAGGATGACCCGCAAGCGCCTCGCCCGCCTCGGGCCCGTACCCGGTGACCACGTTGATCACGCCCGCGGGAATCCCGGCGTCGTGCGCGAGCTTCACCAGCAGCAGACAGGTCAACGGCGCGTCCTCGGCCGGCTTGATCACGATCGTGTTGCCCATCGCGATCGCCGGTCCCGCGTCGTTCACGGTGTTCGGCCCCGGGGCGTTCCAGGGGATGATGCTCCCGCACACGCCAAACGGCTCGCGCACGGTCATCCCGATCACGTCGGGGAGCGCGCTCGGCAGAGTCGATCCTGTGGCCTTGTCGGCAACGCCGGCGGTGAACGTCAGGATCCCCGCCATCGGACCCGGGCGGGCGGGGACCAATTTCACCCGACCAACCTCGAGCCGTTCGAGCAGGTCGATCTCGGAAGCGTGCTCACGGCACAGCTCCGCCCAGCCCAAGAGCAGCTGGCCGCGAACGCTCGGGCTGGTGTCACGCCACGCCGGAAACGCGTCCTCCGCGGCCGACACGGCGTCGGCCACGTCGTCCGGGCCCCCGCGCGGGACGTTCGCCAGCGTCTCCCCTGTGGCGGGGTTGATCACCGGGATCGTGTCGCCGCCACGCGCCGGCACCCATTCACCGCCGATCAGCTGCGTGCCGTCCCGGAACAGGGCCTGTATGTCGAGCGTGTCAGTCGGGTGCTGCAGCGTCATGTGTTCCTCCTGCCAGTGCCGGCGCCGGCGCGCCGACGGAAACCGGAAAGTGACATGCGGCGAGATGGCCATCGGCGAGCTTGCGCAATCGCGGCTCCTCGGTGGCGCAGACGTCCTGGGCCCGTGGGCAGCGGGTGCGGAACCGGCAGCCGCTCGGCGGATCGATCGGCGAGGGCGGCTCACCCCGGATCGTCTCCGCCACCGGCGAGCGCGGCGCGGCCGGATCGGGGTTCGGGATCGAGGCCAGCAGCGCCACCGTGTACGGATGCAGCGGCTCGCGGTACAGAGACTCGGGCGGACCGATCTCGACCAGCTTGCCGAGATACATGACCGCGACCCGGTCGGAGACCTGCTTGACCAGCGCCAGGTCATGCGCGATGAACAGATACGTGAGCGAGAGCTCGGAGCGCAGCCGCTCGAGCAGGTTCAGCACCTGCGCCCGGATCAGCACGTCGAGCGACGACACCGCCTCGTCGTAGATGATCAACGCCGGATCGAGCGCCAGCGCCCGCGCGATCGCGACCCGTTGGGCCTGGCCGCCCGACAGCGATCGCGGCCGGCGATCGGCGTAACGGCCGGAATCCAGACCGACCCGGTCGAGCACCTCGTTCACTCGCGCACGTCGCTCGGCTCGCGTCCCGGTCCGGAATGCGATCAGCGGCTCCTCGACGATTCGAGCCACCGTCCACTTCGGATCAAGCGATCCGAACGGGTCCTGGAACACCATCTGCATCTGGCGCCGCGCGCGCAGCAACTCCCGGCCTCTGAGCTTCACCAGATCGACGCCCTCGAACAGCACCTCGCCGACCTTCGGCCGTGGCGCCTGCAAGATGGCGCGGGCCAGCGTCGACTTGCCCGAGCCGGTCTCGCCCACCAGTCCGAGCGTCTCTCCCTTCTCGAGCGTCAACGACACGTCCGACACCGCCTGCACGACGCCGCTCCCGACCCCGCCCTGAGCCCGGACCTCGAATTCCTGCACGAGATTGCGCACGTCCAGGAGCGGCCCGCCGTCGCTCACAACCGCACCCCGTCCCTGCACGGATGCCAGCACGCCCACCGATGCTCGGGCTCGTGCTCCTCGAACGCCGGCGCATGCTCGCGGCAGTGATCGGTGGCGTTCGGGCAGCGGGGAGTGAACGGGCAGCCCGGCTCGCGCAGCGCCAGGTTCGGCGGCTGGCCGGGGACGGCGGCAAGCGGCGCATGCGAGGCGCTCTCCAGGCGTGGGATCGCGTCGAGCAGCGCGCGCGTATAGGGCATCCGGACGTGGGCGAACAGCATCTGCGTCGGCGCCCGCTCGACCGCGCGTCCCGCGTACATCACGACCACCTCGTCGGCGAAGCTCGCCGCCAGCCCGAGATCGTGGCTGATCATGATCAACGCCATCCCGAGCCGCCGCTGGAGATCTCGCAACAGCTCCATGATCTGCGCCTGGGTCGTCACGTCGAGGGCGGTGGTGGCCTCGTCGGCGATCAGCAGCTTGGGCGACGCCGCCAGCGCGATCGCGATCATCACGCGCTGGCGCATCCCGCCCGACAGCTGATGCGGATACTGCTCGAGCCGCTCGCGCGCGGCCGGCAGCCGCACCAGCTCGAGCAGCTCGAGCGCACGGTCCTGCGCGGCCCCGCGTGAGGTCTTCTCGTGCGTCCGGATCGCCTCGCGGATCTGGGCCCCGACGCGCATCGTCGGATTCAGCGACCTCGTTGGATCCTGGAACACCATCGCCACGCCGCAGCCGCGCTGCGAGCGCATCGTCTTCTCGGGCATCCCGACCATCTCGGCGTCGTCGAAGCGGATCGAACCGGTGACCGTCGCCGTCGGGGGAAGCAGGCCCATGATCGCTCTGGCGCTCACGGTCTTGCCCGATCCGGACTCCCCGATCACCGCCACCGTCTGCCCGCGACGCATCGAATAGGTCAGCCCGTCCACCGCCCGTACGAGCTGGCCGTCGTGGCCGAAGTCGACCCGCAGATCCGAGACCTCGAGCAGCGACGCGCTCATTGACTGCCCCAGCGGGCTCGCAGCCCCTCGCCCAACAGGTTGAACGAGACGACCGTGATGAACAGCGCGGCGCTCGGGAGGAACACGTATCGCGGCTGCGCGGAGAGCGTGCTCTGCCCCTGGGCGATCATGTTCCCCCAGCTCGGCGCCGGCGGTGGCACGCCCAAGCCGACGAAGCTGAGCGCCCCCTCCAGGATCATGATGATCCCCATCCCGAGCAGCGCGTAGGTCAGCAGCTGGGGCAGGATGTTCGGCGCGATGTGACCGAGCAGCATCCGGGGGGTGCTTGTCCCCGACAGTCGCGCGGCGGTCATGAACGTCTGTTCGCGCACCCGCAGGGTGGCCGCCCGCGAGATCCGCGCCGACGCGGGGACGCTGAAGAAGCACAGCGCCCAGATCGTGTGCAGCTCGCTCGGGCCGAGACCCTGCGCGATCGCCACCGCCAGCACCAGCCCGGGGAAGGCGATCACGACGTCGAGGATCCGCATGATCGTCGCGTCGCGCCAACCGCCCAGGTAGCCGGCGACGGCCCCGATCAGGCCGCCGAGCACGAGACCGATCGCCTGCACCGCGAGCGCGATCTCGAGCGAAGCGCGGCCGCCGTAGAGCAGGCGCGACCACTCGTCGTTCCCCACCGGATCGGTGCCGAGGAAGTGGCCGGCCGAGAACGCGGGCAGGCTCGCGCCCAGGATGTTCCCCCCGGTGGGCGGCGGCACCGGGCCGATGATCGGCCAGATGAAGCACAACCCGAAGATGAACGCGACCATCACCGCCGGCACGGTCACCCCGAGCCGGCCCCGCCACCAGCCGCCCGCCTTCGCGACCGCGGCCTCGTCGGCCGCGGGCGCGACTCCCGCGACGACGAGGTCACTCGGCAGGTCTGCCATAGCGGATCCTTGGATCAAGCACGGAATACAGGACGTCGGCGGCCAGGTTGGCCAGCACCACGATCACCGCGAACACGAACACGATCCCCTCGATCACCGGGATGTCGCGGTTGTCGATCGCCTGCAGCAACTCGTGGCCGATGCCCGGAATCCCGAAGATGTCCTCGATCACGACCGTGAAGCCGAGCAGCGTCCCCAGGTTCAGCGCCACCACGGTGATCAGTCCGAACAGCGAGTTGCGCAGCGCATGGCGAGTGAGCACACGCCATGGAGGTACCCCTTTGGCGCGTGCCGTCACCACGTAGTCCTCCCCCTGCATCTGCTCGAGGAGGTCTGCACGGAGCAGGCGGGTGTAGAAGCAGAGCAGGCCCAGCCCGATCGACACCGCCGGCAGGATCAGGTGGCGGATGTTCTGCGACAGGCTCTCCCCGGGCGGCACCCACCCGATCGCCGGCAGCACGTTCAGCTTGACCGCGAACACGTACACCAGGACGAGCGCCAGCACGTACGGGGCAACCGACAGCCCGGCCATGCTGAACATCATGCTCAGCCGATCAGCGACGCCATTCGGCCTGCGCGCGGACAGCAGCGCGATCGGCACCGCCAGCGCGAGCGAGAACAGGAACGCGAGCGCCACCAGCTCGAACGTCACGGGCAGGTCGGAGCCCAGGATCGAGCTCACGCTTTGGCCGCTCGACAGCGAATGGCCGAGATGCCCGATGACCGCTTGGTGCAGCCAGTCCCAGTAGCGGGTCAGGAACGGCTTATCGAGGCCGAGCTTGATCTCGAGCTGATGGATCTCGGACGGCGTCGCCTGTGCACCCAACAGCTCCTGCGCCGCATCGCCCGGCAGCGAGTTCATCACCACGAAGCTGAGGAAGGTGACCCCGAGCAACACGGGGATGGCCGCCAGCAGCCGGCGGATGATGAAGCGCGCGGTGGGGGAGCCGGCGAGCCGGCTCCCCAAGCCGGCCCGCGCCGCCAGCGGAGCGCTGAGCGGCGCGGAGGTACTACTCATCAGTTGCTGTCCCCTGCCTCACTGTTCACTGCGTATACGAGACGCTCTGCCACTGCGGCGGCGTGTTGACCACGACCGACGGAATTACCGTCGTCAGCCCGGGTCCCTGCACGCCGTGAACCGCGACGTTCCAGGAAGCCAGCGGGAACAGGAACGGCCCATAGGCATTCTTGGCGATGTACTGCGCCGCCTGCTGGTAGGTCTTGTCGCGAGTGGTCGGGTCGACCGCGGCCTGGCCGCCCAAGATCATCGCGTCGAGCTTGGGATCGTGCACGCCGCTGAACGGCGAGGCGGACAGGAAGCGGAATCCCAGGCCGACGCCCGCGGCCGGATCCCACGCACCGGCCGTCTGCAGCGCCGCCTGCCACTTCTTGGTGTCGAACTGCTGGATCAGCCCGGCCAGGCTGTACAGGTGAATCGAGGTGTTGATCCCCGCTTCCTTCCACAGCGTCTGCAGGGCCTCCATGAAGTTCTGGTTCACCGGCGAGGCGAGCGTGAAGAAATTCACATTCAGGCCGCCGATCTCCTTCACGAGCGCCTTGGCCTTGGTCAGGTCGTACGTCGGGTAGCCGGGAACGTTCGGGTAATAGAACAGGCCGCCCGGCGCGGTGAATCCCTGCACTACCTGGAACTGGTCGCCGAACAGCTTCTGGTCGATGATCGCCGCGTCGGTGGCGTAGTAGATCGCCTCCCGCGCCTTGATGTTGTTGAACGGCGGCGCCGCGGTGTTCAACTGAATGTCGTATGGGGACGTCGCGGGCTGCTCGGTCGTCGTGAAGTGGGACTTGTACGTGCTCACGAGCGACGGGGTCGCCATTCCGTCGTACGCCTGAGCGCCGCCCGACTGGAGCGCCTCGAGCGCGGACTCGTCGTCCGCCGTGGCCTTGAACGTGAGCTTGTCCAGGTAGGGACGCCCGCTCTGCCAGTAGCTCGGGTTCTTTTTCAACACGAGCGTGTTGCTGAGCGTGTCGCTGACGACCGTGAACGGTCCGGCGCCCACCGGCTTGATCTTGAACGCCTGCTCGCCCATTCTCTTCAGCGCGGTCGGCGACGCGATCCAGTTCAGGTTGGCGACCAGCAGCTGGTTCTGGAACGCGCCGTCGGGGGCGGCAAAGTTGATCTGCACGGTCGTCGCGTTAGGGGCGGTGATCGACTTGATCGGCGGGAGGCCCGTTGGCTTGCAGGTGCACGGGTTGGCGAAATCGCGCTTCCAGTTGGTAACCACCGCGGCGCCGTCCAGAGGTGTGCCGTCAGAGAACTTGAGGTTTGGCTGAAGCATGATCGTCCACGTCTTGCCGCCGGCCGACGGCGTGGCAGAGGCGGCCAGATCGGGAATCAGCTTTCCACCCTCGGCGATCTGGAAGAGCTGGCCGAAGATCGAGTTCATCTGATCCTGGTCGGCGGCGCCGTTGACGTTGGTCGCCGGATCCAGGCCCGTGGGCCACGCGCCCGCGTACCCGCCGAGTTCGAGCACAGTCAGTGACCCGCCGGGCTTCGGCGTTCCGGTCGCAGCCGACGAAGTGGAGGTCGCCGACGCCGAACTCGACGCCGACGAGGCCGAGGATTTGGAACCGGAACTGCCGCATGCACTTACGACCGCGGCAATCAGAAACAGACAGGCCGCAATTGCTGCAAGCCTGCTCGTACGGATGGCGTGGCTCATCCCTCGGCTCTCCTCGCTTAGTGCAGCGTACTCGCCGGCGCTCCCTGTGGCCAAACTGCCGCTGGACTCTGGAGGCAGCGCCGACGCGATGGTAACACGGTTGTCAACGATTTTGTGTCCAGCAAAACGTGCTCTTAAGGCAGCACTGCGCTGAGAGTTAACTGGGCGAGCGACGGCGCTCTCGCGGACCGTTCGCGGGGGTAGAGCGGGGGCGATCCGGCGAAGCGGCGGGCATCCCTGCCCCTCGCCCGAGGCCGCCGGCACGGCCGCAGTCAGTGGAGGAAGCTCGCGCGGGAACCGGCGAATGCCGCGCCGGCGTCGAGTCGCGCCGCGACCTCGGGCTCGTCGCTCCGAACGCCGCGGTCACCGGTCTCAACCACCCGCAGCTGAACGGACAGTCGATCGCTGCGCCGGTGCCCGACCGCAGCCGGCACGCGGCCGCCGAAGCGCTTCGTGCAGGTCCGCGGCCGGCTGACGCCTCGCCCCAGCCGCGACGCCTCCCTCACCCCGCCCCGAGGATCAGGTCGGCGCCGCGCTCGGCGAGCATCACCGTCGGCGCGTGCGTGTTGCCGCCTGGGATCAACGGCATGATCGACGCGTCGACGACCCGGAGGCGCTCGAGACCGTGAACCCGCAGCCCGCTGTCGACGACCGCGTCCTCAGCGGTGTCGCTCATGCGGCAGGTGCCGACCGGGTGGTAGATCAGCATCAGGCGCCGCCGCAGGTCAGCCTCGAGCTCGGAGTCGGCGCTGGCGCTAAGGCCGGGCTTGAGCTCCTCGGTGACGATCTCCGCCAGCACCGGCTGCTCGGCGATCCGGCGCGCGAGTCTCACGCCCGCGAGCAGCGAGGCTACGTCCTCGGGCTCGGATAGCGAGTTGGTCAGGATCCGCGGCTTGGCTGTCGGATCGGACGTGCGCGGCCACACCCGTCCGCGCGCCTTGGGCGCCACGAGCACCGGCGCAATCGCGATCGCGTGGCCGTCATAAGTCTCCGCCCCGTGGTCCTCGTAGTACGCGGCGCCCATATGGAACTGGATGTCGGCCGCTGCCAGGCCGGCGCGCGTACGGTGGAACGCGACGACCTCGGCGACCGTGGAGCTCAGCGGCCCGCTCCGGCGCAGAAGCCACTCGGCCACCGACCGGGGCCGCTCGGCGACGTACAGCGTGTCCGCGTCGGTGACCGCGAACAGCACACTCACGAACGGGTGGTCCTGGAGGTTTCTGCCGACGCCCGGGAGCGCGTGGCGAACGTCCACGCCGGCGGCGCGCAGCTCGTCCGGCGCCCCGATCCCCGACAGCTGCAGCAGGTGCGGGGAGCCGATCGCGCCGGCGCAGAGAAGGACCTCGCGTTGGGCGCGGAGCAGCTCGACGCCGCTTCGGCCGCGGCCGGCCGCGCGTACTCCGACGGCACGGCTGCCCTCGAACTCGATGCCGGTCACGGTCACCTTCGTGCGGATCTCGAGGTTCGGGCGCTTGGCCACCGGACGCAGGTAGCCATCGGCACTGCTGAACCGCCGGCCGCGCCACTGATTGACCTGGAACATCGAGACGCCGTCCTGTTCGGGGCCGTTGTAGTCAGGCGTCCACGGGATGCCGGCGGCCTCGCTGGCGGCGATCAGGCGCCGGTCGAGCGGGCGAGGCGAGCGCTGCTCGCTCACCCGCAGCGGGCCGCCGGCGCCGTGCCACTCCGACGCACCGCGCACGTTGTCCTCGGACCTCAGGAAATACGGCAGGACGTCGCGGTACCCCCAACCCGGCGCACCCTGCGCCTCCCAGCCGTCGTAGTCGAGCGGGCGGCCGCGGACATAGAGCATCGCGTTCATCGAGCTCGAGCCGCCGAGCCCCTTGCCGCGGGGCACGTACAGGGACCGGCCGTCGACGAACGGCTCCGGCTCGGTCGCGAAGTCCCAGTCGAGCTTGGTGTGGAACTGCTTCGAGAACGCCGCGGGGATCTTGATGTTCGGCGAGCGATCCTTGCCGCCGGCCTCGAGCAGAAGGACGCGGACCGACGGATCGGCCGAAAGCCGGTTGGCGAGCACGCATCCCGCCGACCCGGCGCCGACGATGATGTAGTCAAAGCTGTGCACGAGCGCTCCCCCTCGAGGGTACGGCCTCGGTCCGGTCACCCCCGCAGGTAGGTAACCGGCCTACCTTATTGCACTAGAGTCCCCACATGGGGCCGGGCACCGACCTGGGCGAGTTCGTCATCGAGTCGATCGCCGGACGCGGCGGCATGGGTGTCGTCTACCGCGCCCGTCAGAAGACGCCCGGCCGGACCGTCGCGCTCAAGGTCATCTCGGCCGAATACGCCACGGATCCGCAGTTCCGCGCGCGCTTCGAAGGCGAGGCCGAGATCGCGGCTCGGATCGAGCACCCGAATGTGATCCCGGTGTACGCGGTCGGCCAATGGAACGGGACGCTGTTCATCGCGATGCGGTTCGTCGACGGGCTTGACCTTCGCGCCCTGCTGGCGCGCGAGACGAGGCTCGAACCCGCGCGGGCCGCCGCGCTCGTCGACCAAGTGGGCCAGGCGCTCGACGCGGCGCACGCCCACGGCCTCGTGCACCGCGACGTCAAGCCGGCCAACATCCTCGTCACCGCGGCCGGCGGGCGCGAGCACGTCTACCTGACCGACTTCGGGGTCTCGCGCGCCGTCGCTGGCACGCAGGGCGTGACCGGCACCGGAGCGTTCATCGGCACGGTCGACTACGTCGCGCCCGAACAGGCGCGCGGAGAGCGCGTCGACGCCCGGGCCGACGTCTACTCGCTCGGCTGCGTCCTGTTCCACGTCCTGACCGGGACCGTCCCGTTCCCGGTCGACAACGAGCTCGCCAAGCTTTACGCGCACGGCAGCCAGCCGGCGCCGTCGGTGCTCGAGCGCAACCCCGACGTTCCCCCGGCGTTCGAAGCGGTGGTCTCGCGTGCGATGTCGAAGAGCCCCGACGACCGCTACCAATCCGCCGGCGACCTCGGGCGCGCGGCGGTGGCCGCGAGCTCGGGGACGGCGGTTTCGGGCGCCGAACGGACGGTCGCGGTCGGCGCGGCAGCACCGTCCAACGCGGCGGTCGCGGTCGGCGCGGCAGCACCGTCGGTCGCGGTCGGCGCGGCAGCACCGTCCAACGCGGCGGTCGCGGTCGGCGCGGCAGCACCGTCGGTCGCGGCCGGCGCGGCAGCACCGTCCAACCCGGCGGTCGCGGTCGGCGCGACAGCACCGTCCAACGCGGCGGTCGCGCCCGCCGGCACTCCCCCGGTCCCACCCACGAGCGCCGCGGCCGCGCCACGCCGGCGCCGGCTGCTCCTCGCCGCCTCAGCGCTCGCCGTCCTCGTCGTGGCGACCGCCATCGTCGTCGCGGTCGCGGGCGGCGGCTCCGGCTCGCCGCCCACCTCCACGCTGTCGCTCACGCCGGTCCAGGCGCAGGACGTGCCCGCGATCGCCCACCGGCGGCGCCTCCAGGAGGTCGCCCTGAAGGCCGCCGCCGGCTACGAGTATCGCCTGGCGCTCGAGACCGTCGATGCCCCATCCGGATCAACGGCCCGCACGCGGCTGCCCCTGTACATGACGCTGATGGCTCGACGCGGATCGATGCCGTTCGTGACCGTGCAGCGGCTGCAGCTGCCGTCGACCTGGCCGTGGACGAAGAGCTCGATCGTCGCCTCGTTCACGCTCGACCCGAACCCGGATGGGTCCGGACAGGTCGGGCTCTCCTGGTATGCGGTCGCCGGCGACCAGACCGACGTCACCAAGTACCTCTCGGTCGGGCCGCAGGGCATCCAGCTCGACTGACCTGCTCAGCCGCGGGCCGGACCCGGGAGCCCGAGGCTGTCACGATCCCTCCCGACGGCTGATCCCTCGCGACGACCGATAGGAGGCGAGCCATGGACTACGTGAACCTCGGCAGGACGGGACTCCGGGTATCCCGCGTCTGCCTCGGGATGATGAGCTACGGCAAGCACGAGAGCCGGGAGTGGGCGCTCGAGGAGAGCGACGCCGAGCCGATCGTGCGCCGCGCGGTCGAGGGCGGGGTCACGTTCTTCGACACCGCCGACGTCTACAACGGCGGCCAGAGCGAGGTCATCACCGGCCGGCTGCTGCGCAAGCTGTTCGGGATGCGCGAGGAGTACGTCGTCGCGACCAAGGTCCACGGCCAGACGATGCCGGGCGAGAACGGCCGCGGCCTGTCCCGCAAGCACGTCATGGCCTCGATCGACGCGTCGCTCAAGCGACTCGAGCTCGACTACGTCGACCTCTACCAGATCCACCGGTGGGACCACCGCACGCCGATCGACGAGACGATGGATGCGCTCCACGACGTCGTCCGAGCCGGGAAGGCGCGCTACCTGGGCGCCAGCAGCATGTACGCGTGGCAGTTCGCGAAGGCGCAGTCGGTCGCCGTCACGCCGTTCGTCTCGATGCAGAACCACTACAACCTGGTCTACCGCGAAGAGGAGCGGGAGATGATCCCGCAGTGCCGCGACCAGGGCGTCGGCGTGATCCCGTGGAGCCCGCTCGCCCGCGGCCTGCTCGCGGGCAACCGCACGCGCTCCGGTGAACGCCTCACCAGGCGTGCGAACACGGACGCGTTCGGCGACGCGCTGTACAAGCCCGAGATCGACTTCGACGTCGTCGAGCGGCTGACGGAGGTGGCGAACGCTCGCGGAGTTCCGAGCGCGCAGGTGGCCCTGGCGTGGCTGCTACAGCGGCCCGGCGTGACCGCGCCGATCGTCGGGGCAACCAAGCTCGGTCACCTCGAGGACGCGCTCGCCGCCGAGCGGCTGTCGCTGACCGACGACGAGGTCGCCTCACTCGAGGAGCCCTATGTTCCGCACGCGATCGCGGGGCACGCGTAGGGGCCGTCGGAAGGATGGCCGCGCCCCAGGCAACCACGGTCGACGCCGGAGGCCGTGACGTCCGCGTGTCCAACCCGGACCGCGTGATCTTCCCGCAGACCGAGCGAACGGCGGCGGTGACCAAGCTCGACATCGTGAACTATTACCTCGCCGTCGGCGACGGGATCATGCGCGCCCTCGCCTGGCGCCCGACGACATTGGAGCGCTGGCCAAAGGGGGTTTATCCGGGCATGGTCCTGTCGACCCGCGAGGGCCGCGTCGGCGACGCCTTCTACCAGAAGCGGGTCCCCAAGGGGGCTCCGGAGTATGTGCAGACCGCCCAGATCGCGTTCCCGTCGGGACGGCACGCGGACGAGGTCTGTCCGACCGAGATCGCGGTGGTCGGCTGGGCGGCACAGATGGGCACGATCACGTTCCATCCGTGGCCCGTCCGCCGCGAGGACGTCGACCATCCCGACGAGCTGCGACTCGACCTCGACCCGCAGCCGGGCACCGACTATGCGGACGCGGCCCGGGTCGCGGGCGAGGCTCGCGCCCTGCTGGCGGAGCTCGGACTCGTGGGGTTCCCGAAGACCTCCGGGGGCCGGGGCATCCACATCTATGTCCGGATCGAGCCGAGGTGGACGTTCACCGACGTTCGCCACGCGGCGATCGCGTTCGGACGGGCGCTTGAGCGGCGCCTTCCCGAACGGGTCACGACCAGCTGGTGGAAGGAGGAGCGGGGCGCGCGCATCTTCATCGACTACAACCAGAACGCGCGGGACCGCACGATCGCCTCGGCGTACAGCATCCGCCCCAGGCCGGGCGCCCCGGTGAGTGCGCCGCTGGCCTGGGATGAGCTGCCGGACGTCGCACCCGAGGACTTCACGGTGGCGACGATGCCTGCGCGGTTCGCCTCAGCCTGCGATCGCCACGAAGGGATCAACGACGTCGCGTACTCGTTGCAGCCGCTCCTCGACCTGTATGAGGCCGACGGCCTCGGGGACATGCCGTACCCGCCTGATTACCCCAAGATGCCGGGCGAGCCGAAACGGGTCCAACCCTCTCGGGACCGGGACCGGGACCGGGACCGGGACCGGTAGCACGACCCGGATTCGACCGACAAAACCGGGAACTATTCCCGGTTTTGTCGGTCGCATCCCGGAGCGAGGGTTCAGGTCGATTGGGGGAGCCGCTTCGTGCCGCGCTTCGTCACCGGGTTGGACGGCGGCGGCACCATCGGGCCGATGTCGCCGTCGGGCGCCTCGTCGAGGTCGACGATCACCGGCGCGTGGTCGCTCGGCCCGCTTCCCTTCCGGGCCTGGCGATCCACCCATGCGGCGCGGACCCGCTCGGCCACGGCGTCCCCGGCCAGCACCAGGTCGATCCGCATCCCGAGGTCCTGGTGGAACATGCCCGCCCGGTAATCCCAGTACGTGAACACTCGCTTGTCCGGCCAGCGGTCGCGCACAACATCATGCAGCCCGAGCGCCTCGAGCTGGGCCAGTGCGGCCCGCTCGGGCGGGGTCACATGCGTCTGCCCGACATACGCGTCGGGATCGAACACGTCCTCGTCGGCCGGCGCGATGTTCATGTCGCCGCACACGACCGTGTCCTTCGGCCCACGCGCCACCGCGTCCCGGAGCGACGCGAGCCAGGCCAGCTTGTACTCGTAGTGCTCGGAGCCCGGGGTGCGACCGTTGGGAACATACACCGACACCACGCGGATGCCGCCACACGTCGCGGCCACGGCGCGGGCCTCGGGATGCGGGAAGCCCGGCGCGCCGTCGAGGCCGGCGACGACGTCGTCGAGTCCGACGCGCGAAAGGATCGCGACCCCGTTCCACGCCGCCTCGCCGTGCGCGGCCGCCTCGTAGTCGCGTTCGGACAGCGCGTCGCCGAGCACCGAAGCGAACGCGTCGTCGGCGAGCTTGGTCTCCTGAAGGCAGACGACATCCGGCCGGCGCTCGTCGAGCCACGGGAGCAGCCGCGGCAGCCGTTGCTTGAGCGAGTTGACGTTCCAGGTCGCGATCCGCACCGACCGCTACGGTAGCGACCCCGATCCGCCCCCAAAGCCCCGGTCCGAAGCAGAGCATTTCTCCACCTGGCCAAGCAAACGCGACGCGAGTTGGCCGGGCGGGCGTGGCACCCCTCGCGCTTTCGCGGTAAACCTCGATGATCATGAGCACGGTCGCAGACGGGGCGCTCCAGGGATACCGAGTTCCGTCGGGATGCCGAGACGAGCTGATCGACGCCGACGGCAGGCCGTTACCGCACGCCGTCCATCTGATCGCCGCGCTGGCGCGCCTCGGACCGGAGCGCCTCCAGGCCGCGGGCCGCCGCCGCGACACGATCTTCATGCAGCAGGGGATCACGTTCGAGGTGCCGACCGGGGACGGCGAGCGACGCGACCGGGCCTGGCCGCTCGACCTCGTGCCGCGAGTCCTCACCGCGGCCGAGTGGACCGCGATCAAGCGCGGGCTGGCCCAGCGGATCCGGGCGCTCAACGCGTTCGTCGACGACGTGTACCACGCCCACGAAATCGTCCGCGCCGGAATCGTCCCGTGGTCGCTGGTCGTCAGCCGCCCGCAGTTCGCCCGTCCGGTGCACGGCGTTCGCCCGCCCGGTGGCGTGTACTGCCACGTCTCGGGCTGCGACCTCGTCCGCGGCGGCGACGCTCGCTGGCGGGTGCTCGAGGACAACGTGCGCACGCCCTCGGGAATCTCATACGTGATCGAGAACCGGCTCGCGATGACCCGGTTGATGCCCGAGCTGTTCGAGGGCCAGCGCATCCGCGCGGTCGACAACTATCCGTCATTGCTGCTCGACGCGCTGCGGTCAGTCGCGCCCGGCGTCGAGGAGCAGGCGACCGTGGTGCTGTGGACGCCGGGTCCGATGAACTCGGCGTACTTCGAACACGCGTTCCTCGCGCGGCAGATGGGAATCGAGCTCGTCGAGGCCGGCGACCTCGTCGTCCGTGACGCGGCCTGCTACATGCGCACGACGAGCGGCCTGCAGCGCGTGCACACGATCTACCGGCGGCTCGACGACGACTTCATCGATCCGCTCGAGTTTCGCCCCGATTCGCTGCTCGGGGTACCCGGTCTGGTCCGCGCCTACCGCGCGGGCACAGTCGCGATCGCCAACGCGATCGGCACAGGAGTCGCCGACGACAAGGCGATCTACCACTACGTCCCCGAGATGATCCGATTCTACCTGGGCGAGGAGCCGATCCTGGAGAACGTCCCCACGTACCTCCTCACCAACGAGCAGGTGCGAAAGCACGTGCTCGGACGGCTGCACGAGCTCGTGGTCAAGCCCACGTCGGAGTCGGGCGGAAAGGGCGTGTTCATCGGACCGCATGCGAGCGCGGCCGAGCGCGAGCATCAGGCGACGCTGATCGAGCAGCAGCCCGAGCGGTTCGTCGCGCAGGAGCTCGTGCACCTGTCGACGGTCCCGACTGAAGCGGGTGACGGACGCCTGGCGCCGCGCCACGTCGATCTGCGCCCATTCGCGGTGTTCGGGGATGAGATCCGGATCGTCCCCGGCGGCCTCACGCGGGTCGCGCTGGACGAGGGGTCGATGATCGTCAACTCCTCGCAGGGGGGCGGCTCGAAGGACACATGGGTGCTGGACGACGGCGCCTCGGTCGACCTCGCGCCGGGCACGCTGCCGGCGCAGCGACCACCGCGGCTGCCCGACGTGCGCTACGGCGGCTGGCATGGCCAGGCGCAGCAGCAACAACAACTAAGGCGCCGCCGCCAGGCGCCGCCGCCGAACTGATCGTCCAATGCTCGCCCGGATCGCCCACGAGCTGTTCTGGCTGGGCCGGGACCTGACCCGCGGCGAGCACACCGCGCGCACGCTCGACGGCGCCTTTCACGCCGACATCGCCGGCGCGCAGGGGCAGCGGAGCATCTCGCTCACCTGGGACGCGGTGCTCACGATCATCGGGGGCAAGCCGCCGATGCCGGGCAAGGAAGCGCTGGAGGCAGCGACGGCCGAGCGGCGTCCGCTCGGACGCGCCGAGACCGCCCGGCTCCTGACCCTCGACGTCGACAGCCAGGCGTCGATCGTCTCCTGCATCGCCCGGGCGCGCGAGCGAGGCCGGATCCTGCGCGACGTGATCTCCACCGAGATGTGGGAGGCGCTGAACTCGTTCTATCTGTCGCTCGAGCGCTACGACCTCGCCGCGACGCTGCAGACCGGCCCGTACTCCCTCTATCAGGAGGTCAAGGAGCGCTGCGCGCTGTTCTGGGGCCTCGTCGACCGGACGATGCTGCACGATGACGGCCGGGCCTTTCTCGAGGCGGGGGGACGGATCGAACAGGCCGACATGGTGCTGCGCATGCTGCTGGTCACGGTCCCGCAGCGGCCCGCCGCCGAGGGTCACGAGAGCGAGGCGATCGCCCTGTTGCAATCGGTCGGTGGCGCCCAGGCCTACCGCCGCGCGGTCCGGGACGCGCCGACCGTCGAGCCGGTCGTCCGGTTTCTGCTCTACGACAGCGCATACCCCGGGTCGGTCGCCTCGTCGGTGGCGGCGCTCCGGGACGCGCTCACCGAAGCCGACGCCCAGCCGCGCACCTCCCCGCCCGTGCTGCGCCTCGAGCGGCTGATCGCCGAGCTCGAGCTCCAGCGCCGGACCCCAGACGCCGGCGAGGCGTTACACGTGATTCTCAGGCGGGTACAGAGAGAGCTCGAGCTGATCGATCGCGATATCGGGGACCGCTACTTCGCGATCGCGGCACTCGCCGCGGTGCATCTGTAGGCCGCGGCATGATCTACGAGATGAACTTCGCAATCCGGTACCTCACGCGCTACCAGTACGACAGCGACGTCGTCGACAATCTGAACGCGCTCCGCGTCAAGCCGGCCGCCACCGGCCGCCAGCGCTGCGACGAGTTCAGCGTGCGGCTGACGCCCGAGGTCCGGCTGCACCGGCACACCGACTACTTCGGCACGGACGTCGTCGAGTTCGAGGTCTCGCGTCCGCATCGCGCGCTGTCGATCGACGTCCGCGCGCGCGTGACCACGAAGGCTCCGCCCGAGCCGCCCCAGGCGACGTGGGAGGCGCTCGTCGACTCCAGCTACCGCGAGTCCGGCGGCGAGTTCCTGCTCCAGACCGACGACGCCGCCGACCACCCGGCGATGGTCGAGCTGCTCGCGACCACCCGCGCGGCCTCCTCGCCGCTGTCGATGCTGAGCCTCATCTCGGAGCTGCTCCCCGACCGGTTCGAGTACCGCCAGGGCGCCACCTACGTCGATTCGACCGTGCGCGACCTCCTCGACGGAGGCGCCGGGGTGTGCCAGGACTTCGTCCATCTCGGTCTGTGCCTGCTGCGCCACCACGGCATCGCCGCGCGGTACGTGTCCGGATACCTGTTCGCGGCCGGAGGCTCGGGCGGCCAGGAGTCGATCGAGGTCGACACCCATGCCTGGCTCGAGGCGCTGCTGCCGGTGCCGGGCGGCGGCGAGCCGGTGTGGGTCGGCGCCGACCCGACGAACCGCGGCATCGCGGGCGAGGACCACGTCAAGATCGGCCACGGCCGTTACTACCCCGACGTGCCGCCAATCAAGGGCGTGTACCGGGGCTCGGCCACCTCGACCCTCGAGGCCAGCGTGACGATGACGCGGCTCGACGGCGTCGATCCGGCGTCGATCGCCCGGGCGTAGGCGCGGTCCTTACACCCGCCGGCCGGTCACGAGCACCGCAAGCTCGCTCGAGCGGATCACGCCGCCGGCGCGCTCGGCGACGGCCCGGTTCTCGGCCTCGAGCGCGGGCCGCTGGTGGGGCTCGAGGCGGCGGTACAACGACGTCGTCCGCAGGTACGCGTTCAGCTGATCGCCGGTGCGCTCGGTATGGATCGGCACGACCTCGATCCGCACATCCCCGAACAGCCGAGCGGCCTCGGGGACGGTCAGCTCGTGCCGGCCAATCCACGACCACACCGCGGAGATGTTGTCGCTGCGCGCAGCCGCTCCGTCCAGGATCGTGTCCGCCTCCCGGATCTCGGGCCAGCGCGCGGCGATCTCCGGCGCAACCTTGACGAGCCTGCCGTGCAGCGCTCGCCAATCGTCAACCGTGCTCGCGTCCCACATGTCACAGTGCTGGAGCAGAGCGAGCACGCCCCCGGGCGCCAGCAGCCCGGCGGCGCGCGCCCACCCCACCTCGGGCTCGATCCAGTGAAACGCGGTCGCCGAGAACACCGCGGCGAACGCCGCGTCAGCCAGCGACACCTCCTCGAAGCGACCGTGGTGAAACCGGACATGCACCTCCTCCCCCTCCCCCACCCGGCGCGCGGCGACCCGGATCATGTTCGCGCCCGGGTCGACCGCCTCGACGCTGAGCCCGCGCGCCAGCAACGCGCTCGTCAGCAGGCCGGTCCCGCACCCGACCTCGACCACGCGGTCGCCGGCGCCCAGACGCCCGGCGAGACACGCGGCGTCGATCAGCTCGTCCGGGTAGCCGCGCCGCTCGCGGTCGTACTCCTCGGCGACATCGTCGAACACCTGCGCATACCGGCGCCGCAGCTCGCCGTCGCCGACGCCGTGAGCGGTCACACCGGCCCGCCGTACAGTTCCGTGGTCCGGGCCAGACCGCCGTCGACGCACACGGTCTCGCCGGTCACGAACCTGGCGGCGTCCGAGGCCAGGAACGTTACGACGTCGGCGATGTCCTCGGGGGTCGCCCAGCGGCGCAGTGGGGTGAGCGCCTCGATCTGCTCGATCACGCCTGGGACCGCCTTGTTCCGCGCCCACATGTCGGTGTCGACGACGCCGGGCGCCACCGAGTTGACGCGGATCCCGTGCGGGCCGAGCTCGATCGCGAGCGACCGCGTGGCCGCGTCGATCGCGCCTTTGGTGGCGGCGTACGCCGCGCGCCGGGGCGTCCCGACGACCGCCGACCCGGACGAAATGCTGATGATCACGCCGCGCCCGCGCTCGACCATGCTCGGGACGAGCGCCGCGATCAGCAGCAGCGGCGCGCGGACGTTGACGGCATACAGGCGGTCGACCAGCGCGGCGTCGAGCTCCTCGGTGGGTGCGCGGGCGGCGGCCGCGGCGTTGTTGACGAGCACGCCGATCCCGCCGAGCCGATCGGAAGCCTCGGCGACGACCCGAGCCGGAACCCCGGGGTCCGCCAGGTCCGCCGCCAGCACGACAGGGTCGTTCGCCAACCGCCCGGCGACGCCGTCGAGCGCGTCAAGATCGCGGGCGACGAGCGCCACGCGCGCGCCGGCGTCGTCGAGCGCCCGCGCGATCGCCGCGCCGATCCCGCGCGAGGCGCCGGTGACGATCGCGGTGCGGCCTGCGAGCGAGTGCGAATCCATGCCGGGACCGAGACTACGGGTCGGGTCCGGATCCGTGCCGTGCGTCGAGTGCTTCCAACCTGATCTCCGCCATGAACCCCAATTGTCACCCGGATCGGGTGATGCCCGCCGCCGTGCCGCCCCGATCCTTCCCGGTGGCGGCATCGCGAAGATCGAGACCGGAGTTGGAGAGTGCCTGAGGGCTTGTCGGCGGCCGAGGTGGGCAAGGAGATCGCCGAACAGAAGAACCACGCAGAGCACAGCGAGCACGAGAAGACCGACCGCCAGGAGCGGTGGCTGTCGATCGTCGAGGCCGTCGTGCTGTCGGTGGTGGCGCTGCTGGCGGCGTACTCCGGGTTCGCAGCAGCGAAGTGGAGCACCGAGTCGTCGGTGTCGCTCGCTCGCGCGTCCGCGCTCCGGACCAAGGCGAACCGGGCGGACCTCGAGGCGCTCCAGACCGAGACGCTCGATTCGGTGTCGTTCAACGCCTGGTTCACGGCATTCGTCGTCGGCAACAAACAGGCCGAGCAGCTGGCGCAGAACCGGCTTCGCCCCGGATACCGGCCCGCGTTCAAAGCGTGGCTGGCGACCGATCCCCTGCACAATCCCCACGCGCCGCCGGGCCCCGCCTACATGCCCCAGTACGTGATCCCCCAACAGACCCAGGCCAACCAGCTCGACGCGCAAGCTGACGAGGAGTTCACGAAGGGCTCGGACGCGGGCGGCACCGCGGACAAGTACGTGCGCGACACGGTGTTCCTGGCCACCGTCCTGTTCCTGATCGGGATCAGCGGCCACGTGAAGCTCCGCCAGGCTCGCTACGGCCTGGTCGGCATCGGCGTGATCCTGCTCGCCTTCTCGGTGATCCAGCTGATCGGCCTGCCGCCGCCGCCCTGATCGGTCGGTCGGTGCGCGGACCTGGAAGAGTTGCCCGATCGCATGGGCGAAGTCGTCCTCCTTTCGTTCACCTCGGCGTTCAATCCGACGCTGATCGCCGTCACGACGCTGATGCTGCTGCTCCCGAACCCGAAGCGGCTCATGCTCGGCTACTGGCTCGGGGCGATGCTGATGAGCATCACGCTCGGGCTGGTGATCGTGTTCACGCTGAAGGGCTCATCGGCCGTGAGCACCACCAAGCACACGCTCAGCCCGCTCGCGGACATCGTCCTGGGCGGGCTCACATTGATCGTCGCCGCCGTGCTTGCCACCGGCCGCGACGAGCGCTATCGGGAGCGCCGCGCGCAGAAGAATGAGGGCAAGCCCCCGCCTCGCTGGCAGCGAGAGCTCCGCCGCGGCACGGCCAGGACCACGTTCGTGATCGGCGCGCTGCTGACCCTGCCCGGCGCCTCGTATCTGGCCGGGCTGGACCGGCTCAGCAAGCTCGACTACTCGACGGTCGTGACCGTGCTGATCGTGCTCGCGTTCAACCTCGTGATGCTGATCCTGCTCGAGCTCCCGATGATCGCGTTCGCGGTCGCCCCCGAGCGGACGCCCGCCGCGATCGACCGCGCCAAGGGATGGGCCGGCATCCACGGCAGGGTGTACGCCGAGCGCGGCTTGGCGATCATCGGCGTGCTGCTCATCGTCAAGGGGGTCGTCGGCCTGATCCTCGCGAGTTAGGGCCCGTGGGCCCTTAGACCGGTTAGACGCCGAACTCGGCGGGCACCTCGCCGGCGGACACCCCCTCGGCGAGCCGTTGGTAGTCGAGGTCGTTCTGATCGGCGTACGCGGCGGAGAAACGCGCGATCGCCTCGTCGAACTTCGGACCCGCGCCGAGGTAGGCCGCGATCGCGCATCGATCCCCGGAACGGGCGTGCGCCCGGGCGAGCGACCACCCGCAGGCTCGACAGTAGGCGTGCAGGCCCCAGAACCGGATCGTCGACAGGTCCATCGAAGCCTTCCAATCCCAAAGCTGGCGGATGTAGAAGTCGTGCTCCTTGCCGTCGAGGCCCTGGCTGCGCTGCCAGCCGAGAAACACGTCCGCCACGGCCTGGTCCATCCGCTGCCCGCGGACGACCCGCTCGCCGTGGTGCTCGAACTCACTCGCGCCGAGATAGGGCTCGAGCACCGACGCCTGCGCCTCCTTCATCTGCAACACGAGCGAGTCCTGGCCCTGGCGGCCCACGAACAGGAGCACCCAGGCGCGCGTGCCGACGCTCCCGACGCCGACGACCTTGCGGGCCAGGTCGACGAACTCATACGTGCCGAACAGATACCGCTTGTCGTCGTCGAGGCTGGCGACGTACTGGTCGAGCAGGTCGCGAACGTAGTCGGACTCGTCACGGGGGTCAGCCGGGTCGCGTAGATCGGCGAACCGGACGAGCAGCGGCGGGACGCTCCGAAACCGCGGCGCGCCGTCGACGCGCTCGGTGAGCTTGCGCACGGCCCTCAGGCTCGTCTTCTCTCGCGCCTGTGCGAACGGCTTCGCGAACTCGATCCGACCCTTGGGGCCGAGCCGGCCGCCGAAGCGACCGACGAGCTCGCTCGCGTTGATGCGCTCGTACCACACGTCGAGGTGGCTGACCTGGGCGAACCCGTGCATCGCCTCGCGATACTCACGGACGCAGGCGGTCACGAGTTGCGCCCGGCGATCGGCCCGGATTCCGACGTCGCGGCCGGCGATCTCGACGCTGGCCGCCATCCGCTTGACGTCCCACTCCCAGGGGCCGGGCAGCGTCTCGTCGTAATCGTTCGGACCGAAGATCAGCCTCCGATCCGGAGCGGCGAACCCTCCGAAATTCGAGATGTGAGCATCGCCGCAGGCCTGCACCACGATTCCGGAGTTGGGCGTCGACGCGAGGTCGGCGGCCATCACCGCCGCGGCGCCGCGGTAGAACGTGAACGGGGAGACGAGCATCCGGCCGTAGCGGATCGGAATCAGCTCGGGCAACCGCATGGCCGCCTGGGCGTCGAGCACGGCGACCGGATCGGGGCGATCCGGAGCGGGCACCCATTCCCCGTGAGACGACCGCGGCACCTCCCGACGGGCCGCTCGGCCACGCTCGGTCGACTCCCCAAGCTCCAGCGTCGAAATGGTTGCCCTTGTCACGCTCGCTAGCGTATCCGCGACGCTCCCCGGGCAGCGCCGGCGGCGCCGGCGCGCCAGCCGCCGAGGCTCACCTTTCGACCAGCGCCCAGAACTCGGCGGAGTCGCGCAGGCTCTCGAGCTCGTCGTCCTCGCGAGCCCAGTTCGCCACCTCGGGCCTGACCTCGATCGCCTGCTCAGCGCCGCGAGCGCGCTGTCTCGCCCGCCCTCGACCGCACCCAGACCCGGGAGCTCGTACTGCAGCGACCAAGTAGCGCTCCTCGTGGTCGAGCCTGGGATCCTCGGGGTGTGGCTTGACCACGTCGTGGCTCGCCTCGCCGGTGGTGTAGGCGTCGCAGCCGAGCGCGCGCACGCTGAGCATCAGCCTCACCGGATGCCAGGTGAGGCTTCCAGGCCCGGGAGTCGCCTCGAGCTGGTCGAGGCGGACGATCCTGGGCGGCACGGGCGACAGTGGGTCTCTAGCCTAACTGGCCGGAATGCTGATTCGCGCCCGCATGAGCATGAGTGCCGATGATCATGTGACCACGCCGAGCGGATGGCCGGCGCTGGTGGCCGAGCGGCCGGCGGGCACGCCCGGCCACGTCGTCACCGACATCGGCCCGGCTCGTCTGCTCGCGAAGCTCCGCGCGGCCAACCACAGCGGCGACGTCCACCTCGTCGGCGGCCCGCAAACGAGGGAAACGTTCCGGTCGCTCGGCGCGCTCGATGTGCTCGAGCCCACGGAATCCGGCCTCGACGGCGGCCGTCGCTCGAGTTCGCAGGGGGCCGGATTGCGCGTCTTGCTCCCGGTGCGGTTCGGCGCCGGCATGCGCCCGACGGAGTCCTTCAGCCCCGACGCCGGCCTGACGTTCGAGCGCGAGCGCGCGCTGCCCGGTGGGCCGGGGGAGATCGTCTACTCGTCGTCCGGCCGCGCGTGACGGATCCCTCACAGCCGCTCCGGGAGGAGGACGTAGACGCCGACCCGGTCCGCCAGTTCACCTCGTGGTTCGAGCAGGCCAGGAGTGCGGGCATCAGCCAGCCGGAGGCCGCGGCCCTCGCCACCGCCTCGACCGACGGGACGCCGTCCGTCCGGATGGTCCTGGTCAAGCAGGCCAATGAGAGCGGGTTCGTGTTCTTCACCAACTACGAGAGCCGCAAGGGCGGCGAGCTGACCACCAACCCGCACGCGGCGCTGCTGTTCCACTGGGAGCCGTTCGGTCGCCAGGTGCGGATCGAGGGGCGGGTGGCGCGCACCGAGCGCGAGGAGTCGGAGGCGTACGCGCGCAGCCGGCCGCGCGGCAGTCAACTGAGCGCGCTCGCCTCGCCACAGAGCCGCGCCGTCGAGAGCCGCGAGTTCCTCGAGCGGCGGGTGGCCGAGCTGGACGAGCGCCATGCCGGCGACGAGGTCCCGCTGCCCGACCATTGGGGCGGCTTCCGCCTCACGCCGGAGACGTTCGAGTTCTGGCAGCACCGGGACAACCGGCTGCACGATCGGTTGCGGTACACGCCCAGCCCCGGCGCAAGCTGGCGAATCGAGCGGCTCGCTCCTTAGGGCTCGCAGGTCATCAACTGCGGGAGCTCGGCGCGTTATGTGAAGGGGTTCGGCTGGGGGTGGAGAATGAGTTTGCGTGCCGGAGCGCGAGAGGCTGTCTGCGGTTCTTGATCGTGCGGCGG
>Ga0335078_10001282_pt1 | contig 38168 bp, 40 predicted proteins | sample Lox_Sample_32_FD_206711 | JGI IMG/M metagenome (GOLD analysis project Ga0335078, IMG submission 206711) | Soil microbial communities from Loxahatchee National Wildlife Refuge, Florida, United States - Lox_Sample_3.2 | ecosystem: Environmental > Terrestrial > Soil > Wetlands | place: USA... | reverse complement strand
TCCTTGTATTCGACGTGGCCCGAGCCCGAGAGCGCGAACAGCACGGTGTCGTGCTCGCAGATGAGGTGGAACGGCTGCGGCACCGCGTTCTTGCTGAGATGGATTTGCAGATCGAGGCTGTCGGGGAGCATGGGCCGCTCGTCGTAGGGGCCGGCAGTCGCCGCCTCGGCGAAGCTGAACACCATCAGATTGCGCGCCATGTCAGTGCCCTCCCGGTCCGCCGGGGCCGGGCTGCGGCGGAGGCGCCGTGCGCGCGGCCTCCATCGCCGCAAGGCCGCGGCGGGCGACCTCCGCCTGGCTCGCGTAAACGTTCCAGGCCCAGGACTCGATCGGGAAGGGCGCGTTCTGATGGCCGCAATGCTTGCATTTGCGCGCCGCCTCGTCGTCGTTGAAGCGCGTCGCCGCCTCGAAGCTTTCCATGATGGTGCGGAAGACGGTGGCGCCCTCGCCCTTCGAGCTGCCACGCTTCGGCGGCGTCGCGTCATATTCCATCATGAAGAGCCGGCGGTCGCACTTCTCGCACACGAAGCGTACTTCCTCGCGCTGCTCCTTGCCGATCGACTGGCGCTGCGTGATGACGGAGACGCCCATGGTATTCGGGTCGTCCGGATCCTGCAGCGGCGCCTGCACCATGTGCAATTTGGGCCCCACGCGGACGAGGCCCGCCCCGCGCGTGAGCTGCCCGGCGCCGCCCAGCAGCACGAACACTTCGTCCACCGTGTTGAAATGCTGGAACCGGCCGTAGCGCTTGCCCGCGGCGCCGCGGAAGGTAGCGACGCAGGGCACGATCGAGCCCTCGTCGAAATAGGGAAAGAGTGGTGCGAGCGCCGTGGTCGCGGTCTGCAGGAACCAGTAGACATTGGCCTTGAGTGGCGGGCGGTCGGGATCGGGCTTCGGGATGGTGCGCTCGCTCATGGGATCACCTTTGCCTCGCGGTAGTAGCGTTCCGCGCCCTTGTGGAGCGGGATGCTGGTGGTGGCGATCTTCGCCGGAACGAGCGGGTATGTCACGGGGCTGCGCTCGGGCTTGATGTGGGCATAAAAGCGCTCCAGCACTTGGCGCCGCTCGCACATGCACCAGGCGACGAGATAGGCCACGTCGTCCGGCATATCATCGCGCGCGATCATCAGGAAATCAGAAAAGTCGAGCGTCGTGAACGTGTCGTTCATGCCCTTCAGATATCCCGCGGGCAGGGTCGCGCGCGGCCAATGGTATTCGCGCATCATCGTCGCGAGCGTTTCCTCCTCGACCGGCAGGAACGTCATGTCGGTGCCGTTGGCGAGATCCTGCCACCATTGCGTCATGATCGCTTCGTGGATGATGGCGTCGGCTTTGCCCTCGCGCACCAGCGCGACGCAGTCGTTCGGGCGCTCGCGCTCGACATAGCTTCCGCCCCACTCCGCGATGCGCGTGCGCGGCAAGCCCGCGGCCTCCATGAGGCGCTGCGCCGCGAAGCCGATCGTGTTGACGCCATCGTCCTGGGAGCAGGCGATCCTGAGCTTCGGCGCCTTGCGCCGGAAATCCTCGAACGAGCGAATGCCGTGCTCGGCCCGGACCGCGACGACGAGACGGTCGGTCTGCGGCATGGTGCCGAGCGCGCGAAGCTGCGGAAATGCCTCGCCCTTGGCGATGCCCTTGCCTTCGACCGTCATCGGCACGAAGGCCGAGGGAACGGCGAACGCCGCATCGACCTGGCCGCGTCCCACCGCCTGCACGGAATCGAGACCGCCGCGGCCGCTCCAGATGCCGATCCGCGAATAGGGGCCGGTGCGGTCAACGAGCTCCTGGCTGAGCCAGCCGAGGATGCGGTGCAGATTGGCGGCGCCCCAATCGCCCTGGAACTGCAATGTCACCGAGCGCTTGAGGCGCGGCTCGGGAACCGAATAAGGCATGAAATCCTCCTTTCCTCGCCGGCAGGGCATTAAGGCACTTGATGGCCCTCGTTTGTCTGGTCCTTTTTAGGTTGGTTCTGCCACCTTTTGGAAGGCACCCGGTTTCCGATCAACCGGCGATAGCCCGATGTGCCGTCGTTCCCCCAGACTAATAAAAGCTGGTCTCCGGGCCGCTCCACGTGAGATGCTGCGGGCGCAAAATCCGAAAGAGAGAGGCTCACCTTCCGCGTCAGTCGCCTGCATTACGGTCAGCGCCAGGAATAGCAAACGATAACGGCCCAACTGCGTGCAGTTAATCGGGCCGAAATGGGAGGACCTGATGCCGTACCTGCTCGACCGGCGGAGCGCGCCGCAGGCAGCGGTTGCTGCTGCCTTTGTCGCCGCTTTTGCTTTCTTTCACGTGCCGTGGGCATCTGCCGACGCCGCCCTGACGGTCGCCAAGGCTGCCGCGACCGCCGACAACATGATGCCGGTCAATGTGGGCGATGAGCTCGGAATTTTCCGGAAGCACGGGCTCGCCCTCAAGATTCTCGACTTCAACAGCGGCAGCAAGATGGCTCAGGCGGTGGCCGCGGGCAGCATCGACCTCGCAGACGGCGCGGGCAGCGAGATGGCGCTCATCGCAAAGGGCGCGCCGATGAAGGCTGTCTGCGAGGACGAGGGAACCTTCCCCTTCTTAAGCGTCGGGGTTCCGGTGGACTCGGCCGTCACCTCTGCGGCCGACCTCAAGGGCAGGAAAATGGGCGTCTCGAGCCCAGGCTCGCTCACGGATTGGCTGGCACAAGAGCTGGCGCGGAAGGAAGGATGGGGGCCGGACGATCTGAAGCGCGTCGGCATCGGCAGCGGCACTGCGAGCGTAACCGCCGCGTTCCGCGATCATCTCGTCGACGCCGACATCAGCGCAACCTCCCTCTTCCTCAACATGGAGGAAAAGAAGATCGGCCGCCTCCTCATCCCCGTGACGGACTTCGAAGGCGATGCCGCCGCCGGCATGATCTACGCCTCCGATCGGCTGATCACCGCCAACCCGGGCGCCATCCGCGCGTTCCTCGCCGGCTGGCTCGAGACGATCCGATATATGCGTGCCCACAAGGCCGAGACGGTGAAAATCGAAAGCGGGATCACCGGGTTCTCGCCCGCCGTCATGGGACGCGAATACGACTTGACGATCGGCATGTTCAAGGACGATTGCCGCTTCGATCCGCAAGGGCTCGCCACTTTGAGGAGATCCTTCATCGATCTGAAGCTGCTCGCGGAGCCGCCCGACATGGCGAAGCTTTATACGGATGCATTCGTGCCGAACTGACTCGAGCAGGACCTTGTGCGTGGCAAATAAGAATGGTGCGAAGCGAATCGGAGGAAAGCGATGAGACCGATCGGACGGTGTTTATTGGCCGCTATGGCGTTCCTGTGCGCCGCGGCAGCGCCGGTGTGGGCCGCGCAACAACAAGTGTCGGTCGGGAAGGCGGTCGGGGAAGCCTGGACCTTCCTGCCGCTTGATATCGGGCAGCGCTACGGCATTTTCGCGCGCTATGGGCTCGACCTGAACATCATCGTTTTCCAGGGCGACGCGAAGCTGCAGCAGGGGCTCGCTTCGAACAGTATTTCGTTCGGACTGGGGAGCGGTCCCGGCATGGCGTTCGCGGTGAAAGGTTCGCCGGCAATCGCGGTCGCAGCCTATTTCGGCGCGCCCAAGAACATCTCCGTCATCGTCTCCGAGGACTCGCCGATCAAGACGGTGACCGGCCTGAAAGATAAGACGATCGCTATCAGCACTGCCGGATCGCTGACGGAATGGCTCGTCGAGCGCATATCCCTGGCCCAGGGTTGGGCCGAGAACGGCATAAAGACCGCGGCGCTCGGCGGCCTGACACCGGGTGTCGCGGCGATGCGCTCGGGCGCGGTCGATGCCGTTATGGGCTCGACCGAAGGCGGATATATGCTGGAAGAGAAGCATGCGGCCCGCATTCTCGTCGCCACCGACAAATACGCGCCTGTCTTCATCACGCACGTGGTCTTCGCTCGCAAGGCGCTCGTTGCCGACGAGCCCGATCTCGTCACCCGCTTTCTCCAGGGCTTCTTTGCCACGATCGATTTCATGAAAACGCACAAGGCAGAGACCGACAAGGTCGCGGAGGAGGTGCTCAAATTCAGTCCGGCGGTGGCGGAAAGGGCCTACGACCACGAGATCGGCGGCTTCGTCCCCGAAGGCCGCTTCGATCCCAAAGCAGTCGGGGTTCTCAAGCGCTCGTTCGTCGAGATGGGCATTCTGCCGACCGAACCAGCAGATAGCGGACTTTTCACAACGCGGTTCGTGCCCGTGAAAGCCGATGGTGGGAGCGCAGCCGCGACGACGCGATGAGGTGCTTCGACGTGAGCACCGCGTCCAGCGAAGAGTCCTTCGTTCAACGTGAGCCTCGCAACTGAAGACGAAACGAACCGCGACGCAATGTGCCGCCGTTCCGCGAGAGCGCCGCTCTCTCTTCACTCGCCGCCAACGCGAACACCCTTTTCGGCGATGGATCGCTTCATGATCAGGACCAGAAACACGAGCAGAAACGTGATCGCGGCGAACATCCAAAAGCCATCGAAGTAGGCGAGCGAGGATGCTTGCTGCTGGCGCAATTTGGCGAGCGCCTGCCACGCGAATTGCTGCGCGGCGACCGGATCGGCCGTTTGCTGATGGAAGAATGCCTGCGCTCTCCCGAGGAAGTTCTGCACCGCCGCGTTGAAGGGGTCGAGGTACTCGCCAAGGCGCAAAGTGTGGAATTGATCGCGCCGCTCGTTGAAGGTCTGGGCCATCGACGTTCCGACGCTGCCGCCTTCGTTGCGCAGAAGGCTCAATAATCCGACAGCGGCGCCACGCAACTCCTTCGGCATGTAGAGATAAGCCGCCACATTTGCGGGCGCAAAACAGATCGCCAGTCCCGCAACCATCACCACCCGAGGCCAGATGACCTGGCCCGGACTGATATCCAGCGTCATCTGGGACATCCAATAGTTCCCGGCCGTCATCGCCAGCAGGCCGACAGCGATCAGCCAGCGCGCATCCGCCCCGCGGCCCAGCGCGAGGCCGACGACCGGCATCGCGACCAGCGCAAAGATGCCGCCCGGCGACATCACGATGCCGGCGTCGAGCGCGTCATAGCCGAAGAGAGACTGAAGCAACGCGGGCAGCGACGTGCTGGCCGCATAAAGCGCCATATAAGCGCACGAGATGATAACGCAGCAGGCGGCGAAGTTGCGCTCGCGCAAGGGGCGGAAATTGACCACCGGGTTAGCGCTGCGCAACTCCCAAAAGATGAGGCCAGCCAAACCTACCGCAGCGAGAACCGCCAGGGTCTGCACGCGCCAGAACGGATCGTTGAGCCAGTCCCATTCCTGGCCCTTGCTGAGCATCACCTCCCAGGAGACCATGACAATGACCAGCAGCGAAAGGCCGATCGAATCGAACTGGAATGGCCGCTTCTTCAACTCCAGGCGTTCGGCGATCAAATACTCCGGGTCGCGCAGCTTGGCATAGCACGCCGCAAACGCCAGGAGACCGACGGGCACGTTGATCAGGAAGACCCATCGCCACGAGTACTGGTCCGTGATCCACCCGCCCAGCGTCGGGCCGACGACCGGCGCGATCAGCGCAGCCAAGCCGAAGAGCGTCATGGCTGCGCCTTGCTTTTCTTGCGGGAAGGCGTCGAGTAGCACGCCCTGGCTGCTGGGCTGGAGACCGCCGCCTGCTAGGCCCTGGATCACGCGGAAGAGGATCAGCTGACCGAGGCTCGTCGACATTCCGCACAGCGCGGAGCTGAGCGTGAATACGGCAATCGAGAGCAGGAAGTAGTTGCGGCGGCCCAGATGTGCGCTGAGCCAGCCGGTGATCGGCAGGATGACGGCGTTGGCGGCAAGGTAGCTGGTGAGGACCCATTCGCCATCATCGACCGTCGCCGACAGGCCACCTGCGATATAGCGCAATGCCACCACGGCGATCGTGGTATCGAGCACCTCCATGAAGGTCGGCACCACGACGATGGCGGCAACGACCCACGGGCTTCCCGCTGCACGAGGGCGCGAGGGCGAAAGCGCCGCCGCCGTCATTGGCCTGCGCCGGGCGGGCGCTGCGGAGTACCGGCAGTTTGTGATTGCGGAACGACGCGGGCCTGCAGGAATTTCCCCGCGTCGGGCCCGGTCGGAGGCTTTTTCACATAGACATATGGGGTGACGGAAGTGCCAATGAACAGCGGCGTCTTGTCGGGATCGTAGCCTTCGAGCTCAATCCGAACCGGCAAGCGCTGTACCACTTTGACGAAATTGCCCGTCGCATTTTCCGCGGGAAGCAGCGCGAGCGTCGATCCCGTCCCCTCCGTGAAGCCGGCGACCCGTCCCTTGAACACCTGCCGCCCGCCATACATGTCGACATAAAGATCGACCGGCTGGCCGATGCGCATGGCGCCGAGCTGCGTCTCCTTGAAGTTCGCGTCGATCCAAATGTCGCTCAACGAGCGAACCGCCATCAGGTTCTGGCCGACTTGGACATAGTCGCCCGGATTGACGTTTCGGCGCGTCACGACGCCGTCGATTTCCGCGAGGACGTCACAATAACGAAGGTTCAGCTCGGCCTGGGCGAGATCACGCTTGGCGGATTCGAGCTTGGCCTCGGCCTGCTTGACGGGCGGAGCCTGCGCCGTCAGCTCGTCGAACGTGCGGTCGATGTCGCCCTGTCCTTCGAACTGCTGGACCATCTGCTTCGGGCTTTGGTCGAACGAGTGGACAACGCCGAGCTGCGCCGCGCTCTCGATGACGTCCGACTGCGCCTGGAGCACGGCAGAGAAGGTCTCGTCGAGATCGGGCGGCACCTGGTCCAGGGCTTCGCCTTTATCAGGCTCCGGCGGCAGCCCCAACGAGACACGGACCTGGTGGACTTCGGAGAGTGCCTGGCTAACGCCCGCGCTCGCGGTCGTGAGCTCTGCCTGTCGCTGATCGAACTCGGCGCGGCTCACAACGCTACTCTGAACCAGCGATTTCGCCCGATCGAAATTGACCTGCGCCAGCGTCAATGCCGCCTTGCTCTTGTCGAGGGCGGCAACCCGCGCATGCAAGAGAGCGGCCTGGTTGTCGACGTCCTGCACGGCATTCTGCAATTTCCAGCGCGCGGCCCGAGCTTGCGCTTCGATGCCGCGCGCGGTCGCTATCGCCGCCTGCAGATCGGCGGTCGCGACGTCGACCGCCGCCTTCTTTTCGGCGACTGCGACCTCATAGGGCTCCTTGTCCAGCTCGGCGATGAGATCGCCTTTGTGCACGCGATTGTTGTCGTCCACCAGGACCCGGGCGATCTGGCCCGCGACACGGGGCGCAACGAACGTCACGTGACCGTTGACATAGGCGTCGTCCGTCGAAACGGTATTGAGGGTCCGCTCGACATAGGGAACGCCGAAGACGAGGATGACGGCGAGGACAAGCGTGCCGAGCGTGCCCATAAGCAGCTTCCGTCGCCGCGTGGGCGGGTGAACCGGGAGCGGGCCGGCTCGCCGCTCGACCGATACGCCCTCTTCGGTGTGTGCCTCCATCTGAAGCGCAGCCTCCCTATCGGCACCCCGCCCCTCGACGGACACGGCGCGTGACGGCCTTCAAATTGCGCTCACACCGATCGGCCGACTGCCGAGCGGCTGCGGGATCAGGCCGCTGCCCGCGAGCGGCGGAACCATTCGTCAAAGCCTATGCGACCAAGACGCGCTTCGCCAAGCGGCACGAGCGAGCGCTCCTCGACCCGTCCGCCCCAGTACTGGGCTTCGGGGTCGCTCACGACCTCGCGGGGGTCGCCCACCGCCTTGAGATAGCGGGCGACGATTTCGCGGAAGGGCGCCCGCTCGGGGCCGGCGATCTCGACGATGCCGTTTCGTGGCGCGCCGAGCGCCACCTCGGCGACGACAGCAGCGACGTCGTCCGCCGCGATGGGTTGGAACAGGACCGGCGGAAGCCGGACCCTGTTTCCATCTGAGCTTGAATCGGCGATGCCGCCGAGGAACTCGAGAAACTGGGTCGCGCGGATGATGCTGTAGGGAATGCCGGAGCCCCTGATCAATTTCTCCTGTGCTACCTTGGCGCGAAAATAGCCGTTGTCGGTCCGATCGATCGCGACGATGGACAACGCGACATGGTGCCGGACGCCCGCTGCGACATCCGCGGCGAGAAGCTTGCGTCCGGAAGTCTCGAAGAAGTCCATCACCGCCTTGTCCTCAAATGAGGGCGAATTGGTGAGGTCGATCACGACCTGCACGCCGGCCATGGCCTCTTTGAGGCCCTCGCCGGTGATGCTGTTCACGCCCGTCGCGGGCGAGGCGGCCATCACGTCGTGGCCACCCTGACGCAAAATGGCAACGGTTTTCGAGCCGATCAGGCCGGTGCCGCCGATAACGACCAATTTCATGGATTGCGCTCCCTTGTCGATGAGGCAGATCTTCGAGCACGTGACCTTCGCATACGGTCAGCTCGACAAGCGCAGCAACAGCGGGGCGGACGTCATCAGGCAAACTGAGGTGCGCTACATTCGCGCGCGGAACGAGAGCGCTCGCTCGCGGTCAAATGTTCGGGATCCGGCTCTATCGCGGAAGCCATCGCCGAGCCGCTCGCACCATTAGCGTCCGGTCCGCGGCATGGGGCAAGTTAAAATACGTTCAATCCGCTCGCCCTTTGGTACTGTTTCAACCAGCACTCGCGCGGAACTCGCGACGCTCGGATTGCGGCATCGCGCCGGCCGGCTTGCAACATTTTCATCGCAATTGCCCGCGACCCGGCACGACTTAGCGGGCTCCATAGCAAATCAAGAACTTGGCGGCCGAGTAGCTGCACCGGAGTGATCCGCTGATGGCCATCCCACAGCGGATGCAGGTTCGCTCCCTCGAGCGCGGCGATGTAAGGCGCGTCAGCGCCGGATGCGTCGGGCATGATCGGCCTCCCGGAACAAGTTGGTGGGTCCCCTAATGAAAGCGGCCTGGGCGGCACAGTTGCAGGTTGCGGGAGAGAGTATGACGCGTCAGAAGAATGCGCACCAAGGGACAGGAATACATCGATCCTCGAGCTCAAAACGGGTGCGTTCCCGCTTCGAAGCGTGAGAAGGGAGGAGATCATGCTTTACCCAAGCGCTCATGAGGATGGGTTTGCGCGCGATCACCTGCCGCCGATGGATCAATGGCCGGTCATGGAGGATGGCGGGCTCGCGGAACTGCACTATCCCGAGCGCCTCAACGCACCCGCGGAGCTTCTCGACAAAAATGTTGCCAATGGTCTTGGCCGCCGTGCGTGCGTGCGTTCGCCGGCGGTTGTCTGGACCTATGAAGAAATGCTCGAGCGGTCCAACCGCATCGCCAACGTCCTTGTCCGGGAGCTGGGTCTGCGAAGCGGCAACCGCGTTCTCCTGCGGGCTGCCAACAGCCCGTTCCTCGCCGCCTGCTGGTTTGCAGTCATGAAAGCAGGGGGGATTGCGGTCACGACAATGCCGCTCCTCCGGGCGCGGGAGCTTGCGCCGATCATCGCGAAAGCCGAGATCAGCATCGCTTTATGCGACGACCCGCTCCTGGGGGAGCTCCGTACCGCACAGCAGGCGGGCCCGCATCTCCGTCATGTGCTGCCCTTCGCAGAGCTCGAAACGAGGATGACGAACCAGAGCCCCTCCTTCGATGCCGTCAAAACCGCGCGCGACGATGTCGCGCTCATCGCTTTCACGTCAGGTACGACCGGCGAGCCCAAGGGCACCGCACATTTTCACAGCGATGTGCTCGCCATCTGCGATTGCTTTCCGCGCTCGCACATGAAGATCGTGCCGGAGGACCTGTTCTCCGGCAGCCCCTCACTTGCCTTTACCTTTGGGCTGGGCGGCCTCCTGCTCTTTCCACTGCGGTTCGGCGCCTCAACCCTGCTGCTCGAGCGCGCGAGCCCACCCGAGCTTGCCGCCGCGGTCGAACGCCAGCGTGTGACCACTCTCTTTACCGCGCCCACGGCATATCGAGCCTTGACGGAGCTGGCTTCGCGCCATGACCTGTCGAGCCTCAGGGAATGTGTTTCGGCGGGGGAGCATTTGCCGGCGGCGATATTCGAAGCTTGGCGCAAGGCAACCGGGAACAGCATCGTCGACGGCATCGGCTCGACCGAGATGCTGCACATCTTCATTGCATCACATGCCGCCGATCCGTCCGGCAGCACTGGCAAGCCGATCCCCGGTTATCGCGCGCAGATCGTCGATGATTCTATGAATCCCGTGCCGCCGGGAACGCCCGGCCGGCTGGCAGTGCGCGGGCCGACCGGTTGCCGTTATTTGGCCAACCCCGAACAGCAGGCGAAATACGTGCGTGACGGCTGGAACCTCACGGGGGATGCCTATGTCGTCGATCAGGACGGCTTCTATTGGTACCAAGCGCGCACGGACGACATGATCGTTTCGGCCGGCTACAACATCGGCGGCCCCGAGATCGAGAACGTCCTCCTTGAACATCCGAAGGTGAAAGAGTGCGCGGTTGTCGGCGCGCCCGACGCGGACCGCGGCCAGATCGTCAAGGCGTTCGTCGTGCTGCGCGAGCCGGCGGACATGAAAGAAGAAACTACGATGGAACTGCAGGAATTCGTGAAGGCACGGATCGCACCTTACAAATATCCCCGTGCCATCGAATATATCGATGCTCTGCCGCGCACCGAGACGGGCAAGGTACAGCGATTTCGCCTGCGCGATCGCGAATGGGCCAAAGCAGGGCGGAAGACTCTGTCTGCCGGTGGAAAATAAGCTATTGTCTTCGGTACGGGGAACGAAGATAGCCGATGCGCGATCGAGGCAACGACGAAAGCGAGGTGGAAGGACGTCTCGCCGCGATGCCGACCGCGCCGGCGCGGCGGCCCGCAATCATTGACATCAAGGATGTCTCGGTCACGCTCGCGGGCGAGCGCATCTATGACGCCCTCGATTTCGGCGCCAGCGACGGCGAGTTCTTATGCATTCTCGGTCCCTCGGGCTGCGGCAAGTCCACCTGCTTGCGTTTGATCGGCGGGCTGTTGCCGGCCTCGGAAGGCACTGTCGCGGTGGACGGCCGAGATCCGTCCGAGGCGTGGGATCGGATCGCCTATGTGTTCCAGGCGCCGCGGCTCGTGCCGTGGCGGACGGCGCTCGGCAACGTCATGCTGGCGATGGAGCTGCGCTTCGGCAGCGCGGCAAAGCGCGAGCGCGAGGAGAGGGCCAATGCGCTTCTCGATCTTGTCGGGCTTGCGCGCGACGCCGAGAAATATCCACGCATGCTGTCGGGCGGCGAGCGCCAGCGCGTCGCGATCGCCCGCGCGCTTGCGGTCGAGCCCAAGATCATCCTCATGGATGAGCCTTTCGCGGCGCTCGACCTCAATACGCGGCGACGTCTTCGGGCCGAGGTGATCGCGATCTGGGAGAAGACGGCAAAGACCATCGTCTTCGTGACGCATGACATCGACGAGGCGCTCGTCCTCGCCGACCGCGTGCTGCTCATGTCGAACAAGCCGACGCGCGTCATCGAGACGATCGCGATCGCGCACGAGCGGCCGCGCGACATCGATAAGACGCCCGCGCTCCGCGCCCAGCGCGAGCGGCTCCACCACCTGTTCCGGCAGCTCGAGCCCGGCGCGGGCGAAGAGGGCGATGAACGAGATTCGGGAAAAGGATAGACAACAGCCATGAAGACGACCGCCTCCCTTCTCGCCGCGGGCGCGCTCGCGATCGGCCTTGCGTTCCCGCTCGCGGCCGCGGCCAAGGACAAGATCAGCTATGCCTATCTCATCGATCCCGCGCTCGAAGGCGTGCTCTATGGGATCAAGAGCGGCAAGGTGACGTCGCCCACCGTCGACATCGTGGCGACGCCGCTTCCCATTCCCGCGCTCATCCAATCGACGACCACGAAGCAGTACGACGTCGTCATGAACGCGGTGCTGTCGATCCCGCGCGCGCTCGACGAAGGGCTCAAGATGGAGATGCTCTCGACCGCGCTGCGCTCGGTCGCGAGCCCCGTGAGCGGCGGCATGTGGGTGAAGAGCGGCAGCCCCTACAAGACGCTCGCCGATCTCAAGGGCAAGACGGTGGGCGATACGGCGCTGCAATCGACGGGCACGACGTGGACCCGCATTGCGCTGTGGAAGGCGCATCAAGTGAACGTCTCCTACGACAACGGAGACTACAAGTGGGTGCAGATGCCGGCGACGGAGCTTCTGGGCGCGCTGCAGACCGATCACATTGAGGCCGCCAACTTGATCCATCTCCAGGCGTTCCAGGCGATCAAATCGGGCGACTACCGGTCGCTGCTGCCGACCGCCAAGGATATCGTCGAGCTCTTCCACGTGAACCAGGTCTCGGCCGTCAACGTGGCTTATCCGGAGCGGATCGACGCGCATCCCGACGACTACAAGGAATTCGACCGCATGATCAAGGCGTCGGTCGATTACGCCAACGAACATACCGACGAAGTCGGCAAAGCGATCGCCGACCAATTCCACATCGCGCCGGAGTTCTTTGGCTGGTGGCTCAAGGACTATTCGATCTTCCCCGGCGACGTAAGCGCGGGCGATCTCCGCTCGATGGAGGTGGTGTGGGAGAACGCCAAGGCGTTGGGCCTCATGGGCAACTACCCCAAAGCGGAGAGCGTGGTCTGGAAAGATGCGATCCGCGAGTAGCCTCGCGCCTGGCGCCGAACACAAGCCGCCGGATGAGCGGCGATCTGCGCGGCTGGGCGCGCACCTCTTCACGCTCGCTTTCCTCGCGGCGTGGTGGGGCTATAGCCTGACGGTTCCGCGCTACGTGCTGCCGGGCCCCGTCGATGTGGCACTGCGGCTCGTCCAGTTCTTCACCACATACAATCTCTACAAGCAGGCCTTCGCCTCGCTTGCGCACATCATCGCCGGAATGGCCGCGTCGCTCCTCGTCGGCGGCGCGCTCGCGCTCGCGGCATACTACCTGCCGGTGCTCCGGCTCGCCGTGCACGGGCGCATCTCGCCCTTCCTCAATTCCTTCTCCGGCATCGGCTGGACGCTCCTTTCGATCGTGTGGTTCGGGATCAACGAATTCACCATCGTATTTGCGATCGCCGTCGTGCTGACGCCTTTTGCCATCATCAACCTGCGCGAAGGGCTCGAGACGCTCGACCGCGAGCTCCTGGAAATGGCGGCGAGCTTCACACGCAATCGCTGGCGCGAATTCACCAAGATCGTGCTACCCGGGCTCATGCCGTTCGTGTTCGCGACCCTGCGCGTGAGCTTCGGCGTGTCGTGGAAGGTGGCGCTCGCGGCCGAGCTGTTCGGCGGCCGCACGGGCTTGGGCTATCTTTTCAACCTGGCGCAGCAGAATTTCGACATCCGCCTCATCCTGGTGGTGGTCGTCGTCATCATCCTTTTTGTTTATGGCACCGATCGCTTCGTTTTCGCGCCGTTGCAGGCGCGGTGGAGCAGGCCCGATGCGGGCTTCGCATCATGACGCTCTCGCGGCGTTTCGCCGAGCGGGCGATCGCGGACGGGCTTGTCGTGGCGGCCATCCTCGGATGGTGGCTCCTGTCGATGGGCCTGCCGGATTTCGTGATGCCAAGCCCGTGGCGCGTTGTGGAAACGCTCGCAGGCCTCTTCCTCACGCCCGCGCTCCTTGCCGACACGGCCGCAAGCACAGCGCGCGTCGTGGCCGCGGTCGCGCTTTCGACGCTGATCGGCGGCGCGCTCGCCGTCGTTCCCTATCGGTGGCCGATCGCGGACGCGATCGTGCGGGACCGGATCGCACCCTTCCTCAATTCCTTCCCGTCGGTCGGGTGGGCCATCCTCGCCATGATCTGGTTCGGCACGACCAACGCCGCCGTGATCTTCGTCGAAGTCGCGGTGCTGACGCCCTTCTGCCTCATCAACATCCTCGAAGGGCTGAAAGAGCTCGACACCGAGCTGCTCGAGATGGGATCGAGTTTCACGCGTCTGGGCGGGCGCCGGTTCCGCAAGATCGTGGTGCCGATGCTGCTGCCATACCTCATGGCGGCGATCCGCATCGCCTATGGCATTGCCTGGAAGATCGCGCTGGTGGCGGAACTGTTCGGCGTCTCGAGCGGCCTGGGATATCTCATGCTCAAGGCCGAGATCGTGTCCGACGCCGCCACCGTTTACGCGACCTGCTTCGCGATCGTGCTGCTGTTCCTCGCCGGCGAGAAGCTGGTGCTCGATCCGCTGTCGCGCCTCGTCGCCTACAAGTGATGGAGAAGGGAGCCGCCATATGATCGCCGCCGACCTCGTCCTTCGGAACGGTGAGTTCCTGACCTTCGACGACCGGCGCTCGCGTACCCGCGCGCTGGCGGTTGCGGGCGGGCGCATCCTGGCATTGGGCGAGGATGCCGAGGCGCTCGCGGGGCGCGGCACGGAGGTGATCGATCTCGGCGGGCGCACCGTCATCCCCGGCCTCTTCGACAGCCACATTCACACCGTGATGGGCGGGCAGAACGAGCTTGCGGTCTCGCTTGCGAGCGCTCGCTCCATCACCGACGTGCAAGCGGCCTTCGCCGCGCGCGCGCGGACGACGCCCAAGGGAACCTGGATCCGCGGCGGCAGCGGCTGGCACGAAAGCCAGCTCGCCGAGGGCCGCCTGCCCACGCGCTTCGAGCTCGACGCGGCGACGCCCGACAATCCCGTGATCCTGCGCCGCGGCGGCCACGTCGTCGTCGCCAACAGCGCCGCGCTCGCGATCGCCGGCATCACCAAGGCGACGCGCGACCCCGAGGGCGGCGTCATCGTGCGCGACCCGGTGACCGGGGAGCCGACGGGCCCGCTCATCGAGCGCTCGGCCTTCAGCCTCGTCTTGAAGCACGTGCCGCCGCCCTCGCGTGCCGAGCATATCGAGGGGCTGAAGCTCTTTACGAAGAAGCTGAACAGCCGCGGCGTCACCAGCACGCTCGAGCCGGGCCTCACGCTCGAGGAGATCGCGGCCTACATGGAGCTGTGGCGGCAAAAGGCGATGACGACGCGCGTCCGCATCCTGCAGCGCGTCCACTGCGTCGACGATGTGAGCGCGCTCTCGTCCATTCTCGCGCCCGAATTCGGCGACGACTGGCTCAGGATCGGCGGCTTCAAGTTCTCCGCCGACGGCGGCATCGAGGCTGCCTACATGCACGATCCCTACCGCGTGGTCGAAGGCGAGCAGACGGATCCGGCCTTCGTCGGCAAGCTCATTTTGCCGCCGGGCGGCATCGGCGAGCTCAAGGAGATGCTCACGATCGCGGCCGAGCGCGGCTGGCAGTTCCAGGTTCACATGGTCGGCGACGCCGCGATCGATGCCATTCTCGACGCGGTCGAAGAGGTGGCGGAGAAATACCCGGTCGGCGCCATGCGCTGGGTGATGGTGCACATCTTCCTGCCGAGCGACAAGGCGCTCGCGCGGATCAAACGCATGGGGCTGCGTGCGACGGTGCAAGACCAGCCGGTGAAATTGGGCCACAACATGCTGCGCTATTGGGGCGAGGAGCGCGCCGCGCGCTCGATCCCGATCCGCACCATCGTCGCGGCCGGGATTCCCACGGGCGGTGGTACCGACGCGCCTGTGGTGGATTGGAACCCGTTCGAGTCGATCTGGTGGATGGTGACGCGCAACGTCTACATGCAGGACAAGATCCGCGCGCTCGGGCCCGAGGAAGGGATCGACGTCGCGACGGCGCTCGCGCTTTACACGCGCGGCAGCGCTGAGGCCTCGTTCCTCGACGATAGGGTCGGTACGCTCGAGGTCGGCAAGCTCGCCGACCTCGCGGTCCTGAGCGACGATCCGCTGACCGTGCCGCCCGACCGCCTGAAGCACATCCGCGCCCATCTCACGCTCGTTGGCGGGCGCGCGGTCCACCGCGAAGGACTCTGAGGATGACGCTCTCGCGGCTCCTCTCGCAGCACGGGCGAAAGCATCCCGGCATCCTGCCGGCCGACGCTTTCGGCCCGCTGCCGCCGGCGACGCACAACTATCCGGTGCTCGCTTTCAAGGATATCTACGCGACGGTTGGCGCGATCGGCCTGCGCCTCGGCGAGCGCGCGAGGGACCTCGCGGGCCAAACCGTGCGCATCCGCGGCTATATGGCGCCGCCGGATCTCGAGCGCGGCGACTTCTTCGTGCTGACGCGCGCGCCGGTCATCACCTGCCCGTTCTGCGATCCCGGCACGAACTGGCCCGACGACATGGTCCTGGCGCTTCTCGAGCGCGAAAGCGGCTTCGTCGATCCGGCGCAGCCGATCGAGATCGTCGGCGAGCTCGAATTGGGCGCCAAGCTCGACCTCCGCACCGGCGCTGTGCGCCTCGTGCGCCTCAAGGACGTGCGCTGGCAGCCAGTCTGAGTTTCGGCTTCAGTCTGGAGCTGAGTGGAAGCGCGTCGCCGCATTCCGGAATGGCGGGCGCGCCCCTCACGCGCTGCGAAAACGCTCGACCGCGGCGGGGTCGAGCTCGATGCCGAGGCCCGGCCGTTCCGACAGCCGGATGGTGCCGTCCTTCTCTGCCTCTATCGGCTCTTTCAAAAGCTCGTCGCGCAATCCGTTCGGGTTCTGGTCGAATTCGAGGATGAGGCCGTTCGGGATCGATGCGATGAAATGCAGCGAGGCGGCGAGCAACACCGCGCCGGCGAAGGCGTGCGGCGCGACCATGCGATGATGCGCCTGGGCCAAGGCCGCGATACGCCGGCATTCGGAGAAGCCGCCGGTCCAAGCGATGTCGGTCTGGACGATGTCGACGGCATTGCGCGCGATCAATTCGCGAAAGCCATAGAGCCCGATTTCGGTCTCGTAGCCGGCAATCGGCGTCGCCAAGGCCGCGGCGACCTGGGCGCTGCCGTCGATGTCGTCGGTCGCGACCGGCTCCTCGATCCAGTACAGGTTGTAGGGCTCGAAGGCGCGTCCCATCTCGATCGCCATCGCCGGGCTCCAGGCGCAGTTGACGTCGACCATCAGCTTGGCGTGTGGTCCAAGCGCCCGGCGCACCGCGGCGACGCGGGCGATATCTTCCTCGGGTTCGACGACGCAGCTCCCGGCGTGCTCGGCCAGATGGCGCAGATGGGTCTGGGTCGAGGGGTTGCGGCCCACTTTCATCTTCATGCCCTTGAAGCCGCGGGCGCGGTAGCTTTCGGCCTCGGCGGCAAGATCATCGACCGACTTGCCCTCGGAATAGAAGCCGCCCGAGGCATAGGCCTCGACGCGGTCGCGGCAGCCGCCGAGGAGCCGCCACAGCGGCATCCGCGCGACCTTGCCGGCGATATCCCACAGCGCGATGTCGATGCCGCTGATCGCGTTCATCGCGATGCCGCGCCGTCCGAACTGGCGCGTGCGGGCGAACATCTTCTGCCACAGCCCTTCGATCTGGAGCGGGTCCTCGCCGATCAGCATCGGCTTCAGAGTCTTCTCGATGACAGCGGCCGTGGCGCCGCCGCCGAGCCCGGCCTCGCCGATGCCAACGACGCGCTCGTCAGTCTCGACTGTGACCAGCAAAGCGCCGCGGCGCGCCTGCATTCCGCCGGCGCTGCCATAGGGCGGATCACAGGGATAGCTCAGTGCCGTGGTGCGGATATCGGTGATCTTCATTGGCGCATTGCCCCCTAGCTGCCCGGGTCCCCGCCCGCCGCTCCATGGAAGCATCGCGTGAGCCGCGCCACAGCTCCACAAGCTTACGACGACGGGCGCCGCTCTTCACCCGCTTGTCCGCTCGTTGGGGCCTGGCCGCCTACGGGATAAGCCTCGGCATATTGGGCATTTAGCGGCGCTGTGGCGGAGAGGGAGGGATTCGAACCCTCGGTACCCAGTAAAGGGCACAACGGTTTTCGAGACCGCCCCGATCGACCACTCCGGCACCTCTCCCGCGGCGGACCGCGGGCTTATATCGCCCCGCGCGGTTGACAGGCAAGGCTCTGCCGCTATAGTCGCGCGGCGCGGACGGGCCACCCCGTCCGTTCGATTTTCGGCTCGGGACCAGCCCCATGTTCGCAGTGATCCGCACCGGCGGAAAGCAATACCGCGTCGCCAAGGACGACGTGATCGAGGTCGAGCGGCTCGCGGTCGAGCCGGGCGCGTCGGTCACGCTCGACGACGTGCTCATGGTGGGCGGCGAGGGCGCGTCCCTGCGCGCCGGCAAGCCCGCGCTTTCGGGTGCCTCGGTGACGGCCGAGGTCGTGTCGCAGACGAAGGCGGACAAGGTCATCATCTTCAAAAAGAAGCGGCGTCACAATTATCGCCGCAAACGCGGCCATCGCCAGGATCTGACGGTACTGCGCATCACCGGCATCTCCGCCGGCTAGGAGGCCCCATGGCACACAAGAAAGCGGGCGGCTCCTCGCGCAACGGGCGCGACAGCGCCGGCCGCCGCCTCGGCGTCAAGAAGTTCGGCGGCGAGATCGTCGTGCCGGGCAATATCCTCGTGCGCCAGCGCGGCACCAAGTTCCACCCCGGCCACAATGTCGGCCAGGGCCGCGACCACACGCTCTACGCCAGGGTGACGGGGGCGGTCGAGTTCCACACGACAACGCGCGGCAGGACATTCATCTCGGTCGTGCCCGCGGCGCCGGCGTCCGAGGCCGCCGACTGAGCTTTCCGGGCGTCTTGTCAGCCCGGGGCGCGGGTGCCCCGTGAAATTTCTCGACGAAGCCAAGATCTATCTCAAGAGCGGCGACGGCGGTGCCGGCGCGGTCGCGTTCCGGCGCGAGAAGTTCATCCCGTTTGGCGGGCCCGACGGCGGCAATGGCGGCAAGGGCGGCGACGTCGTGGTCGAGAGCGTCGCCAATCTCAACACCCTCATCGACTATCGCTATCAGCAGCATTTCCGCGCCGAGAACGGGCATCACGGCATGGGCGCCAACCGCAGCGGCGCCGATGGCGCGACGCTCGTCCTGCGCGTGCCGCAGGGCACCGAGATCCTCGACGACGACAAGGAGACCGTGCTGCTCGATCTGACGCGCGCCGGCATGCGCAAGGTGCTGTTGAAAGGCGGCGACGGCGGCTTCGGCAATGCGCACTATAAAAGCTCGACCAACCGCGCGCCGCGGAAGGCGCAGCCCGGCTGGCCCGGCGAGGAGCGCTGGGTGTGGCTCAGGCTCAAGCTCATCGCTGATGCGGGGCTCGTCGGATTGCCCAACGCGGGGAAATCGACGCTGCTCTCGGTCGTGTCGCGCGCCCGGCCCAAGATCGCCGACTATCCCTTCACCACGCTCCGCCCGCAGCTCGGCGTGGTGCGCGTCGATGATGCCGAGTTCGTGCTCGCCGACCTGCCGGGCCTCATCGAAGGTGCCAGCGAAGGGGCGGGGCTCGGCCACCGCTTTCTCGCCCATGTCGAGCGCTGCGCCGTGCTCTTGCATCTCGTCGATGCGACGGAAGACGACGTGGTCGCGGCGTGGCGCACGGTGCGCGCCGAGCTGTCCGCGCATGGGCACGGGCTCGCGCAAAAGCCCGAGCTCGTGGCGCTGAGCAAGGCCGATGCGGTGGCGCCGAAAGAGCTTGCGGCGAAGGCGGCGAAATTGAAGCGCGCGGCAAAAGCGCCGGTGCTGACCTTGTCCGCCGTCAGCGGCGCGGGTGTGCCTCAGGCATTGGCCGCCCTGCTCCACGCCATCGAAGCCGCGCGCGCGGACGAGCACGCCCCGGCTTAGTTAGACTCGGCCCCGATCCGCTGGCGTCACGGCGGCGTCAGGGAATCAGCAGCGGACTGTTGATCTCGACGGGATTGACGGTCAGGTGGCTCTCGACGCTCGCCACGCCCGGCACGCCGCGCGCCAGGATTTGCAGCGCCTGCGCCTGCGTCTGGGAATGGACGGTGCCCCAGAGATGCGCCCTGTGCTCGATCACCGTCACGAAGAGGTCGTTGAAGGGGACCCACCGCTCGCGTTCGAGCGCCTGCTCGAGGCGTTCGCGAACGGTGCTGTCGTCCTCGACGCCCGCTCTCGCCGGCGCTACCGCGGCGAGCGCGCGCACCAGATCGGCCCGCGCAACGATGCCGACGATGCGATCCTCGCGCGTCACGGGAAGCCGCTTCACGCCGTGCCGCTCCATCAGCTGCGCGGCTTCGGCAAGCGAGGCGCCGGGGGCGATCGTGACGACGTTTGTCGTCATCACATCCTCGGCTCGCAATCCATGCGTCTTGATGAAGCGCTCGGCAAGCCTGTCGGGCCAAAGGAATGCGCCGAGCCACCAGGGCGTGCGGCGCTCGGTCCCTGACTCGGGCCGGCGCATCAAATCGCCTTCGCTGATGATGCCGACGGTGCGCCCTTCGCCGTCCGTCACCGGAACCGCGCTCACGCGCCGCTCGGCGAGAAGAGCCGCCACCTCAAGCACCGGCGTCTCGGGCGTCACGGTCGCGACTTTGCGGGTCATGATATCGAGCACGTTCATGTGAAGAGGTTCGGCGATGCGCCGGCCGTTTGCCTTGATCCATGTCAACGACGGGTGCGCGCCTTCGCGGTGGAGTGTTGCGTCGGCATCGAGCAAGGAGCGGATGGAATGAGACGCGCGCGCCCTATCACCCTTCGGAAGTTCGCCGGTGCGGCGGCGACGGCGCTGCTGCTGGCGGCGGTATCACCCGCATTGGCGCAACCCGCGGCGCCGCCGGCGCCCGCCGCACGCGCGGAGCGCGGACCTGCCGCTCAGGTCGAGACTCGGATCGCCGATCTCCACAAGAGGCTCCACATCACGGCTGACCAGGAGCCGCAATTCAACGCCTTCGCCGACGTCATGCGCGCCAATAGCAAGGCGATGCAGGATCTATTCGAGCAGCGCGCGCAACACCGGGACCGCAGCGCAACCGGCATGATGCATTGGTACGCGCAGCTCGCCGCGGCCCATGCCGACGACATGAATAAGCTCGTCCCCGTGTTCGATGCTCTCTACGGCAGCCTGTCGCCCGACCAGAAGAAGGCTGCCGACAAGGAGTTTCAGACACTCCGCCAGGAGGGGCCGCGCCAGCACATGCAGCATGGCCACATGCCGATGATGCACAACCCGGATTAGGGGAGAAACGGTAATGAGGCCGGCCAAGATGCTCGCGCGCGCGCTCTTTCTTGTTTCGGCGCTGGCGCTCGTATTCGCCGCCGACGCGGTCTCCGGGCGCGCCTCGGCGCAAGTCGTGTGCGCCTACGGATATTACTGGGATCCGGTCTATGGCTGCGTGCCGGTTCCCTATTTCTATGGACCGCCGTACTACGCCTATCCGGATCTGGGCTTCGGGTTCTTCTATGGGCCCGCGTGGCGCGGCGGCCATTATCACGGCTATGGACCGCCGCATGGCGCGCCTCACGGCGGCTCCGGCCACCACCGGTAAACGAACATAGCCTGGTCAAACGCGTCCGGCGCTCACACGCTTTCGAACACGTCCCACCAGTCTTCGAGCATCGACGGGCGCGTGTGGCGGATCTGCACCGAGACGCGGCTGAACCCCGCTTCCTTCAGCGCCTTGAGGCGCTCGCGCAATTCCGCCTTGGGCGCGGTCCAGGAAAAGTCGCGGATGAGGTCGCCGGTGCAGAGCGCGCGCTCCTCGGGCTTTAGGAACATGAGATGCCCGACATGGTTCGCGAGATAGCGTGCGTCCGCGGGCTCCATGCGCGCGTAGAGCGCCTTGTATTTCTCGAACGCGGCCGTGAAGGCGGGCGGGAACGCGCCCGAGGGCACGGCACGGTCCTGCATCTCCTCCTCGACGAGATCGTGGATCAGAAGCATCGCCGAGGGGCCGGCCTCGTCCTTGATGCGCTCGCTGCCGTAAGCCTCGCCGTCGCGCAAGACCGCGCCGCCGATCTCGCCGTGGACGTGAAGGTCCTCGAGGTTGCGCCTCGCCGCCTGCCACTTCGCCTTCATGTCGGCGAGCGCCTCGAACGCCGAGCGCGCACGCCCCAAGGGGCAGATCCAGCCCGCGCCGAGTTCCGCGACAAGACCCCGCGCGCGCGGTCCCGTTGCCGAGATGAAGAGCGGGATCTCGTCCTTGATGTTGATGGCGCCGATTTCGGGCGTGAGGAAGCGGATCTTGCGGCGCTTGCCTTCGAAGTCCCATTCCGGCGTCTCGCCGCGCAAGAGCGCTTGGGTCACGCGGATATACTCGCGTAGGTCCGCCTGCTTGATGCGCTTCAGGCCCATCGTGCGGCGCCCGGTGAAACCGGTCGAAACGCCGAACTCGACGCGGCCTGGCGCCAGCGCGTTGAGCGAGGCCAAGGCACAGGCGGCCGAGGGCGCGATGCGGTTCGAGGGAATGAGCACGTTCGTCACGAGCTTGATGCGCTTCGTCTGCATCGCCGCCGCGGCCATCGCCACGAACACGTCGGCGTTGAGCATCTGCGTGTCGAAGAATCCTGCGGCGGTGTAGCCGAGCTCCTCGGCCCGCTTCACGAGCTTCCAGCTGTCGGCCTGCGTCGCGAGGGCGATGCCGTATTCCATTTTTGCGCTCCCTGGCCCAGTCCCTTGGCGAATGGGCGACCCCGTTCCATCATGGTGCCTCAATCCGCGCGCCAAGGGGAGCGATCATGTTTCGACGCAGTGTCCTTGCCTTACTCACCGCACTCGCTGCGGCCGGCGCATCAGCGCCGGCCCGGGCCGATGCGCCCGAGCACGCCGTGCTCGCCATTCCGGCCGATGCGATCCTGTTCATGGCGCATTACGTGGCGCTCGATCTCGGCTTCTTCAAAGATGCCGGCGTCGATCTTGATTCGCGCCTCATCGTCGGCATGGGTTCGATGAACGCGGTGATCGCCGGCTCGGCCGAGTTCTCCTATTCTTCGGGCGGCTCGCTCACCCGCGCCGCCGCGCGCGGCCAGCGCCTCCTCGCCATCGCCAACATGAACGACCGCCACGGGCAGCAGATCGTGCTGCGCAAGGAATTGGCCGAGGCCGCGCATTTCGATCCGAACGCGCCCTTGTCGGTGCGCGCCCAAGTGCTGAAGGGCCGCAACATCGCGGTCGACGGTATGGGCACGGTCGTCCACTCGTTCGTGCGCGTCGTCGCGAAGGCGGGCGGCTACGATCCCGAATCCATCACCGTCTCGCCGATGCAGCCGGCCGACACGCTGGCGGCCATGGATCGCCACGCGATCGACGGCTTCGCTTCGGCGCCGCCCTGGATCCAGACCGTCGTGGCGAATGGAACCGCGGTCATCGTCGCCGACGGCATCAAGGGCGATCCGCAGGAGCTCGTGCCGATCGGCTCGGTCATGCTGGTGACGCGGCCGCAGCTTTGCGTCGAACGCAAGAGCCTGTGCGAGAAGATGGGGCACGTCATGGCGCGCGCGGCGACCTTCGTGCATGAGCACAAAGCCGAGACAATCGCGGTCCTGAAGAAGCGCTTCCCCAACATTTCCGACCCGGTGCTCGCGGCCTCCTACGAGGCGGTCGTCAGCATGACGCCGACTCCACCCGTGGTGGAGGCGGACGAGCTCGCCCACGCGGAGCTGATGAATGTCGAGGCGGGCTTCATGAAGCCCGAGGAGAAGGTCGGCCACTATGACGGGCTTTTCACGGCCGAATATGTGAAATAGGTGCCGATTTCGTACGCATCGTGCGTTGACGGGCGCTGGGGCTGGCGCTAGGGATGGCCCCCGGGCCCCGGGCGGACAAATTCTTTCCGTGCGAACAGGCGGATGCAGCGAAATTACCGAACGAACCCAATTTCTTTTTCCGTCGTCCCCGCGCAGGCGGGGACCCAGAGGCGCCGCACGAGCATTCGCCCTGGGCTCCCGCTTTCGCGGGAGCGACGGATTTGGGTGATTCTGCCGAACGAACCCAATTTCGCCGAACGAACCCAATCCCGCTCCGCTGCGAGCCGATTCTGCCAAACGAACCCAATCCCGGCCGCGCGCGGCATTTCTGCCGAACGAACCCAATTTGCGGTAGCCGGTTACCGCGCGGGGCGGCATGACTGAGACCCTGGCCTCCTCGCGCCGGCTCATCGTCAAGATCGGCTCGGCCCTCCTCGTCGATGACGCGACCGGCGACCTGAAGCATGGCTGGCTCGATGCGCTCGTGGCCGACCTCGCGCAATGCCGCGGGCGTGGTCAGGAGGTGCTGGTCGTGACCTCGGGCGCGGTCGCGGTCGGGCGCCGCCATCTTGGCTTGGGCGGGCGGGTCCTCCGCCTCGAGGAAAAGCAGGCCGCTGCCGCCGCGGGCCAGATCCGGCTCGCCCATGCCTGGCTCGAGGCATTGGGCCGACACGGCATCGGCGTCGCGCAGATCCTGCTCACGCCCGACGACACCGAGGCGCGCCGGCGCCACTTGAACGCGCGTGCCACGCTCGAGCAGCTTCTCGCTTTGGGCGCCGTGCCCGTCATCAACGAGAACGACACGGTCGCGACCGCCGAGATCCGTTTCGGCGACAACGACCGGCTCGCCGCGCGCGTGGCGCAGATGATCTCGGCCGACACGCTCGTTCTCTTGTCCGATATCGATGGGCTCTACACCGCCGACCCGCGGCTCGATCCAAGCGCGCGGCACGTGCCCGAGGTGCGCGAATTGACGGCCGAGATCGAAGCGATGGCGGGTCATGCGCCGCCGGGCTCGTCCTCGGGCGGCATGGTGACGAAGCTTTCCGCCGCAAGGATCGCCCTCGCGGCCGGCTGCCGCATGGCGATCGCGCAGGGCGAGGGGCTTCATCCGCTGAGCGCCCTCGACAAGGGCGCGCGCGCGACCTGGTTCATTCCCTCGTCGGAGCCCAAGACCGCGAGGAAGCGCTGGATCGCCGGCGCCGTCAACCCGGTGGGCGCGCTCACCGTCGATGATGGCGCGGCGGCCGCGCTTCAGCGCGGCACGAGCCTGCTGCCCGCGGGCGTCGTCAGCGTCGAGGGCGAGTTCGAGCGCGGCGATGCGGTGCTGGTGAAGCGGCGCGACGGCCGCGCTGTGGCGCGCGGGCTCTCGGCTTATTCGAGCGCCGACGCGCGTGCCATCGCCGGACACAAATCCAGCGAAATTGAGACAATTTTGGGATATCGCGGCCGCGACGAGATGATCCATCGTGACGATCTCGTGTTGGGATAGGCTCTAACGATCCATTTACGGAGTAAACCCTATCCTCCGCGCGTTCATCGCGCAGAGGTTTCGTGTCATGGATGCGCCGCGCCCAAAAACCAACGTCTCGCCGCTGAAGCCCGCCGGCTCGATGCCGCTCTCCGCGGGCGAGCGGCGCGCGAAGAAGCGCTTCGTCTCGGGGCAGATCAAGCTTGTCTTCCTCGGCGCCGAGCATGCCGCGCTCAACTGGTCCGTCGATGGCGTGCTGATCGACGATAAGCATCCCAATCTCGCGATCGGCACCACCGTCTCGGGCATTTTGAGCGTGCGCGGCTCCGAAGGCCGCTTCCGCTTCTCGGCCGAGCTCGTCCGCCGCGACGCGCGCACCAAGGAAGTGGCGCTCCGCTTCCTCAATGCCTCACAAGCGCTTCAAGACGTGCTGACGCGCATCACGGAGTAGCGCCTACTCCGCTGCCATACGCCGGCCCAAGCCTTGCGGCGGCGCCTTGTGGTAGGCGCCGTCCTTCATGATCATCAGCAGATTGTCGCGATCCTGCAGGATGCGCACGTCCGCGGTCGGATCGCCCGCCACGAGCAGCAGGTCGGCGAGATAGCCCTCGCGCACGAGACCAAGCTCGTCGCCCATGCCCATGAGCTCGCCGCCCCATTTCGTCGCTGCGGTCAGCGCCTCGGCCGGCGTGTAGCCGAGCTCGTCGACGAACAGCTCGAGATCGTGCGCGTTGCGCCCGATCGGATTGTGCGGGAAGCCGAAATCGCCGCCCGGCAGCACCTTGACGCCGCGCCGGCGCAGCTCCGGCACAAGCGTGCGCTGCAGCTCCATCATCTTGCGCCCGCGCGCGACGTTGAAGTCGGGCACGCCGAAGCTCGGATCGGCATGGATCGCGGCCCAGGCGAGACCGATCGCGGGCGCCACCCATAGCTCGTCCTTCTTGGACTCAAGCAGGTCGAGCGCTTCTTCGTCGGCATAGCTGCAGTGATAAAGCGCGCGGAACCCGTGCCGCACCGCGAGCTTCACCGCCGCTGCGGCTTGTGCGTGGCAGGCAAGCCAGATGCCGGACTCGCGCGCCTGCTCGCCCGCGGCCTTGACCTCGTCCTCGCTGTAGAGCAGCTTCTGCGAGCCGTTCGGCTCGAAATTGTCGTCGCTCGACAAGAGCAGCTTCACCGAATCGAGCCCAAGCTCCGCGCTCTCCTTGATGAAGGCGCGCATCGCCGCGGGGCCGCGGTCGTGGTCCTTGTCATGCGCCGCGAGCATGCCGTAGGAGTTCACGGGCGCGCGCTCCATGGTCGAGGCCTTGAGGCGCGGGCCCGGCAGCCAGCCGCCGTTGATCTCGTCGCGGATCGCGATCTCGAAGCGCGTGCCGAGCGAGCCTGCCGAGTAGGCGCTCGTGAACCCGTAATCGAGGGTGATGCGGGCGTTCCGCGCGGTGATGAGAAGATGCTCCTCGGGTGGCAGCGACTTCGCGCTGATGATGCGGTCGACGGCCGACGCCCACGACAGGTGCGCGTGCGATTCGACCATGCCGGGCATGAGCGTCGCGCCCCCGCCATCGACCATCTCCGCGCCGCCGCGCTCGAGCGGCGGCTGCCCCGCCTTGCGCACGGCCTCGATGCGGTTGCCCTCGACCAGCACTTCGCCCGGATACGACGCCGCGCCGGTGCCGTCGAAGACTTTGACGTTGGTTAAGAGGATCCGTGCCATGGCCGCGCTCCCGCAATTCGCTTGGAGCTAGTGTGGCCCCGATTGCCGCGCCCGTCCATCGCCCGTCCATCGCCTGTCACGCGGCGGGACGCAGCTTCTCCACGCCCATCGCGCGCGCGATCAGCGCGAAATCGTGCGGGCTTATGCCGAGAAGTCCGAAGCGGAAGGCATAGCCCCAGTTGCGCTTGCCGGCCGTGAGTTCGAGTTTGTCGAGGAGCGGCGCAATGGGCGCCTCGCGCGACGGAACCCAGGCGACGTTGCGGCGAAACGGCCGGAAGCCTTGGGCCATCTCTACCTGGTAGGGCGCGCCTTCCGTGGCGGTGCCGATCGCGGTGAAGGCTTGCAGCCGGTCGCCGCCGCGGAACGTCGCGGTCGGCGAGTAGCAGACGACGCCGTCGCCTGGCTGGATGCGGCGCAAAGGTGCGACCTTGCCGTGGCAGGCCTGCATGAAATTTCCGGCGCGCCCGTTGCGCACGTGCTCCGCCGAGGCGATGACGATCCAGTATCCGGTCATGTCCGATCCCCTGGTCCCGTGTGAGCGAAGCCTATGCCCGCCGCATGTCAGCTTCCGTCAGCAGGGTCAGGGCGGCAGCGGAATCCCCTCGATTGCCCGCCACTCCTTCAGAAGGGCATGGCGGCGGCGCGGATAGCGCGCCCCCGAGGCGGTGGCGCGGATGATCCGGTCGGTGCGGAAATGGCGAAAGCCCTTGCGCAGCTCGCACCACGCCGCGACGATGCGCGCGCTCTCGAAAAAGCCGAGCGCGAACGGCCACACGACGCGCTCGGTGACGGCGTCGTCGCTCCCGCGATAGGCAAGGTCGAGCTTGTGCTCGGCGCGGATCGCCTGGCGGATAACGCCGAGATCGACGCTTCCGGCCTTGCCGCGCGCGCCCGGACCAACAAGAAGTGCCGAGGATTCGAGCTCGCTTCGCAAATCCGGCGGCAGCACGTTCGCGATCTTGGCGAGCGCGTCGCGGGCCGCCATGGCAAGCCTCTCGTCTGCTTGCTGCGCGACCCAGTTCGAGCCGAGCGCCAGCGACTCGATCTCGTCGGCCGAGAACATAAGCGGCGGCAGCATGTAGCCCGGCCGCAAGACGTAGCCGAAGCCGGGTTCGCCCTCGATCGAGGCGCCTTGCGCCTTGAGGCTCGCGATGTCGCGATAGAGCGTGCGCAGGCTGACGCCGAGCTCTTCGGCCAGCGCGCCGCCGCTCACTGGCCGGCGCCGGCGGCGCAGCGCTTGCAGGAGGGCAAGAAGCCGTTCGGACCGCGACATGCCAAACTCCGCCAAACCCGCTAAACTTATCATCGTGAAGAGCAAGACGGATATGACCGGCTTGGAGCTCGAGCGCGAGATGCAGGCGCTGGGTGTGCGCGCGCGCGCGGCGGCCCAGAAGCTCGCGCGGGTGCCGGCCGCTGCCAAGACCGCGGCGCTCAAGGCCGCGGCCGCGGCGATCCGTGCCGACGAGCCGAAAATCCTTGCTGCCAACGCGCGCGACCTTGTGGCCGCGGGGAACGAGCTTTCGGCCGCGCTGCGCGATCGCCTCGCGCTCGACGGCAAGCGCGTCGCCGCGATGGCGCAGGGGCTCGAGGAAGTGGCGGATCTCCCCGACCCGATCGGCACCGTGCTCGAGCGCTGGACCCGGCCCAACGGGCTCGACATCGCGCGTGTGCGCATTCCGCTCGGCGTCATCGGCATCATCTACGAGTCGCGCCCCAACGTCACCGCCGATGCCGGCGGACTTTGCCTCCGCGCCGGCAACGCCGTGATTCTGCGCGGCGGCTCCGAGAGCTTCCATTCCTCGACCGCGATCGCCGGGTCGCTCCGGCGCGCGATCGCGTCGTGCGGCCTCCCCGAAGACGCGGTGCAGCTCGTGCCGACGCGAGACCGCGCCGCGGTCGGCCACATGCTGACGATGACGGATACGATCGACGTGATCGTGCCGCGCGGCGGCCGCTCGCTGATCGAGCGCGTTCAGCGCGAGAGCCGCATCCCCGTCATCGCGCACCTCGAGGGCATCTGCCACGTCTATGTCGATGGCGCCGCCGATCTCGAGACGGCACGGCGCATCGTCTTCAACGCCAAGATGCGCCGCACCGGCATTTGCGGCGCGGCCGAGACCCTGCTCGTCGACAAGAGCGTGGCAAAGACGCACCTGCCGCCCATCCTCGCCGACCTGCATGAAGCGCGCTGCGAAATCCGCGGCGACGAGGCTGTGCGCGCACTCGATCCCGCCGCAGGATCTGCGACCGAGGCCGATTGGACGACGGAATATCTCGACGCCATCCTCTCGGTGCGCGTGGTCGATGGGCTTCAAGGCGCGGTCGAGCACATCAACCGCTACGGCTCGCACCACACTGATGCGATCGTCACGGCGGACAAGGAAAGCGCCGAGCGCTTCCTCGCCGAGGTCGATAGCGCGATCGTGCTGGTCAATGCCTCGACCCAATTCGCCGATGGCGGCGAGTTCGGCATGGGCGCCGAGATCGGCATCTCGACGAACCGCCTGCCGCCGCGCGGTCCCGTCGGCGCGGAGCAGCTCACGACCTACAAGTACGTCGTCCGCGGCAACGGCCAGGTGCGCCCCTGACCGACGCAACGACCGGGCTCGGCCTCGGCAAGAAGCCGCCACGCCGCGTCGGGCTGTTGGGCGGCTCGTTCAATCCCGCCCATAGCGGCCATCGCCATATCAGTCTCGAGGCGCTGAAGCGGCTCGATCTCGACGCGGTGTGGTGGCTCGTCTCGCCGCAGAATCCGCTGAAACCCGCGCGCGGCATGGGCGCCTTCGCGCAAAGGCTCGCGGCCGCGCGCGCCTTCGCGCGGCATCCGAGGATCGCTGTCGTCGATCTCGAGGCCCGGCTTGGCACGCGCTACACGGTCGATACCTTGCGCGCCTTGGCCGCGCGCTTTCCCGCGACGCGCTTCGTCTGGCTCATGGGCGCCGACATTCTGCCGCAGCTGCCGCGCTGGAAGCGCTGGCCCGAGATTTTCTTGCGCGTGCCGGTTGCGGTGTTCGCCCGGCCTACCTATTGTCATAAGGGCTTGGCGAGCGTTGCGGCGCAGCGCTTCGCCCGGGCCCGGTTGCCGCCCGCGGCGGCGCGGCGCCTTGCCGAGATGAAACCGCCGGCTTGGGCGTTCTTCTGGGTGGCGCTCGAGCCGAGTTCCGGCACGGCGCTGCGAACGAGGCTGCGGGGCCCCGTGCGCGGCGCGCGTAACAAAAACGCGCGCGTGGCGCGCAACAAAAGCCCTGCGCGACCGGCGCGCAAAAACACGAGGTGATGCCCATACCGCTCAGCAAGAAGCCGCGTACGAAACCAGCGGAGACGCGCGATCTGCTCGCGCTCGCCCAGGCATCCCTCGAAGACGGCAAGGCCGAAGACGTGGTCGCGATCGACCTCGCCGGCAAATCCACCATCGCCGATCACATGCTGATCGCGACCGGCCGCTCGCAGCGCCAGGTCGCGGCCTTGGCCGAGCGCGTCGTCACCGCGGTGAAGGCGGCGGGCTGCCGGCCCGCGGTCGAAGGCCTGCGCTACGGCGACTGGGTGCTGATCGACGCCGGCGATCTCATCGTTCACATTTTCCGGCCCGAGGTGCGCGCCTTCTACAATCTCGAGAAGATGTGGGGCGTCGACTTCGCCGAACCCAGCGCATCCGCCTCCTAGGTGCGGCTCGCGATCATCGCCGTCGGCCGGCTGAAGCCTGGGCCGATGCACGACCTGGCGGACGAATACCTGAAACGCATCGCCGGGCCTGTTGCCATCCGCGAGGTCGAGGAGCGCCGCCGTCTGCCGCCCGCCGCGCTCAAGGAGCGCGAGGGCGCGCTCCTTGTCGAGGCCCTGCCGCGCGGTGCGTTCGCGGTGGCACTCGACCGCGGCGGCACGTCTCTTTCCAGTGAGGAGTTTGCGGCCCGGCTGCAGCGTTGGCGCGAGCAGGGGACCGAGGAACTCGCCTTCCTCATTGGTGGCGCCGAGGGGCTCGCCGACGCGGTCCTGGCCAAGGCGCGGTTCCGGCTCGCGCTCGGCGCCATGACCTGGCCGCATCTCCTCGCCCGGATCATGCTCTTGGAACAGCTCTACCGCGCGCAGCAGATCCTAGCGGGCCATCCCTACCATCGCGCGTGACGAGTCGCGCAAGGCTCGGACCCTATCGCGCGCCGCCCCGTTCCCTGTATAAGGAATCGTCAGGAATCGATATGCCGCAGCGACCCCGTCCTCTCATTCTCTGCATTCTCGACGGCTGGGGCGAGCGCGCCGACCGCGCCGACAACGCCGTCCTTCTCGCGAAGACGCCGAACTGGGACAAGTTCATGGCGCGCTTCCCGCACGCCCATATGCAGGCGAGCGAGAGCTTCGTCGGCCTGCCGGACGGCCAGATGGGCAATTCCGAGGTGGGCCACATGAATCTCGGCGGGGGCCGTGTCGTGATGCAGGACCTGCCGAAAATCGACAAGGCGGTGGCCGAGGGTGCGCTCGAGAAGAACGAGGCGCTCCAGGGGTTCATCGCGGCACTCAAGAAAAGCGGCGGCACCGCGCATCTTCTCGGTCTTATCTCGCCGGGCGGCGTTCATTCGCACCAGGACCACATTGCGGCGTTGGCGCGCGCGCTCGACGCGGCCGGCATAGGCGTTGCGGTCCACGCCTTCCTCGACGGGCGCGACACGCCGCCCAAGAGCGCCGAGGGGTTCCTCAAGAAATTCCTCGCCGACACGAAGCTCGCCAAACGCGTCGCCATCGCCACCGTCGGCGGGCGCTATTTCGCGATGGACCGCGACAAGCGCTGGGACCGCGTCGAGAAGGGCTATCGCGCGCTCGTTTCGGCCGAGGGCGAGCATGCCGCGGACGCTCTCGCCGCGGTCGAGCAGGCTTATGGTGCCGGCAAGAACGACGAGTTCGTGCCGCCCACCGTGATCGGCGACTATCGTGGCATGAAGGATGGCGACGGCGTCCTCATGGGCAATTTCCGCGCCGACCGGGTGCGCGAGATCATGACGGCGCTGGTCGATCCGAATTTCGCGGGCTTCAAGCGCGAGAAGACGGTGCGCTTTGCCGCCGCGGCCGGGCTCTGCTCCTACTCGGCCGAGCTCGACGAGCGTCTTGCCACGCTCTTTCCGCCCGACCCGCTCAGCGACACTTTCGGCGAAATCGTGGCCGATGCCGGGCTTACCCAGCTCCGCATCGCCGAGACCGAGAAATACGCGCACGTCACCTTCTTCTTCAATGGCGGGCGCGAGCATGAGTTTCCGGGCGAAAGCCGCATCCTCATCCCGTCGCCCAAGATCGCGACGTATGACCTTAAGCCCGAGATGTCGGCGCCCGAGGTGACCGACGCGCTGGTGAAGGCGATCGAGAGCAAGAAATTCGACGTCGTCGTCATAAATTTCGCAAACACCGACATGGTCGGCCATACCGGCGATCTCAGCGCGGCGATCAAGGCGGTCGAGACGGTCGATGCCTGTCTCGGGCGGGTTGTCGCCGCGCTCGACAAAGTGGGCGGCGCGATGCTCGTCACTGCCGACCATGGCAATGTCGAGATGATGCGCGACGAGACGACCGGCCAGGCGCATACGGCGCACACCACGAACCCGGTGCCGCTTCTGCTCGTCAACCCGCCGCCGGGCGTCACCGGTATTGCCGATGGCAAGCTCGCCGATATCGCGCCGACATTGCTTGCCCTCCTCGGCCTCGAGCAGCCGCGCGCCATGACCGGCCGCTCGCTCCTTCGCGCAGCCTCGCGTGCGACGGCCTGAGGCGCTGCGAATCCTCGCGCCGCTTCTTGCGGCGGCTTTCATCTTTCCGGCGCTTGCCGACGACACGCCGCAGCAACAGCTCGATGCGGTCGGCAAGGCAATGAAGCAAAGCCAGGCGCAGCACGATGCCGCGACGAGCGCGGCCGCTTCGCTTGCGGCCGAGATCGCCGATCTCCGCGGCCAGGCGATCGCGGCGGCCGGCGCCGCCCAAGCCGACGAGGCGGCGCTCGCCGCCGCCAATCTCCGGCTCGGCGCGCTCGCGGCAACGGCCGCCGACAAGCGCGCGGCGCTCGACCGCGACAGCCGCCATGAGACGGCGCTGCTGATGGCGCTACTGCGTGCCTCGGCCGCACCGCCCGCGCTCGCCGTGGTGGCGCCCGAGACGCCGGTCGACGCGCTCCGCAGCGCGCTCGTCATGGCGCATGCGGTGCCGCCGCTCGAGGCGCGCACGGCCACGCTGCGGCGCGACATCGACGCGGCCGAGACGGCCGAGCGCGATCTGTCGGCGGCCGAGGCCGAGGCGGCGCGGAAGCGCGCGGACCTCGCCGGCGAGCAGGCCACGCTCGCTGCCCTCATCGCCCGCAAGAGCGAGCTGCAGCAGGAGGCGACGCGCACCGCCGACGAGACGGGCAAGCGCCTCGTCGCGCTCGCGGCGCAGTCAGCGAGTCTGCATGAGCTGATCGAGCGGCTCGATGCCGAGCGGCGCAAGAGCGAGGCCGAAGCCGAACGACGCAAGCACGAGGCCGAGGCCGCCCCGCCCGACATCGCGCCTGCGCCCGCAGACACCGTCGCTGTCACCGCGCCGGCGCCGGTCCGGCTCGATCCATCGGCGCCGCGCCGCGTCCGCCCCTTCGCCGAGGCGCGCGGCGCCATGGCTTATCCCGCCTCGGGCACGCTCGTGCTGCGCTTCGGCGCGCCCGACGAATATGGCGGCACCAACCGCGGCCTCACCTTCGCAACCGAGCCCGGCGCCGTGGTTGTGGCGCCGTTCGACGGCCAGATCGCGTTTGCCGGGCCGTTCCGCAGCTACGGGCAAATCTTGATCATCGCGCATGGCGACGGATATCATTCGCTGCTGGCCGGACTGGACCGGATCGACGTCAGCGCAGGGCAAACGCTGATCGCCGGAGAGCCGGTGGGACGGATGCCCGACGGCGAGGGCAAGCCGCATCTCTACTTCGAACTGCGCCACGACAACCAGCCGATCAACCCCATGCCGTGGCTTGCCACGCGCCTTGAAAAGGTAAATGGATGATGCGTTCCTCTCTCATAGCGGCCGCCGCGACGGTCCTCCTCCTTGCGCCCGCGGCGCGCGCCGCCGATCAGCCTCCGACGCCGCCGCAGCCGTCGGATTCCGACACCTACCGCCAGCTCGACCTCTTCGGCGAGGTGTTCGAGCGCGTGCGTGCCGACTATGTCGAGAACGTGTCGGACGAGCAGCTCATCGAGGCCGCGATCAACGGCATGTTGAGCGCGCTCGACCCGCACTCGAGCTACATGAACGCCAAGAATTTCCGCGACATGCAGGTGCAGGTGCGGGGCGAGTTCGGCGGCCTCGGCATCGAGGTCACGATGGAAAACGGTACGGTGAAGGTGGTCTCGCCGATCGACGATACGCCGGCGGCGCACGCGGGCCTGAAGCCGGGCGACCTCGTCGTGCAGATCGACGGCGAGCCGGTCCAGGGCATGAGCCTCAACGACGCGGTCGAGCGCATGCGCGGCCCGGTGGGCAGCGAGATCAAGCTCACGATCAAGCGCGAGGGCAGGGATCCCTTCGACGTCACGATGAAGCGCGCGGTCGTGAAGATCCAATCAGTGAAGGAACAGCTCGAAGGCAGCGATGTCGGCTATATCCGCATCACCAGCTTCAACGAGCAGGCCGACAGCGGCGTCAAGGACGCGATCAAGGATCTACGCGCCAAGGCCGGCACCAAGCTCACCGGCATCGTGCTCGATCTGCGCAACAACCCGGGCGGGCTTCTCGACCAGGCGGTCGCCGTCTCCAACGATTTCCTGAGCCAGGGCGAGATCGTCTCGACCCGCGGCCGCCATGCCGAGGACGCGCAGCGCTACAACGCGCAGCCGCCGGGCGACCTCACCAGCGGCTTGCCGATGGTCGTGCTCATCAATGGCGGCTCGGCCTCGGCCTCGGAGATCGTTGCCGGCGCCTTGCAGGATCATCACCGCGCCGTGCTGTTGGGCACGCGCTCCTTCGGCAAGGGCTCGGTGCAGACCATCATCCAGCTCCCCGGCCACGGCGCCATGCGCCTGACCACGGCGCGCTACTACACGCCGTCGGGCCGCTCGATCCAGGCGAAGGGCATCGAGCCCGACATCGTCGTCGAGCCGGCCAAGATCGAGCGCGTGGCGCAGGGCGAGGTGATGCATGAGGCCGATCTGCGCGGCGCACTCAGGAACACCGATCCGACCGCGCCAGGGGCGCCGCCCGCGCCCGCGGCCAAGCCTGCCGACACGAGCGCGCGCACGCCCAACGTGCCGCCCGGCACCACGCCCGCGGCGGCGCCGAGCGAGGACGGGGTCGATCCCAACGTGCTTGGCACGGCCGAGGATTATCAGCTCGCCCGCGCGGTCGACATGCTGCGCGGCATCGCGCTCTTCGCGCATCAGTCGGCCCATTGAGCCTGCCGGACGAAGCGCAAGGCGACAACGCCCAGGGCGGGCGCCTCGCCTGGATCGTGCCGGCGGCGGGCGTCGCGGCGATGGCGGCGATCGTCGCCGCGGCGACGCTCGATCGGCACTCGCTCCATTCCACGCCGGTGAGCGTCGAGGTGAAGCTCGCCGCCGGGTCCGGCGGGCAGGGCGCCGAGGCCACGCCCGACAAGGCGTTGATCGAGGACAGCCCCGACGGGCCGCTGCCGGTCATCGCTGCTGACGGGCGCCAGCCGTGGCAGGTCTACGCGCGGAAGTTCGACGCTGCCGAGGCGCGCCCGCGTGTCGCCCTCGTCGTCGGCGGGCTCGGCCTCGACAATACGACGACCAGCGACGCGATCATGCGTCTTCCGCCCGAGGTGACGCTGGCCTTCAGCCCTTACGCGCGCGACCTCGAAGGCTGGATCGCCGCCGCGCGCCGTGCCGGTCACGAAGTCATGCTCGGCCTGCCGATGGAGCCGCCGGATTACCCGACGCAGGACCCCGGTCCCAAGACGCTCCTCACCTCGCTCGAGCCCGAGAAGAATCTCGAGCGCCTGCGCTGGGTCTTGTCGCGCGGCACGAACTATGTCGGGCTCGTCGGCATCATGGGCGGCCGCTTCGCCACCGACCGCGCCAGCCTCGAGCCGGTGCTCGAGGCGCTGAAGTCGCGCGGGCTTTATTTCATCGACGATCACGGCGCACAGGAGGGCGTGCTCGCGGCGCTCGGCCCCGCGCTCGGCATGGCCTGGGCGATCACCGACCGCCACCTCGACCGCGAGCCGTCGCAGCAGGCGATCGACAAGTCGCTCGCCGATCTCGAAGGCGTAGCGCAACAGGACGGCGCCGCACTCGGCCTGGGCGCGCTCTACCCGGTGACGCTCGACCGTATCCTCGCCTGGACCGGCTCGCTCCAAGGCAAGGGCTTGGCGCTCGCGCCCGCGACGGCGGTCGCGACACGGCAGAAGCTGCCGGCGGCGCAATGAGCGAGCCGCTCTCCTATCGCCGCGGCGTCGGCCTCATGCTGCTCGACCGCCGCAACTACGTCTTCACCGGGCGCCGCATCGATACGCCGGATGCGTGGCAGATGCCGCAGGGCGGCATCGACGAGGGCGAGACGCCGCGCGCGGCGGCGCTGCGCGAACTCGAGGAAGAGGTCGGCACCGCCAAGGCCGAATTCCTCGCCGAGAGCCGCCAATGGCTGCGCTACGAGCTGCCGGCCGCGCTTCACGGCAAGGTTTGGAACGGGCGCTATCGCGGCCAGGAGCAGAAATGGTTCGCGCTGCGCTTTCTCGGCAGCGACAGCGACATCAACATCGCGACGCATGAGCCCGAGTTCGACGCCTGGCGCTGGCTGCCGCCGGCCGATCTCCTTCGCGGCATCGTGCCGTTCAAGCGCGCGCTCTACGAGGCGGTGCTGCATGAGTTCGCGGCGCTCTTGCAATCCTGATCGACGATTGCGCGGGGAGACGGCGTCGCACGATCGGGGTGCGCCAGGGCGAGAACATCGCAATAATTGGTCCTGGCCATGATGTGACCGCATCCGGACGGAGGACAGCGCGATGCCTTTTGCCTTGAATTTCTACCACGACCAGATTGCCGCGGGCGGCGCGACGGCCGCGCCGCTCCCGGGCGCGCATCGCCTCCTCTATGTCCGGCACGGCCGTGTCACCATCAACGGACAGACGATGAAGGCCGGCGAGACGACCTATTGCGACGCGCCCCTCGGTCTGACGGCGTCGGACGAATGGAGTCAGCTTTGGCGATGGGATCTCGTTCCGCCCAACTTGGGTCCGGCGCTCCACCAGGGCCAGGGCGTTCTATCGAGCCTCAGGATGTCGCGGGTCATTTCCACGCTGGCCATGGCGGCGGGAACGCGCTGGGTCCTCCGGCTCGATCAAGTCAGTTCGCCGGCAGGACACGTCGCTGACCGCCATCAGCATCCTGGCCCCGGCATTCGGTGTCTGCTCGAAGGCACATTCAACGTGCAGCAAGACGCCGAATCCGCTCGCGACCTCATGCCGGGCGATGCGTGGTGGGAGACCGGATCGGATACGGTGGTGGCCTGGGGCTCGCGCCAGATCGCGACGCGTTTCGTCCGCGGCATGGTTCTGCCCGCCGAATGGGAAGGCAAGCGAACCGGTATCTGGCTCTCGGGCGAAGCTCCCGGCGCCGGCGCGGGCCATCGCGCCAACTGGCAGCTTCACCTCGATCGGATCGTCACGGTCTGAGGATTATTGCACCTGCGGGACAGCGCCGCCCGAATTCGCGGCGCTTCTCTGGCTGTCGTTGCGATCTCATCCACGAAAACGCTGGATCACCCTCGCCCCGGAGGGGAGAGGGTTTGGAGTCACGCGGCCCCTACACCAGCGCCGCGCCTTTCAGCATGAGGCGATAAAGATAGCGCCGCTCGTTCATGTCGTAGTCGGGATTGGCCTGGTGCATGACGCTGCGGTTATCCCACATGATCCAGTCGCCGCGGCGCCAGGCATGCCGGTACTCGTATTTCTGTTGCGTCGCGTGCTGCATCAGCGCTTCGACGAGCTTGAGCGCCTGGGCATCGTCCATGCCGACGATTCCCTCGATGCGCACGGGGTTGAGATAGAGCGCCTTCCGCCCGTTCTCCGGATTAGTGTGGACGAGCGGATGGAGTCCGGGCGGCGGCAGCGTGCTGCGGCTCGCTGTCGTCAGCGGCGCGAGCGGACGCGGGCTGTACTTGCTCTGATAGACGTGGATGGCCTTCAAGCCCGCGATGCGCGCCTTCATGTCGGCCGGCAGGTCGTCATAGGCCGCGTGCATGTTGACGTACTGCGTGTCGCCGCCCGACGACGGAAGCTCGACCGCGAACAGCGTCGTCGCCTTGGGCGGGCGCGGATGGTTCGAGTGGTCGGTGTGGAAGGTTTCGCCCGGGATGATGCGGCGCCCGTCGATGATCTCGTCGTTCGAGACATAATCGAGCCCGGGGTGGCCCGGTACGTGGCGTTCCTTCTTGTCGTGCGGCTGCAGCTCGCCGAAAAGCTGCGCCGCCGCCTTGAATTGGTCCGGCGAGAAATTCTGCCCGCGCATGACGAGGACGTGGCGCTCGGCGAAGGCGCGGGCGAGCGCCGCGCGCGTCTCCTCGTCGATCGTGCGCGTGAAGTCGAGGCCTGTCACCTCCGCGCCCGTATGCGGGGTCAGCGGCGCGATCGTGTAGGACATGGGGCCTCCTATGCCGCAAGGCGGGCC
>Ga0335078_10001280_pt1 | contig 38184 bp, 36 predicted proteins | sample Lox_Sample_32_FD_206711 | JGI IMG/M metagenome (GOLD analysis project Ga0335078, IMG submission 206711) | Soil microbial communities from Loxahatchee National Wildlife Refuge, Florida, United States - Lox_Sample_3.2 | ecosystem: Environmental > Terrestrial > Soil > Wetlands | place: USA... | reverse complement strand
GCATAGCACACCACCTGCAGCTGCGGCCTGTCCCGGCCCACCTGGTCCGCGACGAGCCGCGCCAGGCCAGGCCGGGCGCCGGCCCCTTCCATGAGGGTCAGCAGTTCCCCGCCCCCGGTCAGCAGCATCGCCGCGAGCGCGGCCGCGACGTCGCCCTGCGACCCGCCGCTCACCCTCTGCTCATCGCCGTACAGCCCGGCGAAGCCGCCGCCGGGGACGGGACCGATGACGCTTGCGCATCGCACCCCGGCCGCCGCCCGGCTCATGGCTGCCACATCCGCGGTAAAGCTGCGCCGGGGGTCGTGCACTGCCAGGGCAGCGATGCCCTGCAACGCGGAGCGTGCCGCAATCACCGACACGTCAATCCCGTCATCGGCCAGCCGGGCCGCCGCCGCCCTGGCCAGACTGGCCACGCGGTCTGCGTTCGGAATGACAGCGACATGGACCCCGGCCTGCCTGATCGCCTGGATCAGCGCGGGGACCGCGGGCCCGGTGCCGTCCTGCTGGGTCAGGACGCGCGCCCCGCCCGCGCGCAGCAGGGACGCGATGCCGTCGCTGTCGGCCACCGCGACCACGCCGCTAACGCCATCCGCGACCGCGGCAGGCCCCTGACCGCCATCCGCCGTGCCCAGCCAGGTCACGGTGATCCGGCGCGGGCGGCCGGCGCGCAGCCCCTCCTCGATGGCGGCTCCGGCGTCGGCGACGTGCACGTGCACGTGCCACAGGGCCTCGCCGCCGACGATGACCAGCGAGTCCCCCAGCCAGTCGAGCCGTTCCCGCAGCACCCTGACCGGTTCCGGCGGCGCCTCGAGCAGGTAGGTGACCTCATAGCCGAATGAGGCGGCTGCGTGCGCTGCTGAGATCGCGCGCGGGGGGCCTGGGGACGACCGCGCGCCCCCGCCCCCGGACGGCTCAGCCGCCGACAGCGCCCCCGCGGCCGGCTCAGCCGGCGACGGCCGCTCCCCGGACGGCTCAGCGGAAGGCCGCGGTGCGGACGCCGGTACCTCGAACGCCTCGGGACGGACGCCGGTGATCGCTGCCCTGAGCGCGTCAAGCAGCACGCACAAACCGGCCGCGCCCGCGTCGACGACTCCGCCGGCGGCCAGCACGTCAAGCTGCTCGCGGGTACGGGCCAGCGCCTCGCGGGCGGCCGTGGCCGCGGCGGTGACGACAGCGCAGAGCGTGGCGGCGGGGCCGCGGCCGCTGCCCCCGCCGCCAGAATCGGGGATCCCGCGGCCGACAGCGTCGGTCCCGGCCAGCGCGGCCGCATCAGCCACGGTCAGCACGGTCCCCTCCGCGGGGCGGCTCACCGCGGCCCGGGCGCTCGCTGCGGCGTGGGTGAGGGCCCGGGCCACGACCGCGCCGTCGCAGCGGGATTCGGCCGCGCAGACCTCGGCCAGCCCCCGCAGTATCTGGCTGACGATGATCCCGGAGTTCCCGCAGGCACCGAGCAGCGCTCCGCGAGCCGCGGCTTGCCACACCTCGGCCGGCCCCGCGCCCGGCGGGAGCGACCCCACCGCCTCAGCCGCCGATATGAGGGTGATATGCAGGTTGGTGCCGGTATCGGCGTCGGGGACCGGGAAGACGTTCAGAGCGTCGATCGCAGCCCTCGTCTGGGCCAGCGCATCCACGCTGAGTAGGCACCAGCGCCGGACGGTCTCGCTGTCCAGGACCTCCGCCGTCATACCCGCAGACTAGATCCTGGCACCGACCATCGCGCCACGCAGGCCGCGGCACCGGCACGGCTCGGCCGCTTTCATGCTGGTACCCCGACGGCCAATGGCCGGTTCACAGCCACCGGGCCGCGCTCAATGGCCCTGCGGTTCGCGCGAACGCCGGGCGGTCGGATATCCTGCAGCGACCGTTCCGGTTCACCGACCGGGACCTACGGTCCAAGCTAGCCATCACCCAATGGAGCGATCCCGTGGCTTCCGTCTGCGACGTCTGCGGCAAGCGGCCTGGTTTCGGCAACAATGTGTCGCACTCGCACCGCCGCACCCCGCGCCGCTGGAACCCGAACATCCAGCGCGTGCGCGCCAAGGTCAACGGCTCGCCTCGGCGGCTGAACGTCTGCACCTCGTGCATCAAGGCGGGCAAGGTCGAGCGCTGACCGCGCCTTACCGGCCGAAACTGCAGCTCACCCCGTCCAGCCTGCACCCGGACGGGACTGTTGGCGTGCCCGTCGCGAAGACCATGACCTGATGGTCGTCGATCTGGCGGCCGCCCGGGGCGCCAGTGTCCGCGGGGCGGTCTCCTTTCCGCCATGGCCCGGTCGCCGTGCCCGCGTCGCCATCGCCGGACGACCGCCACTGCGCGCCCCAGACCTGGTCAACACGGGCGGAGGGAAACGCGAACTGCAGTCTCCAGGAACCCGGTTCGGTGTCACCGGGCACGGTGATGACAGCGAGGAAACCCGACCGCCAGCGGCCGACGATCTGATAGCCGAGCCTCTGGACGGCCCGGGCCGGGTGACTGCGGCCCCGGCCGGCAGGCGCGGCCCCGCCCGTCTTCAGCCGCACGCCCGGCGTCGCGGTGGCGACATCGGGCTGGCGACTGGGCGTCGGGCCGACGCAACCGCTCGCCGGGCAGTGCGTGACCGGTTCGTTGGGCGCGTAAGTGAGGGCGGTCGGCGAATCCACCGCCAGCGCGGCGGCAATGACGATGCCCGCGCCCGCAGCGAACCATGGGGTCACCAGTAGTGAACGCGCCAGGCGGAGGCGCCGACGGCAGTTGGACCGCGCGGCCGGGCCTTCGCCCCCCGCTGAGGCCAGCCCGGGACCAGGCCCGACACCGCGAGCGCGCCGCGAAGCGTGGCCGGGGGCGCGGCGCCGCGCGAAGCCACCTGTTCCTCTGCTGCCCGCGAGAACGCCGCGCCGTGAACCACCCTCCCGGCGCAGCGCCGCCCGGGTGTGCCCATGCTCTTTACGATGTCTTGGCATCAAGGGGTTTATACCAAGCTACGGCCCAGCGGGCTAGTTACGAATAAGTAGCGGTCTATCACTTATAGCGACTGCCCGGTCACGCGAAATGCCGCCACCCGCTCAGACCTTCGGCGGGGCGGGAGTTCACCGTGACCCCGTGGCCGTTCCCGACCATCCCGATTTCCGACCAATGGCCAGGAAGGCTCGTTTGCGGGGGAAAGGTGGCGGCCAGCGCATGATCCTCGCCGCCGGTCAGCACCCAGTGCAGCCAGTTCACGCCCAGCGCGGCGGCCGCTGACCGCAGCGCCGGGTCGGCGGGCAGCCGCGCCGTTTCGATGTCCACCAGGACATTACTGGCGTTCGCCAGGTGGTTCAGGTCAGCGACCAGGCCGTCGCTGACGTCGATCATCGAAGATGCCCCGAGCGCAGCGGCTTCCGGCCCGGCCGCATAGGGCGGCCGTGGCCGCCGGTGACTGGCGACGAGTTCCGCGAACTCACCAGGCTCTCCCTCCTGGCTCCCGGCCAGCCCGGCCTCCAGCAGAGCCAGCCCGGCCGCCGAGCGCCCGGGGTGCCCGGCCATGGCCAGTCGGTCGCCGGGCCGCGCCCCGCCCCTGGTGACCGGTGAGCGGCCGGCCAGATCGCCGAGCGCTGTGATCGCGAGCATGACCGAGTCGGCGCTGCTGATGTCTCCGCCCACCACATGGGCACCGGCCCGCGCGCACTCCTCGGCGAGCCCGCGGACCAGGTCTTCCGCCCAGGCCACCGGGAGGTCACCCGGTATCGCGAAGCCCAGGAGCAGGGCCGTGGGCGATGCGCCCATGGCGGCGACGTCGGCGAGGTTCTGCGCGCCGGCCTTGCAGCCGATGTCAAACGGGCCCGACCAGTCCCTGCGGAAATGGCGTCCCTCGACGAGGAGATCCATGGTCGCGACCACCCGGCCGTCCGGCGCGCGGACCACTGCCGCGTCATCACCGATGCCGACCGGCACCGCGCCGCCGGGCAGCAGAGCCGCGATCGCTGCGATGAGGCCGAATTCGCCCAGGTCAGCGACGGTGATGGAGAGCCTCCCGTCGATCGCCGGGCCCCGCGGCCCGTGCCTGCCCGTGCCAGCCCGCGCGTCGCCGGGCCCAGGGCCCGCGGGCGGATAACGGGCGCGCCGGGCGCATTCATCAGGCCAGCCGCCGGGTACCTAATGCCTGGGTACCTAGGGTAGCGTGTCCACCACACTTGGCGCCTGGGAGGACGGCATGGTTCACGCTTATATCCTCGTCCAGACAGAGGTCGGCAAGGCCGCCGACGTCGCCATGCACATCGGACGGATCAGTGGCGTCACCCAGGCGGACGACGTCACGGGCCCCTATGACGTGATCGTCCGGGCAGAGGCGGACAATGTCGACGATCTCGGCAAGCTAGTCGTCGCCCAGATTCAGGGCGTCTCCGGGATCACGAGGACGCTGACCTGCCCGATCGTGCATATCTAGCGAAACACACCGACTACTCCATCCTGCCCGCTGCGATCGACGTGCGCGGCCCGAGGCCGATCCTGGCCGCGTCGTGCAGGTCGGCGACGGTGTCCACGTCGCGCTGCAGGCCGTCAAGCCCGGGGATCTGCAGCTGGACCGCGCCAGCGGCCAGGTGCGCCGCCCGTGATCGGGGCCCGAACCTCGGGCGAAACGCGGCGCCCGGCCCGGCCGCGTACAGCGTTGTGCCCGTGCCCGCGGCGTCGGCCACGAATGCCTGCCGCAGGCCCGCGGCCCGATCCAGGGCCCGCCCGAGTTCGGCTGCGTCAAGCGCGGGCAGGTCGGCCGCCATCCCGGCCCGCCCCCTGCCCGGCCAGCGGTCGCCGGCGTACGCAGCCCCGAACGCCAGCGCGGGGTTGAGCCCGGCACCCGGCTCGTCGGGCAGCACGAGCGCTCCGAGTTCCGATAGCTCCGCCGCGGCCTTGTCGTCATCGGTCACCACGATCACCGAGGCAACCGAAGCGCACGCGGCCGCGGCCGCGACCGTGTCCGCCGCCATGGCCAGGGCCAGTTCGGCCCGTCGTGGCCCGGCCAGCCCGGTGAGCCGGGACTTGGCCAGGGCAAGTACCTTGACGGGGACCACCACCGACCAGCTGAGCGAGGTAACGAGCGGCATGCACCTGATCCTGCCTCGACATGGCATCACGCGAACCGCGACACTGACTTCAATGACCAGCGGCACGGGCTCTCCGGGCGCCCCGAGCGGGAGACTTCCCCTATGAGCAAACGCGGCTACTCACCGGCCTGGCGAGGACTGACCAAGATCGTCGTGCCGCCGCTGCTCTATACCCTGATGAAGCACGACTGGCACGGCCAGGAGAACATCAGAAGCGTTCCGTCCGCCAGCGGCCTGATCCTGGCCGTCAACCACCTGTCGTACGCGGACCCGCTAGCCATCTGCCTGTTCACTTACAAGTCGGGCCGCTATCCGGTGTTCGTCGCCAAATCGCCGCTGTTCGAGGTGAAGGGGCTCGGGCGGGTCATGCGCGGCACCGGGCAGTTGCCGGTCCACCGCGGCCAGGCCGACGCGGCGCTAGTGCTCAGGGACGCCGAACAGGGCGTCAGGAACGGGGCCTGCGTGATTTTCTACCCGGAGGGGACGGCCACCAGGGACCCGGACCTGTGGCCGATGGTGGCCAGGACCGGGGTGGCCAGGCTGGCCCTGGCCAGCGGCGCGCCCGTGATCCCGGTCGCCCAGTGGGGTGCGCAGCGCATCCTGCCCTACGGCAGCTCCCGCCCGCACCTGGTGCCGCGCACGACCGTGCAGGTGACCGCGGGGCCGCCGGTCGACCTCTCGGCCTTCGAGGGCAAACCCCTGACCAGCGAGGTGCTCCGCGGCGCCACCGATACGATCATGAAGGACATCACCGGCCTGCTGGCAGGCATCCGCGGCGAAACTCCGCCCGCGGAGCCCTACCATCCGGCGATCGCGCGCCGCAAGGCCCGGCAGGAAGCGCGTGAACGAGACAATCAGGCCGTAACGCAGTCGTCCGCCGACCCCAGCACAGAGGCCACCCCGACGTGAGGGCGGCGGTTATGGGCGCCGGCTCGTGGGGCACGACGTTCGCTCAGGTGCTCTGCGACGCCGGCACGCCCGCGGTGCTGTGGGCCCGCCGGGCCGATCTGGCGAAGGTCATCAACGCCACCCACGAGAACCCTGGTTACCTCCCGGGGATCGCCCTCCCCGACGCGCTGTGCGCCACCTCCGATCCGGCGCAGGCGCTAGACGGCGCGGACCTGGTCGTGCTGGCCGTGCCAGCGCAATCGCTGCGCGCAAACCTGACCGGCTGGGCCCGGATGCTGCCGGCCGACGCGCTGCTGGTCAGCCTGATGAAGGGGATCGAGGTCGGCAGCTGCGACCGGATGACCGAGGTGATCGGCCAGGTCGCCGGGGCTTCCCCGGACCGGATCGCGGTGGTCTCCGGGCCGAACCTCGCCCGCGAGATCGCGCGCCGCGAATACGCCGCGACCGTGGTGGCGTGCACCGAGACCGCTGCCGCGGAGCGGCTGCAGCGAGCCTGCCACACGCGCTACTTCCGCCCGTACACCAACCCGGATGTGATCGGCTGCGAGCTGGGCGGTGCCGTGAAGAACGTGATCGCGCTAGCCGTGGGGATCGCGGTCGGCATGGGGCTCGGCGACAACACGCGAGCGACGCTGATCACGCGCGGCCTTGCCGAGACCGCTCGGCTCGGCGCGGCGCTGGGGGCTGACCAGCACACGTTCGCCGGGCTGGCCGGGATGGGTGACCTGGTGGCGACCTGCAACTCCCCGCTTTCGCGCAACCGTACCTTCGGCGAAAACCTGGGCAGGGGCATGCCGATCAACGAAGTGATCGCGAGCACCCGGCAGACGGCCGAGGGAGTGGAGTCATCGCTGTCGGTGCTCGAGCTCGCCAGGCGGCACGGCGTGGAGATGCCGATCACCGAGGTGATGGTGGCCGTCCTGCACCATGGGCTGGAGGTCGGCAAGGTAGCGGCCCTGCTCACCAGCCGATCGGCGAAGCCGGAGCGCTATGGCGTCTGAGCGCTGGGCTACCCGGGCGCCTCGCCGCGGAAGCCGGGAGAGGCTGGTAACGGGAAAGGAGCCGCGTGAACGAGCAGCACAAGATCCGGGTCGCGGTCGTCTTCGGCGGCAGGGGCCCCGAGCACTCAGTGTCCTGCATGGGTGGCGGCAACATGCTCGAGGGGATCGACCGGACCAGGTATGAGGTGATTCCCGTCGGCATCACCCGTGACGGGAGCTGGGTCCTGGCTGCCGACGAGCCGGCCAGGCTCACGGTCGCGGAAGGCCAGCTGCCGTCCGTCGAGTCGGTGGCCGAGCCGGGCGCTGAGGTAGTTCCGTGGGCCGACCGCCGGTTCGCGGCGGGTGCGCCCGGCCAGCCCGCCGTTGGCCCCGGCCAGCCCGCCGTTGGGGCACCCGGGCAGAGCCTCACCACGAGCGCCCCGGGTCAGATACCGCACCTGCTCACCGAGGTGGACGTGGTGCTGCCCGTGCTGCACGGCCCGTTCGGCGAGGACGGCACCATCCAGGGCCTCCTGGAGATGGCCGGCGTCCCGTATGTCGGCGCCGGAGTGCTGGCCAGCGCGGTCAGCATGGACAAGGAGTACATGAAGATCATTTTCCAGGCCAAGGGGCTGCCAGTGGGACCGTACGTGGTCGTGCGCGAGCGGGACTGGCCGCCGGATGAGGGCGGCGGCGCGGCGGTCGATCCGGAGCGCAAGCGGGTGCTCGACGCCATCACTGAGATGGGCTGGCCGCTGTTCGTCAAGCCTGCCCGAGGCGGATCGAGCATAGGCACGTCCAAGGCATCGGACATGACACAGCTGCACGCGGCCATCGCCGGCGCACGGGCCTTCGACCCGAAGGTGATCGTCGAGGCCGCGATCGGCGGCAGCGAGATCGAGTGCTCGGTCCTCGAAGGCATCCACGGCATGCCGCCCGACACCAGCCTTCCGGGGCAACTGCTGATCCAAGGCGGCGAAGAGTTCTGGGATTTCGAGGCGAAATATCTCGACGCGGCGAGCGGGATGGCAATCCCGGCGCCGATCCCGGCAGAACACCAGCAGGAGATCCGCCGACTGGCCGCGCTGGCCTTCGATGCGGTGTCCTGCGAGGGCCTGGCCCGGGTGGACTTCTTCTACACCCCAGACGGCCAGATCCTGATCAATGAGATCAACACGATCCCCGGCCTGTCTCCCGCGTCCTACTTCCAGAAGATGTGGGAGGCCAGCGGCCTGGAGTTCCCGCAACTTGTCGACAGGCTGCTGCAAAGCGCGCTGCACAAGCGCCCGGGACTGCGCTAGCCAATTTGGTGGCTCCGCAGCGCACAGGCGCGTCGACCCGGCCGGCCAGGGCGCCGACCGCGTCGCGACGCAGCGCCGCGGCACGTAGCGCACAAGCCCGGCGCTGCCGGACGCGGCATGGCGCGGCACGCCGCGGTGCCGGAACGCGCCGCCGGACGCCGCACGCCGCGGCATGGCGGGCGGTGTGGAACGCGCCGCCGGACGCGGCATGGCGGGCGGTGCTGGAACGCGCCGCCCGCCGTGGCGCTATTTCCTGGCTGCGGCCGGAGCCTTCTTCTCGCCGTTGACGATTGCCTTGAAGTCCGCACCGGCCCGGAATTTTGGCACTGACGACTTCGGCACCTTGATGGTCGCGCCGGTGGCAGGGTTACGAGCCGTCCGGGCGGGCCGGACAGCCTTCTCGAATACCCCGAATCCAGTTATAGAGACTTTGTCGCCTTTCGCAACAGCCGCCTCAATGGTCTCGAGCACCGCGTTGACTGCTTCGGTCGCGGTCTTCTTGTCTCCCATCCGGGTCGAAATCGCGTCGATCAGGTCACGCTTGTTCATTCTTCACTCCTGCGGTTCCCCCAACGGGAGGTCGCGCGGACTGGGCAGCCGACTCTCGCGACCTCTGATGTGCCTGAAATTAGGCGATCCGGCGACGCGGCACAATCACATCCGCCTGAAAGCACGGCGTGTCGGCGCCGGGACCACTCATAATGCTACGGGAAAGGGGAATTCAGCAGCAGCGGCGGGTCCAGGTACGGCCGTCTCCCGGGCCAAGACGTACGTACGGGCAATATGCGGGCTTATTGTATTGTGCAGGCAAATATTATCGAACTGAGCCGGGGCAACGACCTGGAACCGCCGCCCGGCAGCGCCGCGATCGCCTGCTCGGCCGAAGCAACCGGTTGGGACTGGCGATCAGCGTCCGCGCGGCCCGTGCCGGAACGTCCGCGCGGCCCGTGCCGGAGAGGCACGCGCGCTCCCGCGGGTGACGGCCTCGGCCGCCGGGCAACCGGCCAGCGAGCCGGACACCGGCCGCCGCCGCATACGTTCCTGCACGAGCGCGAGCGGCCGGGGGCAACACGCTAGCTGGGCGGTAGGGTCCTTGCTGTGGAGCGAAGCCGAGTTGACGTTCGGCCCTCCGGGCTTGTCCCATGCCACCATGGTCCCTCCCGAGTCATGAGGTCCCGCGCATGAAGGTTGCCGTCGTCAAGGAAACAGCACCGGGCGAGCGCCGAGTCGCGCTCGTGCCGGACGCCGTGGCCAAGCTCCGCGCGGCCGGGGTCGAGGTGCTGGTGGAGACCGGCGCCGGGCACGGGGCCTGGCTGAGCGATGATGCGTTCACCGAGGCGGGTGCTGCCATCGCTGCCCGAGACGAGGTGCTCAGGGCGGCGGACGTGATCGTTATGGTCGACAGGCCGGAAGAGGGGACGCTGGCGGCGCTGCGCGCGGGCCAGGCCGTGCTGGGGATGCTGTCGCCGCTCGGGGATCCCGATTTCGCGCGCCGCCTCGCCGGGGCCGGCGTGACCGCGATCAGTCTCGACCTCATCCCGCGGACGCTGCCCAGAGCCCAGCCGATGGACGCACTCTCGTCGCAGGCGAACATCGCCGGATACAAGGCCGCGGTCGTGGCCGCCGGTGCGTTCGGCCGGTTCTTCCCGCTGCTGATCACGGCCGCCGGGACCGCACGGCCGGCCAAGGTGCTGGTCTTGGGGACCGGCGTCGCCGGGCTGCAGGCCATCGGCACGGCACGGCGCCTTGGCGCCGTGGTGAGCGCGTATGACGTGCGGCCGGAGACGAAGACCGAGGTGCGGTCGCTCGGGGCCTCATTCATCGAACTCACCTCGGTGGGCCCGGCCAGCGGTGAGGGCGGCTACGCCAGGGCCCTGACCGAAAAGGAACGCCAGGCACAGCAGGACGAACTGGCCGGGCACATCGCCAGGCACGATGTGGTCATCACCACGGCCCAGGTCCCCGGCCGCCGGCCCCCGCTCCTGGTCACCGGTGACGCGCTCAAGTCGATGGCAGCGGGCTCGGTGGTGGTGGACATGGGCGCAAGCCCGCTCGGCGGGAACGTCGACGGATCGCAGCCCGGCCAGACCGTGGTGACTGAGCACGGCGTGACCGTCATTGGCGCCAGCGGGCTGCCGTCGACGATGCCCGCCGCTGCCTCGTCAATGTACGCGCGCAACGTCACCGCCCTGCTGACGTACCTGGTCAGGGACGGATCCCTGGCCATCGACCTTTCCGACGAGCTGCAGCGCGGCGTCGTGATCACCTACGAGGGCCGGGTGGTGCATCCGTCCCTGGCCGAATCCGCTGGAGGTACCGACCATGTCGACGGCGCTTCTCACTGACCTGGTCATCTTCGTGCTCAGCCTCTGGGTGGGCTTCGAGGTGATCAGCAAGGTTCCCGCCACGCTGCATACTCCGCTGATGTCGGCCGCCAACTCCATCCACGGCATCGTGCTGGTCGGAGCCATGCTGATCGCGGCCACGACGAACAGCTGGGTCGGCTACGTGATCGCCTTTGTCGCGGCGGTGTTCGCATCCGCCAACGTGGTCGGCGGGTACGTGGTCACCGGCCGGATGCTCAAGATGTTCCGCAAGCGGCCCTCCGCCCCGGCCGTCCCAGCGGCCCAGGCCGTAGCGACGCGCGACGGCCAGGCGTCATGAGCGGGTTCAGCTTTGCCACCCAGCTCATCTACGTGCTGGCCGCGTCGTGCTTCGTGCTCGGCCTGCACCTGATGAACACCCCGGCTACCGCGCGCCGGGGCAACCAGTTCTCCACCGCGGGCATGGCGATCGCGGTCGCCACGACCCTCGCGCTCATCGCCCACGCGGGCGTGATCAGCGCCACCGGCTGGACGGTGATGCTAGTCGGCGCGCTGATCGGCGGCGGCGTCGGGCTGCAGGCGGCGCGCACGGTGCAGATGACCGCGATGCCGCAGCTCGTGAGCATGTTCAACGCGGTGGGCGGTGGCGCCGCGGCGCTGGTCGCGATTCACGACTACATACGCGTGGCCGCAGCCGTGACGGGCGTTGGCGAGTCCACCACGGTCACCACCCTGCTGGACGTGATCATCGGATCGGTGACGTTCTCCGGATCGCTCATCGCGGCCGGAAAGCTGCAGGGCTGGATCACGTCGGCCCCGGTCACGTTCCCCGGGGCCCGCGTGGTCAACCTGCTGCTGGCCGCAGCCGGGCTGGCGGCCGGCGGCTACGTGATCTCCACGCCGAGCCTGCCGGCGCTGTGGATAGCGATCGTGGCGTCCCTGGCGTTCGGCGTGCTCATGGTGATGCCGATCGGCGGGGCCGACATGCCGGTGGTGATCTCGCTGCTGAACGCGCTCACCGGCACCGCGGTGGCGATGGCCGGCTTCGTGATCGGCAACTGGGCGCTGATCATCGCCGGTGCCCTGGTCGGCGCGTCTGGCGGGATCTTGACCAAGCTGATGGCCGATGCGATGAACCGTTCCATCCGCAACATCGTCGTGGGCGGGTTCGGGACCGGCGACACCGCTGTCGCGGCGCTGCCCGGCGCGGGCGCGGGCGTTCATGCGATCGCGGCCGATGACGCGGCTATCCAGCTCGCCTACGCGGCCAAGGTGATCATCGTGCCGGGCTATGGCCTGGCCGCCGCGCAGGCCCAGCACGAGGTGGCCGAGCTTGCTGACCTGCTGGAATCGCGCGGGGTTGATGTCAGCTACGCGATTCACCCGGTGGCGGGCCGGATGCCTGGCCACATGAACGTGCTGCTGGCCGAGGCGAACGTGCCCTACCCGCAGCTCAAGGAGATGGATGAGATCAACCCCGAGTTCGCCCGGACGGATGTGGCGCTGGTCATCGGCGCCAACGACGTCACCAACCCGGCGGCCCGGCGGCCGGGCACGGCGATCTCCGGCATGCCGATCCTGGACGTCGACGAGGCCAAGAGCATCATCGTGATCAAGCGGTCGATGGGCCACGGCTACGCGGGCATCGACAATGAGCTGTACACCAATCCGAAGACCAGCATGTACTTCGCCGACGCCAAGGCCGCCCTAGCGGAGCTGACCGCCGCCGTCAAGACCCTCGTCGGCTGACCAGGCATCGCGGACGGGACTCCTGCCGTCACGGATCGGGCTACACGACCGTCGCGCCGAGCCTGCCGTGCCGGGCCGACGACGCGGCCCGGGAATTGTCGGCGGCCTCCCCGATGATGTGCCCATGACATGCTCACGGCCCAGGGTCGGCCGTTGCCGGCTGCCCGGCTCACCCGGGCTCGACGTACCTGACCCAGGTGCGCGCGGCGCACCGCTGCCCCGCGGTCCTGCTGGTGATCTGCGCCGGTCTGGCCACCGCCGCGCGCTGCCGCGCGCCGATCCGCACCGGCCATCCCGGCTTCGACTTGGTCCCCCTGGTCATCGACTCCGCCACGATCCCCGACCCCGCCGCGCCCGGCATGGCCGCAGCCGGCCCGGAACTGGTCGTGCTCGCCGTCGTGACCGGCGCGCTGGACCTCGGCCAGGACAGCACGCGGCGGCTGGTCCTGGCCAGCCTCGCCGACATCGATGACAGCCGGTTCCAGACCTACACTGTGTTCGTCCTGAACGCCGCATCCGAACCGGCACGGCAGACGCTGGACTGATGACCACCGCCCCGTTCAAGAACAGCTTCGTGGACCGGCTTCTGGCCGAAGGCGAGGCCAAGGGCAAGGCCGAAGGCGAGGCCAAGGGCCTGGCGGAGGGCGAGGCCAAGGGCAAGGCCGAAGGAGAGGCCAAGGGCCTTGCGGAGGGTAAGGCCGAGGGCGAGGCGCGCGTGGTCTTGCGCGTGCTCTCGGCCCGAGGACTGGGGGTACCTGCCGAGATCCGGCAGCGGGTGCTGTCCTGCGCTGACACCACCCAACTGGAGGCATGGGCAGACCGGGCAGCCACTGCGGTCACCCTTGACGACGTGTTCGGCACCTGACCCCGGTCTCCCACCCTGCAGGCAGTTCCCGTGGGTCGCTGGTAACGAAGGTATGTACTCCTGGGCCCGGCTGCCGGCGGCGGGCCACGAACCGGTGAGAGTGATCCGCCGACCCGGCGCCCTGGTTACCGCGCGCCCTGCTCTTGCGCGAACTCCTGGAAAGCGGCGTAGGCCCGCGGGGCCCAGACCGTGCCAGGGCCGCCGTTCATCAGGATCGCCACGCCGAGTGCCTCGGCGACCTCGCCGGCGGTGGCGCCCCGGCGCGCGGCGCTACTGGCGTGCGCGAGGATGCAGCCGTCGCATTCCCTGGTCACGGCGATGGCCAGGGCAATCAGTTCCTTGAACTTGGCCGGCAGCTCACCGTCACTCATCGCGGCTGCCGACAGGCTGGCGTAGCCGGAGTAGACGTCTGGAATGGCCTCGCGCAGCTTGCGGCCCGTGGCCTTTATCTCGTGCAGTGTCTCGTGCGCCGTCGCCATGGGTCCGCCTCCGGTAATCGTCGGTGTCTCCTGACATCCCAGCATGAGGGACGGTCGGCACCACGCCGCAACTCAGGCGCGGCGAGAAAATAGTGCACAATACGTTGTTCCGCCAGCGGTTACTGCACTAGTTTCCGGCGGGGCGGTGCGGGGGGTGCGGGGGGTGCGGGGGGTGCGGGGGCGGGGGTGCGGGGGGGCGGGGGGGCGGGCGCGATTGCGAACGCGAGCGCGGAAGCTTCCGGGGGCACACCGAACGCTTCGTGGTGGATTGAAAATCGCCTGCCGGGTATAGATGACGCGTGGTAGGCATGCCTACCAACAGAGTGGGTATAGTAGTTTTCTCGTCCGTGTCGGGCCGTAATCTCCGGGAGAAAGCCATGGCCCTGCCCGACTTCTTCATCGCAGGCGCGCCGAAGGCGGGCACCACCGCCGTGCACGCGGCCCTCGCCCGGCATCCATCGCTTTTCATGTCGCCGGTAAAGGAACCCAAGTTCTTCCTGACCGACGGCCCGCCCCCGGCGCGAGGCGGCCCGGGCGACGTGCAGACCTACCGCGAGCACGTCTGGCGACGCCGCGACTACGAGGCGCTCTTCGAAGCGGCGCCGGCCGGCTCGCTGCGCGGCGAGTCGACGCCGTTTTACCTGTACAACCGCGAAGCGCAACGCCGGATGCGGGCGCTGATCCCGGATGCCAGGCTGGTCGTCATCCTGCGAGATCCGGTGGAACGAGCTCACTCGAACTGGACGCACCTGTGGTCGGCCGGCCTGGACCCGGTGGGTGACTTCGTTCTGGCCTGCGGCGAGGAAGAGCGCCGGATCGCAGCCGGCTGGGCGGATTTCTGGCACTACACCGCGCTCGGATGCTATGGGCAGCAGCTCGAGCATCTCTACGAGGTGCTCCCCAGGGAGCAGGTCTTCGTGTTCCGGTACCGCGCCCTGGTGGAGAACCCTGCCCGGGTACTCGACCGCATTTGCGGCTTCCTCGGCGTGGCCGAGGGCGTTCTCACCGAGGTCCCGCGCGAGAACGTCACGGCCCATCCGCCGCGGTCACTGCGGCACCGCACCCTGTCCAAGGCGCTGCGCACCGCCGCGGCGGCAAGCGGCGTCTTGCCCGGCGCTGCCGCCCTGGCCGGCTCGCTGGAACGTGCCCTGCAGCGGGACAGCCCGCCCAGGCAGCCGCTGACCTGGGAACAGCGCCAGGCCCTCATCCCCAGATTCGAGGCTGACATCAGGCTCCTCGAGGTGATCACCGGCGAGGATTACAGCGACTGGCTGCAGCCACGAGGCGATTCGGGCGGCCTGGTCGGGGCCAGGCCCGCCGGGCAGCGGCAGGCCCGCAACGGCCGGCGCCGCGAGTTCTGATCGCCGACTCGTCGCGGCTCGAAGCCGCGCTCACCCGGGGCTCGCTCACCTGACGCGGTCACACAGCGCAGCGCAGCTCTTCAGCGCAGCGCAGTTCCTCAGCGCACTTCCTCAGCGCAGCTCGGTGCGCAGCTCGTGCGCCCCGTCAGCCCTCGTCATCTCGTAGTAGTAGCGCTCCCTAGCGTCGCCGACGCGCAGGATGCACAGGTAGCGAAGGCCACCCCTGCCGTAGGGCGACGAGGCGATCGGGCCGCGGGCGGTCAGCGCCGCCGGCCCGGCGCCCGCCGCAACGCCGGTCCGTTCCTCGAAGTTCTCCGCGGCGCTGGCCCGCCCGTCGTAGTAGGCGACGACCTCGTCCTGCCCGAACCGGACCGCGCTGACGCGCACGCCACGAGCGTCCCACTCACCGGGCCGCGGGCTCAGCGCGGTGCCCTGCCAGGTCCAGGCGAGACCGTCGGCGCTGACCGCGTAGTCGGTCGCCATCCGGTCGGTCTGATCCGGGTCGTCGAGCGGGTGCACCGACGCCCAGAGGTGCCACAGGCCGCCGTCGTGGATGATGACCGGGTCCTTGACGGCGGTGCGGGCGTCGCCGGGCAGCACCACCCGGCTTCGCCGGGCATCGAAGGCGCCGGGGTGGCCTGCCTCGATCACCTGGACGCGCCAGTGCTCGGTGCCGGGGGTGGCGCAGCTCAGGTACAGCCGCCAGCCGCCGTCCGGGGCCGCCACGAGCGCCGGGCGCTCGAGCGACTCAGCGCCAAGCTCTCGCCTGTCGATGGTGAGGAGTGTCTCGAACCGCTCACCGTCGGCAGAGCGCGCCACGGCCACGGCATAGCCCCGTCCCCGTGGCTGGCGCAGCCGGTACGCCAGGTAGATCTTCCCATCGTCACGGACGGCGCTCGGCGCGCCCGCCCACGTTCCCGGCCCGGTCCCGGGCGGAGCGACGGCGACGACGGAACGTTCCGGCTGCGGCATCAGGGTGGCTGCCTGAGTCACAGTTTCTTCATCGATCATGCCCGGAACTCTAGATGATGGTGAGCAGTCCGCACCCCCGAACGAGGTCACAGTTCGGCTAGGCGCCCGTCGCGATCAGCCCATCGGGCCAGGTCAGATGCCTCAGGGACGGTAGCTCCCGGTGCCCGGGGTGAATGACACGCCGCGGAGTACCTCGCCGGACCCGGCGGACCTGACGGTCCGGAAGCCCTCCGCCGGGAGCGTCATAGCGCCCAGGTCGTCGGTGATGGCGACAAGCTTGTTCGGGTCCGCTCCCTGGTCGCCGCTGCCACTGACCGTGGAGGTTATGGCGTAGATCGTAACCGTCCCGTTACGGTTCACCCGGCCGGTGAGGTTGCGCAGGCCGTCGGTCGCCGGGGCCCACGGCAAGCCGGTGGCCGCGTTGTCGCCAGCCGGGTACCCGGGCACGGCGTACGGGATGCCGAGGTTCAGCCCCGAGTCGAGGGTGTAGGCGAGGTTCCACGTGGTGCCGTTGAAGACCCACTTCTGCAGGCCCGCCGTGGCCTGCGCGGCCGCGGACGGGTAGGTCCCGCTCGCTGCTGAGTAGGTGTTGTCCCCGTTGCCCTCGTCGGCGACGTACAGCGTGTCCGCGTTGGCGAACCAGATGCCGAACGGGAAGGAGACGGCGGACTTCAGCGCGGTCGGGAACCCCCTGAGTATGCACATGTTGTACGGCGTCACGCCATCGGTCTGCAGCAAGCCCGCGTTGTAGGCGATGGGCGCGGTCGGCAGCGCCGCCCCGGGCTGCGGGAGGCCGACGCCGTCCGGGCACGCCGTGGCGGTGGTGTCGATGAAGTACACGGTGTTGACCCCGTTACCGCCGCTGCCCTTGGTGTAATACACCACGTTGTCGAACACGGCCAGGCCGCGGAAGTTGGTGTCCTTGCCGATCTTGTCCGCCTTGTCCCCGAGCTGCGTGATGCTGAAGCTGCCGACGGGCGCGGGCCCGCCGGGCCGCTGGGCGCTCTGCGGCTCGCCGCTGGGCGTCGCGATCTGCGCTCCCGCGCCGAGGATGATGCCGTCCGGCTGCGGGTTGCTGCCGTTGCCGGCGTTGCCGGCCAGGTAGTAGACGCGGCTGCCGCTGCTGTCGTTCAGTATGGCCGCGCGGCCGTTGTCGCCGCTGTAGGCATTGGTTTGGGTGAACCGGAACCTGCCCTGCTGGTCGAGTTGCGCGACCGCGCGGTAATAGGCGGACGTGACGGGATTCGTCGGGTCGATGACCCCGGGGGTGTTGGCATTGGAGACGTCAATACTCCCCGGTGTGGCGACGTAACCCATGAACGTCACCTGCCGGCCGTCGGTCGACAGGTTCAGCGCTAGCTCGGACTTTGAGGAGAAGCTGGTGACAGCGTGGTCCCCGCCGGGCCCGCCGGGTACCCGCAGCCTGCTCACCAGCCGGCCGTTCGGCGTGATCTGGTCCAGGGCAATCGGCGTCGTTACCCCGAAACTGCCATCTACCAGGGCATTATTGAACACTTGCGGGTACGCGCCGTCGTTCGTCGCGGTCGCGCAGCCGCTGGTGCATCCTGGCGGCAGGACAGTCACGCCGGGCACGAGGATGTCCGGGTTCAGGTCGTAGTAGGAACCGCTCACCAGCAGGTCGCCCGGCCGCAGGCCGGAGCCCGGGCCGCCGCGCGGGGACGCGCTCGCGCTGGTGGCGGCGGCAAGCGAGCCTCCGGTCAGCACCGCCGCGGCCAGGGCGAGCAGCGCTCGCCGCCGGGAACGCGCGCGAAACGCGCCTGGCGACCCTTGCTGCGTCATCGTCTACCTCCTCGGCGCGGCCGGCGCCCGTGCCAGCCAGACGATGACCTACATTGGCCATTTCAGGCGGCCATTCCGCCAAAAACAGGTAAACGTCAGGTGAACATTCCGGGATCCGCCGGGCCGCCGCGCAGTGCCCATTTCTCGATGCGGCTGAGAGCGTCCCGCAGAACCTCGCGCCGTTTGCAGAACGCGAACCGCACCTGGGTCCGCCCGGCGTCCGGATCATCGTAGAATACGGCGTTGGGAATGGCGACGACGCCGGCCTGATGGGGCAGGCTCCGGCAGAACTCCGCGCCGTCGGCGTAGCCGAGCGCCCGGATGTCGGTGGTGACGAAATACGTCCCGTCCGGCGGGTACACCAGGAAGCCGGCCTCAGCCAGGCCGGCGCACAGCAGATCGCGCTTGGCCCGAAGGTCTGCGGCGACCGTCGCGAAGTAGGCATCGGGCATCCGCAGCCCCTCGGCGATGGCGTACTGGAACGGGCCCCCGCTGACGAACGTGAGGAACTGCTTGACCGCACGGACGGCCCCCACGAGCTCGGCCGGCGCCGTCACCCAGCCGATCTTCCAGCCCGTGAAGGAGAACGTCTTGCCCGCCGAGCTGATCGATACCGTGCGCGCCCGCATCCCCGGCAGCGAGCAGATCGGAACGTGCTCGCCCGCGTACACCATGTGCTCGTAGACCTCGTCCGTGACTACGAGCAGATCGCGTTCGCACGCCACCTCGGCGATCGCGGCGAGCTCGGCGCGGGTGAAGACCGACCCGGTGGGGTTGTGCGGCGAGTTCAGCAGGATCAGCCGCGTCCGCGGGGTGACGGCGGCGCGCAGGGCGGCGGTGTCCGGGCGGAAGTCCGGCGCCCGCAGCGTCACCGGCACCCGGATCCCCCCGGCCAGCGCCACGCACGCCGCGTACGAGTCGTAATACGGCTCGAAGGCGATGACTTCGTCTCCCGGCTCGACCAGCGCCAGCAGCGCGGCGGCGACCGCCTCGGTCGCGCCCGCGGTCACCAGCACCTCGGTGCCGGGGTCGAAGTCGAGCCCGTAGAACCGCCGCTGGTGGTCGGCGACGGCCTGGCGCAGCTCGGGGACGCCTGGCCCGGGCGGGTACTGGTTGCCGCGCCCGCCCAGGACCGCGGCCGCCGCGGCCTGGGCGATCTGGCGTGGCCCGTCGGTGTCGGGGAACCCCTGGCCCAGGTTGACGGACCCGGTAGCGGCCGCGAGCGCGGACATCTCGGCGAAGATTGTCGGGCCCATCCCGGCCATTCGTCTATTCAGCAGCGGTCGGTCCACCCCGCCATGAGATCACGACCGCTATCCGGAACGGAACGTCCGGGCGGCTGCCGGACGCCCCGGGCGGATCGCTCCCGGGGCGCCCATGGAGGGCGCGCGGCGCAACAGGCAAGATGGGACGAGTGGGTAGATGACTGGGGGTAGGGCCATGTCGATGAGTGCGGGCAGCGAGTTGGCGGGAGTGATGGTTGCCCTTGCCACGCCCGTGGAGGAGAGCGGTGCTGTCGACACCGGCGGCCTGGAGAGGCTGGTGGAGCGAGTAATCGCTGGCGGCGTCGACGGGATCAGCCCGGCTGGCTCGACCGGCGAGGGGCCGAAGCTGACCCGGGAGCAGCGGGTCTGGCTCGCGCGCCGGGTTCGCGGGCTCGCCCCGGCGAGCATGCCGGTGATTCCCGGGGTCCCGGTGATCACGATCCCTGATGCCCGCTGCGAGCTTGACGCACTGTCCGAGGCGGGCGCGAGCGCGGCCCTGGTGTCGGCGCCGTCCTACTACCCGATTTCGGACGCCGCGGTGCTGCGGCTCTACCAGACGCTCGCCGACCTTTCGCCCCTGCCGCTGGTGCTGTACAACATCCCGGTCTTCACCAAGGTGCGGATCGCCCCCGAGGTGGCCGCCGAACTGGCCGCGCACCCGAACGTGACGGGCATCAAGGACTCAAGCCGTGACATGGAATACCAGCAGCAGCTCATCAGCGCCTGCGCCGGCCCGGAGTTCAGCGTCCTCACCGGCACCGACAGCCTGCTCGTGGCAAGCCTGGTGGTGGGCGCGCGCGGCACGATCGCGGCCAGCGCGAACCTGGCGCCGGAACTGGCCGTCGGCATCTACCGCGCCTTCACCGCGGGTGATAGCGCCATGGCGGTGCGGCTGCAACAGCAGCTGAGCGACGTGGTCGCGGCATGCCGCCGCGGCGAGCTTCCGGCCGGGTGGAAGGCTGCCCTCGAGATCGCGGGGGTTTGCCGCGCCCATCTCGTCCCGCCCGGCTCCCCGCTGTCCGCCGATCAGCGCGACGAGCTCGCGGCGCTCCTTGCTGCCGCGTGGCCGGCCGGCGCCGCGGCCAGATGACGGCGGCCACGCAAGTCACCAGGCCGGCCACGCTCGCGGAGAGCCCGGTGTGGGACCCGCGCCGCGAGTCGCTGCTGTGGGTGGACATCTTGCGCGGCCAGGTGCACAGGTACGAGCCGCACACCGGAGAAGACACCGCGGTCGCGGTGGGCACGGCGGTAGGCGCGGTTGCCGTGCGGCGCGGCGGCGGCCTGGTCCTCGCAGCCGGGCGCGGATTCGCCTTCCTTGACGAGGACAGCGGCCGGCCGGACTGGCTGTGGACCGGGGGGCGGGGGGACAGGATGAACGACGGCAAGTGCGACCCGGCCGGCCGGTTCCTGGCCGGGACGCTGACTTCCGCGCGGGTGCCGGGCGCTTCGGCGCTCTACCGGCTCGCCGCGGACCGCCTGGTGACTACGGTGATCGAGCAGGTCACCCTCTCCAACGGCCTCGGATGGAGCCCGGACGCCGCGCTGCTCTACTTCGCCGACACCCCGCTGGAGCGGGTGGACGTGATGGACTACGACGTCGCCACCGGCGCGGTGCGTGACCGGCGCCTGTTCGTGGACCTGCGCGACGCGGCGGGCAGCCCGGACGGGCTGACGGTAGACGCGGAAGGCGGGGTCTGGGTCGCGATGGCCGGTGGCGGCGTCGTCCGCCGCTACGCGCCGGACGGCAGGCTCGATCACGTCGCCGACATGCCGGTGCCCTGGGTGACAAGCGTCACCTTCGGCGGCGCCGACCTGGCGGACCTGTACGTGACGACCTCCCGCGAAGGCCTCGGCGAGGCCGACCTGGCCGACTATCCGCAGGCAGGCGCCGTTTTCCGGGTCCGGGCACCGGGCATCCGCGGCATCCCCGCCAGCGAGTTCGGCGGGTAATGCCAGCCGGGCCGGCCAGGCTTGACCAGAGCGCCTGACCGTCCGGGCCTAGCGCGGCAGGAGCTGGTCCTTCAAGACCTTGCCGAGGGAGTTCCTCGGCAGCGCGCCGCGGAACTCGATCACCCGCGGGTACTTGTAGCTGGCCATGCGTTCCTTGCAGTAGGCGACCAGTTCCGGCGCCGTCAGCGAAACGCCGGGCCGGCGCACAACGACGGCCATGACCTCCTCGCCAAGCCGCTCGCTCGGAATGCCGACCACCGCGGCCTCGGCAACCGCCGGATGGTCATGCAGCACATCCTCGATCTCGGCGGGATACACGTTGTAGCCGCCGCGGATGATGAGCTCCTTGATGCGCCCGACGATGAACAGGAACCCGTCCTCGTCGAAGTAGCCGAGGTCGCCGGTGTGGAACCAGCCGCCCGCGAAGGCATCCGCGGTGGCCTCCGGGTTGTTCAGGTAGCCCTTCATGACGTGCGGCCCGCGGGTCACGACCTCGCCCACGTTGTCGGCGCCGGACGGCAGGACGTTTCCCTTTTCGTCCCAGACCTGCGTCTGCGTTCCCCAGATCGGCTTGCCGACGCTGTAGGCACGGCGCTCGCTGGCACTGATGTTGAACGTCGTCGTGGACGCCGTCTCGGTGAGCCCGTAGCCCTCCAGGATCAGCACGCCGAAGCGCTTTTCGAAGGCGTCGAGTACCGGCCCGGGTATCGAGGCGCCACCCGAGATCGCGATCCGCAGCGAGGACACGTCATAGTCGTCAAGCCTGGGGTACGACAGCAGCGAGATGAACATGGCGGGCACGCCCTCGAGAATGGTGGCCCGGTCGCGCTGCACCGCCGCGAGGACCGCGCGGGGATCGAATCGCGGGATGACAGACATCGTGCAGCCGAACCGAACGCAGACGTTCAGGATGCTGGACAGGCCGAACACGTGGAACAGCGGGAGCACCGTGATCACGACGTCATCGGGCCGGACCCCGAAAAGGCGGCCCGGGATGTCGGCGTTCATGTAGAGCTGAAGGTGCGTCAGTTCGGCGCCCTTGGGCCGGCCCGTCGTGCCCGAGGTGTACATGATGACCGCCGTGTCGGTCGGCAGGCGCGGGGCGAGCGGAACGCCGTCCCCGGGAGCGGGAACGGCGAGCAGCCGCTCGAACGCCGCGGTATGCGGCGCGTCGCCGCCGCCGCCGCCCGCGGAATAGATCCGGCTCACCCCGGCCGCCGCGGCTCCCTTGGCCGCATCGCCCAGGGCTCCCTCCCAGGTGATGAGCATCCCGGCACCGCAATCCTTCAGGTGGTATGCCACCTCCGGCGCCTTGAGCAGCACGTTCAGGGGCACGACGACGCCGCCGGCCTTGAGGATCCCGAAGTAGCCGACCAGGAACGCGGGGATGTTGGGTAGCTGCAGCGCCACCGCGTCGCCCGGGTTTATCCCGTCGGCCCGCAGGCCGGCGGCCAGCCGGTCGGACAGGGCGTCCAGTTCCCCGTATGCCAGCTTCCCGCCCTCATACAGCGCCGCGGGCCTTTCCGGCGCGGCCATGGCCGTCTCGCGCACGATCACGGCAAGATTGAAGTTCATTGCTCCGCTCCTCTCTCGGCAGAGCGCGGAGGGGAAAGCCTGGCGCTAGCGGCTGCCCGCCACCGACCGGACGCCGGGCCGGGCTGCTTCCAGCAGCTCGAGGACGCCGTTCTCGATACCGCGGGCCAGCACCTGCAGGTCGGAGGTGGTCCCGTAGTCACCGGTCAGCCCGAACGTGACGTTGTCGCAGTAGGTGAAGATCGAGACCCCGGTGCGCAGGGTCGTGGCGATCGGGACATAAGGAATGATCTCCACGAGCCTGCGGCCCATGCCGTAGAGCGGCTGGCGCGGACCCGGCACGTTCGTGGTGACCGTGACGATTTCCCGCTGCGGCAGCCGGTACGCCAGCCGGACCAGCAGCGACGCGAGGGGGTAGGGAGTGAAGCGGCCCAGGGAAACCAGTGCCTCGCCGACGGCAGCCTCCCTGGTGGCCTTCAGGGCCGAGAGCTCGGCCCGGACGGCGGCGAGCCGTGCGACTGGCTCGGCCAGGTGCACGGGCAGGTTGGCGATGAGCACCGACACGCGGTTCTCGTAGATGCTCTCCTCGCCCGGTGCGCGCACCGAAACCGGAACCAGCGAGGGGATCGTGTGCGGCCCGGGGCTCTCGCCGCGGGCCAGCAGCAGGGAGCGGAAACCGCTGCTGATCGCGGCCAGGACGACGTCGTTCACGGTGCCGCCCAACTGTCGCTTGATCGTCTTGACGTCGTCCAGCGAGGCCCGGGCCCAGGTGTACCGGCGCTGCCTGCCAATGGGACCGCTCAGCGAAGACCCGGCGGCGGGCCAGGCGGACTCGGCCAGCCTCGCCACGGCCCGCGCCGTCTGCGATGCCTGCCGCACGGCTTCGCCGGGCCGGGCCAGGACGGCGGTCAGCGCGAGCGCCTCGCGCGCCGGGCGCAGGAGCATGTCCAGTCCCGCCTGGGCGGCGAGCGACACCGCCGAAGGCTCCGCGGCGACGGGCCTGCGACCGTCGGCAACGGCCGGTGCGGGATCGGGCGAGGCGTCGAAGATCACGCGGTACAGGTCCGTGCCGGAAATCCCGTCGACCATGCAGTGGTGCACCTTGGAGATGAGTGCCCAGCGGTCCTGAGCGAGCCCCTCGACCAGCCAGTACTCCCACAGCGGGTAGTCGCGGTCGAGCCGCTGGCTCATCACGCGCGCCATCAGCTTGCTGAGCTGCTCGTCCCCGCCGGGCGCCGGCAGCGCGGTCTGCCGGATGTGGTAGCCGATGTCGAAGTGCGGGTCCTCGACCCACACCGGCGGCCCGAGCCGCAGCGGCACCGTCCGGAGCTTCCTGCGGTACAGGGGCACCAGGGGCAGGCGCCCCTTGACGGCGCGCATGAACTCCGCATAGGACGGCGCGGGGCCCTCGAACACGGCGATCGACGCGATCGCGAACGATGTCTGCGTGTCCTCGTCTTCCGCGTCGATGAACTGGGCGTCCAGCGGGTTCAACTGCTCCATGACGCCCCCTTTCCCAAGCCCGGCCGGCTGTACCCCTCCCGGGGACAGCTCAAGATCACTCCTTTAACGCATAGTAGGCAGGCCGGCCTCTCGTGCGAACCGGCCATTGGTCCCGTATGCGTGGCCGTTGGGCCTTCGGACCTGGCCTGGACGCAGCTCAGGCCTCGGCGCTCCGCCGGCGGGCGGGGATGGTCACGGCGGCGTCGCCGTCACGGACAGACAGGACCGACGCCCGCGAACGGCGCGCGCGAGTGCAGCATCGTGTGGTTGTCGACAAGGAGCAGTTCTCCGGCGTGCCAGGTATGAATCAGTGCCAGGGATCTGGTCACCGCATCCGCAACAGCCGCATACAGGCCGGTCTCATTGATGCCGGCGATGACCTCGTTATTCTCGGTAGCGGAGCGATACCGGAGCACCGGCCCGTGCTGTTCGTCGTCAACAATCAGGGAATGGTCCGCGATTTCAGGGCGGTACTGGGATCGGTACCTTATCCGTATCTCGCGCGCACCGTGCAGCGTTCCTGTGAGAAGGCGTGCGGCTTTCCGCCCGTCGAAAAGGAGCGTTAACAGCAACTCCGCGACCTGCACGACATGTGGATCAGCAAGGAAATCGACACTGCCGAGTACCGCAAAGACCGCCGCGAGATACAGGCCCGCATTCCGCCACACCGCCCCGGGCCGGAGAACCGCCCGGGCCGGAGAACCGCCCGGCCCGGGCGGTGCCGGCCAGCCGAGCCGCCCCGGGCTGCCGCCGGTCAGCCGCTGGTAACCTGCGGCGGTGCCGAGGAGCCGCCCGAGCCGATCTGTGCCTTGAGCGCCGCTAGTTCCTTGTCCACCTCGGCAGCCGACCCGGCCTCGTCGAGTTCCTTCTGGATGTCGTCGGTGTCGCCGCCCACGTCCTCGAGCACCCCCGACTGAAGCAGCTCGTCGGTGGCGTCAGCGCGGGCCTGCATGTTGGCGATCTTGTCCTGAGCCCGCTGCAGGGCCGCGCCAGCGTCGCTGTAGGTCGAAGAGATGCCCGCGACGTCCGCGTTCACCGAGCTCTCCGCCTGCGCGGCGCTGTACTGCGCCTTCAGCACTTCCTTCTTGCTCCGGAAGTCGTTGACCTTCTGCTGCAGCGCGGCGAGGGTCTGCTCGAGCTTCTGCTCCTGCTCGGTGAGCTGCTGGTGCTGCGGTTCCAGCCCGTCGACCTGCTGCTGGGCGGCCGCCTTGCGGGACAGCGCCTCGCGGGCCAGGTCCTCCTTGCCCTGGGAGAGCGCGGCCTTGGCCTGGTCATTGAGATGGGCCACGGAATGCTGGAGTTGCTGCTCCTGCAGTTCCAGCTGCCTGCGCGACGCGGCGATGGTCACCAGCGCCCGCTTGACCTCGGTGATCTGGTCCAGCATCTGCTCGTAGGAGTAATCGAGCATCTCGTCGGGCTTCTCGGCGGCGTCAAGCGCCTTGTTGGTCTTGGCCGCCACGATGTCGTGGGCCCGCTGGAAGAGACTCATGTCGATCGCTCCTTTGCCCGCATTGGCACGTGCCTACGAGGCTACCGCCCTTGCTCACGCCCGGCCGTGCGCATCAGCCCCGTGAGCGCCTGATGACTTCGCCTCCGCGGCAGGCGGCTCCGGCCGGGCGCGGCCGGGCGCGGCCGGGTCCCGTACGGTCAGATCTGTGCGAGCACCTCACGTTCGGGCGCCCCGGGGCGTTTACATCACGTGACTGGGAAGCAGCCATTCGAGGCGGTCGTGGCCGAGCACGGCGCGACCGTCCTGCGGGTATGCCGTGCCATCCTCGGCCCGGCTGATGCTGATGACGCGTGGTCCGAGACGTTCCTCGCGGCGCTCAAGGCGTACCCCCGGCTCGGCGGTGCCGCGAACGTGGAGGCGTGGCTGGTCACGATCGCGCACCGCAAGGCGCTCGACGTCACCCGCGCGGCGGCGCGGCGCGCCGTCCCGGCCGCCGACCTTCCCGAGCAGGCCGCCGCGCGCGGGGCCGGCGGGGGCGGCGGGGCCGACCCGGACCTGGCGGACGCGCTGGCCGCGCTGCCGCGCAGGCAGCGCGAGGCCGTTGCCTACCACTACCTGGCGGGCCTGCCCTACGCCGACGTCGCCGCGGTGACCGGCGGCAGCACCGAGGCCGCCCGCAGGGCGGCCGCCGACGGCATCGCGAGGCTCCGGAAGACCTACGCGGGCGCCGCGCTACCGGACGGAGAGACAGCATGACCGTGAACCCCGAACCCGAGGCGCTGGACCTGGCCGGGGCCCTGCCCGAAGTCACCCGGGCGGAACTGTCCGCCCTGCACGCCCGCCTGGCCGAGAACGCCGACGCGGCGGGCGTGCTCGACGTGGCCTACCGCACGCTGGACACGCCGGCCGGGAGCCTGCTGCTGGCCGCGACCCGCAGCGGGCTGGTCCGGGTCGCCTACCGGATCGAGGGCCATGACCAGGTCCTGGAAGCCCTGGCCTCGCGGGTGAGCCCGCGGATCCTGCAGGCACCCGGGCGGCTGGACGCCGCCGCGCGCGAGATCGACGAGTACTTCGCCGGCCGGCGCCGGAGCTTCGACCTGCCACTCGATTTCCGCCTGTGCACGGCGTTCCGCCGCAAGGTGCTGCGGCACCTGCCCGGCATCGGTTACGGGCATACAGCTAGTTACGCAACGGTGGCGGCAGCCGTGGGCGCCCCGCGGGCGGTCCGCGCCGTCGGCACGGCTTGCGCGACGAACCCCCTCCCGCTCGTGGTGCCGTGCCACCGGGTTATCCGCTCCGACGGCCAGCCCGGCGGCTACCTTGGCGGCCCCGCCACCAAGCGACTCCTGCTCGACCTGGAGGCGGCGTGACACGGTCGCCCCGGCCGGGGTTCAATTGCACAGTGCCCAGACGACCTTGCCGCCCAGGTACGGCGTCGGGCATGATTCCCAGTGTTGGCTGAGCGCTTCGACGATGCGCAGTCCCCGGCCACTCTCAGCGGACTCATCTGACGGGCCGCGGCTCGGCGACTGCGGGCTGGAGTCCCAGACGAGAATGAGGACCTGCGTGGTGTCGGAGAGCAGCCACAGCCGCACGGGGGCGGCCGCCCCCATCTGCCGGGCGGCGGCGACGGCGTTGGTCATCAGCTCGGAGACCAGCAGCTCCACGTCCTCGCTGAGGACGGCAAGGCCCCAGTCCCGCACGACCTGCCGGGCATGCAGCCGGGCTGACGGGACCGCGCTGGCGAGCGGGCCGGACTGCAGGAAATCTCGCAGCGGCCATTGGGCCGCCATGACCGTTCCCCCGCATTGGGGAGGCAGAGCCGGCTCCCAGGCACTGGCCCCGCGCGGGCGCGCGGCGGTCGCGCCGCTCGTGTCCGCGCGCGGCGGCTTAGGGCCGGCTCCGCCTCCAGCAGCGGGAGCGACGCCGTCCAGGGCTGACGACGTGCGCGGGACCACGCTGCTGCTCATGGAAAGTTCTCTGGGCACCGGTACGCCGCAGGCCGACGCCCTCCGCAAGATCGGCTCCGTCTTCTGCGGGCGGCCGCACGGCAGGCCCCACAGCTCGAACCCGCGAGAGGCTAGCTTCTCCATGACCCTGGACATCCCCGCGCCGGGGTCATCGTCACAGACTGCCGGGCCACTGCCCTCGTTCACGGTCTTCGGCATGGACTGCCTCCTCACCATCTTGATGCGACATCGGCCGACGCTGGCCGCCACGGCGACGGAGCCGTGAGCAGTCTTATGGCGATATCCATAGACACTTAGCTACTTGATATGTATAACAGGCACGTAGGGTTTTGGCACCCCCTGACGAGAGGTGACTTGAGCGGCTCGATCTGGCATCAGCCGCTGGGCGGCCTCTTGTCCCGGACTGGCGCCAGGTGGTACCGGCTGCTGAGCCGGCAGAGATGACAGGAGCATCTGGCATGGCTCCCCTGATAGCGCCCGCACCGCAGTTGCCCGGTGAAGTGCCCGCCCCCGCGGCAGTCGCGGCCGGCACCGGCGCGGACTTCCCTCGCTTCGCCCCGCGCGTTCCGCTCGACGCCGCGCTGCGGCGGTCGATGGCCACGATCGCCCGCACACCGCGGCTGTTGGTGGCCTGCGACTACGACGGCACGCTGGCGCCGATCACCGGGGATCCCTGGCTGGTACACCCCGTGCCGGAGGCTGCGACGGCCATGCGGTCGCTGGCGAGCCTGCCGGAGACAACGGCCGCCGTCATCTCGGGGCGCGCCCTCCGGGAACTCGCCGCGATGTCGCGGCTGCCCGCGGAGGTACACCTCGTCGGCAGCCACGGCTCGGAGTTCGACATCGGGTTCGCGCATGCGCTGGACGAGCACGCACTGGCGCTGCACGGCAGGCTGGTCCGGAAGTTGCGGCGGATCGAGGACACTGCCGCGGGCGTCGTCCTGGAGGTCAAGCCGGCGAGCGTGGCTGTGCATGTCCGCCAGGCAGACCCCCCGCGCGCGGCCCGTGTGCTGCAGGAGGTGAGGTCCGGGCCGGGCACCTGGGAAGGCGTCCACGTTACCGAGGGAGCCGCGGTTATGGAGCTCTCGGTGGTGCGGACCGACAAGGGCGAGGCGCTGGACGCGGTGCGCCACCGGTACGGCTGCACGGCAGCGCTCTTCGTCGGCGACGACACCAGCGCGGAGGAGGTGTTCGTCAGGCTCGCCGGACCCGACGTGGGCGTCAAGGTCGGGGCCGGGACCACGATCGCCGCGCATCGCATCTCGGGTCCGGCCGAGGTGGCGGCCCTGCTGTCCTTCCTGGCGGAAGAGCGGCGCGGGTGGCTGTACGGCGGTCTCGTGCCGCCGATCGAGCGACTGTCGATGCTGGCTAACGGCCGGTCGGTGGCCCTGATCACGCCGGACGCCAAGGTGTGCTGGCAGTGCCAGCCTGGCCCGGCGTCGACTGCCATATTCGCCGACCTGCTGGGCGGGGTGTCGGCGGGATACTTCTCCGTCCGGCCGCTGCGGGAGGCGCTGCCGCTCGGCCAGCGGTACCTGCCAGGGACAATGACCTTGGAGACCCGCTGGTCACAGCTGACGGTTACGGATTACCTGGATCATCACACACAGGCCCACCGCACGGACCTTATCCGGGTCATCAGCGGCTCGGCCCCCGCAGTGGTCGAGTTTGCGCCCCGCCTGGAATTCGGGCAGGTGGCGACCCGGCTGCAGGTCCTGCCCGACGGCCTGGTCGTGCTGGGCATCTCCGAGCCGATCGTGCTGCGGGCGCCCGGCATGGCGTGGCAGATCGTGTCGGACGGGGTGCACGACCTCGGCCGCGCGCTCGTCGAGCCCGATCCGGACCGGCCGGTGGTGCTGGAACTGCGCTGCGGGACCGCCGACACGTCCGCGCATGGCCTGCCAGAACAGCAGCGCCGGAACCGGTCCGGTCAGCGGTGGTCACGGTGGCTGGACGGATTGTCGCTGCCGACGCTGCACACCGCCTTGGTCGGCCGGTCCGCGCTGACCCTCCGAGCGTTGTGCCACGCCGACACCGGCGGCATCATGGCGGCCGCCACCACCTCGCTGCCCGAGGAGATCGGCGGCGTGCGGAACTGGGATTACCGACACTGCTGGCTGCGGGACGCGGCCCTGACGGCGCAGGCGCTGGTGTCCCTGGGGTCCACCGCCGAGGCTGCCGCGTTCCTGGACTGGCTGCACCGGGTCCTCGCCGGCCTGCCCGGCCCTGAGCGCCTGCATCCGGTCTACGCCCTGGACGGAAGCCCGCTCGGCGCCGAGGCGGTCATCGACTCGCTGCCGGGGTATGCGGGTTCCCGGCCGGTGCGCATCGGCAACCTTGCCGAGCAGCAGGTCCAGATCGACGTCTTCGGCCCGGTCGTCGAGCTGATCGAGACTCTCGCCGCCCGCCGCGGTCACCTGGAGCAGGCCGACTGGGCTGTGGTCACGGCGATGTGCGAGGCCGTCTCCCGGCGCTGGCAAGACCCCGATCACGGTATCTGGGAGGAACGCCAGGAGCCGCGTCACCACGTTCACTCCAAGGTCATGTGCTGGGTCGCCATCGACCGGGCCGTCCGCCTCGCTGAGGTTTACGGCGCTGCCATCGACCCGCAGTGGCCAGAGCTTCGTGACACCATCGCCGCGGACGTGCTCAAGCACGGCTGGAGCGACCAGGCCCGGGCGTTCACCGCCGCCTACGGCAGCGCTGACTTCGACGCCGCCACCCTGCAGGTGGGCCTGTCCGGGCTGCTCGACCCGGGCGACAGCAGGTTCCAGGCCACGGTTACCGCGGTGGAAGCCGAGTTGCGGTCCGGCAGCACGGTTTACCGGTACCGGCGCGATGACGGGCTCCCCGGCAAGGAAGGAGGGTTCCACCTGTGCTCGGCCTGGCTAGTCGAGGCATACCTGCTCACCGGGCGGCGAACCGAGGCGGAGGACCTGTTCGACGGCCTGGTGAGCGCGGCGGGACCGACCGGCTTGCTGCCGGAGGAGTACGACCCGGTCGCCGAGCGCTCACTCGGCAACCACCCGCAGGCATACAGCCACGTCGGCCTCATCCGCTGCGCCAAGTTGCTCGCCAGACCGCACCTCGCCGTGCTGCCTGCGGCATCGTGATGCCCGCCAGTGGCTGAGCAACACCTGGGCCACACTCTGCGCCTTCGCCAGCGCAACCCGCCAAGAGCGGTTTAGCGTGGGCCTCGTTGGCCTGTTTGCCGCGGTGACCGGTATCCAGCGGGCCGCCGCGGTGGCGTTGCCGTGGCTCGCGGACAGGCTCCGGCGCGGAACTGGCCCTCGGCGGAGAACCAGTCTTCGCTTCGAAGGGATGGTGGGGTGCAACCAGGCCAACGGCCGCAGCGGCGGCCGCTCAAACGCCACGACAGCCACATGGCTGAGCAGATGGTGGAGCGGGCGGCGGAACTGGCCAGGGATTCCCATGCGCGGACCCGGCATGCCGCCGTCCTGGTGAAAGACGGCAGCCTGCTGGCGTGGGGGACCAACGGGGTACCCTTCCCCGGGGAAGACCACTGCTACTGCAAGTTCGGCGAGCTAGGCCATCACGACCTCTGCCGGACCCACGCCGAGCAGAGGGCGGTCACCCTGGCCCGCGATGGCGATGGCTGGCGAAGGCTGCCGGGGGCGAAGCTGATCTACGTGCGGCTGGAGGCGGATGACTCGGTGCGGCTGGAGGAGCCGCATTTCTGCGCCCGCTGCAGCCGCCTGGCGTTGTCGCTGGGAATCGCAGAGTGGATCTTCGCCTTGTCCGAGGGCCTGGTCGGGTACTCCGCCGCCGACTACGACAGCATCGCCCAGCTCAGGTGGTAGCAGCGGCTAGGCCAGGCCGGAGGCGATAGCGTCGCCGAGGCGGTGCACGCGAAGGGCGTTGGTCTTGCCCGGCGTTCCCGGCGGGCTGCCGGCGACGATGACTATCTTGTCGCCCTTCTCGCAGCGCCCGACGTCGAGCAGGGCCGTCTCGACCTGCTTGACCATGTCGTCGGTGTGCCGCACCGGCGCGACGATGAACGTCTCCACGCCCCACGTCAGCGCTAGCTGGCTCCGGACAGCGGGTATTGGCGTGAACGCCAGGAGCGGAATCGGCGACCGGTACCTGGCGAGCCGCCTCGCGGTCTCGCCCGACATCGTGAACGCGACCAGCGCCCTTGCCCCGACGATCGCGCCCACCTCAGCGGCCGCGCGCGCTATGGCGCCACTCGTGGTCGCCGGAACGCCGGCCAGCGAGGGGACCGCGTGCAGGCATTCGAGTTCCGCCTCGGCGATGATCCTCGCCATCGTGGCCACGGTTTCGGCAGGGTAAGCGCCTACGCCGGTCTCTGCCGACAGCATGAGGGCATCGGCGCCGTCGAGCACGGCGTTGGCCACATCTGACACCTCAGCCCTGGTCGGCCTCGGCGCGGAGATCATCGACTCGAGCATCTGCGTCGCCACGATGACGGGCTTCGCCTTCTCCTTGGCCAGATCGATCACGCGTTTCTGGACCATCGGCACCTGCTCGAGCGGTAGTTCCACGCCAAGGTCGCCACGCGCCACCATGAGCCCGTCGAAGGATTCGAGCACCTCCGGGAGCGTGGCGACCGCCTGCGGCTTCTCGATCTTCGCGATCAGCGGCAGCGAGGCCCCCGACTCGTTCATGATCCGCCGGACCGGCGCCGCGTCCTCGGGTCCCTGCACGAACGACAGGGCGATCATGTCCGCCCGCAGGTCCAGCGCCCAGCGCAGGTCCCGTTCATCCTTCGGGCCAAGCGCTGGAACGTTCAGCCTGACGCTGGGTACGTTGAGGCCCTTGTGATCGGACACCACGCCGCCGACGAGAACCCGGGTCCGCACGCGGTCACCTTGCACTCCTGACACCTCGAGCACCACCCGGCCGTCATCAACGAGAATCTGGTCACCCTCGCTGACGTCGGCTGCCAGGCCGGGATAAGTGGTGGATGCCTCGGCGGAGTCGCCGGGGACGTCCCGCGCGGTAATCGTGAACTCCTGACCCGCAGACAGCTTGACGGGCCCGGACGCGAAGCTGCCGAGCCGGATCTTGGGCCCCTGCAGGTCGACGAGCACCCCGACACTGCGGCCGGCGTCGTCAGACGCAGCGCGCAGCGCCCGGTACACCTGCAGGTGAGCCTCCTGGGTGCCATGACTCATATTGAGCCGGGCAACATCAAGGCCGGCCTTCACCAGCGCGGCGATCTGATCCGGGCTCGACGAGGCGGGCCCGAGCGTGCCAACGATCTTCGCTCTTCGGCTCATGATCCATGTCTTTCGGTCGATCGCCGACGCCGCGGGCCCGGCGGGCACGCCCTATCGTTCCTGGAACGAATGGGCTTTAGAGAAACGATGTGCGTATTTTCCATGGTATGGCCGATGTGACCCACGTCATAGAGGATTCACGCAGCGGCCATGCGGTTTCCCGCGCGGGCCGATGGGCCCGGCGCCCGGGGGTACCGAACCGTGATTGCGCGGCCGTCGTACTCTCCTCGGAGTAGAACCCGCCAGTGCGGCGGCCCATGACGGGAGGTTGAGGCAGCCTGCTGTTTCTGCTTTTCACCCAGTAAATCGGTCACTCAGTCGTTGCCGGGGCCGCACAGCCGCACGGACCGGCCGCTGCAGCCCCGGTCCGCGAAATGAACCTTCAGCAACGTTCGCCGCGAAGTCGAGCTGCTGGCTCCGGTGCTGCCGCTCACCGCGCGCCGGTCCTGCCGCGGGCCTGACCGGCGGCCAACCTTGACATCAGCCGAACGGGCGTTCAGTATACTGAATGTGCGTACAGCGAAGGAGGACCTGAAAGCCGCGGCTGTCATCCGCGAGGCGGCGATGCGGCTGTTCGCGGGCCGGGGCGCTGCCGCGGTTACCGTCCGCGAGATCGCTGCCGCAGCCGGGGTCTCCCCCGGATTGGTCATGCACCATTACGGGTCGAAGGACGGGCTGAAGAATGCCGTGGACCGCCGCGCCGTCGCCTTTTTCGAGGAGATGCTCGGTGAGCTTGCCCGGATCGGCGAGCAGGACGGCGGCGTGTCGCTCGCCGAGTTGTTCGCTGCGCGGCTGGAACACGAGCCGGCGATGGTCGATTACGTCCGGCGCCTGCTGCTCGACGGAGGCGAGGCGGCCGACGCGCTGTTCGCCAAGCTCTTCGAGGCGACCATGGCGGGGATGGCCTCGCTGGCGCAGGCGGGGATCGTCCGGCCCGCGCGGGACGAGCAGATCCGGACCGCGTTCCTCCTGGCCAACGACCTGTCCCTGGTACTCCTGCGCCGCCAGATAGCCCAGGCGACCGGGACCGACCCGCTGTCCAGGGAAGGGCTCGTTCCCTGGACAGCGGCAGTCATGGATGTCTACACGGCCGGGATCTTCACGGCACCGGTGCCGCCGCCTGACCGCCCGCCAGGAGAAGGGGGCCCAAACCGATGACATCGGCCATCGAGATCCGCGCGCTCTGCAAGACCTACGGGACTGTCCCTGCCGTCACCGGCCTGGACCTGGTGGTCGAGTCCGGTCAGGTGTTCGCGTTCCTCGGTCCCAACGGGGCGGGGAAGACCACGACCATCCGGACGCTGCTTGCGCTGCAGCGGCCGACCAGCGGCAGCGCGGCGGTCCTGGGACTGGACGCGGGGCGCGACAGCGTGGAGATCCACCGGCGGACCGGCTACCTCCCCGGGGAACTCGCGCTGTACCCGAGGATGACCGGGCGCCAGCACATCGCCTGGTACGCAAAGGCCAAAGGCCTGCGGGATCTCTCGCTCGCCAGGACGCTCGCCGAGCGTTTCGGCGCAGTGCTCGACCGACCCGCCCGGCAGCTATCGAAGGGCAACAGGCAGAAGATCGGCTTGATCCTGGCGTTCATGAGCCGCCCGGAACTGCTCGTGCTCGACGAGCCGACCGCGGGCCTGGACCCCTTGATGCGCAGTGAGTTCGGCAGGCTGGCGCGCGAGGTGACAGCAGAGGGCAGGACCGTGTTCTGGTCCTCGCACGAACTCGATGAGGTGCAGCGCCTGGCTGACCGGGTCGCGATCATCAAGCAGGGCCGGCTCGTCGCCACCGAGAGCGTCGAGCACCTGCGTGCCAGCGCGCCGCGGACCATGCGCGTCCGGTTCGCCCGCCCTGTCGCACCCTCGTTCTTCAGCGGGATCGACGGGGTGTCGGTTACCTCCTGCGAGCGCGGCGCCGTCGAGCTTGAGGTGAGCGGCGCGATCGGCCCGGTGCTGCGGGTCATTGCCGACCACGACCCGGTGGACCTCACCTCCGAGCACGCCGGCCTGGACGAGCTGTTCCTGGCCTACTACCGCGGACCCGCAGCATCACCGGAGTCGTCCCGTGCGCACTGACATCACCTGGCTGGACGTGTCGAACCGGCGCCGCAGCCTCACCGGCTACTGCGTCGGCATGGCCGTGTACGCGTTGATCGTGGTGGCCATGTACCCGGCGTTCAAGACCTCCGCCTCTCTGGACAAGCTCATAGCCAGCGATTCGACGGCCGCCGCCTTGCTCGGGGTGACCGGCCGCATCTCCTCGACCGGAGGCTGGCTCAACGGCAACATCTACGCGAACTTCTTCCCCCTCGTCATGCTGCTGCTGACGATCGGCTACGGTGCGGCCTGCCTGGCAGGCCAGGATGAGGACGGCACACTGGGCCCGCTGGCGGTCCTGCCGGTGCGCCGCGCGGCCATCGTGGCGCAAAAGGCCGCCGCGATGGCCGCGCAGGCCGCCCTGCTCGCGGTCACGGTAGCGGTGCTCGTGATCATCGGGCGGTCGTTCCAGCTGACGATCACCGTCGCCAACATCGCCTCCGTCTCGGCCGCTGTCTTTCTCATGGGGGTGGACTTCGGCCTGGTGACGATGACGGTAGGGGCGCTGACCGGGCGACGGGGAACCGCTGTCGGCGCCGGGACAGCCCTGGCAGCCGCCTCCTACCTGGTCAGCTCGCTCGCGCCGGTCGCCTCGTGGATCCGGCCTGCACGGTACGCGTCACTGTTTTACTGGTCGGTCGGGAACAGCCAGATCAACCTCGGGGTCAGCGTCGGCGATTATGCGGTCCTGACCATTACCGGCCTGTGCGCCCTCGCCGCCGCCATGCTCGCCTTCCGCAAGCTCGACATCCACTGACCACGCATGCCTGGCCCGCCAGTTCAGGAACCCGCAGAGGCGAGGAATTCAGGTCTAGTCCGGGGCCCGCACACCGCACGCCGGATGCCGACCCGCCGCCAGCTCTGTCAGCCGGGGCTGGGCGAGGCCGGGCAGGTGCGCGATGCCCACCGCGGGGAGCGGGCCTGAATCAGCTCGGTTGCCCTGGCTGCGGTGCCGGACTTTGCGCCTGCACCAGCAGGCTCACGTACAGCAGCATGGAGGCGATGAAGCCGGCTGCCATGGTGTAGGACCACCAGTTGTTCTTGGTGATCACTGTCGTCACCCCGGCGATGAAAGTGAGGCCGATCAGGACGGCGCCCGAACGTGCGAGCTGACGCGGCCGGTCCCCGCCGCCGCGGGCGGCCCGGATGACCATGACGGCCCCAGCGATCAGGCCGATCGCGACCACGACGTGCAGCCCGAGCAGCACGGTGCTGACGGCGTGAGCAGCCCCGGTGGTCTCCGACGGCTGACCGATCAGGTTGACCGCCATCCCGAGCAGGAATTGTGCCGACAGGAACACGAGCTGGTTCCGGGCCTCGCGGCGCATATTCATCCGGCTGGCCGACGCGGCCTGGACGGATGTCTTCTCGTTTTCGCTCATCGTCTTCATGACTCTTCTCCCTGATATCTAGCCATTGGGCGTGCCGCGCGTTACCGCCGCCCGATCCGGCTTCCGGTACGGGTTTGTCGGCATGGGGCCAGGCTGCCTTCCGGCAGGATGACCGGGCGTCGCATCATTGATGCGATCGAGGTTGCTTACGGGGCAGCGGCGACGCGGTGGTGAACGGATGCGGTGCGCCTGGCCTGGCCCGGACGCGGGGAGGGTGCCAGCAGGCCGAGGGCACGTGCGCGCGCGACGGTGTCAGCTCGCCGGTGCGTGCCGAGCTTGGCGTACAGGTGGCGCAGATGGGTCCGGACGGTATTGAGCGAGACGTACAGCTCGCCGGCGATCTCCGGCCCCGACAGGTTGGTCGGCAGGTAGCGCAGCACGCGGATCTCGCTGTCGCTCAGCGCCTCCAGCGGCGGCCGCGGCCCGGCGGGCGGCGCGGGAGCCTGGCCGGCCAGCAGGCCGAGGGTGTCGGCGATCAGTGCGGCGTGGGCGGTGCGCTGCCGGGCCTGGCGCTGGAGCAGGCCTGACACCGGGTGCAGCAAGAACATTGTCAGCACACCGTCGGGTTCGGCCAGGTCGAGCGCGTGCTCCACGGCCTGGTCGGCGGCGCGGGGGTCGCCGAGCGCGTCGCGGGCGATCGCCTCCAGCAAGAACGGCTGAACCAGCCAGGCCGGCCAGGGTACCGGTACGGCGCCGTCGAGAACCGGAGCGAGCACGGCGGTCGCTTCGTGCGGGTTGTTCTGCGCGAGCCGCAGCGTCGCCAGGCCGATGCGCACCTGTCCGAGGTCGCGGTCCCGGTCGCCGGGTCGGGCCAGTACCTGCCCGGCGCGCTCAGTCTCACCGAGGCGGACCAGGGCGTGCACCAGAAATGTCCGGTTCACGTGGACTATCAGGTTCGGTTCGGCGAGGCGCCCGGCCAGCCGGTCGGCGGCCTGGAAGGCGGCTAGCGCGTCGGCGTCGCGGCCCCGCGCCAGCTCAAGCAGCCCGCGGATCGAGCGGATAATCAGTCCCACTGCGGGATCGGCTTCGGCCCTGAGGGTACGCTCGGCGCCCTTCATCCAGGGCTCTGCCTCCTCCAGCCGCCCCTGCCAGGTCAGCATGCCTGCGACGTTCAAGCTCGCCAAGCCGGCGGTCGGCTCGTCGGCCCACCCATGCCGTTCGGCCAGCTCGGCCGCCTGCCTGCTGTGCTCCATCGCCAGGGCAAACGACCGGAAGAACTCGTTATTCGCTGCGTAGACCAGGCCGGTGAACTCCAGATACGGCCGCCCGATCCGGCGCGCTAGCGCGACGCCCTGCCCCAGGTGCCGGCCGGCCTCCTCGGACATGGCTGCCCAGAACTCAGCGCTGCCGAGGCTGATCAGCGCCAGCGCGCTCAGGTCCTCGCCTAGGCTGGCCCGCGCCGTTGGCGCCAGGTAATGCTGCGCCGCCTCCGGGTCCTCGGCCATGGCCTGCAGCCGCCGCGCCTCCCCAGCCACCGCCAGCCGGCTGCCGCGCTGGCGAGCCAGCAGCAACCGGACGATCCCCAGCAGCAGCTGCGGTTGTCCCTGTCGGCCATCCGGCACCAGCGCCCGCTCCGCCAGCCCCAGGTACCGCTCGGCCGCCTCCAGCGACCCCTGCGCGAGCTCATCGCCCGCGGCCACCGCCGCCAGCTCCGCATCTGCCACCAGATGCTCGGCCGGGAACCCGGCGAGCAGCTCATGGATGGTGGCGGCCTGCCCGTCCAGGTACAGGCCCGGCCAGTGATCAGCGACCAGCCGTGCCGCCAGGGCCCAGTCTCGGGCGGCCTGGGCGTGCCGGATCGCTTCCACCGGGTGCCTGTGCGCCGCGAACCAGGCGCAGGCAGCCTGGTGCAGCGCGGCGACCTCCTCCGGGGCGGTGCGCCGCAGCTCCAGCTGCAGCAGGTCGGCGAACAGGTGGTGGTAGCGGAACCACGACCGCCGCGCATCCAGCGCCACCACGAACGCGTTCGCC